>JACCDN011018322.1_pt1 | contig 63549 bp, 51 predicted proteins | sample 7441691 | NCBI WGS metagenome assembly JACCDN01 (sample SAMN15323439, study PRJNA562643) | freshwater metagenome | isolation source: river surface water | place: USA:Blue River Watershed | collected 2017-08-16 | reverse complement strand
GAACCAAAACGGTTTTTCAACGAACGTAAAATACGATACACGTGATTTCGATCGCCTTCAAATTGTAAAACGGTATCGACCATGTGTTCCAAAATCTTCGGTCCGGCAATGGTGCCATCTTTGGTAATGTGTCCAATTAACAACACAGGAACATTGGATTCTTTGGCATATTTAATCAACTCAGCCGTACATTCTCTAATTTGAGAAATACTTCCGGCAGACGACTCAATATAATCGGTATGCAAGGTTTGAATCGAATCGATAATCACAATATCCGGTTCAATTTCTAATATTTGACGGAAGATGTTTTGGGTTTTGGTTTCGGTTAAAATATAGCAATTATCGCCTGTTGAGGTGATACGCTCGGCACGCATTTTTATCTGTTTTTGGCTTTCTTCACCAGAAACGTAAAGCGTTTTATAAGGTAATTTTAAGGCAATTTGTAAGAGCAACGTACTTTTTCCAATTCCTGGTTCGCCACCTAATAGTGTTAGTGATCCCGGAACCAATCCGCCACCTAAAACCCGATTCAATTCGTTATCGGTGGTGTTCATTCGGATTTCTTGAGCCGTATCAATTTCTTTAATGAGTAAAGGTTTGGTAGCTGCTTTTGAAGTGGCTGAGGTAGTTTTCCAAGCTGCTTTTTCTTCTTTTTGCACCAATTCTTCTACGATGGTATTCCATTCTTTACAAGCATTACATTGTCCTTGCCATTTGGAATATTGGGTGCCACAATTTTGGCAAAAAAAAGCGGTTTTTACTTTACTCATGGATACTTTGTAGTGTCTACTTATTGATTAGGCAGCAATTTACTAATTTATTTCTTATTGACCACGGGTAAAAGTAAATAAGACAACAGTCCTAATAGGATGGTTAATAGCGTTTGTGAGGTCCAAATTAACCAGCCAAAAGCTACACCAATATCATTGGATATGCCATAAAGCGAAAATATCATTGCAATGGCTAAGGGATAGGCTCCCAAACCACCGTTGGTAAATCCTACTGCCAACGTGCCAAAAATAAATCCCATGAGTACCACATCAAAAGAAATTTGAGTTGTTTCTGGCAACGCAAAAATTGTGATATAAAACATGATTAAATAAGAGAACCAAATTAAAAACGAATGAAAAAGATAGTGCCATTTATTTTTCATTTTTACGATACTCAGCATGCCTTCAATCAAGCCTGATAATTTTTGTTTCAGATTTAGAATGATTTTCCATTCGGCATAAATCCACACGAAAATAAACAGAACAAAAAGCATCAATCCTGATAAGGAAACCCACAACAGGGTTTCAAATTTTAGATTTTTTTCCAGTAAAAAAGCATACATCGTATCAAATTGCGACACCAATCCTATGGCGATGAACAGTAAAAAAATTAGTACATCCACCATTCGTTCGGCTACTACAGTGCCAAAGGCTTTGTCGAAAGGTACTTTTTCATATTTTTTTAACAAGGCGGCTCTGGTTATTTCACCCGATCTGGGAAGGGTTAAATTCACCAAATAAGATACGCAAACCGTCATGAAATCATTGTGAAATTTGGTTTGATAACCCAAGTGTTTTAGAGCAAATTTCCAGCGGTAAGCCCTGGACCAATAGCCCACAAGAGATACCACGAGTGATAGATAAATATAAAAATAATCGGCTTTTAAGAAGCTCAATTTTATGTTGTTGAGTTCGGTTGGAGTTAGCGTTGTAAATTGATAATAAATGATTCCAATTCCAATGATTAGAGGAACAAATAAGCTGAAAAATTTACGTAGTAACGCTTTCAAATTAGGTCAACGAATTGTCTTTTTCGTTTGGAAAAACGAGAGTAGGTTTAAAATTTTTAGCGGCTTCAAAGTCCAAAATTCCATAAGAAATAATGATCACAATATCGCCACGGTGTACTTTTCGGGCAGCCGGACCGTTCAACGTAATTTCGCCCGAATTTCTGGGTCCCTTGATGGCATAAGTTTCGAGGCGTTCTCCATTATTAATGTTAACGATTTGTACTTTTTCACCTTCAATGATGTTTGAAGCTTCCATTAGCGCTTCGTCTATGGTGATACTTCCAATATAATTCAAATCGGCACCGGTAACCGTTACTCTATGAATTTTCGATTTTACTACTTGAATTTGCATGGAGCAAAGGTAATTAATTTAGTGAAATATTATCAATTAATCGAATTTTCTCAATGAAAACGGCAATAAATCCGCGGTATTTTTGAGTAGAAACTTTGGTATCAGCTGATAATAAGGTAGCTTCATCTGCTATTTCAAAATATTCTAATTCAAATTCGGGATGCTTTTCAAATTCGTTTTTCACAAAGGCAATAGTATCTGCAATGGATTTTTGTGCGAAAGTTGTTTTTGCATGTTGTAAAATTTCGAAAATGATCGCCGCTTTATCTCTTGCCCTATCAGAAAGACGTTCGTTTCGGGAGCTCATGGCTAGGCCACTTTTTTCACGGTAGATCGGACAACCTATTATGTCTACAGGCAGTGCCTTTTTGTCCACTAATTTTTTTACAATTTGCAATTGTTGAAAGTCTTTTTCGCCAAAATAGGCCGTTGTCGGTTTTACAATTTCAAACAAGCGTTTTACAATTGTTCCAACTCCGTCAAAATGGCCCGGACGGTGCTGTCCTTCCATTTGGTGTTCCAAACCATCATACTCAAATGATTCCGATACGGTATTTCCTTCATAAATATCCTCAATTGCTGGAGCATATACTAAAATAGAATGGCTTAATTGGCTCATTTTTTTGATGTCTTCTTCTAGCGTTCGTGGGTATTTATCCAGGTCCTCTGCGTTGTTAAATTGGGTAGGATTCACAAAAATACTCATTACGGTAATGTCATTTTCTGCCAGTGATTTTTCAAGTAAAGACAAATGGCCTTGATGCAGTGCACCCATAGTAGGCACAAATCCAATTGACTTATGCAAATCGACGAAGGGGCTTAAAAAAGCACTTAATTCTGACTTTTTATTAAAAATGAGCATTTTAATTCGGGTTAATTCTGATGCAAACTTACTATTTTAGTGGATAAATCCATAAAATTTTGTAATTTTGCAAGGTTTTTTAAAACAATAATTAACAAGAATACATTATGGAAGACAAGAGGATATTGTATGTATCATCTGAAGTGGTGCCTTATTTAGCGGAGAACGAAGTGTCGTTACAATCGTATGAAATGCCAAAAATGATTAATGATTTGGGAGGGCAAATACGAATTTTTATGCCTAGATATGGTAATATTAACGAAAGGAGACATCAATTGCATGAAGTAATTCGTTTATCCGGAATGAATTTAGTGGTAAACGATATGGACATGCCACTTATTATTAAAGTGGCCTCAATTCCAAAAGAAAGAATACAGGTTTATTTTATTGATAATGATGAATATTTTAAACGAAAAGCTACTTTTTCAGACGAAGAAGGCGTATTATATCCTGATAATGACGAGCGCGCTATTTTCTTTGCAAAAGGAGTAGTTGAAACGGTTAAAAAATTAAATTGGGTACCCGATGTCATTCATGTGCACGGATGGATGGCCGCCTTATTGCCCGTTTACCTGAAACATTATTATAAGGACGAAGGCATTTTTGCTGAAACTAAAATCGTTACTTCGGTATATGAACATGGTTTTGAGGGCGAATTGGACGCCAATTTATTGGATAAAGTTTTGTTTGATGCCATCGAAAAAGATGCCGTTGGGGTAATTGAAAAACCAAATTATGAAAACCTAATGAAGCTTTCTGTATTGCATTCAGATGCAGTAGTTTCGGGTTCTGAAGCGCTTTCTCCAACTTTAACAAAATTTATAGAAAGTTCAAACAAACCTTTTTTACCTTTCGGGTCTAAAGAAAGTATGAAGGAAACCTATCCTTTATTCATTAAGAATCAAGTAGTATAATATGAAGAATAGTTTAATAAAAGGGATTGCATTATGTGTTGGTTTATTTGGTTTGATATCTTGTGATAAAGATTTCAATTCTATGGGTTCTGACTTAGTCGATGATCACCATTTTGCTCTCGAAAAATATGAAGTTGGCAACATTAAAGCGTATACAAAAGCAACGGGGCCAGTTCAGTCTAATAATCTACCTATCAATGCTTTAGGGATTTATAAAGACCCTTATTTTGGTACCACTAAAGCTCAATTTGTTTCTCAAGTTGAACTTTCTACGGCAAATCCTACGATTGGGTACCAGCCTGTGATAGATTCAGTTTATTTGTATGTTCCGTATTTTAGTAAATTAAAATCTTCCACGGAAGCCGGTGAAAAGATCTACGATTTGGATTCGGTTTATGGATATAATGAAACAGCAAAATTTAAACTACATGTATACGAAAACGGTTATTTTTTAAGAGATTTTGATCCGAATACCGATTTTGAAAGTGCTCAAAAATACTATACCAATGAAAAATCTTTAGTTGATGCTTACAAAGGAACCGAGTTGTTGAATAACAGTTCTAAAGTGTCTCAAAATGAAGAGTTTGTCATCAGTAATAAAGAAATCTATATTTATAAAACCGATGGAAGCGGGCAGTATGTTAATGCAAGCGGAACAGTTTTAGCTGATCAAACCGATGTAACACTTCGTGTCATTAAAGAACGCAAGTTGCCCGGCATTTGGCTCGATTTAAAAAATAGTTTTTTCCAACAAAAAATATTAGACGGTGCAGCCTCTGGAGCCTTATTTAACAACAATATTTTTAAAGAATATTTTAGAGGATTGTTGTTTGAAGTGGAGGCCATTTCGCCCGATCAAGGAGCGCTTGCCATGTTAGATTTTTCTACTGCGGAGTTTAAAATTATTTTTAAGGCAGCTACTTTAGCACCCACAACAGAGGTTCCAAATCCGCCCAAAACGAGAAGAACGTTGAGCTTACAAATGGGGTACAAGTCTACGAGTAGTAAAAAAGCAAATTGTATTAATTTTATTGAACACACTCGATCTGCCGCTTATCAAGCAAAATTAGCTGCTGCAGATGAAGTAAATGGCGACGACCGTTTGTATCTTAAAGGAGGAAATGGTTCGGTGGCATTTGTTGATGTGTTTGGACCTGATGTCAATAAAGTAATAAACGACATTCTAGTGCCCGATCCAAATGGAAATGGTGTGCCAGATGAATTGGATCAATTGCGAATCAATATGAAACGGAACAACTGGTTGGTGAACGAAGCAAATCTTATTTTCTTTGTGGATCAAACACCAATGGCAGGGGCTACACAAATTGAGCCTGAGCGTATTTATGTTTTTGACGCGACAAACCACAAACCTATTTTAGATTATTATGCCGACAATTCCAATGCTTCCAATCCTAAGAAGAACAAAAGTTCGTTTGGAGGAATCATAGAAAGAGAAACAGTTGCCGATGCAAATGGGAATAAAAAAGGAATTAAATATAAAGTGCGATTGACCGAATATATTCGCCAATTGATCAAAAATGAAAACACGGATTATGATGATAACGTACGTTTAGGAGTTGCTGTAATTGAAGACATTAACTCTCCTGCAAATGCATACATCAATCCTGCCAACCCAATAACAATTGGAACGAGTCAAGTGCCGTTTATTCCGGTTTCGACAGTAATGAGTCCTTTAGGAACCGTACTGTATGGAACGAATATTCCAGCAAGTGATGCCAATGTGGCAAAAAAATTAAAATTAGAAATATATTTTACCAAACCTAACGAATAATATATGTGTGGAATTGTAGCTTATATAGGTCATAGAGACGCTTATCCCGTAATCATTAAAGGATTACACCGATTAGAATATAGAGGTTATGACAGTGCCGGAATTGTATTGTATGATGGCAATGCCTTAAAACTATCTAAAACCAAAGGAAAAGTTTCTGACTTAGAAGCTAAAGCCGAAAAAGAACAAACACTTTTTGGGAAAATTGGAATGGGGCACACGCGTTGGGCTACCCATGGTGTTCCAAACGATGTCAATTCGCACCCTCATTTTTCCAATTCAGGAAAATTGGTTATCATACACAATGGGATCATTGAAAATTATGAACCATTAAAGCAAGAATTAATTAAACGAGGCTATACTTTCAAATCGGATACCGATACAGAAGTATTGGTAAATTTAATAGAAGAAGTTAAGAATAAAGAAAATTGCAAATTAGGAAAAGCGGTTCAAGTTGCTTTAAACCAGGTAATTGGCGCCTATGCTATAGCTGTAATTGATGTTGATAAACCTGATGAAATCATTGTTGCTCGTTTGGGAAGTCCATTAGCTATCGGTATTGGAGAAGATGAATTTTTTATTGCTTCTGATGCAACTCCTTTTATAGAATATACGTCAAATGCGATTTATCTTGAAGACGAAGAAATGGCAATTGTGCGATTACACAAGCCTTTAAAAGTTAGAAAAATTAAAGACGATTCATTAGTAGATCCTTATATTCAAGAGCTTCAATTGAACTTAGAGCAAATTGAAAAAGGTGGGTATGATCATTTCATGATGAAAGAAATCTACGAACAGCCTAATGTAATTAAAGACACCTACAGAGGAAGACTTTTGGCTAACAAAGGCATCATCCAAATGTTGGGTGTTGAAGACAATGTTGAAAAATTCTTAAATGCGAAACGTATTCTTATTGTTGCATGTGGTACTTCATGGCATGCTGGTTTAGTTGCCGAATACATCATTGAAGAGTTTTCAAGAATACCTGTTGAAGTAGAATATGCTTCCGAATTCAGATACCGCAACCCCATCATCAACAACGATGATGTAGTTATTGCTATTTCACAATCTGGAGAAACAGCGGATACATTGGCGGCTATTAAATTAGCCAAAGAGAACGGAGCTTTTGTATTTGGTGTTTGTAACGTAGTAGGCTCTTCTATTTCTCGGGAAACGCATGCCGGAGCTTACACCCATGCGGGGCCAGAAATTGGAGTAGCTTCTACCAAAGCATTTACTACTCAAATCACTATTCTTACCTTGTTGGCACTTCGTTTGGCCAAAGCGAAAGGAACGATGAATAACTCGGATTACCAACGCTATTTATTGGAATTAGAATTGATACCGGAAAAAGTACAGGAGGCTTTATTGACGAATGATGTGGCCAAGCAAATTGCTGAAATTTATAAAGACGCAACGAACTGTTTGTATTTGGGAAGAGGCTATAATTTTCCGGTTGCCTTAGAAGGAGCCTTAAAATTAAAAGAGATTTCTTATATTCATGCCGAAGGCTATCCAGCGGCAGAAATGAAACATGGCCCGATCGCTTTAATTGACGAACATATGCCTGTTATTGTAATTGCACCAAACAAAGGGCATTATGATAAAGTGGTCAGTAATATTCAAGAAATCAAATCGAGAAGTGGAAAAATTATCGCCGTAGTAACTAAAGGCGATACACAAGTTAAAGCCTTGGCCGATCACGTAATTGAAATACCGGAAACCAATGAGCCATTTACACCGTTGCTAACCACGATACCCCTTCAACTGTTGTCTTATCACATTGCCGTTTTTAGAGGTTGTAATGTAGATCAACCCAGAAATTTAGCAAAATCGGTAACCGTAGAATAACATATTAAAAGCGAAATTGGAAAATTTCGCTTTTTTCTTATAAAAAAGTCAAAAAATATATTGCATAATTGCATCTAAAAAAACTATCTTTGCACTCGGAAAAATACATCATTTTTCCAACATTAATTAGCTATTAAATAAATACATAAGCAATGTCTAGAATCACAGGAAAAGTTGCACAAATTATCGGGCCAGTTGTTGACGTCGTGTTTAATGACGCAAATACTGAATTGCCTAAAATTTATGATTCATTAGAAATCACTAAAAAAGACGGTACTTTATTAGTACTAGAAGTTCAATCTCACATTGGTGAAAACACTGTGCGTACCATTTCTATGGACTCAACAGATGGTTTGGCAAGAGGTGTAGAAGTAGTTGCTACTGGTGCGCCAATTCAGATGCCAATTGGAGCAGACGTTTTTGGTCGTTTATTTAATGTAATTGGTGATGCAATCGATGGTTTAGGTGATTTACCAAAAGCTGGTGCAAACGGTTTACCAATTCACAGAACAGCACCAAAATTTGAAGACTTATCAACTTCTTCTGAAGTTTTATTTACGGGTATTAAAGTAATCGACTTGATTGAGCCTTATGCAAAAGGGGGTAAAATTGGATTATTTGGTGGTGCCGGAGTAGGTAAAACCGTATTAATTCAGGAGTTGATTAACAATATTGCAAAAGGTCACGGTGGTTTATCAGTATTTGCAGGAGTAGGAGAGAGAACACGTGAAGGGAATGACTTACTTCGTGAGATGTTGGAGTCAGGAATTATAAAATATGGTGATGAATTTATGCACTCTATGGAAAATGGAGGATGGGATTTATCTAAAGTTGATATGCCAGGAATGAGAGAGTCAAAAGCTACTTTCGTTTTCGGACAAATGAATGAGCCACCTGGAGCTCGTGCTCGTGTAGCACTTTCAGGATTATCTATCGCAGAATATTTCCGTGATGGTGCTGGTTCTGACCAAGGGAAAGATGTATTGTTCTTCGTTGATAATATTTTCCGTTTCACGCAAGCAGGTTCTGAAGTATCGGCTTTATTAGGTCGTATGCCTTCTGCGGTAGGATACCAACCTACATTAGCAACAGAAATGGGTGCGATGCAAGAGCGTATTACTTCAACTAAAAAAGGATCTATTACATCTGTACAAGCGGTTTACGTTCCTGCGGATGACTTAACAGACCCTGCACCAGCAACTACGTTTGCTCACTTAGATGCAACAACTGTATTGTCTCGTAAAATTGCTGAGTTAGGTATTTATCCAGCGGTAGATCCATTGGATTCTACTTCTCGTATCTTAACTCCAGAAATCTTAGGCAAAGAACACTATGAGTGTGCTCAAAGAGTAAAAGAAATTCTTCAAAAATACAAACAATTACAAGATATCATCGCCATCTTAGGTATGGAAGAGTTATCTGAAGATGATAAATTAGCCGTTTCTCGTGCACGTCGTGTACAACGTTTCTTATCTCAACCGTTCCACGTAGCAGAACAATTTACAGGTATTCCTGGAGTATTGGTTGATATTAAAGATACCATCAAAGGATTTAACATGATTATTGATGGGGAGTTAGATCACTTGCCAGAAGCAGCATTTAACCTTAAAGGTACTATTGAAGAAGCTATCGAAGCTGGACAAAAAATGTTAGCTGAAGCATAATTTTAGTATTCAGTGTACAGTCACAGTATTCAGTTACTTACTAATCACTAATTACTAATCACTAATCACTTAAATTTATGATTTTAGAAATAGTATCACCAGAAGCTACATTATTTAAAGGAGAAGTTACTTCGGTATCGGTTCCTGGAATTAACGGTGAGTTTCAAATGCTTAACAATCACGCTCCTATTGTTTCTTTATTGGGCAAAGGAAATGTGAAAATTAATGCTCAAAACATGGCTATTGAAAAAGAATTTATTTCAAAATTCAATAAAGTGAATGAGCAAACCTATTGGTTGCCGATCGCATCAGGCACCATAGAAATGAATGAAAATAAAATTATTGTTTTAGCCGATTAAGGCACTACAATCATATTATAAAGTCCTGCACCTGCAGGACTTTTTTTATGCGCAATAATTACTGTTTCACCTTTAATTTGTTTGAATGAGGTATGGTATTGTTCCAAAAAATCATGAAATTTGCACCAATAAAAAACGAAAAATGAAAAACGGTATATTTTGCCTCGTACTATTAGGATCTATGGCTCTTAAAGCCCAAGAGTTGCAACCACAGTCAGACACACTCAAAAACGTAATCATTACATCGACTCGAATTGATTTGCCCTTTCAAGTAAATTCAAGAACCATTCAAATTATTAACGCAGAAGATATTAAAAAATCAGGGGTTACTAATGTTGCCGATGCATTACAACAAGTTGCCGGAATCGATCTAAGAAGGCAAGGAGTAAATGGTATGCAAGCGGATTTGTATATTAGAGGGGGTGGTTTTGATCAAACCTTATTGTTGATTGATGGCATTAAAGTAGACGATCCACAAACAGGCCATCATACATTAAACTTAGCTTTGCCCATTGAAATGATCAAACGTATTGAAATCATTAAGGGGCCTGCTGCTCGTGTATTTGGTCAAAATGCATTCACGGGCGCTATAAATATTGTAACCAAAGATGTTGAAGAAAACGCTGTACTTGCTAAAATTCAAGGGGGCTCTTTTAATCAATTTATTGCAGAGGCTACAGGAGCAATTCAATTAAAAGATAGTAAACATATTGTTCATTTTTCAAAGAATTTTTCGGATGGATACCGTCATAATACTGATTTTGACAATACAAATTATGTATTAAAAAGTCAATTCAATAAAAATAAATTGCCTATAGAATTGCTTACCTCTTATTCCGAGCGGAAATTTGGCGCCAATGGGTTTTACGGGATTTCATCGGCAACAGAGCAATATGAAGTCACTCAGGCGAGTTTAGTTGGCCTTTCTACGGTTATTAAAAAGGGAAATTTTACTTGGAAGCCAAAAGTATATTGGAGAAGAAATCAAGATGAGTATCTATACATAAGAAGTAATCCATCTATTTATCGAAATCTTCACATTACAAATAAGTTTGCGGCAGAATTTAATGGATCTTACGAATCACGAGCAGGAATTACAGGTTTTGGTTTAGAAGTAGCAAAATATTACATTTCAAGTAATCGATTAGGCGATAATTCAAGAGAAATGGCTTCTCTATTTTTAGAGCATCGTTTTCAGTTTTTTAACAATAAGTTTGATTTGACACCTGGACTAGCGGTATCTTATTTTTCAGATTTTGACAACAAGGCGTTCCCAGGATTAGATTTGGGATATCAAATTTCTAATTCGTTCAGAATTTATGGAAACATTGGTTATACTTATAGAGTACCAACTTATACTGATTTATATTATGTAGGACCACAAGCTATTGGAAATAAAGATTTACAACCTGAAGATGCCCTTTCTGAAGAAATAGGGATTAAATGGCTCACCAAACATGTTGATTTTACTTGGGCGGCTTTTAATAGAGATTCAAATGATTTAATTGACTATGTTAGACCTACAGAAGCTGATGTAGTTTATACGCCTCAAAACATACAAGACGTGAACACAAAAGGATTTGAAACCCAACTGGATTTCCGATTTCAGTTGAATACGTTACCTCATAAATTAAAAATAGGGTATACTTTTATGGAAGATGATGTTAAGAAAAGTAGTGCTGCCTATTCTAGATATTCTATCAATTCCATGAAACACCAATTGGTAGGAAATTATGCGATGCAATGGGTTAAGAATTTTAGCAATTCTGTGAGTTATCGTTATGTGGAAAGAACTTCAGGAATAAGTTACAACATTTGGGATGTTAGTGCTTCTTATCAAGTAAATGCCTTAGAATTTTCAGTTTATGCCAATAATATATTCAATACCACCTATGTAGAAGCAGGAATGGTTCCCATGCCCAAAGGGAACATGTTATTTGGATTAAAATATCATTTTAAATAAAAAATAAGCATAAAAAAAGTCCCGATTAATCGGGACTTTAATTTTTTAGGTAATCAAAAAATAATTCTATATTATTCGATAACTACTACTTGAGCAGCTACTTTACCTTTTCTTCCTTCTTCTTCTTCGTAACTTACAGCGTCACCTTCGTTTAAAGATTCAACTTTCATTCCGCTAGCGTGTACGAAAATGTCGTTTCCAGTTTCATCATCTGTAATAAAACCGTACCCTTTTGATTCATTGAAGAACTTAACTTTACCTGTTCTCATTTTGTATTGTAAAAAATTAATAATAGTCAAAGATATACTTATTATCGACACGAACAAGAAAAAGTTAAAAATATTTCAAAAATATTGATAATCAGTTAGTTTGATGATTTTAAATCGAGTTGAATATGTAATTCATTTAACTGAGCTGTATCTATAGCTGATGGCGCATCAATCATTACATCTCTTCCCGAATTGTTTTTTGGGAATGCAATGAAATCTCGAATCGTTTCTTGTCCTCCTAAAATAGATACCAATCGATCCAATCCAAATGCCAAACCACCATGAGGGGGTGCACCAAATTCAAAGGCATTCATTAAAAAGCCAAATTGGGCTTGGGCTTGTTCTTTACTAAATCCTAATAAATCAAACATTCGGCTTTGTAAGTCACGATCATGAATACGAATAGATCCACCTCCAATTTCGTTTCCGTTTAGTACCATGTCATAGGCATTGGCACGAACTTTTCCAGGCTCGGTTTCAATTAACGCCATGTCTTCTGGTTTTGGAGAAGTAAATGGGTGGTGCATGGCGTGGTATCTGCCACTTTCTTCATCCCATTCCAATAATGGAAAATCTACTACCCATAACGGTGCAAATTCATCCGATTTTCTCAATCCCAAACGCGTAGCTACTTCCATACGAAGTGCTGATAATTGCGTTCTAGTTTTATCGGCTCCTCCAGATAATACTAAGATTAAATCGCCTGGTTTTGCGTGGGTAATTTCGGCCCATTTTTTCAAATCTTCTTGGTCGTAAAACTTGTCTACTGACGATTTAAACGAACCATCTTCTTCGCATTTTACATAGACCATTCCAGAAGCGCCAATTTGAGGTCGTTTCACCCAATCAATCAAGGCATCAATTTCTTTTCGGGTATAATTTGCACAGCCAGGAGCTGCTATCCCCACAACCAATTCGGCCGAATTAAATACTGAAAAATCTTTATGTTGTGCTACGGCATTTAATTCGCCAAACTTCATTTCAAAACGAATGTCTGGTTTGTCGTTACCATAGGTTTTCATGGCATAATCATACGTAATTCTCGGAAATTTAGCCACTTCAACTCCTTTGATTTCTTTTAGTAAATGACGGGTCAATCCTTCAAACATATCAAGTATGTCTTCTTGTTCTACGAAGGCCATTTCGCAGTCAATTTGTGTAAATTCGGGTTGGCGATCGGCGCGTAAATCTTCATCTCTAAAACATTTCACAATTTGGAAATATTTATCCATTCCACCAACCATCAATAACTGTTTGAAGGTTTGTGGCGATTGCGGTAAGGCATAAAATTGTCCTTCGTTCATTCTACTTGGCACCACAAAATCGCGGGCTCCTTCTGGAGTAGATTTAATCAAATAAGGAGTTTCTACATCACAAAATCCTTGATCAGAAAGATATTTACGTACTTCCATCGATACTTTATGACGGAATAATAAGTTGTTTTTTACCGGATTTCTTCGGATATCTAAATAGCGATATTTCATACGAATGTCTTCTCCGCCATCGGTTTCATCTTCAATTGTAAACGGAGGTAATTGCGCTTCGTTTAGAATAGTTAATTCGGATACTAATATTTCGATATCACCAGTAGCCATATTCGCATTTTTTGATTCACGCTCAATAACAGTTCCTTTGACTTGGATTACAAACTCTCTTCCCAATGATTTGGCGCGATCAAATACCGCTCTATCGGTTCTTTGCTCGTCAAAAATTAATTGTGTAATTCCATACCGATCTCGCAAGTCGACCCAAATCATAAATCCTTTATCTCTCGATTTTTGCACCCAACCTGCAAGGGTAACTTCTGTATTGATATGTGAGGCGTTTAGTGCACCACAAGTATGACTTCTGTACATTGCTATAAATTTTATGCAAAAGTAAGAACAAAAAAGAAAATTTTAATTTAAATGGCGTAATTATATTCCTTCATTTTTTTCAGAATAGTAATTATTATCTTATTTTTACCAAAACCTTACACATCTAATTATGAAAAAATTTACAGTATTATTCTTGTTATTGGGTAGTATTTCGTTTGCTCAATCGCCTGGGAAAGTTAGTTTTTCTGCAAAAATTGAGAATCGTAACTCAGATACGTTAACCATTTATGGACCAAAAAAATTCAAACAGATCATGCCGATCAATCAGAATGGGCTGTTTGAAGCTACTTTTGAAATTACAGAAGGTATTCATCAGTTTAATGATGGTTCTGAATCTTCTATGTTGTATTTGAAAGACGGTGATGCATTAGTTTTAAGTATGGATGCTAAAAAGTTTGACGAAACGATTGTATATACAGGGAAAGGTGCCAAAGAAAACAATTACCTTGCTCAAAAAGCACTAACAGATGAAGCTTTTGAAATGGGTCTAGAAAGTTTATTAGAAAAAGAAGAGGCTGTTTTTAAAGCGGCTTTGGAAAAAAAGAAATCAGAAGATTTAGCCAAATTAGAAGGTTCCGGACTCTATGATAAATTTGTAGCGGCATATAAGCCAAAAATTATGCAGGATGCGTTTATGATCCAACAATTTTATGCACAAAAAGCACTAGCTAAAAAGTTAGAAGGCATTGCTTCTCCGTCATTTACTTATGAGAACCATAAAGGAGGAACCACAAAACTTGAGGATTTTAAAGGAAAATATGTATATATCGATGTTTGGGCTACTTGGTGTGGACCCTGTAGAGCAGAGATTCCATTTTTGAAAAAAGTGGAAGAAAAATACCATGGTAAAAATATTGAATTTGTTAGTATTTCGGTTGATGTTGATAAAGACCACGAAAAATGGCAAAAATTTGTGACGGAAAAAGAATTGGGTGGTATTCAATTGTTTGCCGATAAAAACTGGAATTCCGATTTTATAAAAGCTTTCGGAATCAATTCTATTCCACGATTTTTGCTAATTGATCCTAATGGTAAAGTGGTTAAAGCAGATGCAGCAAGACCTTCGTCAGAAGAATTAACGAAGTTGTTAGATACCCTTTTGAAGTAAAAAAATAATAAAATGCTGAAAGCCAAAGCCTTGTGTTTTGGCTTTTTTTTATGTTTTTATCGCCAATGTTACCAAATTGTTACCAAAAAGTTTTTTTATTGTAAAAATAAATATATATTTGTTACATAATTATTAACCCAAAAAACAAATGTTTATGAAAAATTTAATGATTTATGTGATGTTATTGGTTTCTGGAGTGTTTTTTGCTCAAGGTGTACAACCAAGATTTGTGGCAGTAGAAAATAATATGATTCAAGCAACGTACTTTTATGATAACGGACAAGTGAAACAAGAAGGAGCGTATCTTAATGGAAAACTTCACGGAAAATGGATTTCGTATAATGAAGATGGAACTAAACAAGCTTCAGGTGAATATAACCAAGGCGAAAAAGTAGGCACTTGGACGTTTTACAATGCTGCAACTATTAATAAAGTAGCTTTTGAAAACAGTAGAATTGCTTCTGTAAACACGATTACTAAAGATTATTTAGCTACTAAATAAATTATAGCGATCTCATAATAAAAAAGTCCCGATGTATATCGGGACTTTTTTTATGCATTACATGCAATTCATTAAGCACTTGCAATTCTCCTATCGCGTAACCAATACTTCACTCGTTTCACCAAGTAAAACATCACCGGTACCATTACGAGTGTTAATACTGTTGCATAGGTTAATCCGAAAATTATCGTCCACGCTAGTGGTCCCCAGAAAATTACGTTATCTCCTCCCATATACAAGTGCGGGTTAAATTCTGTGATTAAAGAGAAGAAATCAAAGTTCAAACCAATTGCCAATGGAATTAATCCCAATACAGCTGTTAAAGCAGTCAATAAAACCGGTCGTAAACGCGATTTCCCTGACTCAATGATGACTTCTTTAATTTCTTCCAATGATAAATCATCGTGACTTTGTAATTGCTGATCGGCTACCTTTTTGTCTAATAAGAGTACGAAGAAGTCCATCAATACAATTCCGTTTTTCACTACGATTCCCGCCAGCGATATGATTCCCATCATGGTCATCAAGATTACAAAATCCATATTGGCAATAACATATCCATAGAATACACCACTAAAACTTAATAGTACTGTAAACAAGATTACCATTGTTTTGGACACCGAATTGAACTGAAGTACAATAATGATTGTAATGCCGGCTAAGGCCAAGAACAGTGCATACATCAAGAAACTCTGATTTTTACCTTGTTCTTCTTGCACCCCTGAGAACGAGTAACTCACCGTTTTTGGGAAAGTATACGTTTTTAACTCAGCAGCAATTTGCTTCGTAATTTCATCACCATTAAAACCAGTTAACACGTTGGAATACACCGTCATGATGCGTTTCTGGTTTTTTCTTTTGATTTGATTATAAGTGGTTGTTTTATTTGTTTCTGATACAGCCGAAATAGGAACTTGCATCATTTGCCCGTTGTTCTGATTTCTAAAGGTTAGCGATTGGTTGAACAATACATCTTCATTCTTGCGTTGGTCATCTTGCATCCGCATTGTAATGTTATAGTCATCATCACCTTCTTTATAGGTTGATATTTCCTGACCATACACCGAACGGCGCAAGTTAAACCCTAACTGACCTGTTGAAACACCTAAGCTTCCTGCACTTACACGATCTACTTTTACTTCTAATTCCGGACTTTCTTTGTTGACGTCAACACTCAATCGTTCAATTCCGGGAATGTTTTTTGCATTTAAGTAGGCAATCATTTTATCGGCTTCAACTAACATTTCTTGGTAATCGATACCTGTTAATTGAATACTAATAGGATAACCAGCAGGGGGTCCGTTGGCGTCTTTTTCAACAGTAACCGTAGCACCCGCAATGCCTTTTACTTTGGCCCGAATTTCATCCAACACCTCGGTAGTATTAACCCCTCTTCTAAATTTATATTCCGAGAAATTTACGGTAACTTTCCCTTTGTAAGGCGTTTCTGAAGCCGATCCTGCATCTACATTTGGATTACCGGCACCAACACCCACTTGCGAAACAATACTTTCGGCTAAGTAATTTTTGTTGGTTTCTTTATCCACATATTTTTCTAAGATCGCAATAACTTGTTTTTCCACAAAAAGAGTGGCTTTATTTGTTTTCGCAATATCGGTTCCTTGCGGATATTCGATATAGGTAATCACTTGATTTGGAATATTATCTGGGAAAAACAATACTTTTCTTGGGAAAATTCCTAATAAAATAAAGGAGAAAAATAGCATTCCAATAATACCCAATAGGGCATACCACGCTTTTCTTCCCGTTAAAATTTTGGCCAAGAAATTCTTGTATTTATCTTCCATTTTTGGAAAAAAGTTGTGCTGAAAATCTTGTGTCCATTGGTACAATTTGATTTTATATAACCACATTAATCCTAAAGAAATAATGGCTAAATGCCCGATGGCTTTTGCAAAAGTAGTATCGGTTAGGTGACCAATCATTACAAAAACAATTCCCACCACACTGAATAGTACGGTATATAATTTTGCCGATTTATTAGACACATTGCGATCTTCAGTATCCATAGAACCCCCGGTCATTGCCGCATTTACTACCATTGCCACAAATAAAGAAGCTGTTAGTGTTACGGTTAATGTAATTGGGAAATATTTCATGAATTTACCCATAGTTCCGGGCCACAAAGCAAAGGGTAAAAATGCCATTAATGTAGTCGCTGTAGAAGAAATAACCGGCCACGCGATTTCGCCAATACCAATTTTTGAAGCGGATACTTTGTCCATCCCCTTTTTCATGTTGGCAAATACGTTGTCGACAACCACAATTCCATCATCCACAAGCATTCCTAATCCCATTACCAATCCGAACAATACCATTGTATTCAAGGTTAGACCGAAAGCCGATAAAATGGTAAACGCCATTAGCATAGAAAGCGGAATGGCAGCGCCCACAAACAATGAATTTCGTAGTCCCATGGTAAACATCAATACGATCATTACCAATACGATTCCAAAAATAATGTGGTTTGATAATTCATCTACTTGGTGTTCTACACGAGAAGATTGATCGTTCGAAAGTTCCAGGGTTAAATTAGAAGGCAAATAAGATTCTTTGGCTTTTTCTAATTTTTCTTTTACTTGTTCAATGGCAGAAATCATGTTTTGATTGGAACGTTTTTTAACGTTCAACATGACTACTTCTTGTCCTTTTTCACGAGCATATGTTGTTTTTTCTTTTTCTTTAAAATTTACAACTGCAATATCTTTTAAATATACGGTTCCTCCGAAAGATTTTACGATCACATTTTCTAATTCTTTGGGATCTTTGATTTCTCCTACAATTCGGATATTGTTTCGAGAACCTTGCGAAATTAAATTTCCACCCGAAAGGGTCATGTTTTCATACTTCACCGCGTTTTGAATTTCGTCAAATGACACCTGAGCAGCGGTCATTTTGAAAATATCCACGGCAATTTCGACTTCTTTATCGTCTACCCCTAGGATGTCCACTTTTTTTACTTCGGCAATTTCTTCGATGTCATCTTGTAACAACTCCCCATATTTTTTGAGTTGTTGAGTGGTATAATTTCCTTTTAAGTTGATATTCAAAATAGGCACTTCCTCCGAAATGTTTAATTCAAACACATTGGGTTCTACTTTACTGCCGTTGTCAAGATTGGGCCAATCAGAATCGGCTTTTTTCACATCAACTTTGTCTTTGATCTTTGTTTTGGCGTCTTCAATAGTGACATTATCTGCAAATTCTACGATGATCATTCCATAATCTTGGAAGGAATTGGACGTAATTTTTTCAACACCCGAAATATTTTTAAATTCTTTCTCAAGGGGTTTAATAATTAATTTTTCGACATCTTCCGCTGAGTTTCCTGGAAAAACAGAAGAAATGTAAACCTTGTTTTCGATAATTTCTGGAAAATCTTCACGAGGCATGGTTACGTAGGCAATTACACCCGTAATGACAATCAGCAAGGTTAAAATATATACGGTAACCCTATTGTCTACGGCCCAACTCGATATTCCGAATTCTTTATTTTTATGTGACATATTTATTGGTTTGAGGTTTCAAGTTATCTTTTTGTGTACAACTTGTTGTTTGAAAATACAATTAAAAATTAAGTTTCATACCTTCGGCAATACTATTAACTCCCTCGGTTACTAGCACGTCATTAGCGGATAAGCCACTTAGTATTTCGGTAACATTATTTGAAGATTTACCCACTTTTACGACTACCTTTTTAGCAATTCCTGTTTTGTCCTTAATTTGAGTAGCAATAAAAACAAATTTTTGATGCTCAGCGTCTTCTTGTACTACATTAGTAGGTACTACAATGGCGTTATTGATTGTGTAATCTATTATTTTTAGTTTCGCAACTTGGTTGGGACGCAATAAATTATCAGGGTTGGGTACACTTACTTCTATGCCGAAGCTTCTATTGTTTGGATTGATAAAGTTAGCCACTTGGCGTACTTTTCCTTTATAGGTTTTTCCTAACGACGTTAAGAAAACATCAACCTCTGTTCCCGGTTTTAATTTTCCAATATAGGTTTCCGGCACAGTGGTTGAAACATACATGTTTGACAAATTTACGATGCGCATTAATCCTTGTGGATTGGGAGCTACCACTTGTCCTCGTTCAACAAAAACGTCATCAATTGTACCCGAAAAAGGAGCACGTATTACCGTTTTTGCTACTTGAGCTCGCATTTGTGCAACTCCTTTTTGAGCAGAGATCATTTGTGCTTGCGCTTGTAAAAACTGAATTTCAGAGCCAATTTTTTTATCCCAAAGATTCTTTTGACGTTCAAAAGTGGTTTTGGCTAATGCATATTGGTTTTCAATACTTGCTAATTGCTGACCCATTCCGGCGTCGTCAATTTTTCCTAGAATTTGCCCTTTAGCAACACGTTGACCTGCTTTTACATAAAGGGCTGTTAATGTTCCACTAAATTCGGGCTGAACTACAATGTTTTCTTTGGTATTTACATTTCCTTGAACTTCTAAATAATGATTGAAAATAGTGTCTTTTAAGGTTAGTGTAGTAACTAAAGCTTCATCTTTTTTAACATCTAATTTAGCCAAAGCTTCATCAATTATGGATAAATCAGCTTGAAGGTTTGCTTTTTTAGCTTGAAGTGCTGCTACATTTTTAGTCGAAATTAATTGTTCAATAGTGGCGTTATCGTCTTTTTTTGAACACGCTAAAAATGCAATTGATAGGGTGGTAAGTGCAATTATTTTTTTCATGGGTTTATAGTTATGTTTGTGAAATATTGACTTTATTTAATAATTAATTTACTAGTTTTTCTAAGGTTGCTTTTTTGTTGATTACGTCAAGCATGGCTTGAAGATAACTTTGTTGTGCACTGTATAATTGGCGTTGGGCCTCTGTTAAATCAAAACTACTGGCCAATCCTTCTTTGAATTTAATTTGGTTTTTAGACTCAATGCGTTCGGCTAAATTTAAATTGCTTTTAGAAGTTGCCAATTGTTCAATACTAAATTCATAATCACTTTTCGCTTTTGCAAATTGTAATTTTAATTTCTGTTCGGTTTCAGTTACCGAAGTTTTGGCTTGTTCCAATGCAATTTTAGCTTGTTGTGTTCGAGAGCTTCTCCCCAAGCTACTGAATACAGGAACGTTTAATCCGACACCAACATTTGAAAAGTTATTCCATTTTTGGGTACTGTTTAAAAAATCGAATTGATTTGCAAATGAATTGTATCCAAAATTGATCTGAGCGGCAAGAGAAGGTAATGCTTTACTTTTTTCTAATTTTAGTAGTAATTGTTTACTTTTTTCAATGTTTTTACCAATTTGGTAATCAATAGTATTTTCGGCCTGAAATTCTTTTTTCAATAATGCTAAATCAATATTGTTTTGGGTTAAGGCATTCAATTGATCCGTCAGCACCAATTCCTCCTCTAAATCAATTCCCAAAAGCAGTTTTAGCAAATCTACTGCAATTCTTTTTTGGCGTTTTACATTGTCCAATGAACTGGTCAAACTGGCTAACGTAATTTGAAGTTGTTCTACATTTTCTTCTTCAATTAATCCGTTTTTGAAGATCTCTTTTGTGTCAGCTAGTGTTTTTTCAAGAATTTTTTTGTTGTTTTCAAGAATTTTAATGCTTTCATCGGCAAGCAATACATTGCCATATGAATTGATGACCATTTCTCTAATTTCTTGACCCGTTTTTACTTTGGCGTTTTCCGAAATTTGCAAATAGGTTTTAGCCGATTGAAGTCCAACTAAATAGGAGCCATCAAAAATCAATTGGCTCAATGTTAAATTTCCAATTGCCACGTGTTTGGTGCCAAAAGCGAGCAATACGATGTCATTAGGATTGGCCGCCGGATTGAATGCATTGGCTGCCGCTCCTTGTTTGGTAAATTCGAACGTGTTTTGATAATTAAGTGAGCCATTAATTTGTGGCAACCCCATGGTTGTAGTTTCCCATTTTTTCTTTTTTGCCACATCCACATCTCTATTGGCATTGAGCATAGAATAATTGTTTTTCACCGCATGTTCTATGGCTTGCTCTAATGTGAAGGTATTCGATTTCTTTTTTACTTGAGCCACTAGTGTAGTGACAATTAGCAAACAAAGTACAGTTAGTTTTTGTTTCATATGTAAAGATCTATTTTAATAATTGTTCTAGTTTTTGAATCCCTTTTTCTGTGCAAATGCCCCTTAAATGATATTCTAAATAAGCCATTTGTATGGATAATGACGGAAACTCTTCGGGGTTAAATATTTCGGTGTCTTTTAAACTGGTCATACCGGCAAAATAAAAGCGCGCAATTAAAGGGGTATTCATTTCTTTTCTAAAAAAACCTTGTGCTATTCCTTTTTCTAAATTAACAATAACACAATCCCCCATTTTGGCAAATTGACGCATCATTAAGGTTTTATGAATTTTTGGATAATATTTTTGCAATTGATAGATAGGAGAAGCGCTTTCGTTCTTTAAATTTTTCATGACAAAATCTTTGATCAAAAACAACTCTTCTACTGGGTTGTTTTCCAAAGCACAGATTTGGTCAATTCCACACGATATGGTTTCAAACAAATGCATTGTGGAAGCTTTTACCAACTGATCTTTATTACTGTAGTGTTGGTAAATTGTTTTTTTTGAAATACCCATTTCTGCGGCAATATCATCCATGGTAACACTTTTGAAACCGAGTGTTAAAAAGAGGTCTGTTGCTTTTAGTAAAATTTGGTCTTTCATACTTTTTTTAGTCCTATGGTAAGACAGGGTTTTTAATTTGTCGCAAAGATATGCTGGAAACTATTAACACAAAAATAGTTTCCAAAGTTTTTACGTAAATTTAACACTTGATTAATTTGTTCCGTTTCAGATTATTGAAGTAAATTAGCCAAAAATTCAGCAGTATGCATTCAGTTTCCTTCTATCAAGAAAAAATAAGGGATCATTTTTCAAAAATTGTCGCACAAAAAGAACCTAAAAACTTATACGAACCCATCAATTACATTTTGTCTTTGGGTGGTAAAAGAATGCGACCTGTTTTAACTTTAATGGCCAGTGAAGTATTCAATGCTGATTGCGAAAAAGCGATACCAGCGGCTACAGCCATTGAGGTTTTTCATAATTTTTCATTAATTCACGATGACATTATGGACGATGCTCCTTTGCGAAGAGGGCATCAAACTGTTCATGAAAAATGGGATTTGAATACGGGGATATTATCGGGGGATGCGATGCTTATTTTAGCCTACCAATTCTTTGAAAATTATAAACCCGAAACTTTTCAAAAACTAGCTAAATTATTCAGTAAAACTGCTTTAGAAGTTTGCGAAGGACAGCAATATGATGTCGATTTTGAGTTGCGAAATGATGTGACGATTCCTGAATATCTCAAAATGATTGAATACAAAACCGCTGTACTGGTTGGAGCTGCTATGAAGATGGGAGCTATTGTAGCTGAAACATCCGATGAAAACGCCAATTTAATATATGATTTTGGATTGAACTTAGGACTTGCTTTTCAGTTACAAGATGATTATCTAGATGCTTTTGGAAATCCAGAAACCTTTGGAAAACAAGTTGGCGGCGACATAATTGAAAACAAAAAAACCTATTTGTATTTGAAAGCTATGGAATTTGCAAATACAGAAGCCCAGCAGCAGTTGGCGCATTTGTTTGCAAGTCAGCCTTCTGATAGTCAAGTAAAAATTGCCACGGTTACTAGTATTTTTAATGCTTCTGGGGCTAGTGAAGCCACCAAAAAAGCGATTCAAGCGTATACTTTCAAGGCTTTTGAAACCCTAGAAAAAATGGATATTACAACTGAAAAGAAACTTATTTTGAAAGCCTTTGGTGAGAGTTTAATGGGAAGAAACGTGTAATAATGTGTCAATTATTAAATTCGACAATGTGTCAATACTACTGAAAAATGAATTTTACAAATCCAATAAATATTGACGCATTAATTTCACAAGCCGAGGAAGAACATTTGTACTTCAAACTCATTGAGCAAGTGAATAAAGACTTTGCTTTGGCGAATGAATCTTTAGATGTGCCGACTAGTATTTTTCCGTTTGAGTTTAAAAATTTGGTACAAGAAAAAATCTACAAGCTCATTCAATATAAATTTGCCGAATATTTGAATTTGTTATATATAATTGACGTACCTGAAGAACAAATCAAAAAATTAGACGGTTCAGATTTGGTTGAATTATCGGAACAAGTTGCGTTTTTAGTTTTAAAACGCGAATGGCAAAAGGTGTGGTTCCGAAATAAATATTAAAAAAACACTCTTACAAACGGCATAAACGCTTCGGTATATACATTTTCACGTTCTTTAAAAAGAATGTTGTAACGCACCCCCATAATTACATTTTCATTGCGATAACCTGCACCAAGATACAATGCTGTATTCCAGAAAACCGCTTTGTCATTTCCTAGTGCATCGTTAAAAGTTCGATTGACGCGCAATTGTTCCAACTCCGTTGAAATTTGAAGTTCTTCGATCGGGTTGAACAAGGCGATTATGCTTCCGCCATAGGTATTAGCCTTGTAAAGTTCCTTTTGTTTGATGTAGCTGTATTGGGCTCCAAAACCAGCTGAAACTAATTCATTTATATGATAAATTGCACAAGGAGCAACCATGATATCGGCATATCCAGTTCCTGCACTTACTCCAAATCCACCGCCAAATTGTACGCGGCTAAAAAAATCACTTTTTGTTTTACGAACTTGGTTATCTTGTGCATAAATTTCACGTTTCAAACCAAATAAAAACACAATAGTTAATAAAACTGTTAAATTTATTGCAGAATTCTTTTTCATAATTCCATTTTCGAAAAATTATTGGCATAAAAGTATAAAAATCCTTGAAAGATTATCATAAAATGTTTTACTTTTGCGTAGAATTTTTAATTAAAAGGTCTTTCAGACAACACGATATGGATAGGTTTTCCTTTTTAAACGCTGCACACACGGCTTTTTTTGCCGATTTATACGAACAATATCTACAAAATCCAGATAGCGTAGAGCCCAGCTGGAGAAGTTTTTTTCAAGGATTTGATTTTGCACAAGCCCATTATGGGACCGATGAAGTAGCACAACAAGTAGCTTTTGCCGCTTCGGGTGATTCGGGTGAAATTTCTGAAAAAATGCAAAAAGAGTTCAATGTCCTTAAATTAATTGAAGGTTATAGAACAAGAGGTCATTTATTTACCAAAACAAATCCTGTAAGAGACCGAAGAGTACATGGACCATCATTAGCGTTAGAAAATTTCGGATTATCTCAAGCCGATTTAACTACCGTTTTTGATGCTGCAAAAATGGTCAATATGAAGCCATCTTCTTTGGCGGATATCATCAAGCATTTAGAGAATGTATATTGCCAGTCCATTGGAGTGGAATACATGTACATTCGTGAGCCACACAAATTAGAATGGATTAAAAATCGTTTAGATATTAATGACAATTTACCCAATTTCTCTACCGAGAAAAAAAAGCATATTCTAAAAAAATTAAACGAAGCAGTTTCATTTGAAAATTTCTTACATACCAAATATGTGGGTCAAAAACGTTTTTCGTTGGAAGGATGTGAAGCTGTAATTCCGGCATTAGATGCATTAGTGGAAGCGGCAGCTGACAAAGGAGTGGAGCAGTTTGTAATGGGTATGGCTCACAGAGGACGTTTGAACGTATTGGCCAATATTTTTGGAAAAAATACCCAAAACATTTTTTCTGAATTTGACGGGAAAGACTATGACGAAGATGCAAATTTTGATGGTGACGTAAAATACCATTTAGGGTTAACTTCAGATCGTGTAACCGATTCGGGAAAAAAGATCAACTTAAATTTAGCGCCAAATCCTTCGCACTTAGAAACGGTTGGTGCCGTTATTGAAGGAATCACAAGAGCCAAACAAGATAGAAATTATCCCAATGATTTTTCAAAAGTATTACCAATTGCAGTTCACGGGGATGCCGCTGTAGCTGGTCAAGGTATTGTTTACGAAATCATTCAAATGGCCAAATTAGACGGATATAAAACCGGAGGAACGATACATTTGGTCATCAATAATCAAGTTGGATTTACCACTAATTATTTAGATGCACGTTCGTCTACGTATTGTACGGATGTAGCAAAAGTAACTTTGTCTCCTGTATTACACGTAAATGCAGACGATGCAGAAGCTGTTGTACACGCAATGTTATTTGCGTTAGATTACCGCATGGCGTTTGGAACAGATGTATTTATCGATTTGTTAGGATACAGAAAATATGGTCATAATGAAGGTGACGAACCTCGCTTTACGCAGCCTATTTTATACAAAGCCATTGCTAAACATAAAAATCCAAGAGACATTTATGCAGAGAAATTAACACACGAAAGCGTAATTTCTTCGGGCTATGTTAAAGAATTGGAAGAAGCTTACAAGGCCAAATTAGATGAAAACTTAGAAGCATCTCGTAAGAAAGACTTGACCGTAATTACTCCTTTCATGGAAAATGAGTGGGAAGGTTACCAACAAGTTTCCGACAAGGTAATGCTTCAAAAATTTGATACTTCGTTTGATAAAAAACAATTGACCGAAATTGCTAAAACGATTACCGAACTTCCAAGTGATAAAAAATTCATCAGTAAGATTACCAAGTTAATTGGCGATCGAAAAAATATGGTTGAAACCAATACACTGGATTGGGCTATGGGCGAATTATTAGCCTATGGATCTTTACTAAAAGAAGGTTTTGATGTGCGTATTTCTGGTCAAGATGTTGAACGTGGAACGTTTTCACACCGTCATGCGGTAGTAAAAGTTGAAGATTCAGAAGAGGAAGTAATCTTGTTAGATCGAATTAAAGACAAAAAAGGAAACTTTTACATCTACAATTCGCACCTTTCAGAATATGGGGTATTAGGGTTTGAATACGGATATGCATTAGCATCACCAAAAACCTTAGTAATTTGGGAAGCACAGTTTGGAGATTTTTCTAACGGGGCCCAAATTATGATTGACCAATATATTTCAGCAGGTGAAGACAAGTGGAATAACCAAAACGGATTGGTGATGTTGTTGCCACACGGTTATGAAAACCAGGGTGCTGAGCATTCATCTGCACGGATGGAGCGTTATTTACAATTGTGTGCGAAACACAACATGTATATCGCCGATGTTACCACCCCTGCCAACTTCTTCCATTTGATGCGAAGACAATTGAAAACCGAATTCCGTAAGCCATTAGTTGTATTTTCTCCTAAAAGTTTATTACGTCATCCCGATGTAGTATCTTCGGTTGATGAATTAGCTAACGGGCATTTTCAAGAAGTACTAGATGATCCAAATATTACCGATAAAAAAGCGATTAAGACATTAGTATTCTGTACAGGTAAAGTATATTATGATATTATCGCACAGCGACAAGAGTTAGACAGAACTGATGTTGCAGTAGTCCGTTTGGAGCAATTATTCCCATTAGCTGTAGATCAAATAAAAGCGATTATTGCTAGTTATCCTAATGTTGATGATTTTGTGTGGGCACAAGAAGAGCCGAAAAACATGGGAGCTTATGGCTACATGTTAATGAATTTTGATCTTGTAAAATTAAGATTGGCATCGCCAAAAGCATATAGTGCTCCTGCAGCGGGTAGTTATGAACGTTCTAAAAAACGTCAAAAGAACGCCATTGCAATGATTTTTGATAAAACATTATTTCAATAATAAACAAACTCAATTAGCACCCTAGTTCAAATAATCGAACGATCAAAGGGTAAACTTTTTAAAATAAAAAGCATATGATTTTAGAAATGAAAGTCCCATCTCCAGGGGAATCAATTAAAGAAGTAGAAATTGCTACATGGTTAGTAAAAGACGGAGATTATGTTGAAAAAGACCAAGCAATTGCTGAGGTTGACTCAGATAAAGCAACTTTAGAATTGCCAGCTGAAGCAAGCGGAATCATTACATTAAAAGCAGAAGAAGGTGATGCAGTAGCAGTAGGCGCTGTAGTTTGTTTAATTGATACAGGTGCAGCAAAACCAGAAGGTGGTGCAGCTCCAGCAAAAGAAGAAACAAAACCAGTTGAAGCGCCAAAAGCTGAGACTCCAAAAGCAGCTCCTGTAGCAGAGAAAACCTATGCAACTCAAGCGCCATCTCCAGCAGCAAGAAAAATATTAGATGAAAAAAATATCGAGCCCTCAGATATTATCGGAACCGGTAAAGGCGGAAGAATCACTAAAGATGACGCTGTAAATGCAGTACCATCAATGGGAACACCAACTGGTGGTAACCGTGGTTCAGAGCGCACAAAACTTTCGATGTTACGTAGAAAAGTAGCAGAGCGTTTAGTTTCAGCTAAAAATGAAACAGCGATGTTAACTACTTTCAATGAAGTAGATATGACCGCTATTTACGCTTTGCGTGATCAATACAAAGAAGAATTTAAAACAAAACACGGATTGGGCTTAGGCTTTATGTCGTTCTTTACAAAAGCAGTTACGCGTGCCTTACAATTGTATCCCGATGTAAACTCAATGATTGATGGTCAAGAGAAAATTTCATTTGATTTTTGTGATATCTCTGTAGCCGTTTCTGGTCCAAAAGGATTGATGGTTCCCGTAATGAGAAATGCAGAAACCTTATCGTTTAGAGGAGTAGAAGCTGAAATCAAACGATTAGCTATCAGAGCACGTGACGGACAAATTACCGTTGATGAAATGACGGGTGGAACATTTACTATTTCAAATGGTGGTGTTTTTGGAAGTATGTTGTCGACGCCTATTATTAACCCACCGCAATCCGGAATTTTAGGAATGCACAATGTAGTAGAACGAGCCATCGTTAAAAACGGTCAAATTGTGATTGCTCCTGTTATGTATGTTGCTTTGTCTTACGACCACAGAATCATTGACGGCCGTGAGTCTGTTGGATTCTTAGTTGCAGTTAAAGAAGCTCTTGAAAACCCAGCAGAAATTTTAATGGGTGGTAATGTGAAAAAAGCATTAGAATTGTAGAAATATAAATCCCAATATTTAAAATCCCAAATTCCAAAAGAGTTTGGGATTTTTCTTTACTTTGTAAGTCAAAATGTAGTTATGAAAAAATCTAAGAAACAAGCAGCCGTTGGTTTTATCTTCATTACAGTTTTATTAGATGTTATTGGATGGGGGATTATTATACCTGTTATTCCAAATTTAATCAAAGAACTAATCAATGGTGATATTAGCGAAGCAGCAAAATATGGAGGTTGGTTAACTTTCGCTTATGCGATTACGCAATTTATTTTTGCACCTGTGATCGGAAATTTGAGCGATAAATATGGCAGAAGACCGGTTTTGCTCATCTCTTTGTTTGGCTTTTCACTAGATTTTTTATTGTTGGCCTTCGCACCCACGATTGTTTGGTTGTTCATTGGTAGAATTCTCTCTGGAATAACTGGAGCTAGTTTTACAACAGCCTCTGCCTATATTGCCGATGTGAGTACTCCTGAAAACCGAGCTAAAAATTTCGGATTAATGGGAGCGGCATTCGGACTCGGATTTATAATTGGACCGGTCGTTGGAGGATTGTTAGGACAATTTGGGACTAGAATTCCATTTATAGCGGCTGCAATTTTATGCATGCTCAACTTTTTGTATGGTTATTTTATATTGCCAGAATCGTTAGATAAAGATAAAAGAAGACCCTTTGAATTGAAACGAGCGAATCCCATTGGGGCCTTTTTGCATTTAAAAAAATACCCCAACTTGATCGGATTAATTGTGGCTATCTTTATTCTCTATGTGGGATCACATGCCGTACAAAGCAATTGGAATTATTTTACCATGTATCAATTCAATTGGGATGAAAAAATGGTTGGAATTTCATTAGGGATCATTGGATTGTTAGTAGGAATCGTTCAAGGAGGATTGATACGATGGATCAATCCTAAAATCGGAAATGAAAAAAGTATTTATTTTGGATTGGGGTTGTATACTATTGGGATGTTTTTATTTGCCTTTGCCACAGAGAGTTGGATGATGTTTGTTTTCTTAATTCCGTATTGTTTAGGAGGAATTGCGGGCCCCGCTTTACAAGCCGTAGTTTCAGAACAAGTTGATCCATCAGAACAAGGTGAAATACAAGGTACATTAACCAGTTTAATGAGTGCATCCGCTATTGTGGGACCTCCCATGATGGCCTCTGTATTTTACTTTTTCACCCACAATGAAGCACCATTTATTTTTCCTGGTGCCCCTTTTGTATTGGGAGGAGTTCTGATGTTATTGAGTACAATTCTTGCGTTCAGAACATTAAAGAAAAATCATAAAAATTGATTTACTTTAGGTATAAGTAGTGATTGCAATAATCGATAATCGCTTTTCCTTTGAGTAATACATCAGCACCAATAATTCCATCTACTGCTTTCGTTTTGTGTTGAAGTAAGGCTTCATTTACATGGCTCATATCAAAAATAATAAGATGGAATTTTTTTTTCCATCGGCCCAATTGTATTTCGTTGTTTTTGGCCAATTGTGTTTCCATACCAACCGCACCAGCACCTGCCGCTTTGGTTTCCGAAAATTGGGCATGTAACTTAAAATATTCAACACTTTCAAACCCTACACAACTATTGCTGGCTCCCGTGTCTACAATAAAATTGCCCTTAATGCCATTTATCTTACCTTGAATGAGTAAATGTTGGGTTTTTAAAACCTTAAACTTTATTTTTTTATACTGCTTTTCTTTTAAAAAGTCTTGTAAATCTTCCATACTTCAAATGTAAATCAAATTTATGAATCAAACTTTGTAACTTTGCAATATAAACAACGAACAACGAACAACGAACAACGAACAACGAACAACGAACAACGAACAACGAACAACGAACAACGAACTTGAACTTAACCGATACACATACCCATTTATACGCTGAGGAGTTTGATGAAGACCGAAACGAAATGATGCAAAGAGCCATTAATGCTGGCGTTTCTCGTTTTTTTGTGCCGTCTATAGATTCTAATTATACTACAAAAATGTATGATTTAGAACAGCAATATCCTGAGAATGTTTTTCTCATGATGGGTTTACACCCTACGTATGTGAAAGAAAATTACTTGGAAGAATTGGCCCATGTGGAACGCGAACTAGCGGCCCAAAAATTTTATGCAGTCGGCGAAATTGGGATGGATTTGTTTTGGGATAAAACATTTTTGAAAGAACAGCAGTATGCTTTTCAGCACCAAATACAATTGGCTAAAAAATATAAATTAGGGATAAATATTCACTGTCGTGATGCATTTGATGAAGTTTTTGAAGTATTAGAAAGTGAAAAAGCGGCGGACTTATTCGGAATTTTTCATTGTTTTACGGGTGATTTACATCAAGCCCAAAAAGCAATTTCATTGGGGATGAAATTAGGAATTGGGGGAGTGACTACATTTAAAAACGGCAAAATTGATCAGTTTTTGCATGAAATCGATTTAAAAAATATTGTTTTAGAAACCGATTCGCCCTATTTGGCTCCGGTACCCCATCGCGGAAAACGAAATGAAAGTAGTTATACTCTTTTAGTGGCTCAAAAATTAGCCGAAATATATGGACTTTCTGTTGCAGAAATTGCAGCAATAACAACTGAAAATTCGAAACAAATTTTCGGAATTTAATCCAAAATTAAAGGACAAGTCATAAAAATTTTGTTCATTTGTGAATTGTTTTTAAAATTAACATGACCAAATTCGATTCTATCCGACCGTATTACGATGCAGAGGTTAACGAAGCTTTAAAATCCTTGTTGCACCATCCTATGATGAAGGCGATGATGGATTTTACATTTCCTGAACTTGAGGAAAATACTTGGAAAGAACAATTGAGCAGAACGCATTCGATTCGCGATTTTCAAATAAATTTTGTATATCAATCCATTAAACGCGTTTTAGATCGTAGCTCGGACGGCTTAACTACTTCGGGTTTTGAAAAATTAGAACCCAACACTCCTTATTTATTCATTTCAAACCACCGCGATATTATATTAGATACTTCATTGTTGAATGTTTCGTTGTTTGATCACGGACTTGTAATGACGGCATCGGCTATTGGAGATAATTTGGTACAGAAAGATTTCTTATTGAAATTATCAAAATTGAATCGTAATTTTTTAGTACAACGCGGTTTGTCTCCACGCGAACTTTTGGTAAGCTCAAAATTAATGGCTGAATATATGTATCAATTGTTGTCAAAGGAAAATCGTTCGGTTTGGATAGCACAGCGAGAAGGAAGGACCAAAGACGGAAACGATGCAACTCATCAGGGCGTATTGAAAATGATTGCCATGGCTTCTGACGAAGAAAATTGCATGGATTTTTTCAAAAAGTTAAAAATTGTTCCGGTATCTATTTCATACGAATACGATCCTACTGATGCATTAAAAATGCCTCAACTTTTAGCGCTTTCAAAAGATGAAGTGTACATCAAAGAAAAAAATGAAGATTTTATTACGTTATTGAGCGGAATAATTGGACAAAAAAAACGCATTCACATCCATGTAGGTGATATACTGAATAAAGAATGCGATAAAATAAAAGCCGAAAACGACAATAACAATAAGCAAATACAAGCTTTGGCACAAATAATCGATGATTCTATTTTGCAATCGTATAAATTGTGGCCGACCAATTTTATTGCTTACGATATACTAAACAAAACTTCGCGATTTGCCCATTTGTATGACGACAAAGAACGACAAGTGTTTGAGCGTAGATTGGAAATGCGTATAGATACGGAAAATGAAACTATGAAGGCAGGGTTTTTAGCCATGTATGCCAATCCTGTTGTGAACAAACTGAAATATACTCATGACATCGCTTAAAGCAAAAATACTACTCATTTATACCGGTGGCACTATCGGAATGGTGAAGGATTTTACTTCTGGCGCTTTGATAGCATTTGATTTTAATGAATTGTTGAGCCGTATCCCTGAAGTACAACTTTTAGATTGCGATATTGAAACAATTTCCTTTGAAACCCCCATTGATTCCTCTAATATGAATCTTTCGGGATGGTTGAAAATAGCCACTATTATCCAAGAAAATTACACAAAATTTGATGGATTTGTGGTGTTGCATGGTTCTGATACCATGTCTTATAGTGCATCGGCCTTGAGTTTTATGTTAGAGAATCTTGCAAAACCGGTAATTTTGACTGGTTCGCAACTCCCTATTGGTGATTTACGTACCGATGCCAAAGAAAATTTAATTACGGCCATTCAAGTAGCAGCGCTTCAAGAAAACAATCAACCCGTTATTCAAGAAGTCTGTTTGTATTTTGAATATAAATTGTACAGAGGCAATAGAACCACTAAAATTAGCGCCGAACATTTCAATGCTTTTACATCGCCTAATTTTCCTGAATTAGCTGAGTCGGGCGTGCATTTACGTGTTAATAGAGAAGCATTAAAAACAGCTCCATTTGATCAAGTACTCTCCGTTCAGAAAAATTTTGATGATAATGTGGCGATTTTAAAATTGTTTCCGGGCATCAATGAAAAAGTTTTGACCTCTTTCTTTGCTATTCCAAATTTAAAAGGAATTGTAATGGAAACCTATGGTTCTGGGAATGCTCCCACTGAAAAATGGTTCGTGGAGGTCTTAGCTCTGGCCATTCAAAACGGAATTCACGTTATCAATGTTACCCAATGTAGTGGCGGAAGCGTGGCCATGGGTAATTATGAAACCAGTACGCAATTAAAAAATATTGGGGTTATTTCTGGGAAAGACATAACTACTGAAGCAGCTATTACTAAATTAATGTATTTGCTTGGGAAAAATTGTCCTCAAAATAGTTTTAAGACGCAATTTGAAACGGCCATTCGAGGAGAAATGCTGTAATAATTGCTCTAAAATTTTCACAGCCGTTTTTTTTTTACTTATTTTACATAGAATTTAGAGAGGTGTCCGAGTGGTTGAAGGAGCAAGCCTGGAAAGTTTGTATATGGGTAACTGTATCGAGGGTTCGAATCCCTTCCTCTCTGCTGATTTTCAATGCATAGCGCACATGAATAGAATTTGTTACCTATTTCTATTAGTATCAATCTTTGGTTTTGCACAAACTGAAGGGAATGCAGTCGATTCTTTATTTAGAGAAGATCAGATGTATGTTGCTGTTTCCTATAATTTATTACAAAACAAACCTGATAATACCAGCCAATACTCTTTTTCTACAGGGTTTTCTGCAGGATTTTTCAGAGATTTTCCTTTCACTCAAAACAGGCATTGGTCAATTGCGCCTGGATTCGGTTATGCCTATTCGGATATCAAACAGAACATCAATATACAAGCCATTTCGGTGCCCACAATTACAACACCAGAGGTAGTGCGAAGCCGTATGCAATTGCATTATTTGGAATTACCTATTGAAGTTCGTTGGCGTAATGCTACTCCAGAAAGTCATAAATTTTGGCGTATACATACCGGAATTAAGGCAAGTTATTTGTTGAGCGGAAAAGTAAATTACGACTCGGATACCCTAGGGGAAAAGTCAGAAAATCTCAAAAATAGACTGAATAATTGGCAATATGGAGTATATCTTTCTTTTGGTTTCAATACCTGGAATCCTTATATCTATTATGGGTTACAGCCAATTTTTGAAAAAAACAAAACTGCAGTTGAAAACAATTCTTCGGCCTTTCACATTGGGTTGAAATTCTACATTTTATAGCCAATACACCATGAGCACTACTTGGGGAAGCAGTCCCAAGACTAACCCGGCAACTAATTCAATAGGAGTGTGTGCTTTTTTATACAATCTGGAAGAGGCTACACATCCCATACAAAGAATACACAATCCAATACTATACGTTAAATGCAGATCATAATAGGCACTCAAGCCATAAATAAAAGCCGTTAAAGCACTAATTCCCATCATGTGTAAGCTTGCTTTAAATTTTAGCAAAACGGAAGCAAGCACTAACACAGCACTGATCAAACCTCCAAGAAAAAAATAATACAATTCGGTAAATACTTCTTTTGAAATGCTATACTTGAGTAATAACAGTAGTAACAAGGCTTGAATAGCAATAGGCATTTGTCGTTCCTTCAAACTGGCTTCTGTAAACGATTGCAACTTGCCCAAAGAGCGAAACAAAAAATACATTGACAAGGGCAATAAAAGTGTTACGATAATCACTTGAAGTAGTGTTACATATATTTGAGGGGCGTAGTAGAAATTTTTCGCAATGGAAAAGAAAAACAGCGTCCCGTATAAGGAAATAAAGATCGGATGAAAAATATAGGAAAAAACGGGTAATATTTTTTTAGCGTCCATCTTAGATTTTTTTTCGCAAACGTGCCACAGGAATGTCTAATTGTTCTCTATATTTTGCAATGGTTCGGCGCGCAATTGGATAGCCTTTTTCTTTTAATATTTCGGCCAATTGGTCATCGGGTAATGGTTTCTTTTTATCTTCTTCTGATATAACTTGTTGTAGGATATTTTTTATCTCTATGGTTGAAACTTCTTCCCCTTGATCATTGGTCATTGATTCACTGAAAAATTCTTTGATTAATTTAGTTCCATAAGGCGTGTCTACGTATTTACTGTTGGCTACACGAGAAACAGTAGAAATATCTAATCCTACAAGATCGGCAATATCTTTTAGAATCATTGGTCGCAGTTTCGATTCTTCTCCCTCTAAAAAATAGTCATGCTGGTAGTACATGATTGCATTCATCGTTACATAGAGCGTTTCGTTTCGCTGTTTGATAGCATCAATAAACCATTTGGCGGAATCCAATTTCTGTTTGATAAATTGCACCGCTTCTTTTTGTGCAGTTGAACGATCCGCGGTTACTTTATAACTTTGCAACATCTCCTGATACTCTTTGGATACGTGCAGTTCTGGAGCATTTCTGCCGTTCAATAACAATTCCAACTCGCCGTCGACAATTCGTATCGTAAAATCAGGAACAATGTGTTCGATCATTTTTTGGTTGCCATCAAAACTACCTCCTGGTTTCGGATTTAGTTTTTCAATTTCATCTACTGCTTTTTTGAGTTGTTGTTGGGAAACATCAAATTTTTGCAATAATTTATCGTAATGCTTTTTACTGAATGCTTCAAATTGTTGTTCGATGATTTTTATAGCCAATACAAGCGCTTCAGAAGGTGTTTTGTGTTTCAATTGCAGCAACAGGCATTCTTGTAAATCACGTGCGCCTACGCCCACAGGTTCTAATTCTTGCACCAAATGTAAAATACGTTCTACAGTCGCTTCATCGGTGTAAATACCTTGTGTAAAGGCTAAGTCGTCTACTATATCTTGTGTGGTTCTTCGGATGTAACCCATATCGTCAATACTGCCTACTAAAAATTCAGCAATATCCCGTTCGTCTTCCCGTAAAATAAAAGTATTTAATTGATTGATTAAATCTTGGTGAAAACTAATAGGCGCAGCAAAAGGAGTAGATCGGTCTTCATCATCATCGCTGTAATTGTTGATTTGATATTTGTAATCTGGGGTTTCGTCGTTGCTTAAATAGTCATCGATGTTGATGTCTTGGGTGTCGATTCGATCGTTATCATAGTCATCGTAATCGTCTTCGTTTGTGTTTACTTCAAAGTCATCTTGATCGTATTCTTCTTCTTTACTGCTTTCTTCTAAAGCGGGATTCTCCACTAATTCCTCTTGAAGACGTTGTTCAAAAGCCTGAGTAGGCAACTGAATCAACTTCATCAACTGAATTTGTTGCGGCGATAATTTTTGCGATAATTTGAACTGTAAACTGTGTTTTAACATTATTTTTTGGTTAAAAGTTTCAGGCTTCAGGTGTTCATAACAAAATCAACTTGTAACTTGAACAAAGATTTAAAATTCTGCGTTCTGTGGCGTTCTTGGAAACGGAATTACGTCTCTAATGTTGGTCATTCCCGTTACAAACAGTACCAATCGTTCAAATCCTAATCCAAAACCTGAGTGCACGGCTGATCCAAATCTTCTTGTATCTAAATACCACCAAAGTTCTTCTTCGTCGATTCCTAAAGCTTTCATTTTTTCTACTAATACATCGTAACGTTCTTCTCTTTGAGAACCACCAACGATTTCACCAATTCCAGGGAATAAGATATCCATTGCTCTAACGGTTTCTTTTCCTGGTTCGGTGTTGTCGTTTAATCTCATGTAAAACGCTTTGATTTTTGCTGGATAATCAAATAAAATTACCGGACATTTAAAGTGTTTTTCTACTAAGAAACGTTCGTGTTCACTTTGTAAATCGGCTCCCCATTCGTTAATGATGTATTGGAATTTTTTCTTTTTATTGGGTGTAGAATCTTTTAAAATATCAATAGCTTCTGTATAGGAAACGCGTTTGAAGTTGTTTTCTAATACGAAGTTTAATTTTTCTAACAACGCCATTTCGCTGCGATCGGCTTGTGGTTTTGCTTTTTCTTCTTCTAGTAATCGACCTTCTAAAAATTTCAAATCATCACCGCATTTTTCCACGGTATATTTGATTACATATTTAATGAAGTCTTCGGCTAAATCCATGTTGTCGGCCAAATCATTAAACGCCACTTCGGGCTCAATCATCCAAAATTCGGCTAAGTGGCGTGATGTGTTTGAATTTTCTGCTCGGAAGGTAGGTCCAAATGTATAAATTTGACCCAATGCCATTGCAAAAGTTTCGCCTTCTAATTGCCCCGAAACAGTAAGATTTGTTTGTTTGCCAAAAAAGTCTTCTTTGTAGTTGATGGCACCGTCTTCTGTTCTGGGCGCAGATCCATCAATAGGCAATGCTGTTACTTGAAACATTTCTCCAGCTCCTTCTGCATCTGATCCTGTAATGATAGGGGTGTTTACATAGAAAAAACCTTTTTCTTGAAAGTATTGGTGTACCGCAAAAGCAAGTGTTGAACGCACGCGCATTACAGCCCCAAAAGTATTAGTTCTCACTCGCAAATGCGCATTTTCGCGAAGAAATTCTAATGAGTGTTTTTTGGGTTGCATTGGAAATTTTTCAGCATCGCTATCCCCCAAAATTTCTAATTTGGTTACTTGAATTTCTACTTTTTGCCCCGCACCACGACTTTCAGTCAAGGTACCGGTTACACAAATAGCAGCTCCTGTTGTAATTCTTTTTAAGGTTCCTTCCGCGGTGTTTTCAAAATCCACAACGCATTGAATATTATGTAGTGTCGAACCATCGTTCAACGCAATAAATTGATTGTTTCTAAATGTTCTAACCCAACCTTTAGTCGTTACTTCATGCAGCGTTTTTGTACTGTTTAAAAGGTCAATTATTTTTGAATGTTTCATTTTCAAATTTATTTATGTGCAAACCTACATAAAATTTCAATATTATATTAGGCTTTCAAGTTTATAATGTAGGTTCTTTCATTGCTTTGGCAAAGATAACACGAAAGGAAAAATATACTATTTCTCGTTTTCATTTTCTTCTTCAAAATCTTCTTCAGAAAATTTATCGAATTCAATTTTATCGATTGCACCAACTTCTTCATCACTTAATATATTGATAGTTGGTTCCACAAATTCTTGCTGATTGGCTAATTTTTTATTTAGAGTCAATACTAGTGAAGGCAATAAGACCAAATTTGATAACATACCAAACAGTAAAGTGATCGAAACCAAACCGCCTAATGCAATGGTCCCCCCAAAACTAGACAACATAAATACCGAAAATCCTGAAAACAAGACTACCGAAGTGTAGAACATACTTAACCCCGATTCGTTAATTGTTGCAAAAACAGATTTTTTAATTTTCCAGTTGTTACGGGTTAAGGCCTGTCGGTATTCTGCTAAAAAACGGATGGTGTCGTCTACAGAAAGTCCAAATGCAATTCCAAAGACTAAAATAGTTGATGGTTTTAAAGGAATATTAAAATAGCCCATGATTCCAGCCGTCATTAATAATGGTAATAAATTGGGTAGTAAAGCCACCAAAATCATTTTAACCGAACGAAACATAAAGGCAATTAATAAAGCCGTTATGAATACAGACAGCAATAAAGACTGCAATAAGTTGTCTAATAAATATTTAGTCCCTTTTTGAAATACAACTGCTTTTCCAGTGATGGAAACAGTATACCGGTCTTTTGGGAAAAGTTCGTTGATTTTGCCCTGCAATTTTGCTTCAATTACATCTAAATTATTGATACCTTCATCTTTAATAAAAGTAGTGATTCGTGTATATTGACCGCTTGCATCCACATAACTTTTCATCATATTGTCTTTGTTGTTTTTTATCGAATTTTTGGCAAACGACAAAATAAAGGCTTGTTCTTGTGAAGAAGGTAATTCGTAATAATCAGGATTATTGTTATAATAAGCTTGTTTAGAATACTTGACCAAATTTACTATAGAAATAGGCTTTGATAATTCGGGAATGGAATCAATTGTTTGTTGTAATTCATCCATTCTTTTTAAGGTTGCTAACTTCAAGACCCCTTTTTTCTTTTTGGTGTCAATCATTATTTCAATAGGCATTACACCATCAAATTCCTGTTCAAAAAATACAATATCGTCATAGAAGGCTGCTTTTTTGGGCATATCTTCAATTAAACTCCCAGAAATTCGCATTTTAAAAATTCCAAAAACACCAGCAGTTAGTAGTGCTACGACCACAACATATACCACAGTTCTTCTGTTTTTTATGGTTTTTTGCACCCAGTTTAAAAAACTAACCGCATAGCTGCGTTCCAAATGATCTAAATGACGTTCTTTAGGTGTAGACATGTAACTGTAGGACACCGGTATTACAAAAAGACATAAAAAGAATAAGGCAATAATGTTTATTGAAGTAACTACACCAAATTCTTTCAGTAATTCATTATTGGTCACTATAAACGTTGCAAAGCCAAAGGAAGTGGTAAGATTGGTAATCAAGGTGGGCGTCCCTACTTTTGTAATGACACGAACTAATGCTTTGGCTTGGTTGCCATGTATTCGGCATTCTTGATGGTATTTGTTGGTTAAGAAAATACAGTTTGGAATCCCAATAACAATCATTAATGTAGGCACTAAAGCGGTTAGAACGGTAATTTCATAACGTAATAATCCTAAAAAGCCAAAGGACCACATCACACCTACGATGACAATACACATTGAAATAAAAGTCGTTCGAAAGGATCTAAAAAAGAAAAAGAAAATCAAAGAAGTTATCCCCAATGCCGCACCAATAAAGAGGCTAATTTCACTGATGATGTATTCAGAATTGAGTGATCGAATATAAGGCATACCCGAAACATGCAAATTTACTTTTGTTTCGTTTTCAAAAGTTTCAATGGCTGGAATAATTTTATGCAGCACTAAATTTTTGCGCTCGGGAGTATTTACTATTTTTTTATCTAAATAAATAGCCGATCGAATAATTCCCGAATGATTGAATATTAATCCTTCATAAAAAGGCATTTGTGTGAGTAATTCTTGCTTTATTTGAGTTAAGTAGGCTGCATTTTTTGTTTTTGAAGGATCAATTAATGCGGTCAATTCAAAGGAAGAGAGGCTGTCGTTTTTTTGTAATTTTTTTAAGTCGTTGAGCGAAATTATTCCATCGACTTCTGGATTTTCTTTGATGTCATGCATCAATTTTTCCCAAGCTGCATATATTTTTGGAGTAAAAATTTGTTGGTCGTGAATACCAATTACGATGAGGTTTCCTTCCTCTCCAAATTTTTCTAAAAAAGCATTGTATTCAATGTTTGCTTTTTCTGTGGCAGGCAACAAATTGGCTTCAGTGTTGGTAAATTTTATATACTTCCATTGCGAAGCCATAAAAAGGGTAAATAGCGCAACAATTCCTAACAACCCTATTCTGTTCCGTAAAATTTTACTGGCAATAAAATCCCAAAAATTGGTATTGAACCACTTTAACATCTCTCAAAAATTAAGTGGCAAAGGTAGGTATTCTTGCTCAATTTATTGGTTTAGAACATCAGAAATTAAGGAAAATTATATACCTAAATCCAACAGGAAAGAAATTTTTAAAGCGATGTTATCTTCAAAATGGGCCAATTGATAGGGTCCGTATCGATAAAAGGCCACTAAGCCAAATCCTTTGAACAGTTTGTTGCATTCTAAACCGCTTTCAAAATACCCTTTTTCCATGGTATTATAAGTGATTCCAAGGTGTTGAGTAGATTGGTTATTGGCTCCAAATGCCATGCGGGTAACTAGTGTGAATTCGGGGTTAATTTTTGGCGCCAATTGTATTTTGTTGAAGGTATGCTTTAGTTGTAATGAAATGTATTTATTAGAGAAAAATTCGTTGAAATACATGGTTTCAAAGCTATTTTTTCCAGAAAATGTAATGCGATGTAATACAGCATCTCGGTTCAAATTATTGGGTTGTATACTGTATAAATGTGTAATTGGAACCGCTCCAAAAGCAATACCGGTTTGCACTAACACCGAGCTTTTTTGGCCTGATAAGTAGGGTAATTCATAATAGGTTTTAAAATCTATTTTTGAAAACTCAAAATCGTTCCCAAACAGTTTTGGGAGCGTTTGGGTATATTGGATGGAAAATTTTGGATGGCGTTTTTCAATTTCAATTTTTCCAACCGGAGTTTGCATGTAATCACTAAACGGGTTCCATTGGAATCCGAGTTGCAATGCTGTAATCGAATAATTGGCATAGGAAATGCCATTGTGAACGAAAGTGTAATCAAATAGTGGTGTAATTTGACTGTTGGAAAGCGAAAAATAACTATTTGTGTTTGGTATTGCTTTACTTTCTATATATACCGTACTCAGTTTGTTGTTGTAAAATGTAGTAATGTTTAAAGGTCTCGGGTCATAAATTTTAAAGCGTCTTGTGTCTGTTGCAAAATTGGTTTGGGCGATTTCGGTAATGTCATCAGAATAAGAAGCACTAATCCATGTTTCAGATGTTTGATGCGCCAAATAGGAAGGTGTTATACCATACTTTGCTTCAGTATCTTTTAATCCATAAGCACCATAAAAAGCTATTTTGTAGCGTGAGGAAAGTTTATTGTTGGTTACACCTCCTAGACCAAATCGAAAACCTTCATAATGATCGTATTTTATGATACTTCTAAGATCTATATCGATAACTGAAACCGGAAAATAACCATTAATTATTTTTCGGCCTAGAAAAATTTTGTGTTCAATTTTTTCCGAAACAGACAAGCTGTCTAATGTGGAATACGTTTTAATTTTCCGATAATCCAAGGTGTCTGCTGTAAAATTTGCCCAATATTCGCCCGATTTTTTCAAACTCGTTGCCGGGACTTCAATTTTGACTTTAGGCTTAGAAAGAAGTATCGGTTTATTAATTTCTACATCAAAGGGAGTAGATTCGAGGTAAAGATAGGCTTGGTCGGTTGCGTTTTTGCGTTCGCTGAAGTCTAGTGAAGAGGTGAATTTTATGGTACCTCCTAATAGATTGATATCATCATAATTTGTTCCTTTTTGTACTTTAAACGAGCGCTTTTCTGGAAACCAAAGTTGGTGTTCTTTTAGGTATTGAAATGTATAAGTAGCCTGAATGTTTACCACTCCATAAATTCGAAAATAAGCTTTTGAAATGGCATATGTTTCGGTATCGATATACAACAAACCACGTAGTTTGTTTCCGTTGAATTTTTTGGGTTGGAAATAGATCCGAAATGATTTGCGTCCTGAAATGGAAACAGTATCAATTAGTTTATAGGAATACAAGCGTCTTCCATAGTTTGAAATGGGATTTTGAACCGGAATTTCGAGTATTTCAAATGGATTTTCATACACCGAATAGGAGACTAATTTTAACCCCAAGTATTCATAAAGCGGCTGATCAAATCCGGCCATACGTGTGGCCAAAATGGTTTCTTTGGTTTTTTTATGGTCAAACTGAATTAAATTTACCTTTTCTGTTTGATACAGATGTTGTTTTTCCACCACTTTTTTAAATTTATAATTGGTGGAGTCCAATTTTATTCGGGCTTTTCTGAGCCATCGATTTTTGAAGACGGTATCAATTTTAGGCGAAACACTATCGGGGTTTGCAGTTACTTGCAGATACTCATAGTTTTTGTATTGAAAACTAGAAAGTACTTTTGTAGGGTCGTTATTTTTTTTGTGTTCAATGACCTTTTTTATGATACTGTTTACCTCAATCTCAGAATATATTTCGGTCTTCTTCCGGTTGATATTTGGGATTAATTTAATGGTTATTATCGAGTTTGAAGCAATGGGATAAGCTATTTTCTCGAGATATCCTGGGTAATTTATTTTTACGGGAATTTTTGGGTCTACAATGTTCAAATTAAATTTTCCTTCCCAATCGGCACTTATTGTAGTTTTATTATAAGTAATCGAAGCAAAAGCGACAGGAACTGTACTGTCAAAATCAATGACTTGTCCTTTGATATTGGTTTGCGCAATTAAGCTTGAAGAAAAAACAAAACACAATATAGACCAAAAATAGTTCATGGGCATTTTTCTAATGATCACAAAGATATTTAAAATAAAAAATCCCGAGTGCGAATCGGGATTTAAATTTATACTTTCATAATTTCAGCTTCTTTAATCGCTAAAATATCATCTATTTTTTTGATGAAAGAATCGGTTAGTTTTTGAACGTCATCTTCTGCTTTTTTGCAGATATCTTCAGCAGTACCTTCTTTTTCTTCTTTTTTGATGTCGGAATTGGCGTCTTTTCGGTGGTTTCTAATTCCAATTTTTGCTTCTTCTGCCTCTGCTTTAGCTTGTTTTACTAAGTCGCGTCTTCTTTCTTCAGTCAAAGCGGGGATATTGATGATGATATTATCACCATTGTTCATTGGATTTAAACCTAAGTTAGCAATCATGATGGCTTTTTCAATAGGATGCAACATGTTTTTTTCCCAAGGAGTAACAGTAAGAGTTCTTGCATCGGCAGCATTGATATTGGCTACTTGTGATAATGGGGTTTGCGAACCGTAATAATCTACAAAAACACCACCCAGCATTTGAGGGGAAGCTTTACCCGCTCTAATGTTTAAAAATTCTTTTTCTAAGTGGGCCACAGAACCCAACATTGCTTCTTTAGCACTTTCTAAAATAAAGTTAATTTCTTCCGTCATTTTTTAGTTTGAAAATTAAGGTTTCAAGTTTCAAGTTAAGAACATTAACAAGAGGCAACATGAAACAAAATTATATAGTTACTGTTGTTCCAATAGTATCGCCGTTACATACTTTTAACAAATTACCAGCCTTGTTCATGTCAAATACAATTATAGGTAATTTGTTTTCTTGACTCAATGTAAAAGCGGTTGTATCCATTACATTCAATCCTTTTGCCAACACATCTTCAAATGATATGAAATCAAATTTAACAGCATCTGCATTTTTTTCAGGATCAGATGTGTATACGCCGTCTACACGAGTGCCTTTTAATATCACATCTGCACTTACTTCAATACCACGTAAAACCGCTGCAGTATCTGTTGTGAAATATGGATTTCCTGTGCCCGCACCGAAGATTACAATACGTCCTTTCTCAAGATGACGCGTTGCTTTTCTTTTGATATAAGGTTCGGCTATCGCTTCAATTTTCAAGGCCGTTTGTAAACGTGTTTGCATTCCTGCTTCTTCCAAGGCACCTTGTAACGCCATACCATTAATTACGGTAGCCAGCATCCCCATGTAATCTCCTTGTACTCTATCCATTCCATTGCTTGCGCCAGAGACCCCTCTAAAAATATTACCTCCACCAATAACGATAGCGATTTCTACGCCTTTATCATGTATCTGTTTGATCTCAGTTGCATATTCTGCTAATCGTTGTGGATCGATACCATATTGTCGATCACCCATCAAGGCTTCGCCACTTAATTTCAGAAGAATTCTTTTGTATTTCATTAGAATGAATTGTTTTGTTGTGCAAATATAGTTAATTCGTTTTTTCCTAAAAAAAATGTGAGCAACATTTATACGAACAAATTTGTAATTCATCTCCTGGGACGATAATATGCCTATATTATTTTAATTTTAACTGCTCTTGTGTAACATTTCTTACTAAGATTTTCCAAAAATTGCTTTATTTTTGGGGTATAAAATGGAAGCATATGAAAGAGATAATTCAAAAGGCATTACAAAATAGTTTTTCCTATACCGAATACCGAAAATTAGCGTCGGATCTTGTGGCTCAAGGCAAACCAACGGGACATGATCACTCGGAAGCATTAGCACAATTTGCTATACTGAATGAAACCCGAATGAATCGATTGGAAAAAACCATAATAATAGATGAGGATGTACAGCTAAAATTACAAAACATCTCTAACAATTATATTTGGTTGGTTTTGGCAGAAAGCTGGTGTGGCGATGCTGCTCAAATTTTACCGGTTATTAATAAAATGAGTGCTGTTTCCAATGCATTGCAACTCAAGATAGTCTTACGTGATGATAATGATTTGCTGATGCAACAATTTCTAACCAATGGTGGTAAGGCCATTCCAAAACTCATCATATTAGACGCTCAAACAGTAAACGTAGTTGCCGATTGGGGCCCTCGTCCTCAAGGGGCTAAACAATTGATTTTGGATTATAAAGCAGCGCATGGTATCGTGGACGAAGCAGCAAAAATTGAATTGCAAAAATGGTATTTGCACGATAAAGGTATAGCTATTCAGTACGAAATTTTGGAAATCATGAGTCGCTTGTAAATTGATTTTTGGATTTAATGTATCGTTCCAATAATCTTCAATTTATCTGATGTTGAAATGCCGCCCGGATTACAGCCTGGTTTTCCCTCTGGAATTTCAATGTTTAGTTGTTTGTAATAATCAGACCAAACTTCGAAATATTCTTTAGATTTCGGCGATTTAAATGTCATCGGAAGCAGTTCAAATAAGGGTTTTTTATAGGCATGGAGAAAGGCATCATAAATCAATTCTGAACAATAGTATTTTCCATTATCATACAAATAGGCTTCATCATAGGGAATGCCAATTTGTTGCAAAGCAAAAGCTATGGCCTCGGGTATATAGGCTTGGTATTTTTGTTTTAATCGGCCCACAAACATTTTTTCGTTGGTATAAGATTTAAATGTTTCAAAGGGTGTTTTTTTTACAGCACTACCCGATGCTTCAATAACAAAGATGGAGTCGTTTTGTACATACACCATACCCATATGACTAAAATCATGCCCTTGATAACCCGCAGTAACTTGATTGATGGCTTCGCAAAGCGGTCCACAATTCATGGATTGAAAAAGCAGATCACCTGTTTTAAGGGTAACAGTTTGTGAAAAGCTCCCAAGAGAAGCAAAAAGTAGGAGGACGAGTGTGTTTTTCATTTTAAAAAGTTAATACCCCAAATCCAACACTAATACTTCCTTGGTTGGTCGTGTGGAGTTGAAATCCATAGGATGTAATTTCTATAAAAAGTTGAAATTCTGAGGCTTCTAAATTTAATTTTATTCTTTTATAGGTACCCGATAAATCGCCTCTTCCAAGCGCAAAAGATTGGCCCAGACCCACATCGATTCCCAATCGTGTTTCTTCGCCAATTTTTGGCATGATTCGCCAATTGGAAAAAACAGGAGCAACAATTAATTTTTCGGATAATTTCATCCCAATTCCTGTATGTGCACTCCATCCGAGCCATTCGTTCAGGTGAATACCATATCCAAACGAACTGTTGATGCCTTCGGGTACAAACCAACTGTTATTGACACTACCATCGGGAAAAACTTCACCTCTATTTTTGTTACCTTGTAAAGGAACCGAAAGTTCAAATTGCGTAAAAGTAATCTTAGTTTCTTGTTTTGCACTAGCAGAGTCATTTATTATAGTTTCTACTTGTGCAAATGACCAATTGATGACCAAAAAAGTAAACAGTAAAAATCTAAACTTCATTTTGCATTGCTTTTTCAAATTCTGCTGGCGACACAGCATCGAGAACTGAATAGTCGCCAATTTTTGTACGTCGAAGCGCCGACAAATGTCCGCCCGATTGAACAGCTAAGCCAAAATCATAAGCGATTGATCGGATATATGTTCCCTTGCTGCAAGTGATCCTAAAATCAACTTCAGGCAATTCAATACGTGTAATCTCAAAAGCATAAATGGTAGTTTTTCTTAATTGTATTTCGACCTCTTCGCCGGCACGAGCATGTTCATACAGCCGTTTACCATCTTTTTTTATAGCCGAAAAGACAGGTGGTTTTTGGTCAATTTCGCCGATAAATTGTTCTGTTGTCTTAGTAATTAGCTCCGCTGTAAGATGATCGGTTGGGAAATGTGCGTTTATTTCGGTTTCTAAATCATATGATGGTGTAGTAGCTCCTAAAATAATGGTCCCAGTATATTCTTTGGTTTGTGCCTGAATTTCGGTAATTTTTTTAGTGAATTTGCCCGTACAAATGATGAGTAAACCACTGGCAAGTGGATCTAAAGTACCGGCATGTCCAATTTTGAATTTTTTGGGTAAATCAAACTTTCGTTTTAAGAGGAACTTCAATTTGTTTACTGCTTGAAACGAACTCCAAGTGAGCGGTTTGTCAACTAAAATTACGCTACCCGACAATATTTCTTCAGAAGTCATTAGATAATGGTTAATTTTTGAATGAAGAAGTGTACCAATAAAATCGCTACTCCCGCAAGTATTCTATAATAACCAAAAATTCTAAAACCATTTTTTGTCAAATAGCCAATAAACGATTTGATTGCAATAAGTGCTACAAGGAAGCCAACAATATTGCCAATGATCAACAAATTGATTTGATCGTCGGTAAGTACAAAACCTGCTGTATAATAATCGTAGGATTTTTTTAACGTAGCGCCTAACATGGTAGGAATAGCTAAGAAAAATGAAAATTCGGCCGCGGTTGTTCGAGATATTTTTTGAGTCATTCCACCCACAATACTAGCGCCACTTCGAGAAACTCCTGGAATCATAGCTAGACATTGAAACAGGCCAATTTTAAATGCCGTTCCATAGGATATGTCTGTCTCTTCGGAAGCAACAAACCAATCATCTACTTTTAATAATAATATTCCGCCAACAATGAGTGATACGGCTACCGTGATGGGATTTTCCAACAATCCATCTATGAAATCACTCAATAACAATCCAAAAATTAAGGCCGGAATAAAGGCCACCACTAATTTAAAATAAAAATCAAGGGTTTGGAAAAAGCGTTTAAAGTACAATACAATAACAGAAAGTATGGTTCCTAATTGGATTACAATGGTAAAAAGTTTTGTAAAGTCGTCCTGAGCAATCCCAAAAAAAGAAGAAGCAACAATCATATGCCCCGTTGAAGAAACAGGCAAAAATTCAGTGATTCCTTCAATAATAGCCAGAACAATAGCTTGCAGTGTATTCATTTTGTATGATTAGTGATTAGCGTCTAATGAATAGTACTAGTTGTGATATCAATTACGTATTCTTAGGATTTTTTAAGATCGAATAAATCGTAATTCCGAAACCGAGTAATACAACAGCTGGCGCTAACCGGATACGTCTAAAACTAAAAATTTCTTCATTAAAAACAGCTGGGTCTTCACTGCCTCCGCCACTCATTAATAAAAAACCAAGTGCAATAACAGCTAATCCAACCCATAAAATTTTGTAATTGATGGTGTCAAAAAGAAATTCGGGTTTGTTTTTTTTTTCCATTTTTGTATTGTTTGATTTTACGAAACTATACGGTTTCACAAAATGTTAATAAAGATCGTCTGTTTTTAAGTTTAAGAAACGTTGTGTAGCAAAATAAGTACTAATAGAAGTGATAATTGTACCAATCACCAACACCCCAAAGATCACAGTTGCAATAGCGGTGTAATCTTTAGCTATGCCTAAACTCGGGAATAAGCCGTCTACATAAACCACAACCCCCATCAATCCAATGATGGCAAGTGCGGCACCAATTAATCCTAATTTAATACTGGTCCAAATGAATGGTTTTCGGATGAATGATTTTGTAGCGCCCACCATTTGCATGGTTTTGATCGTAAATCGATGCGAATAAACGGAAAGACGCAAAGAACTATTGATTAATAACATGGCCACAACAGTTAGTACACTACTAACCACTAAAATCCAAAAACTAATTTCTTTGACATTATTGTTTACTAAATCGACCAATTCTTTGTCGTAAATGATTTCCGTAACCATTTCGTTTTTTCGAAACGAACGTTCAATTTTTTGGATGCTTCCAGCGTTTACATAATCGCCTTTTAAATGAATGTCAAACGAATTTTGTAATGGATTGAATCCTAAAAATTCCATGAAATCTTTACCTACAATATCTACATTGTTTTTGGCAGCACTGTCTTTATGTACGAAAGCATAATCTTTAATAAAATTGGCGTTTTTTAATTCCAAATCAAAAGAACTTATGACACTATCAGTAGCTTCGTTGTTGAAGAAGACCGTCATAGGAATGTTTTCTTTAAAATCATCCGAAATTTTCTTTGAATTAATTACAAATAATCCCAAGGTACCTAGAAGGAATAACACTAAAAAAATACTTAATACTACTGAGAAATAAGAAGAAATTAATCTTCGTTTGTTGTAATTTTCAAATGATGATGCCATAAAATTGTATTTAAGCGGTAAAAATACTAAAGAAATTTTGTTTAACTAGAATATCCTTACAAAGATTTAACAATAGCTATTAATTTTTATAAAAGACGCGTTTGACCCGTTGCGAAATTCCGGTTAATATCTCATACGAAATGGTGTGCATGCTTGTTGCCATTTCTGCAACTGTTGGTGCGGCACCAAAAATAATTACTTCATCACCCTCTTTACAAGATATATTGGTAACATCCACCATCATCATATCCATGCAAATTGCCCCTAATATAGTTGCTTTTTGATTTTGTATCGTTACATATCCTTTTTGATTTCCCCATGCTCTACTAATGCCATCGGCATAGCCTATAGGTAAAGTAGCTACTCGAGTGGTTTTTTCTACCATAAATCGGCGGCTGTAACCAACACTTTCTCCTGGTTCTAGTGTTCGCAATTGTGAAATGATGGTTTTAAGGGTGCTTACATTTTCCAATCCATTTCGTTCGGTCTCAGAATTTGCCATGCCATACAATCCGATACCCAAGCGCACCATTTCAAATTGCTTTTCGGGGTAATTGAAAATGCCCGATGTATTCAGAATGTGACGTATGGGTTGGTGTGTGACAACTTTTTCGATTTCAGAAAATAAGGTATCAAATCGTTGGAATTGCATTTGAGTAAATGCCATAAAATTTAGGTCATCACTCGCAGCTAAATGTGTAAAGACACTTTTTACTTTAACAAAATTGTTGTTTTTTAGCAATGCACACAACGCACTCATAGCGTCCGATTCAAATCCCAAACGGTGCATGCCGGTGTCTAACTTGATGTGAATGGGATACTGCGAAATATTCTGTTCCTGTGCTGTTTTTAAAAAAGCGTGTAGACCACGAATCGAATAAATCTCGGGTTCTAAATTATAGGCAATCATGGCGTTAAAACTGCTGTTCTCGGGATTTAAAACCATGATTGGAGTCGTAATGCCTGCCTTTCGCAATTCAATACCTTCGTCAGCAAACGCCACACCCAGATAATCTACTTTGTGATGTTCCAATAATTTAGCAATCTCATAACCGCCATTTCCATACCCAAACGCTTTTACCATGACCATAATATTGGTTTGTGGTTGCAATTTGGATTTGTAAAAATTTAAGTTATGACTGATAGCGTCGAGGTTGATTTCGAGCACAGTTTCATGATTTTTTTCTTCCAAAACCACCACAATTTCATGAAAATGAAACCCGCGGGCGCCTTTGACTAATACGGTTTCATTTTGAAACGATTGTAGGTTGAATTGCTGTAAAAAGTCCTGAGTATTAGCAAATGAGATCACATTTGGAACATCTTTTAAATGCTGACCAATGGTCTCGCCAATTGTAATTATTCGTTGAATGTTATGACGGGAGAGGAGATGTTTAACTTGATTATACAATACATCAGCATCAATGCCATTTGAAAAAATATCGGAAAGAATAATTGTTTTTTTATCGTGTAGTTTTTGTTGTTCTAAAAAATCCAAGGCAATTTTTAACGAGGGATAATCTAACGAATAACTGTCGTCTATCACCATGCAATTTTGAATCCCTTTTTTGGTTTGCAAACGCAATTCTACTGGATATAATTCGGCCAAACGATTTTGAATATACGCGACATCTTCACCTATGTAAAGCATAAAATTTACACAACTAATGGCGTTTTCAATAGAATGTTCATCAACAAATGGCACTTGTGTATGGCAGGTGATATCTTGGTAGTTGAAGGTTAATTCGGTGGTGTTTTCTTTCTTTTTTTGGGTTACAAAAACTGCCGCACTCTCGTTTTCAAAACTCCAGGTTTGTTTGTGACAACCAACGGGCAATAAGGCTTCAATGGCTTTGTTCTTTTTCAAAAAAACAGCGGAGCAATGCGTAAAAAGTTTGATTTTTTCGGCAATTTTGGTTTCGCGATTGGGAAATCCTTCATCGTGTGCTATACCAATGTTGGTTAAAATACCATAGGTTGGTTGAATAATGGATTCTAAATTTTCCATTTCTTCAGGCAATGAAATGCCTGCTTCAAAAACACCAAAATCGTATTGACCTTCCATGGCTAAAATAGAGAGCGGAACGCCCACTTGTGAATTATAACTTTTGGGATTCCGAACAATCAAATGTTTCGGACTTAATAAAAAATTCAACCATTCTTTAACCACCGTTTTTCCATTACTACCTGTAATCCCAACGAATGGAAAATCGAAATTTTTGCGATATCCTCTTGCCAATTGTTGTAAAGCAAGTACAGAATTTTCAACCACAATAAAGGTGGCTTTTCCTTTTACAACATCTGGAATATGCTCCACCACAAAATGGCAAACCCCTCTTGCTATTAATTCCTCAAGGTAGCGATGGGCATCATGATTTTGACCCTTAATTGCAAAAAACAAAGTGTCTTTTCCGTTGTGTAATGATCGGCTATCAATAGAAATGTGTTGCGGAGAAAACGCAGCGGCATCGCCGTGTAAAACGCCATTGCAAAAAGTGGTAATATGAGAAAGGTTGAGGTTCAAATTATTCTTTTTCTTCTTTGTGTTCGCGAACTGCATTAAAATAAGCAGCTCTGCTTAGCGGTTCATATTCTTCGGTTTCGCCCAACATTACTAATTTTTCATCCTTTGATTTTCGAAAACTATAATTTGCCAAATTTCCAGTGCGCGTACAAACGGCATGTACTTTGGTGACATATTCGGCAGTTGCCATCAAAGCAGGCATGGGTCCGAATGGATTCCCTTTAAAATCCATGTCTAATCCGGCCACAATTACTCGAATTCCCGAATTGGCTAAATCATTACAAACCGCTACAATTTCTTCATCAAAAAACTGGGCTTCATCGATACCAATTACATCACAACCTTGTGCTAAAATTCGAATATTTTCAGCTACAGGAACAGGAGTAGAACGGATTTCATTTTTGTTGTGAGAAACGACCATTTCGTTGTCATAGCGTGTATCCACAGACGGTTTGAAAATTTCCACTTTTTGTTTGGCAAATTGAGCGCGTTTTAACCTGCGAATCAACTCTTCTGTTTTACCAGAAAACATTGAACCACAAATTACTTCAATCCAACCAAATTGTTCTTGTTGATTTACAGTATTTTCGAGAAACATTTTGTATCTTTCGTACGTTAAAAAATTATTTTCTGCTACATTTGTAAGCAAAACAAAAATATTAAAAAAGTATCGATATATTCAATTCCATTTGATAAAGTTATGAAGAAAAGAGTATCCGCTGAATTAATCAGTATTGCACACCGAATTTTAAAATTAAAAAATCACTCCGAAACCCTTCAATTGCAACAAGAAGCAAAGAATTTGTACGATCAATTGACGATTTTACGATTTTATGAAGAAAATTTCGAAATGCTAAAAAATGAAATTCCAGCTCCTGTTCTTGAAGAAATGTTGGAAGGAAAACCTTTAGAGGTTTTTTCTGCTCCTCTCGAATCGAAAGAAGAAGTGTCTACTCACACTATAAATTCAGTAGTTGAAGATGAAAAAGTGATATCTGTTAGCGAAGAAAAAATAGTAATTGCTGAATTAACGATTGACGAACTTGATGAAGATGATGTATTGGAATCCCAAGTCGAAGCTCCAGTTGAAGTAAAAGAAGCAGAAGAAGTTGCCGAGTCCACAAAAGAAATTATTCCAGAAACCAAGCCCGAAAAAAAATTCGTAAAGCCTGAAAAACAAAAACCGGCTGTAGCCCAACAAATTTCTTTTGAAGACATGTTGGTACACGATTATCAAGAATTGGATTTTGTAAAAGTAGATGTTGCTCCCGAAACAGTTGCAATCGACAGTGATTTTACCTTTGAGGATTTAGAGGTAGAAAACACCAAACAAGCAATAAAATCTGAGGCGGCACCAGTAGCTGATTTTGTGGAGGAAACGTTTACAATTGCAGAAGAAAAAATAGTAAAAGAGGAAAAAACAATATCTTTGAATGATTCATTAAACAAAGGTATTAATATCGGACTCAATGACCGAATTGCTTTTGAGAAAAAATTATTTGGTGGTCATTCCGATGATTTCAACCGTGTCCTTTCCCAATTGAATAGCTTTGATACCTTTGATGAGGCTAAAGATTTTATCCAAGACTTTGTAAAACCCGATTATGATAATTGGGAAGGCAATGAAGAATATGAAACACGTTTTTTAGAAATTATAGAGAAAAAGTTTAATTAGTAATTGTCTCATACAGCATCCAATTAAACCCTATATCCGTAAATGAGTAAATTATTCATCGTTCCTACGCCAATAGGCAATTTAGAAGACATGACCTTTCGGGCTATTAAAGTGCTGAAAGAAGTCGATTTAATTTTAGCCGAAGACACGCGTACCAGTGGAAAATTGTTAAAGCACTTCGAAATTGCAACCCACATGCACAGCCACCACATGCACAACGAGCACAAAACTGTTGAAAATTTGGTCAAGCGATTGCAAGCAGGAGAAACCATTGCCTTAATCAGTGATGCGGGAACTCCAGCTATTTCTGACCCCGGGTTTTTATTGACCCGAGCATGTGTTGAGAACGGCATTGCAGTTGAATGTTTGCCAGGAGCAACAGCATTTGTGCCTGCGTTAGTAAATAGTGTTTTACCCAATGATAAATTTGTTTTCGAAGGCTTCTTACCTGATAAAAAAGGAAGACAAACCCGATTTTTAGCGTTACAAGAAGAATATCGCACCATGATTTTCTATGTATCGCCCCATAAACTAAACAAAACCTTAGCCGAATTTGTGCTGTATTTTGGCCCCGAAAGATCGGTATCTGTGTCTAGAGAATTGTCTAAATTACACGAAGAAACTATAAGAGGATCCGCAGAAGATGTTTTGAAACACTTTGAAGCAAAACCTGCAAAAGGAGAAATTGTAGTGGTTGTGGGTGGGAAGAGTAATAAAAATTAGTCTACTGAAATTAGATAATAATTATAAGATTTAAAACTGTCATTGGTATTAAATTCTTCGATTATTTTTTTTATGTCTTTGATGATACTTATGCCCAATTTTGTAGAAAAAACAAACAACAGCATTTTATTCCCTTCCAATTTAACAGCTTCCATCTTTGAATTTGTAAAATCAAAATTTAATATATTTGTTGGACTTAATTTTTCTCCAATTAGTTCAGGATTGTTTTTTATTAAATTAGTAACTCTTGAATAGCACGAGTTATTTTCTTGAATAAAATTATTGTCAATTTTGTCTTTTCTATTTACAACAATTCCATAAATATAGGCCACTTTTTCGTTTACGATGTAGTTCATAAAGTTGTTTTTTTGAACACTATCAATAAATACTAAATGAGATGTTTCTATATTGTATTTGTCTTTTATCTTGACACAGTATTCTTCTTTAGAATTGTGTTCTATAGTTTTATTAACTTTATTTATAGTCTTGTATGATGGTTTACAAGAGAAAAAAATTACTCCTGAAAATACAATCAGGAGTAATTTCGCTAAATTATTTAACCGGAACATTGATTATTATTTCATTATTTGTGAATGTTGAAGGGTAATCACCTTTTACAAGGCTTAAATCACCATAAGTTAATTCTTCATCAACATTAAATGTTTCAAAATCTCTTTGTGTATTTCCATCTTTTCCAATTAATTCAATTGGAAAATGAAAACTGATAAGTTTGTTTTTTCTATCAACAATTGCTAAAACTAAAGTTCCATTGTTAGTTAATTGTGATTTAGCATTAGGAATTGGTACGCATTCAACAGTCCATTCTCCACCTTTTGTACAAAACCAAAAGCCACTTTCACAATTTTTAACGGGTCTATGAAAATGAAAAGATTCAAATTCATAACTCCAGACTGCAATCGTGCCTTCTGGGCATGGTCCATCAGGTAATCTGCTGGTTAAATTAGTTTCTTTTTTTACGTTTTGTGTATCTTCAGTTTGATTGGTGGCTGAATCACATGAGAAAAATAATATTAGCAAAGTAGCTAATAAGCCAAGTGTTTTGTTTGTTTTCATTCGATAATAGTTTTGTAGGGTTAATATAACAAAGTAATAAAAAATAAATAATAGTTTCAAATTTATTTTTATTCTAATGGTTTTTTCTATCAAAATACTTGTTTAGTTTTGCAATTACAATTTAATATTAGAAGCATAAATAACTATGGAAATGTTTCGTCAATTTGCAAAAGTTGAGGGGAGTGATTTTTTATCATAAACAATACATTTTTGCCTTTTATTACGGATTACCCGTGATTTATCCTTATAATCAGTGCAATTTGTGGCTGAAAAAAAATAGTTATATATTTGTTATTCAATACTATAAGCCAAAAATTGTAATTTATCATTATTAATTCGTAATTAACCATGCGTTGGAATCCAAAATCTAAGCCTAATCCCGAGAAAGTACAAGCCCTACAACAAGCCCTCCAAGTCGATGAAATCATCGCTACTCTGTTAGTTCAAAGAGGCATAGAAACCTTTGAACAAGCCAAAACCTTTTTCCGTCCCACTTTAGCCGATTTACACAATCCGTATCTCATGAAGGATATGGACAAAGCTGTAGCTCGTATTGAAAAAGCCATTGCAAACCATGAAAATATCTTAATTTTTGGGGATTATGATGTCGACGGAACAACTGCCGTTTCTTTAGTTTCGAGCTATTTGCGGAGTTATTATCCCAATTTGGCCACGTATATTCCCGATCGATATGCCGAAGGTTATGGGATTTCCTACAAAGGAATTGATTACGCTGAAGACAACGATATTTCTTTAATTATTGCTTTAGATTGTGGCATAAAATCGATTGACCATGTAAATTATGCCAAAGCAAAAAACATCGATTTTATCATTTGTGATCACCACCGACCAGGGCCTATTTTGCCCGATGCGGTTGCCATTTTAGATCCAAAACGTGACGATTGTAGTTATCCTTATGATGAATTATGCGGTTGTGGCGTGGGATTCAAATTGATTCAAGCCTTAGCCGAAAATCGAAACCAAACAATTGAAGATTTGTTGGGTTATTTAGATTTAGTAGCCACAGCAATTGCAGCCGATATTGTTCCCATTACTGGAGAAAATAGGGTATTGGCCAAGTTTGGCTTGGAAGTAATTAATGTCAATCCCCGACCAGGAATTAAAGCTTTAATTCAACAAGTTAAAAAGAAAGTGCTCACCATATCGGACGTGGTTTTTGTGGTTGCTCCAAGAATCAATGCGGCAGGGAGAATCAAACATGGAAATGAAGCGGTAGCATTGTTAACCGAATATGATTTGGAACAAGCGGAGCAATTTGCTTCTGAAATAGAACAACACAATTCCGATAGAAAAGAATTAGACAAACAAATTACCAAAGAAGCCTTACTTCAAATCGAAGAAAATAAGGAACAAACCCGATTTTCAACGGTTGTGTACCAAGAAAATTGGCACAAAGGTGTCATCGGAATTGTGGCGTCTCGATTGGTAGAAAATTATTATCGTCCCACGATAGTGTTTACCAAAAGTGGTGAAAAACTGGCCGCTTCTGCACGATCAGTAAAAGGATTTGACATATACAACGCGTTGGAAGCTTGTGCCGAACATTTGGAGCAATTTGGTGGACACATGTATGCGGCAGGTATGACACTTTTGGAAAAAAACTACGAAAATTTCAAAAATGCCTTCGAAAAAGTAGTTCAAGAAACCATCCCAACCGAATTATTAACTCCGGAGATTGCTTATGATGCCGAAATTGAATTGAGGGCAATCAATCCAAAATTAATGCGGGTTTTGAAACAATTTGAACCTTTTGGTCCTGAAAACATGACACCTTTATTTTTAGCCAATGGCCTTACCGATTCGGGTTATGCGAAAACTTTAGGTCTTGATGATGAACATTTGAAAGCTTTTGTAAAGCAAAGTCATTCTGATAGTTTTGGTGCGATTGGTTTCGGATTGGGTAAAAAAATAGACCGTTTAACCCACAAAAAGAAGTTTGATGCTATATTTTCTTTGGAAGAAAATGAATGGAATGATACCGTAACTTTGCAACTGCAATTAAGAGATATTCAAACTTCAAATGGCTAAAAAAGACCCCTTTTCATCGTTACGTATACCTGAATTTCGCTTGTTTTTAGCCATGCGATTGAGTATTGTATTGGCTTGGTCCATGCAGTTTGTTTTGATCGAGTGGGAGGTGTATCGATTAACAAAAGATCCCTTGTCTTTAGGGTTGATAGGTTTGATGGAAATTATACCAGCGATAAGTATGGCTTTGTTGGCTGGGCATATTGTAGATCAAAATGAAAAAAAAGGCTTGCTCATTAAATGTTTTACCGGATTGGCAATCATTAGTATTTTGTTTTGTGTACTTGTACATCCAAACTGTTTCGAATCGTTTTCAAACCCTACCATTTTGGTTGGATTTTATATTTTAGTTTTTATGGGAGGTGTAATTCGAGCTTTTTTAATTCCCTCCGTTTTTAGTTTATTGGGATTGATTATTCCTAAAAAAGAACAACCCAATGCTGCTACGTGGAGTAGTTCTACTTGGCAAATTGCAGCAGTAATTGGACCGGCTTTAGCTGGATTTTCAATAGGTTGGGTGGGTGTTTTTTGGGCCATGGTATTTGTGGTTTTTTGTGTATTGCTAGCCTTGTTTGTGCTTTCTCAAATCGATCGAAAACCAATACTCAATCCTAAAATTGGCGAACCTATATTAAAAAGTTTGAAAGAAGGTATTTCGTTTGTTTGGCATTCCAAGCCCATATTAAATGCAATATCTTTGGACATGTTTGCTGTTTTGTTTGGCGGTGCAGTTGCCTTATTGCCCATTTTTGCTCAAGACATTTTAAAAGTGGGATCAGAAGGATTCGGGATTTTGAGAGCGGCACCCGCAATTGGTGGATTACTTACAATGTTATTGGCAACTTATATTCCATTGCATCAAAAAGCCGGTAAAAAATTATTGTTCGCTGTTTTTGGATTTGGAATTTGTATTATCGTTTTTGGTTTGTCGACATATTTTTGGTTATCCGTTGTTGCTTTGTTTTTGAGTGGAGTGACGGATGGAATTTCAGTTGTAATTCGCCAAACCATTCTTCAAATTTATACACCCGATCATATGCGCGGACGCGTTTCGTCGGTAAATTCCATTTTTGTGGGTTCTTCTAATGAATTGGGGGCATTTGAAAGTGGTTTAGTTTCCAAAATATTGGGAGTAGTTCCGGCAGTTGTTTTTGGCGGCATGATGACCCTAGGAATTGTGGGTGTAACTGCTGTTGCCTCACCAAAATTTAAAGCATTAGATATCGAAAAAGACCTTGAAGATTAAGTAGTAAAAGTTTCTAATTTCATGCTTTCACCATCAAATACACCGTAAGTAAAGTAGCCAATCCAATCGCCTAAATTTATATATTTTGATGTCGTAGTAAGTTCAATTTCTAGTGGCAAATGGCGGTGGCCAAAGACAAAAAAATCATAGTGTTTGGAATTTAATTTTCGGTTACAATATTGTACCAACCATTCGTTTTCTTTTCCTAAAAATTTCACATCTTCTGCGCCAGAAATTAACTTGTTTTTTACTGATAAATACTGTGCTAATTTCACTCCAATATCCGGATGTAGCCAGTTAAAAAGCCATTTTGAAATAGGATTTGTGAAGATTTTTTTCATGCGTTTGTAACCTTTGTCTCCAGGGCCTTTTCCATCTCCATGGCCAATCAAAAAGGATTTGCCATTAAAGGTAAATTCTTGGTTATCATGGTACACAGGGATGTTTAATTCTTTGGTAAAATAATCACCCATCCATAAGTCATGATTCCCAACAAAAAAATAGATGGGAATTCCAGCATCTCTCAATTCGGCTAATTTACCTAAAACTCTAACAAAGCCTTTGGGAACAACAGTTTTATATTCGAACCAAAAATCAAATAAATCGCCCAATAAAAAAATGGCATCAGCGTCTTTTTTTATGGTGTCTAGCCAAGCTACAAATTTTTTTTCTCTAGTAAAACTAGCAGCGGCTGTTGGAGCACCAAAATGCTGGTCAGAGGCAAAATAAATTTTTGAATTTGGTTTCAAATTGAAAGTTTTAGAAAATTTTTACAAAAATACACAATTTTTAGTTGGTTAAATTATACACTTTATCGAATATATGTTATATTTCATCGATAGATGTTTTCCAAATAAGATTAATTGTTAACTTTGAATGATTAAACAAAACTTAAATACTTATTAATATAATGAAAAAACTATTACTTTTTTTCATGACATTCTTCACTTTATTAGGATATGCACAATTTCCTGAAGGTTTTGAAAGTACAACATTTCCACCAAATACCCCATTACCATGGGCAACATTTAATAATGGAATTGCAACAAATAACTGGATTAGAACTACTTCTTTTACCCCGAGGGGTACAGCATGTGCTAGAATTAGTCAGCAAACAGGTGTTACAAATGCTGCCAACTCTCTTCAGTGGTTGGTTTCTCCTGCCGTAACAATTCCTGTAAATGGGCAAGTTCGTTTTTATTCTAAACAAGCACAGCCTGCCGATTTTAATGGGGAGTATACCATACGAATTTCTACCACATCACAGACAGATCCAACTACTTTTACTACGGTTCAAACTTATGATGAGGCCACAGTAGGTCCAATTGTTTCAGGAGCACCAGCATGGGAACAAAAATTTGTTTTGTTGCCAACTTATGTGGGGCAAACGGTTTATATCGCTTTTGTAAAGAAAAATGCCTCTGGGGATACCTGGTTGGTGGATGATGTAAAAGTAGATTCACAATGTTTAATACCTACGGCTCTTTCAGCTACACCTCAAGCAACTTCTGCGATGTTGTCATGGACAAGTCCAAATCCTGCGGGACCTTGGGTTATTGAATATGGGCCGTCTGGGTTTGTTCCAGGTACGGGAACTTTGGTTAATGCGGGAACAAATCCTTTCAATGTAACGGGTTTGACTTCTTTAACGGGCTACACTTTTTATGTAAGAACGATGTGTGACACCGACAATCCGAGTCCGTGGTCTAATAGTGGTAATTTTACAACTTCTGCGTTACCTCCTGCTTGTGGAGGAAATTTTGTGGATACGGGTGGGGTAGCTGCTAATTATAATGCCAATGAAGATTATGTGGTAACCATTTGTCCGCCAAATCCCGGAGAATATGTAACGGTTACGTTTACTTCATTTAATACAGAAGCAAGTTATGATAAATTGTATGTATATGATGGTAATTCAACCGCTTCACCTCAGATTGCCAGTGCTAATGGACCAGGTTTAGGACCCGTTTTGTTGCCAGGAGGATATTGGGGAACTACCATTCCTGGCCCCTTTGAAGCAACAAGTACATCTGGTTGTTTAACATTTAGATTTGTATCTGACGGAATTATTTCAAATCCTGGATGGACTTCAAATATTGTTTGTCAGCCGTATCCTACGTGTAGAAAACCTACCAATATTACTTCGAATGCCATTTCACCTACAAGCGTAACGGTGAGTTGGACCAATAATGCGCCATCTGCTACTCTATGGGAAGTAATTGCGGTACCTGCAGGATCACCGGCACCTACAGCAGCGATGACAGGTCAAACTACAACAAATCCATCAACGTATACTTACACAGGATTGAATTCACAAACGGCTTACGATTTTTATGTACGTGCCATTTGTGCCACAGGAACTGATGTGGGGCCATGGTCAACGACACACTCTACGTCAACTACCAATCCAAATTATTGTGGTGGCGATCATTTCTATGATACAGGCGGACCTACTGGAAATTACCCAAACAATGAAACTAGAACTTGGACAATTTGTCCTACAAATACGGGTGACGTAGTAACGGTTTATTTTAATTCCTTTAATTTGGTGAGTAGTGTCGGAGATGCTTTGACTATTTATGATGGGAATTCTACAGCAGGAACTGTAGTTGGTACTTATTTTGGAACAAATATTATTTCATCCTATACTGCAACTTCATCTACTGGTTGTTTAACATTTTCGTTTGTTTCGAATGGAACTCAAAATGCTCCAGGATGGGATGCTACTATTCTTTGTGGCCCTCCTTGTCCTGCAATTACATCAGTATTAAATAGTACGGTCCCAGCTGCTGGATCTGAAAATACAATACGAATTTGTCAAGGAGATTCTGTTCAATTCAATGGAAGTGGAACTTTTGCAGCAAGTAGCACCGGGGCAACTTACGTTTGGAATTTTGACGACGGTACTACGGCAACGGGTCAAAACGTTTCCCATGTCTTTGCAAATCCAGGAATATATTTGGTAAATCTTATTATTACTGATGCAAATGGATGTAGAAATGGAAATCGTTTAGAACAAAAAGTATATGTATCGACTACACCTGTTTTTACAGGAACTCAAGCTGCAGATGACGAAATCTGTTTGGGGCAGACTACTACTTTAACAGGTGTTGTAACTTCAGTACCTTTCACAAGAGAATGTGCTCCTCCAGTGAGTGGCACAACTTTTTTACCTGACGGAAGTGGTGTGTCATATCAAACTATGATTCCAGTTGATTGTTTTCCATTTGGAAGTACAATTACTTCAGCTAATCAAATTACTTCAGTCTGTATTAATATGGAACATTCCTATTTAGGAGATTTAGAGTTAAGATTAGTAAGTCCAAATGGACAATCAATCATATTAAAAGCTTTTAACGGTACTGGTGGAGGTGGAGGTGGAACCTATTTAGGATGTCCTATTGATGGTTTTGGTGCTGCTGATGAAGCAGCGGGTCCAGGAACTGGAAGAACCTATTGTTTTACACCAATAGCTACAACTTTCTTAGTTAATGGGGCAACATCTCAATGTGGGACACCTAATGGAAATTCAATTAATGCTGGAAATTATATGCCAGTTCAGCCTTTTACCAATTTAATTGGAAGTCAATTAAATGGAAATTGGTCTTTAATTGTGACTGATAATTTAGGGGTTGATAATGGTTATATTTTTAACTGGAGTATTAATTTTGACAGTTCTATTTTACCAACGGATTATTCTTTTACACCTACATTTGTAAATACATATTGGTCGCCAGATCCAAGTATTGTTAGTACTTCGGGTCAAACGATAACTGTTACACCTACAACAGCTGGCAATCAATGTTATACTTATAATGCGGTGGATAATTTCGGATGTACGTATTCTCAACAAGTATGTATTGATGTAGCTCCTGGTGTTACATTGGCTTCAAATACAGCCAATCCATTGTCGGTTTATGTGGGACAAAATGGGACCTATTATTTTGCTGGAGGAACTCCTAATGCAATGGTAACTTATAATGTAAATGGAGGCGCTAGTCAACAGGTAATATTAGATGCTTCAGGAAATGCAACAGTTACTATTAATTCTTTAAGTGTAAATACTACTGTTACAGCTACTTTGATTACTCAGTTAATTCCAACTCCAGCAAATGTAATTGCTGCAACGGGAGGATTAAATTCGGCTAATGCAGTTGGGCCAATATCACCTGCAGCATCTGTAGCTAGTACTGCTAACTGTTCTACGATAAATACTGCCAATTCATTGGTGATTCTTCGTTTAGCAAATGTTTTGCCAGTAGGCTCAATAATAACAGTAAGTATTGCAAGGAATACACTTACAGGAAGTATTAGAATTTCAGATGGCATTGCTACATTGAATTTTAATTCTGGAAATATAAACGAATTGCAACGCGTTCAATTTACAATGGGAAATGCAACAGACATAATTATGATTACTCATTTGTCTGGAGATGTTTATTTAGATGGAATAGAGTATATGGTAAATGTACCTGGTTGTGATTTACCATTAAATTTACCGGCAACAGTTACTGTTACACCTCCGCCGTTCCCATTTATTACGAGTATTACACATTCATCAAATATTTGCTCAGGAACAAATGCTGTTTTTAATGTGCTTGGTTCGATAAATACAACGGTTACTTATTCTATTAATGGCGGTAGTACACAAACTATATTATTAGATGGTGCGGGCCAAGGAACTATTACAGTTAATGCTCCAACAGCTGATGTTAACTTATTAGTATCACAAATTCAATTGGGTACTGACATTTCTAATATCGCTCTAACAAGAACTATTATTGTCAATCCATTAGGTCAAGTGAATCCGATTACTTCTCAAACAGTTTGTCAAGGAGTTGGAACGGGTGCAGTAGTTTTTGCTACTTCAAATACTACAGGAACTACTACTTATACTTGGACAAACGATAATCCTGCAATTGGTTTAGCTGCTGCGAGTGCCGGTGCTGTTACAGGCATTCCAAGTTTTGTAGCACAAAATACAACCACTGCCCCTATTTCAGGGTTGATAACTGTTACACCTACTTATACTAGTGGAGGTGTTTCTTGTATAGGACCGGCAACAACATTTACAATTACGGTTAACCCAACCCCTCAAATTACGAATAAAACAGCGTCAATATGTTCGGGTGCTACTTTTACTGTAACACCAGTTAATGGAACTGCTTCAGATATTGTAGCTATTAATACGACGTACAATTGGACCTATGTAGACAATCCAAATGTAACAGGGGAATCAAATCAAAGCAATCAAACCGCTATTAGCCAACAATTATTTAATACATCAACCACCGCTCAAACAGTTGTCTATACCGTTACTCCAATTGGTTCGAATGGATGTACAGGAAATACGTTTACGGTTACCGTTACGGTTAACCCAGAGCCAGTGGTAACGAATCAAACGGTTGCTACGTGTAGTGATGTTGCCTTGAACTATAGTTTAGATGGATTAATCACAGGATCAGGAGATACTTATACCT
>JACCDN010334378.1_pt1 | contig 63592 bp, 52 predicted proteins | sample 7441691 | NCBI WGS metagenome assembly JACCDN01 (sample SAMN15323439, study PRJNA562643) | freshwater metagenome | isolation source: river surface water | place: USA:Blue River Watershed | collected 2017-08-16 | reverse complement strand
TTTCTTCTATCGACTTTAGTTTAAAACACAAAGTAGCGGATATCAGTCTTGCAGATTGGGGCCGTAAAGAAATCAGATTAGCTGAAGCAGAAATGCCAGGTTTAATGAGTATCCGTGAAGAGTACGGGCCAAGTCAACCATTAAAAGGCGCTCGAATTGCGGGTTGCTTACACATGACCATTCAAACAGCCGTTTTAATTGAAACTTTAACTGCATTAGGCGCAGAAGTAAAGTGGAGCTCTTGTAATATATTTTCTACACAAGATCAGGCTGCTGCTGCAATCGCTGCAACTGGTGTTGGTGTATTTGCTTGGAAAGGTCAAACCGTTGAAGAGGGTGACTGGTGTATCGAGCAAACATTATTTTTTGGTTCTGAAGACCGTCCATTAAACATGATCTTAGATGATGGTGGTGATTTAACCAATATGGTACTAGATAAATATCCTCAATTTGTTAGCGGCATTAAAGGTTTATCTGAAGAAACTACAACAGGTGTACACCGTTTATATGAGCGTATGGCTAAAGGTACTTTACCAATGCCTGCGATCAACGTTAACGATTCAGTTACCAAATCTAAATTCGACAACAAATATGGTTGTCAAGAATCACTCGTAGATGCGATTCGTCGTGCTACTGATGTTATGATGGCTGGAAAGGTTGCTGTAGTTGGTTCTTACGGTGACGTAGGTAAAGGTTCTGCTGCTTCTTTACGTGGTGCTGGTTGCCGTGTAATTGTAACAGAAATCGATCCAATTTGTGCTTTACAAGCTGCTATGGATGGTTACGAAGTGAAGCGTATGATTGATGCAGTTAAAGAAGCTGATATTATTGTAACAGCTTCTGGTTGTCGCGACTTGATTACTGAAAAGCATTTTAGAGCGATGAAAGACAAGGCGATTGTTTGTAATATCGGTCACTTTGATATTGAAATTGATATGGCTTGGTTAAATGCAAATTATGGTCATACAAAAGATACCATTAAGCCACAGGTAGACTTATACAATATTGAAGGAAAAGATGTTATTGTACTTGCAGAAGGTAGACTCGTAAACTTAGGTTGCGCAACAGGTCACCCTTCTTTTGTAATGAGTAACTCATTTACGAACCAAACACTTGCTCAAATTGAATTATGGACTAACCATAAAAACTACGAGAACAAAGTGTATGTGTTACCTAAGCACTTGGATGAAAAAGTAGCTCGTTTACACCTTGCAAAAGTAGGTGCTCAATTAGACGAACTATCTGCAGAACAAGCTGCTTATTTAGGTATTCCACAATTTGGTCCATTTAAGTCTGACGCTTACAGATATTAATAGTTCCCCCGGATTTAAAAATGCCCGACCTTTATGGTTGGGCATTTGTTTTTAGTTCCTATCCTACATGAATCGAACCGCGATAACGATATTACTGATCACTATTTTATTTGTAGTAAATAACGTATCCCTATTTGCTCAAGAAAATTCTACTGCCAATAGTTTACGCGACTCTACCTTTTTGTTACGCAGCAAAAAAGGGGTGCTAAAAAAATTAGGGGACGCTATTTGGATTGATGTGCCTCAATTTAATATACAAAATAATTCGGGTGTAATAAAAAATGAATTGCCTTTTACTACATTTAAAGGAAAGGTTATCAATCAAATTCAAGTAAATAGCGTTTCATACACAACTCCATTTAATGACACCATGGCCACCGGCAAAAAAATAAAAAGGGCCATGGAAGAAGCGCTTTATAATAGCACCACTAATAAAACAATGCTTAAAAACTTATTTTTTAATACTGGCGATACCTTATATCCGTTTCTTATTGCTGATAATGAAAAATTTTTAAGAGAGCTGGCTTTTATTCAGGATGCAAGAATTGTTGCTACTATTGATCCTTCCGATTCTAATGGCGTAATTATGAATGTTCAGTGGAAAGATATTTTTCCATTTGGCGGTAGTGCAAATATTGGAAGTATCAATTCTTTTAATGCAGAAATAAACCATAATAATGTTTTGGGTCTTGGTGATAAAATTCAAATCAATGCGCTATATGATTTAGATAGAAGGCCATTAGCTGCTACTGGTTTTGAATATATCAAAAGAAATTTTTTGGGAAGTTTTTTAAACTTAACAATTGGAATCGATAAAATTAAGCCCACTTTTAATAGCGGCCGAAGAGAAGAATATGCCCGCTACATAAAAGGCGACTTACCCCTTGTTAGCCCCTATCATAGTTTTACAGGCGGATTTGAATTTGGAACCTACGAGGCAAATAAAACATACAACACAAGGGCAACTTATGATCACATGTATAAGTATGCGTATGGTATCATGGATGGCTGGATGGGTATTAATATTGGTGCTGGGCTAAGGGTAAAAGATAATTTGCAAACAAGGCTACGTAAGTTTATAAGCTTTAGAGCTATGTCAAAAAGATTTAGTGAAATTCCTGACACGGCAATTATAAAATACAATATCCATTATAGTAATATAGACGCTGGTCTAGTAGCATTTAATATTTTTAAACAGGAATATTACCACACTAATTTTATTTATGGTTTTGGACGAAATGAAGACGTTCCGGAAGGCTATAGCTTTTCGGTGGTGAGTGGATTAACACAACGAAATACAAGAACTAGGCCTTATATAGGCATAGATTATGAAAGAGATTATTTTACAGACCAAAAAAACTACACCAATTTTAATGTAAAAATGGGTGGATACTTACACAATGGATCGTTGGAGGATATCAGTTTTTTAAGTTCGGTGAATTATTTTACAAGACTTAAAAAATTATCTAATCCAAAGTGGTCTAAAAGAAATTTTGTTCAAATCAGCGCTACTCAACAATTAAATACGATTTTAAATGAACCTCTTTTTTTAAGAAGTGAATATGGTATTCCAACCTTTAAAAATGATAATATTCAGGCTGCCACAAGGGTATCTTGCAATATTGAATCTGTGTACTATAATACCGTCAAATATTATGGTTTTAGCTTTGCTCCTTTTATGTTTGTAAACAGTAGCTATATCAAATTAATTGGAGAAGCTGTAGATAAGGGGAGTATTTACACGGCCCTAGGGCTAGGTTGTAGGACTAGAAATGAAAACCTTGTTTTTGGCACCATTGAGCTTAAAGCCTACTATTATCCTCGTACCATTTCAAACATGACGCCATTAAATGTGAGCCTCACTACAGGCCTTAGATTTAGGTATAATAGCCAACTTATTAGAAGGCCAGATTTCGTTCAAATGAACTAATATATTTTGCTTCATGTACAACCTTTACAAAGCCATATTGTTATACAAATATTAACCTCCACCTATGGTTCAAGCCTATAATTTTTTAGCCAGCTGGCAACTTTTTCCTGAAAAATGCACATTCGAGCATGGACTTGCTCCTAAGAGTGGTAATTATAAAATAGAAAGTATCAATAACGGTCATACCCTGCTAATTAGTAGCAACTGGGTAAGCATCGAAAATGAAGCTTTTTATACCCAACACGAAGTGGTGCCAGATGCTACATTACGTGCCTTTGATAATCAAATTTTAGCGGATACCTTATTTGCAGAAATTCCCAATGCTTCTACCCTTGTTACCCGTTTTATCAAAGAAGAAAAAACGGTACTTGATGTAACACATGAAATATTAGCCAATGGTTATTTAAAAATTACACAAAAAGGAACCAAACCAGATGGTGAGGCTTTTACCAATATTGAAATTTACCACAAGCAATTAAGTGTTATGCCATATGCAGCATCTGCTGCAGGTGTTGCCATTAGACCCACTAAAGAAGGTGTTATCAAACACAAAGCTTTGTGGGCCATGGAAGAGCAAACCAATATGCAGCTCGATCAAATTAAGCAACAAATTGAATTACTCGCTAAGCAAGCACAAGAAATTAGAAAGCGTAAAGAATTAAGTTTAATGATTTACGAAGCAAAGCTTGGATTTAAGCCTCAAATTGGACATACCTATCATTTGTATGAGAAAAATGATGGCAACCACATGCTCTCTTTGGTATCACCTCAGGAATGGGGCGGACATGGGCCGTTTAAACAATTTATTTCAAGCGTTCGTTTACTAGCCGATCACACCTGGGTTGAAATCAGCGAATAAAGGCTTCCGCCCTTTTCAAATAACTGATCCACTCGTTTTTCAACCGCTTCATCTTTTATTAGTACAGGTGCATGATGCGGTTTAATTCTAGCATCAATAACAAGTGGGCCAGTACAACCCCAGTGTTTATTTTGTGTGAATGCACCAATACCATAGATATCATGAGATGGATTACTTCTTGTGTAGGTAACCCACAAATAATTATTAAGTGTTTGCGCAGTAAAACCAGCGTCATCACAAATTACTATAATGGCTATGCCTTCTAATGGTGTATTTGATAATTGAGCATCTAATGCATTCATTTGACTAGCGGCATCTTGTGCATTTGTGTACGAAGGAGCTGTTATACAAACAACGCCTGGCATTGCCAAACCTGCAGCACCAAAGCCTTCTAGCTTATTTAAAACAGCAGGAACCTCACTTGATAAATCACGAATTTTATCGCCGTAAGCTGCTAAAACAACCTTACTACCACTATTGATACCGGTACCAGAATAATCTAGCGTATCCATTGTAGTATGCGTATGAAAATGAACGTCTCTTGTAAAATTAATACGCTCCAATAAATACGTCATAAAAGAAAGCGTATCCTGTGCGTCAATTTTTTGGTTAGCAGATCCAGTGATAAATAAAAACTTAGCCAAACTTAACTGTCCCGTTCCTAAAATATGATTAGCAATGGTTAATAGTTCGGCGGGCTGCTGAGCAGGTGTATAGGGTGTGTAACGCTCACTACCAACGGCTAATAGTAATGGGTGCACCCCTGCAGCATCTACAGCATGCACCGAATGTAAACCCGGAATTTCCTGAGGTATTGCATCACCAGTAATTTCATGAATGAGTTGTCCAAAACTAGTGTCTTCTTGAGGCGGACGTCCTACTACGGTAAAAGCCCAAATGGCATCTTTTTTTGCGTATACTTTGTGAACACGCATCAGTGGAAAAGTATGTTGCAAACTATAATAACCTAAGTGATCTCCAAAAGGGCCTTCAGGTTTATTTTCGTGGGGATATACTTCTCCAGTGATCACAAAATCTGCATCGGTACTAACACAAAAACCATCTTTGTAGGCATATCTAAATCTTCGGGATCCAAGAAGTCCCGCAAAAGTCATTTCACTAATACCCTCTGGTAACGGCATAACAGCAGCTACACTATGTGAAGGTGGGCCTCCAATAAAACAACTCACTTTTAATGGTTGACCTTTTTTATTGGCCTTGGTTTGATGCACTCCAATGCCCCTGTGTAATTGATAATGCAGTCCTATTTCTTTATTAAGTTCATAGTCATTTCCAGTGAGCTGTATTCGGTACATACCAAGGTTGGCATTAAAAATACCCGGCTTGTCTATGTCTTCGGTATAAACCTGTGGAAGTGTTACAAATGCACCACCATCTTTTGGCCAATGCTTAATAAGAGGTAGGTCGGAAATATTAATTTCTTGATAAGTAACTGGCTGCTTAATTGGATTTTTTAAAGGCAAGGCCTTAATGGCAGCAAGGCCAGCTGTAAAATTATCTATGGGGTGCTTGATGGCTTCCAGTGGGTTAGCCCTTAGTTTAATGAGCTTTTTAACCGCGGGTAAACTTTTTCTAAATATAAATTTACTTCGCTCAAGGGTTCCAAAAAGGTTGGAAACCGCTCTAAATTTAGAGCCTTTTACGTTTTCAAATAAAATAGCAGGCCCTCCCATTTCATACACACGAAGATGAATGGCCGCCATTTCTAAATTTGGGTCAACCTCTTCTTTAATGCGAATTAAATGCCCCGCTTTTTCTAAATCTATTAAACAGGCTTCTAAAGATGGATAAGACATGCTTGAATAACAATTTTACACCCTTTTAGTTCGGGATAATTGCCTGCAATTTAATGCATAAGGAGGCAAGATTTTAGTATTTTTACAATATGACCCATTTAAGTGTAAACGTTAACAAAATTGCCACTTTACGGAATGCTAGAGGCGGCAATAATCCGGATGTTATTAAAGTTGCTCTTGACTGCGAAAAATTTGGAGCAGATGGTATTACGGTTCACCCCAGACCCGATGAGCGTCATATCACCTACAAAGATGTGCATGATTTAAAAAAGGTGCTTACTACAGAGTTTAATATTGAAGGTAACCCTACAGAAGAAAAGTTTGTAAAGTTGGTATTGGAAACAAAGCCGCATCAAGTAACACTAGTTCCAGATGCCGAGGGTCAATTAACCAGTGATCATGGCTGGGATACGGTTAACAATCAAGACTATTTAATTAAAACTATTGCTCTATTTAAAAGTGCTGGTATTAGGGTTTCAATTTTTGTAGACCCTGTTGCAGCGATGGTAGAAGCTGCTGCCACAACCGGCACTGACCGTATCGAACTTTATACCGAATCGTATGCAACCGCATTTGCTAAAGGCAATAAAGAAACAGCGATTGTTCCGTACACAGAAGCTGCCATACTCGCACATAAACTTGGATTAGGCATAAACGCCGGCCATGATTTAGACCTTCAAAACCTTTCTTATTTTAAAAATAAAGTTCCACATTTAAATGAAGTAAGTATTGGACATGCACTTGTTTGCGATTCCTTATATTTAGGATTACATAACACCATTCAACTTTATAAAAGACAACTTCAATAATAGCCATTATGAAAAAAACAATGCTTGTATTTCTTGTGTTATTAAACACCATTGGATTTGCACAAAAAATTAAACCCGTGTTGCCCGTTCCAACCAAAGAACATTTAGCGTGGCACGAAAAAGAATTTTACTTGTTCATTCATTTTGGGCCTAACACTTTTACCGATAAAGAATGGGGTGATGGCAAAGAAGATCCAACTGTTTTTGCACCTACCCAGCTTGATTGTAACCAGTGGGTACGTGTTGCAAAACTTGCAGGTGCCAAAGGAATCATTTTAACAGCAAAACACCATGATGGCTTTAGCCTATGGCCTTCTAAATATAGTACGCACACTGTTAGAGAAAGTAAATGGTTAGAAGGAAAGGGTGACGTTGTTCGTATGCTATCAGATGCATGTAAAAAAGGTGGATTAGAAATGGGTGTGTATATTTCTCCGTGGGATAGAAACCATCCTGATTATGGTACGCCTAAATACAATGATATTTACATTGCTACCATGAAAGAATTATTAACCGGCTATGGTAAATTTTTTGAACTATGGTGGGATGGTGCCAACGGCGAAGGCCCTAATGGCAAAAAGCAAGAATACACATTTAGACGCTTTGAAGATTCGGCATTTGCATACCAACCGCATCTCATGATATTTAGTGACATTGGACCTAGTATTAGATGGTGCGGAAATGAGCGCGGCATTATTGGTAATACCAATTGGAATTTATTAGATACCGCTGGTTTTTATAGAGGTCATGGTGGTCCGCCAGAAGACACCCTTAACCAAGGTAATGTAAATGGTAAATTATGGATTCCTGCAGAAGCAGACGTTTCTATTAGACCAGGATGGTTTTACCATGCTAAAGAGGACAACAAAGTAAAATCGGCATCTACCCTATTTAATTTGTTTATAAAATCTGTGGGTAATGGAGGTAACTTATTATTAAATGTTCCTCCTGATAGACGCGGACTATTTCATGAAGCAGACTCTGCATCACTAGTTGGCTTTGCTGCACTTCGAGAAAAAGCATTTAAAACAAATTTATTGGCAGGACTTAAGCCGGTGGTTAAAACAACCAATGGACTTCCAACGCTTACGTATACGTTTAGTAAGCCAACCAAATTAAACGCAGTGGTGTTGCAAGAATTGATAGAACATGGTCAGCGCGTAAAAAGTTTTACAATAGAAGCTAAAGAAGAATCTGCTTTTGAAAAGACCAATACTTATTTCAAAATATTTGATGGGACAACTATTGGACGTAAAAAGATCGCCACTTTTAATCCTATTACAACTACTTCTATTAAGATTACCATCACAGATGCAAAAGCCGAGGTACTCCTTAAACCAAGCGCTGCACACGATTTTGGCTTTGAGGTAAAAAATTAAGTAAATTTGCATCATAAACAGTAAATATGAGTACCATTCAACCAATTGTAGGTATTATCATGGGAAGCGACAGTGATTTAACAATCATGCAAGATGCTGCCAATATTTTAAAGCAGTTTAATATCCCATTTGAATTAACCGTAGTATCTGCACACCGTACACCTATACGCATGGTTGAGTATGCAACTACTGCAAAACAAAGGGGTTTACAAGTTATTATTGCAGGTGCAGGTGGTGCAGCTCATTTACCAGGTATGGTAGCTTCCATAACAACCCTACCCGTTATTGGTGTTCCCATTAAATCATCTAATTCAATTGATGGTTGGGATTCGGTACTTTCCATTTTACAAATGCCTAGTGGCGTTCCAGTAGCAACTGTTGCTCTTAATGGCGCAAAAAATGCAGGCATACTCGCAGCTCAAATTGTTGGCGCAACAAACGAATCCGTTTCAAATACCATTGCTACTTATAAAAACAATTTAAGTAACGAGGTAAATGAAAAAGTAAACAAATTAAAATCAGATTGGAACAATAGCTTTGATGTTTAATCTAAAGCGCATATCATTTAGATACTAATCGTTAAGATATAAAAGGGTAAATCCTTTACTAAAATCGTCAGAATTTTCTACTATGGCACTCACAAAATGGGTGCCATAAATTTTATACCAATCAGCTATATTTTCGGTACGCTCTTGAAGGCTGCCACCCGGAAACAACTGCTCCATAATTTTTGTTATTTGCTGTTGTTCTGCTTCATACTTTCGTTTTTCGGCACGAAGCATTTTCTTTTGTACCTGTAATAACTTTTGTGCTTGCTTGTGTGATAATGCCTCAATATGATCTACCAAACTTGCATCAATAGCAGCTGCCTGTTCTTTTATAAGTGTATACTGCGCTTCAATGGCAGCCATTTGTGTATTAATTTGTAAATGATGTACCGAATTGGCTTTTACAAAACTATCTATAATTACTTGCGGGCGTCCTTTAAATAAATTGACGGTATTAATATGCATTTTTTGTAACTGCTGCGCCTGTTTGGCTGGCACGAGTAAAAATGAATTACGTAATAATAAAACCGGGAAAGGCACAACAGCATCTGCAAAAACTTGTTTAAGTTCTAGCCAATAAGCTAGTTCTCCCCCTCCGCCTATAAATGCAACATTGGGTAAGATTGTTTCCTGAAAAACACCCCTTAAAATTACATTGGGGCTATAATGTACTGGATTATTTTGTACGTCTGTTAAAATTTGATCTTTGGTAAAGCTCAGCCCTAACGCTGTTACTTCATAGCCTGCATCTGTTTGAACAATGCGCTCTCTTTTATTTCCTTGTAAGTAAAATAAATTAATTGCTCTACCTGCAGCCTGTACTTTATAATGAGCGCTTAAATTTTTAATGGTTTGCTGAACGGCATTATTAGAAAAACCAGTGGTTAATTCTTTTTCTACTACACTTGTAAATAAAGATTTTAAATCGGGTGAGTCTGGCTGAACAACAACTAAACCATATGCTCCAAATAAATAATGTACGATTTCAAGGGTAGCCTGTGCAATTGTTTTACCAATTGTGAATGTTTGTTTTAATAGATTAACCCATGCAATTCCATGAACCGACACGCCTATTTGACCTTCTATTAATTTAATGAGTGATAGTAGTTCAGCATCTACTAGCATTCGGCCTACTGCACCTGTTTGTTTTGTTTGCCACACTAATTTTTGGCCACCAATGTTTACAAATCCAAGCTCGTCTAGATCCGCATCTTCGGAACCCATATAATAAACGGGCACAAACTTGGCACCTGGTATTTGCTTTTCTAAAGAACGAGACAAAGCAATGGTATGCGCAATCTTATAAATAAAATATAGCGGGCCAGTAAATAAATTAGGCTGATGCGCTGTAGTAACAGTATAAGTTTTACTGTTTGCTAAAGATTGAATATTAGCGGTTACAAGATCTAAAGCTTTTACGGTTTCATACTGTTTGTTTAACGCATTTACAAGAGCTATTCTTGGTGTATTAAACGAATCACGCGCTGCCATAGCTGCCTTTACCCCATCTATATCAGGTGTATGGGTGTAAAATGGGGTTAATTTTTGATTGGTTTCTAGGTAATCAGAAACCAAGCTAGAAAAATAGCCCGTTAAAGGATAAGCAACTTGCTCGGTAGCTTTAATCATAATTAGGGTTAAAATTACAACAAGGGCAGCAAATAACGTAAGATTCGCTAGATTAGTTACATTTGTTAGGGCTATTTTAATAAAGCCCTTATTGTTATGGAAAGCTATGGTAAAATATTACTTGTTGCCATGCCGGCATTTTTACTACTTGTATTATTTGAAAAATGGTACGGCGTATTAAAAGGTAAGGAAACCGTAAGAACCTTTGATATGATTGCCAGCTTAAGCTCTGGCGTAACCAATGTAACCAAAGATGTACTTGGCCTAAGTATTGCCGTTATAAGCTATGGTTGGATGGTAGAGCACTGGGCATTAACAAAGGTACCAGACGGCCCACTCACTTACATTATTGCATTTTTTGCACTTGATTTTGCAGGCTACTGGATCCATAGAATAGCACACGAATACAATGTTTTTTGGAATAATCATATTGTGCACCACAGCTCCGAAGAATACAATTTAGCCTGTGCTTTACGTCAGAGCATTTCATCGATTGTAAAAATATTTGTGATTTTTTTATTGCCGGCAGCATTACTTGGTGTTCCTGCTAAGGTAATTGCAATTGTTGCGCCACTTCATTTGTTTGCTCAATTCTGGTACCATACACAGCATATTGGCAAAATGGGTTTTTTAGAAAAAATTATTGTGACACCTTCACACCACCGTGTGCACCACGCAATCAATAAAGAATACCTAGACAAAAACTATGCGCAGATATTTATTTTTTGGGATAAATTATTTGGCACTTTTAAAGAAGAAGATCCAAACTTACCAGCTGTTTACGGTATTACAAGAGCGGTTCAAACATGGAATCCTATCAAAATCAATTTCATGCATTTATGGTTACTTATAAAAGATGCATGGAGAACAAAAAGTTGGTCTAGTAAATTAAAAATATGGTTTATGCCAACTGGTTGGAGACCTGCAGATGTTGAAGCGCAATACCCAGTAGCAAAAATTGAAGACGTATATGATTTTGAAAAGTACGATACCCACGAAACCAAAGGATTGGTTTTGTGGTCGTATATACAATTAGTAGTACTTCTTTTATTTATCAGCTATTTGTTTGGCAATATTGCTCAAATTGGCAATCCAAACATGTTTGTGTACGGGTTGTTTGTTTTTGCTTTTGTGTATGCCCACACAGAGCTCATGGATAGAAGTGGCGAGGCGCTCATTGCAGAAGTAGTAAAAACAGCCATTGGTGTTGCGGTTTTATACTACCAAAAAGATTGGTTTGGCGCCAATGCGTTATTTAGTGGGGCAAGTATTGCAGTTACGCTCTACTTTATTGTATCACTTGGCGCTACCTTTTACTTTCATTATATAGAACGCCCTTCGCTATCTACTAGTTCACCTTCAATGTCGTAATCGTAGGCTTTGGTAATTTTTACCCAAACAAAATCTCCAATCGTGAGTTTCTTTTTGGTATTAATAACCACCTCATTGTCTACCTCAACGCTATCAAATTCGGTGCGCCCTAAATAACGGCCGGCTTCTTTTTTATCGATTATAACTTTTAAAACTTGACCAACTTTTTCTTGGTTTTTTTCCAAGGAAATTTCTTGCTGCACTTCCATGATAGATTGTGCTCGTTCTGCTTTAACATCGGCCGGAACGTCATCTACTAAATCATGGGCCGTGGTATTTTCTTCGTGGCTGTAACTAAAGATACCTACCCTATCAAAACGGTGTTCTTGTAAAAATTCTTTTAGTTCTTCAATATCATCTTCGGTTTCGCCAGGGAAACCAGCAATTAAAGTGGTACGCAAACAAATACCAGGTACACGTGCTCTAATTTCTTTAATCAGCACAGACATATCCTCTCTAGTAATGTTACGCTTCATGGCTTTGAGCATGCTATTACTAGCGTGCTGAAGTGGCATGTCTAGGTATTTACAAATATTTGAACGCTCACGCATAACATCCAAAATTTCTAATGGAAACTTACTTGGATAAGCGTAATGTAAACGGATCCATTCGATGCCTTTAACATCGGCGAGTGCGTGTAATAATTTAGGAAGCGCGCGCTCTTTGTAAATATCCAATCCATAGTAGGTAAGCTCCTGCGCAATAAGCATGATTTCTTTAACGCCTTTTTTAACGAGGCCTTCTGCTTCGGTTACGAGGTCTTCGATGGTGCGGCTCACGTGCTGTCCGCGCATGAGTGGAATAGCGCAAAACGAACAGGTACGGTTACACCCTTCACTAATTTTTAAATAAGCATAGTGCTGTGGCGTACTTAAAAAACGCTCTCCCACTAATTCAACTTTATAATCTACATCAAACTTTTTAAGCATTAAAGGAAGTTCCATAGTACCAAACCATGCGTCTACTTCTGGCATTTCTGATTCCAAATCACCTCTGTATCTTTCACTTAAACATCCGGTAACGTATACTTTATCGAGTTTGCCCCTGCGCTTTAATTCGAGTTGATCTAAAATGGTATTGATGCTTTCTTCTTTGGCTTTATCAATAAATCCACAGGTATTGACTACAACCACATTGTGGTCTAGCTTGGTGTTTTCATGTACAACATCTATATCATTTGCCATGAGCTGACCGCTTAGCACTTCGCTATCCACTAAATTTTTACTACAACCTAGTGTAATAATATTAACCTTGTCTTTATGTAGTGTTTTTGACTTCATGGATTATTTATGAATTTCACTCGAAAAATGAAAAGTAATATCTGGGTTATTGGTGATTTCGGTATTTAAAAACCATTCGCTTTGTGCTAAATAAACAGGATTACCATCTTTGTCTACGGCAGCATTTTGTTGCTTGAAGCGTAAAAAGTCATCGAGCTTACCGGCTACATTAGAAGTAAGCCAACAGGCTTTATAAAATGGCAGAGTTCTAAATTCGCATGCAGCTCCATACTCTTGTAAGAGACGGTACTGAATTACTTCAAATTGTAAATCACCCACACAACCAATAATTTTTTTGTTACCACCAAACTGGGTAAACAACTGAGCCACACCTTCGTCGGTTAACTGGCTAATCCCTTTTTCTAATTGTTTTGTTTTTAAAGGATCTTTATTAACGAGTTCCTTAAATATCTCTGGCGAAAAAGTAGGGATGCCAGTAAAATAAAAATCTTCTCCTTCTGTTAAGGTATCTCCAATTTTAAAGTTTCCAGTATCAAATAAACCTACCACATCACCAGGGTATGCGTCTTCGATAACGTCTTTGGTACGCGCTAAAAAAGTGTACGGATTACTAAAGCGCATGTCCTTGTCATTTCTTACATGGTGGTAGTATTTGTTTCTTTCGAAACGTCCACTACATACGCGCATAAAAGCAATACGGTCTCTATGTTTAGGATCAAGGTTAGCATGTATCTTAAATATAAATCCACTAAATTTATCTTCACCTACTTCTACAAGTCGCTTAGAAGTTGCTCTGCTACGGGGCACTGGTGCAATTCTAATAAATGTATCCAGCATTTCTTTAACACCAAAATTATTAACGGCACTACCAAAAAACACTGGCGCCACTTTAGCGCTTAGATAATCTTTGGCATCCAATGCACCATATACGCCTTCAATAAGTTCTACATCTTCACGTAATTGATCGGCGTCACGCTTACCTACTTTAGTTTCAAGTAAAGCGTCTTGCAAATCATCGATGGCTACAATATCTTCTTCATCTGCTTTTGTACCACCTGTAAATAAGCGAAGGTTTTTATCATGCAAATTATAAACCCCTTTAAATTCTTTACCACTATTAATGGGCCAGGTCATGGGGTGTAACGAAATATGTAATTCGTTTTCTATCTCTTCAAGTAAGTCAAATCTAGACTTACCATCTCTATCCATTTTATTGATAAAAACAATTACGGGTGTATCGCGCATACGACACACTTCCATTAAACGGCGAGTTTGTGGCTCTACCCCATTCACACTATCAATGACCAATATGACACTATCCACAGCACTGAGTGTACGGTAAGTATCTTCGGCAAAATCTTTGTGGCCAGGTGTATCCAATAAATTAATTAAAAAGTCTTTGTATTCGAAAGACATTACAGAAGTAGCTACCGATATACCACGCTGACGTTCAATTTCCATAAAATCGGAAGTAGCGTGTTTTTTAATTTTATTGCTTTTAACAGCACCTGCAGTTTGAATAGCACCACCAAATAACAGAAACTTTTCTGTTAAAGTTGTTTTACCCGCATCCGGATGCGATATAATGGCAAAACTTTTGCGTCTACCTATCTCTTTCTCGTATTTCATGAAGCTATTAAATTATGCGCTGCAAAGGTAAGGACAGCAGGGCTTAACTATAGCAAAACATTCACAAATATTGACCCTTATGTCTCGTACCTTTAGGCTTTAAATGCTTTATTATGAAGAAATACGTTTTAATTCTTGCCCTACTTGGTTTCCAAACCCTTCATGCACAAAAATTGGGGAACTTAATTAAAAAAGCTACTTCTGCCCTTGAACCTTCAAAAACCGGATTAAGCACCGATGATATAGCAAATGGCTTAAAAGAAGCCTTACAAAAAGGTGCACAAACAGGTACCCAAAAACTTTCTACGCCAGGTGGATTTTTAGAAAATGCCGCCTTAAAAATTATTATGCCGCCAGAAGCTCAAAAAATTGAAGCTACCCTTAGAAGACTTGGTTTTAACCAACTCGTAGACGATATGATTGTAAGTATGAACCGTGCCGCCGAAGATGCTTGTAAAACAGCGGTTCCTATTTTTACAACGGCTATTAAAGAAATGACCATTACCGATGGCATCAATATTTTAAGAGGAAGCGATACTTCTGCTACCGCTTATTTAAGATCAAAAACGAATACAGCACTTGCACAAAGCTTTTCACCCATTATTAAAACATCTTTAGATAAAGTAAACGCTACCAAGCACTGGGAAAAAATAATTTCTACCTATAATAGCGTACCGCTTATTGGTAAAAAAATGAATCCAGATTTAGTGGGCTATGTAACAGATAAATCATTGTCTGGTATTTACACCGAAATCGCTTCACAAGAAAAAGACATTAGAGCCAACCCAGCGGCAAGAACCACAGATTTGCTACGCAAAGTGTTTGAAAAAAAATAAGGCCACAATTTCTTGCGGCCTTACTATTATTATTTGATTAGATTTTAGATATCAATTGCTTCGCCATAAGCTGCAGCAGTTGCTTCCTTTAATCCTTCACTCATTGTTGGGTGTGGGTGAACTGCATTTAAAATTTCATGTGCAGTGGTTTCCAATTTACGCGCCACAACTGCTTCTGCAATCATTTCAGTAACGTTCATACCAATCATATGGCAACCTAAAAACTCGCCATATTTAGCATCATAAATAACTTTTACAAACCCTTCTGTAGCACCTGCTGCGCTTGCCTTTCCGCTCGCAACAAAAGGAAATTTACCTACTTTAATTTCGTAACCAGCTTCTTTAGCTGCCTTTTCGGTGTAACCAACACTTGAAATTTCTGGAATGCAATAAGTACAACCAGGAATGTTGTTGTAATCAATTGTATCAGGTAAATGATGGTGCTTTTTTTCTAGGTAAGCCATGTGCTCTGCAGCATTGATACCTTCTTTGGCAGCAACGTGTGCAAGTGCTTGACCAGGAGAACAATCTCCAATAGCGTACACGCCAGCAACTGAAGTTTGTTGGTATTTGTCTACAATCACTCTTCCTTTATCTACTTTAATACCCGCTTCTTCTAAACCTAGATTTTCGATATTAGCAACAACACCAACAGCGCTTAAAACAACATCAGCTTCTAATGTTACCATCGAACCATCTTGCTTTTTAACCTGTGCTTTTACGCCAGCACCAGTAGTATCTACAGATTCTACAGAAGCGTTGGTCATAATTTCGATGCCTTGTTTTTTATATTGCTTTTCTAATTCTTTAGAAATGTCTTCGTCTTCTACAGGAACAATGCGCGGCATAAATTCAACGATGGTTACTTTAGTTCCCATGCTATTGTATACATATGCAAACTCAACTCCTATCGCACCACTACCAACAATGATCATAGACTTTGGTTGCTCAGGAAGTACCATTGCTTCACGGTAGCCAATTACTTTTTTACCATCTTGCTTAAGGTTTGGTAATTCTCTAGATCTACCACCTGTTGCAATAACAATGTATTTAGCTTCTTGAATTTGTTTGGTTCCATCAGCGGCAGTAACTTCTACTTTACCTTTTGAAAGTACTTTACCATAACCCATGATAACGTCAATCTTGTTCTTTTTCATTAAGAATTGAACACCTTTACTCATTTTATCGGCAACACCACGGCTACGCTTAATTACACCACCAAAATCGTGGGTACCTGTTGCATTGATACCATAATCGGCACTATGCTTTACATATTCATATACTTGCGCACTTTTTAAAAGGGCTTTGGTAGGAATACAACCCCAGTTTAAACAAACACCACCAAGGCTTTCCTTTTCAATAACGGCTACTTTAAAACCTAATTGAGAAGCACGAATAGCAGCTGGGTATCCACCAGGTCCGCTACCAATAACAATTACATCATATGCCATAAAAACTAAATTACTTGATTATTAAGGGCCTATTGGCCGTTTGCGTTGCAAAATTAAACTAAAATTGGGCAAATTATTCAAAAAACACTCTAACGGTTTGATAAAACCAATTGGTATCTGAAGCGGCTCCTTTGTTTTGCATTTGCTCATTAAAACCTTGTAGTCCAAAGAGTCCTGCCATATTACCATTTCGAAGGGCAATTTCGAGGTATCCAGCCGAGTTAAACCAGGCTAATTTATCCGTTTCGGCCACGCTGGTATAATTGGCACTGATCGTGTCAATGACCTCGTTGCGTTTAAAAACGATTTTAAAGGAACGGCCAGCCGCTTGAGCAGCAAATTCAGAAGCTGTAATATTAATAACAACGTTTTCGAACTGGTCAATAAATAGGATTTGACCCTCTATCCAGTCCGGCCCTACGGTTGGGCGTAATGGATAAATTTCATTGATATTGGCGATGGCTACACCCCCGTCCAATATATTTCCTGTTTTACTTACTTTATTGATTGCCATAGCAATTACAGCGGTTATCTCAAGTAAAGTTTGCTTATTATTTAAAGGAATAGCTACAAGATCATTGGGTTTTTGACCCGTAATCATGGTTAAAAGCCCATTGTCTGGGCAAATAATGTACTGCTGGTTAAATTTAGCCATGAGTACATAATCTGTGGCACCTTCAAAAAGGTTTACCAAAATGCAGTGAAAACTACCACCCGGATAATGCTTGATAGCGTTACCACATACATACGCCGCTTGAGGAAAATTGGTTTGCGGTAAATAATGCGTGATGTCACACAAATTAGTGGTAGGATCTAGCTGTAAAAACTGACCTTTTATAGCGCCAACCAAAAAATCACGTTGGCCAATATCTGAAGAAAGTGTTACAATGGGCATGCCTCATTGTTAACGTAAATACTTGTAAATTATTTCACTAGCTCGTTATTTTTAAAGAAAAACTTACGAACCAATTTATCGGCTAAAGCAGGAAAAAACTTATTCATAAACACAGCTCGCTTACCCGTAAAAGTAAGCACCAGCGTACGTTTACGCTTTTGTATAGCATTTGCAATATGAACCGCACATTCTTCGGAACTCATCATAGCACCTTCATCCATTGGCGACTCACCTTGCGATTCTCCTTTACTATTTAATGCTGCATTTCTAATATTAGAGCTGGTAAAACCAGGACATACCCACATCACGTTGGTACCTGATTCCAGTAACTCGGTACGAAGTGCTTCCAACCAGCCATTAACTGCGTATTTAGAAGCCGAATATCCACTTCTACCCGGAAGTCCCCTATACCCCGCAATTGACGACACACCCACAATAGTACCCTTGTTTTTAATGATATAATCAAGCGCAAATTTAGTACAGTACACGGTGCCCCAAAAGTTAATATCCATAACACGTTTGATGGTTTCAAAATCTACATCTTGTACCAACGCACGCATTGAAACACCTGCATTATTAATAAGGATATCTATGGTGCCAAACTCTTTAATTACAGCATCAATGAAACCTTTGCAATCAATCTCCTTACTTACATCTGTTGCATGTATAAATAAAGGCTTTCCAGTGTTAGCCGACTGCAATTGATAGAGCTTTTGATAATTACGCGCACAGGTAGCCACTTTAGCACCCTTATTTAAGTAAAGTTCTACAAGTGCCTTCCCAATTCCATCGGAACCACCCGTAATAACTACAACTTTGTCTTGCATTTGATCCATAAAAACAAATTATGTTCAAAAATAAGTAAGTAAAAGGGTGTTATTTGAGAAATGTGGGTAAATCAAGTAAAAAAGAAGCATAATTATTTGGCTATTTTTTTATTTCGCCTATTTTTGCACTCCTGAATCAAACAAGTGATTGATTTTGAAGGGTGAAGATTCCGTAGCTCAGTTGGTAGAGCAATACACTTTTAATGTATGGGCCCTGGGTTCGAGTCCCAGCGGGATCACAAAGCCTCAACGAAAGTTGGGGTTTTTTTTATGCCGAAAACGCGAGTCAAGCTTGCTTGAATGAGCGGATGAGGCATAAAAAAACAAACGCAACATTTGGTTGCGTTAAAAGGCTTTGCGCTAGCTCAATGCGTAAGGGACGGCGGCGGAGTGTAACGGAGCCGACAATCCCAAGCCTATTAAATATTCTATTTATCCAATTCTCTAAACAGCACTTTATCTGCATAAAAAGTTCCAAAAGGAACTAATGAAGCCAAAAATGCCCAAAACATTTTGAGTAGATTCCATTTATATATAAATGAAACTTGAAGTACTAAACCAACATACAAAACAAAAAGAATTCCATGAGCCAAACCAACTACGTAATTAGGCTGTGGCATCGCATATTTGTATTTCAAAATCATGGTGACACCTAAAAGCAAAAACGAGCATCCTTCTAAAAATGCAACTATTCGAAGTCTTCCCAATACTGTTTTTAATAAATTATTAATCATGTTAAAGCTGTATAAAGGTTTACGCAAATTTATGGAATCATCCAACTAAACGATCCAGTTTCGTAATCAAAATAAGCCCTTCTATGACCTGCATGATGGAGCCACAACCAATCTATATTTTGTACTTGAATAGAAACAATACCAAAGTTTTGATAACCAATTTCGCTTTCTTCTATTGTAAAGTTTTCTTGTTCAATATATTCAGGTAATCCGCTGGTTGGATGATCCGTAAAACTTGAAGGATCAAAATTTGTTAGGTAACAACGTCTACTAGATAATGATGTTTTTTGCCATGCAGCAGTAGTAATATCGTTATTAAATTGGAGTACCACCCTACCCTTTACCCTAACTTGAATCCTATCGGCGGCATCATAAAATAAAGCACTAATAGAAGGGTTTACAATTAATTCCTGCCATTTTTTACTTCGGGTATCGGTATGAAAACGTAATTCTTTGCTTTCAGGAACTGCTTTACGAAGTACCACAGTTCGCAAACTTATATCGTTACCGCAATGGGAAGCAACACTAGGTGTATGAAATGGATCTCTACTTCTAACGGCTCCATTCACTAGCCTATTCCAAATATCTTTTTCAAGATCAGAAAGTGAATAAGATATGTTATTTATTACTATTTTATCTGACAGTTCCATAATTTAACTGAACAAAATATCTGTCAGAATGTTTATTGTAAAATATATATCCTACCTCATATTAAACAAAATTGGAAACCCAAAAGCTACAAAAGCAGTCCAAATAAAATAAACCGGCAAGAACATTGCAATGCTTTGTTCCACTTCTTCCACCCCTACTTTGCCTCTAACAATTAAAAACAGTTTACGGCTTACGAGTATTAGGTTAAACAAAATGAGCAAATCGGCACCAAGTACAGAGAGTCTATTTGGCGAAAATCCATAGCTGCTAATACGGTATGAAATAGAAGAAAGCGCAATAATGTTAACCACAATGGTTAAAACGGACAATCCGAGTAGCAACCACTGGTTCATTTTTTGATCCGATGACTTGGTAATTTCTGTTAATGAAAATAAGATTAGTGCCATAACAGCTACCAAAAGCACATTAAATAGCATCAAAAAGTCTCTGTTTGAGTTGGGGTAATTGCCGGTTGCAATAACGGTAGCAATAAATATAAATAGGGTTACAAAAACAATGGGCGTAAAAATCCTGGCTATAACTGGCGATATTTTACTTACCAACTGGTTGTTATTTTGAACCAAAAATGCAGCAACTACGGGTACCGATGATAATCCAATGGGTACTATATAATTTTGAAAATAGTTTTCAATTCTTACGCCTATCAATGAAAATAAACCAATGGTAATTGCACAAAATAATCCACCGGCTATAAGCATCAGCCCCGACATCACCATAAAATCGCCATTAAAACGTAAAAATGATATCCTACTATTACTCTTTGCAAAACCTCCATTCATAAAAACATATCCAAACACAACCCATAAAAAAAGTGGCATATGAATGGCCGCCTGAACAATAGAATCGCTCTTGGGTAAATTGGGTAGTAAATTCATATATACTACAGAGGCTACTGTAATTACAACCGGAACAATAATACTAGATAATACCTGCTTTTGCTTAAAAATAAAATAAGCCATTAATGCGCCAAATAATATAAGCCCAATATTGCGGGAATAATAAACATCTTGCTCGATTGTTATAAAATTAGGCAAAAGTGCAACGATTGATGCTACAGCAGCAACACAAATAACCATCCACAATTCATTTTTATTTCCCCAGTTTACACCTGGCTGCACATAATGCAAGCGTTCATGCCAAACCCTTGCTACAGGCTCGTCTTTAATACTTTCATACGCCGAGTTAAATGATAATTTAAACTGAGCAGCATCCTGTCGGTACATAGTTTCAAGCACAGATGGATTTCCAATGTTTTCTATAATTAAATTTGTCATATTTATATTTTTGTTTGTAATAATTTTTCTAAAGCCCTTACGTGTTCAGCAAAAGCAGCTTTACCAGATTCGGTAGCGGCATACGACGTGTTTGGTTTTTTACCAATAAATTGTTTGGTCACTTTTAAAAAACCAAGCTTTTCAAGTCCACTGATATGACTCGCCATATTTCCATCGGTAATATCAAGTAGGTCTTTTAACATGGTAAAATCTACTTGGTCATTCACTATCAGTATAGACATAATACCAAGCCGAATTCTACTCTCAAAAGCCTTATTTAATGTATCTATAAAATATTTCACTGCTCGTATTTATAATAAATAATAAAGCCATACACAATATGTAAAATCCCAAAACCAATCATCCAAAACCACAAGCCAGCATCTACAAAAAATGCAGCTGTAATACCAAGTAGTAATTCAAGCACCGCCAAATACCAAATAGTATCTATCGAAAACTTACTAGCATTTAATAAAGCCATGCCATAGAATACCAACATAAAAGAGGGTATAAATTGAAATAATTGGTGGTAGGCAAATAGCAAACACATAATACCACCCACTAACAAGGGTATAAAAAAGTTGAGCACAAAACGCCTTGCAGTATTATCCCAAACCTTTTCATTTCTCTTTTTTGCCTTTTTTACCGAAAAATAAACCCCGGCTATTAATGAAACCACCAAGGTTATAGTAAACACAACCGCTAAATCTGTAACGTTTGTGATATTAAAAAAGGTAATGCCGGCAAATACAAGGGATGCCAAAACTCCTACTACTACACCAGCAATCCCACTTATAGATGAAAACTTGCTAGAACGCTCCATCAGTTGCTTGATTCCCTGGAGCGCCTGTAATTGTTCCTGTTCTTGATTCATAACAATAATTTAAAAGTACTTTGAATTACAAAGCTAATGAAGATATTAATATCGAACAAATAAATTTTAAAGATATTAGGACAATAAGTTAGATAAAATTAAATAAGCGCCTCATAGAGCACTTCTACTGGATGAAGGGCCTTTTCACCTGTTCCATCCTTAATTTGATGCCTGCAACTGGTTCCGGGAGCGGACACAGTACAACCGTCAGCCCTAGATCTTACCCTAGGAAATAATACAAGCTCCCCTATTTGCATAGAAACATCGTAATGCTCTTTTTCGTACCCAAAAGACCCAGCCATACCACAACATCCCGACGGTATGGTTTCTACTTTATAATTTGCAGGAAAAGACAACACAGCAACAGAATCTGACATAGATCCAATGGCTTTTTGCTGACAATGACCATGCAGTAAAAGTGATTTGCTATTTTTGGTAAACCTATCTTTTGTGATGTTTCCTGAGGCCATTTCTTTGGCTAAAAATTCGTCGATATAAAAACTATTAACTGATAAATGATGCGCTGCCATTAAATTTTGATCCGTTGCTAAATCAGGGTATTCATCTCTAAAAGTTAAAATTGCAGAAGGCTCAATGCCAATTAATGGGCGCTCAGAAGTTACCAAACCACTTAACAATTCAATATTTTTATTGGCAATCATTTTAGCCTTTCTAACAAGCCCCTTTGAAAGCCATGTACGTCCACTCTCTTCATGAACCGGTATCACCACTGCATAACCTAAGGCGGTTAATAATTGTACCGCTTTAATACCAATATGCGCATCGTTATAATTTGTAAACTCGTCACAAAATAAATACACCGTTTTTATGGGTGATTTTGGGGCCACATAATTTTTTTGATACCAGTGCTGTAATGTTTGCACGGATAAAGCTGGCATAGATCTTTTAATGGCAAAACCAGACAGGGCTTTAATCATAGAACCCGTTAAAATGTTTGAAACAGCAAAATTATAGAGCCTTGGCATAAGAGAACCAAACTTTGCAGCAGCCGTAAAATTAGCGATCAGTTTTGATCTAAATGGAACACCATTTGCGTCGTAATAATGTTGTAAAAACTCTGCTTTTAATTTAGCCATATCCACATTAGAAGGACACTCCGTTTTACAAGCTTTGCAACTTAAGCAAAGGCTCATAACGTCATAAATTTCTTTATGGTTGTATCGATTTTGCTCGGTAGAATGCGTTAAAAATTCACGCAAAATATTAGCCCTAGCTCTGGTGGTATCTTTTTCGTTTCGGGTAGCCATATAAGACGGGCACATGGTACCTCCCGACAAATGTGTTTTACGACAATCACCGGATCCGTTGCACTGCTCGGCGTGTTGTAAAATATCTTGTTTGTGAAATCTAAAAATTGTTTCAAATGCAGGTGTGCTTTGTCCGGGCTCATACCTGAGCATACTATTCATAGATGGCGTATCCACTATTTTGTTAGGATTAAAAACCCCTTTTGGATCCCAAGTATATTTTAGCTCACGAAGTAACTTGTAATTTTTTTCGCCCACCATTTGCTTGATAAATTCACCACGCAAACGACCATCACCATGCTCACCACTTAACGAGCCATCGTATTTTTTAACCAACGTTGCCACTTCTTCGGCAATGGTTCTAAATAAAGCATTGCCTTCTTTGGTTTTTAAATTAATAATGGGTCTTAAATGAATTTCACCTGAACCAGCGTGCGCATAGTGCACAGAGTACAGTCCGTGCTTTTTTAATATTTCATTAAAGTCTTTAATATAATTGGGCAAATCATGCACGTCTACAGCTGTGTCTTCAATTACTGGTACTGCTTTTTCGTCGCCAGGTAAATTACTTAAAAGCCCTAGCCCTGCTTTACGAAGCGTCCATATTTTTTTGGTATCGGCACCAAACAAAACAGGAAAATGATAACCAAGTCCTGCAGCGCGCATATCGGCTTCTAGGGCATTTGTAAGAGCTACAATTTCCTCTCTGGTTTCTCTTACAAATTCAATCACTAAAATAGCACCTGGATCTCCCTCAACAAAAAAACGGTTTTTACTTTGCTCTTTGTTTTCTTTGGTACATTCTAAAATGTAATGATCAATTAATTCGCTCGCACTAGGGTTGTATTTAAGTCCAATTAAATTAGCGTGTAATGATTCGTCGATGGTATTAAAATGAACACATAAAAGTCCAGTTTCTTTAGCAGGCGCTGGAACAACATTTAATTTAATTTCGGTAATAAAAGCAAGTGTCCCCTCCGATCCTGCAATTAAATTACAAAAATTAAAAGCTGGGCCACCCGCAGTAAAAGGGCTTGCGTCAACAAGTATATCTATGGCATAGCCCGTATTGCGCCGAACAATAGATTTTTTTGGAAATTCTTTTTTAATTTCTTGTTGGTTATCATAGCTGCTAAGCATTGATCTCACCGACTTATAAATTTTTCCTTCTAAATTATCCAACTCACATTTAGCATGAAAATCATCATTGGTAAGCGCATTAAAAACAACCTCGGTACCATCACTTAAAAAAGCAGTCACTTCCAATAAGTGTTCACGTGTACTTTTATAAATAACAGAATTGGATCCACAAGAATTATTGCCCACCATACCTCCAATCATCGCTCTATTAGCTGTTGATGTTTCGGGGCCAAAAAATAAACTATGGGGCTTTAAAAATAAATTGAGTTCATCTCTAATCACACCAGGTTCTACCCTTACCCATCCTTCCTCTTTATTAAGCTCAATAATTTTTGTAAAGTGTTTAGATACATCCACTACAATACCATTTCCTACCACCTGACCTGCAAGCGATGTACCTGCCGTTCGTGGAATTAAAGAAGTATTATGGGTAGCGGCAAAAGAAATTAAACTAACAATGTCATCCTTTGATTTAGGGATAGCAACAGCAAGTGGTAATTCGCGGTAACTAGAAGCGTCTGTAGCATAGAGGGTGCGCATGGTTTTGTCAAAAAACAAATCTCCCTGCAGTTGCCCTGCTAATTGTTGTAACGCTTTATCCATTGCTGCTTATTCTGGGTCAAATTTACTTAAAATAAAGAGATAGTAGGTTGTAATTGCTAGGTTATTAAAATCATATAATTTAGTATTCATGAAAAAAATGATTAAATACACATGCTTGTTATTTTTTGTGAGTATTACTTTATTGGCAAAGGCACAAAACAGTAGCAACTACGAGGTAATTAAAAATGTACCCTACTATTCTCAATCAATAAGAGACACCAATAGTTATATCAAAGAACAATGCCTACTCGATATTTACAAACCCATTGGAAAAACTAATACCCCTGTAATTGTTTGGTTTCATGGTGGAGGACTAACAGGCGGCACCAAAAGCATTCCTAAAGAATTACTGGATTACGGCTATTTAATTGTTTCGGTAGAATACCGTTTAAGCCCAAAAGTAAAAGCACCCGCGTACATCGAAGACGCTGCTGCGAGCACCGCATGGGTGTTTAATAATATTGAGAAATATAGCGGAAATGTCAAACAAATATTTTTATCGGGACATTCGGCGGGCGGCTATTTAGACCTCATGATTGGTCTTGAAAACAAATGGTTAGCTAAATATAATATTAATACAAGTTCGCTTGCAGGCCTTATCCCACTGAGCCCGCAGGTTATTTCACACTATACCATTAGAGACGAAAATAACATTTCAAAATACCAACCTTTAATTGATACATACGCTCCACTATACCACATTAAAAAAGAAACACCTCCTATTATACTTATTACGGGAGATAGAGAAAGAGAGCTACTAGGCAGGTATGAAGAAAATGCCTACTTTTTTAGAATGATGAAAGTAATTGAAAACCCACGCGTTAAGCTTTTTGAACTGCAAGGTTTTGATCATGGCGAAATGGTTAAGCCTGGAATTCCATTATTAATGCGCGAGATAGAAATTTTAGTTAAGTAATAATTAATAAGAGGTTATTCACATGTAACGCTATTTTATCCCCAAATACCTCTATTTTAACAAAAATCGATGTATTTCTACGCAGAATCGTTGAATAATTTGTTTAATTTCTTAAAAAAAGCTTAATATTAGTATGGATTTGCTTGCCCAAATTCACTTATTAATTCATTATTAAACAGACCAAACAAAATCTTATGAAAAGTTTGCTTTTAATTTTTTGTTCTGTGCTATGCATGATGTCCGCGACATTTGCACAAACACGACAAGTTTCTGGTACCGTAACTGGGCCGGACAACAAAGCAGTTGCTTCAGCTACCGTTAAAATCAAGGGTAGTTCAACAGCAACTTCAACTAAGGCTGATGGTACATTTAGCTTAAATGCGCCAGCAGGTAATGTAACATTAGAGATTTCATCTCTAGGCTTTGCAACCAAAGAAGTTTCAGTCTCTGGTTCACAAAGTAAAGTTTCAGTTTCATTATCAACTGCATCTTCTGATTTAGGCGATGTAGTAGTTACTGCACTTGGTATCAAGCGTGAGAAAAAAGCCCTAGGCTATGCTTCTCAACAAGTAAGTGGTGACGAATTAAGAAAAGCTGCCAACTTTAACTTTATGGATGCCCTTAGTGGTAAAGCAGCCGGTCTAGACATTAAAATTAGTAGCTCAGGTGCTGGTGGTTCTACCAAAGCAGTACTAAGAGGTGCTAAATCACTTATCGGAACATCAGAAGCGTTATACGTTATCGATGGTATCCCAATGGTAAACAACAAAGGTGGTCAGCCTGGTTCTTACGGTGGTACTGATGGTGGTGATGGTTTATCTTCTATCAACCCTGCCGACATTGAAACTGTAAACGTATTAAGAGGCGCAAACGCTTCTATCCTTTACGGTAGCCAAGGTGCAAACGGTGTAATCGTTATCACTACTAAAAAAGGTAAAGCAGGCAAAACTCAAGTAGATTTTAACCACAGTACGATTGTTGATCAAGTATCTGAATTACCTGATTTACAGTTTTCTTATGGTGCGGTTAATGGTTCTGACTACAACTGGTCTAAAACTAAATCTAACTACTACCAAAACAATTACGTAAATGAATTTTTTCAAAGAGGCGTAAACGTTACTAACTCAATTTCTGTGAGTGGTGGTAATGATAAAACAACAGCTTTCTTCTCTTATGCAAACATGAGTGTTAGAGGTGTTATGCCAACAAACACTTATGCTAAGCACAATATCACTTTAAACCAATCTACTAAGTTATTTGACAACAAAGTAACTGTTAGTTCTAACGTGATTTTCGCTTACGAAGAAACAAAAAACCGTCCGGGTGCTGGTTACTATAACAACCCATTAACTGGTTTATATTTATTTGCACGTGAAAGAGATTTCAATGCATACAAAACCAATTATCAAGTTTTTGATGCTGCAAGAAATATTAACAGAATGAGTTGGTATTCTACTGAAGAAAAACAAAACAACCCTTACTGGGAAATCAATAATAACTCTAAACTTCAAACTTCACACCGTGTTATTGCAAACGTGAAACTTTCTTACGATATTGCAAAAAACCTAAAGTTTGAAACAAGAGGTAACATTGATTACAACAACATGCTTCGTGACAACCGTTGGGCAGCAGGCGGAAACTCTGTAAGTGTTAGCCCTAATGGTACTTGGTCTTATACCAAATACAATGATCAGGCTTTATACGCCGACGGAATCTTTACGTACAATAACAATTTTGGAGACTTATCTCTAACTGCATTAGCAGGTGCGAGCTACCAAAAAAATACATTCAACAATGGTATGAACGTTGGTAACGGTACAATTTCTTTGATGTATCCTAACTTCTTTACGTTTGCGAACATGCCTTACAACATTATTTTCAACCAAACCATTAACAGAACCATCAAACAAGGTGCTTTTGCGAATTTACAATTTGGTTACAAAGACATGTTGTATGTAGATGTATCTGCTCGTAATGACTGGGCTTCTACCCTTGCACTTACTGGCAACCAATCTTACCTATATCCAGCATTTGGTTTATCTGGTATTGTTAGCCAAATGATAGATTTACCAGAAGCTATCTCTTTCATGAAAGTAAGAGGTTCTTATTCTCAAACTGGTAATGAAGTTCCTTTTAACGTAGTTAACCCATGGAACTCTATTAATGCAGCTGGTGGCCCTACAGGTATCGGTGGTATTGCAAGAAATACACAAGTCCCTTTCACCAACTTAAAACCTGAAATTATTGAGGGTACAGAATTTGGTTTAGAAATGAAAATGTTTAAAAACAAAATTGGTTTAGATTTCACAGTATATAAAGATGTGAGCACTAACCAATTCTTATCTCTTGCTGCTCCATCAGGTTCAGGCTTTACATCTTATTATGTAAACGCAGGTAGAATTGAAAACCAAGGTTTTGAATTAACATTAGATGCACAAGTAGTTAGCACAAGCAACTTCTCTTGGAAATCATCTGTAAACGTTTCTCGTAACACCAACAAAATTGTTGAGTTAATCGCTTCTAACCCTAACTACCAAGTTGGTGGTAATGATGAAGGTTTTGCATCAGTAATCAGAGCTGGTGGTTCTTTTAACGATCTTTGGATCCACAAATTTGCAAGAGACGCTTCTGGTCGTATCATTTTAAATTCAACTACTGGTGCTCCAACAAGAGGTGCATTACAAGAAAAAGTAGGTAATGTTAATCCTGATTTCTTATTAGGTTGGAACAACAACTTCACATACAACAACTGGTTTGCATCTGTACTTGTACAAGGTAAATTTGGTGGTGTTGCTTTCTCTAAAACAGAAGCTTTCTTAGATTCTTATGGTGCAAGTGCTAGAACAGCAGAATACAGAGACAAAGGTGGTATGCCAATTAACGCGGTACAAAACGGTAATCCAGTATCTACTATTGATCCAGCAATCTTTTTCTCAGCTGTTGGTGATAGAAATGGTATCATGGAACCATATTTATTTTCTAGAACAAACGTAAGAGTAGGTCAATTAGTTTTAGGTTACAACTTAAAATCTAATAACGCAAAATCTTTAATCAAAGAAGCTAACTTCTCATTAGTGGGTCGTAACTTATTCTTCTTGTTTAAAGAAGCTCCATTTGATCCTGAACAAGCTATGAGTACTGGTAACGGTATGCAGTCTAACGACGTATTTGGTTTACCTGCAACAAGATCTTATGGTGTTAACGTCAAGTTTACTTTCTAAAAATTTTTTAAATACAATTTAGTATGAAACAATTATTTATTGCATCAATCATTCTAATTGCTTTTGGATCTTGTACTAAAGATTTCCAATCAACCAATCAGAATCCGAATCAAATTTCTGATGAGATGCTTAAGCAAGACTTCAACCTGGTAGGTTCGCCTTTTGCAGGTATGTTGTACGAGCTGCATGGTAATCAGGGTAGTCAAACCCAAGAAGACTTATGTTACGATTCTTGGATGGGCTTTATGAATACCCCAACTCCATTTACAAGTAATGTTAATAACACAACTTATTATGTACGTTGGAACTCTTATTGGGGTCGTCAATATGGTAACGTAATGTCTCCAGCAAGACAAGTTATCCGTTTAGCACAAGAAAACGGTTTGCCTATGTTTGCTACTTGGGCAAAACTGATCAGAATTTTATCAATGTCTAGAGTATCTGCAATACATGGACCTGTAATTTATTCAAATTACGGTTCAACCGCTGCGACTGTTTTATATGACAAAGAATCTGATTTATACAACACGTTTTTTGCACAATTAGACACAATCCAGTCAGAATTTAATGCAAACAAAGCATATGCTGGTTTTGCTAAATTTGACCCAAGCTTTAAGGGTAGTATTCCAGCTTGGCAAAAAGTGGTTAACTCTCTTCGTTTAAAACTTGCGATGCGTATTTCAAAAGTTAACCCTACACTTGCAAAAGCACAAGGGGAAAAAGCAATGGCTGACGCAGCTGGTTTAATTTCAACAAACGCTGACAATTTCAACATCTCATTACTTGGTAACATTATGCCAGTAGGTATGATATGTTTCCAATGGGATGACACTCGAATGGGTGGTCCAATTGAATCTTTTATGGTGGGCTTAAAAGATGGAAGAATTTCTAAATATTTCTCTCCAGTAGACAACCCTAGCCTTTATGCAGACCATCCTACTGTTCCATACAAAGGAATTAGAAATGGCGCTTATTTAGATGCTAAAATTCAACGTGTTCCCTTCTCTAAGGTTTCTACTGATTTTAATAGTGTTCAAACAAGAAGACATATTACTGCTTCAGAAGTTGCATTCTTAAGAGCAGAAGCTGCTTTAAGAGGTTGGACAGGTGCAGGTGACGCAAAAACCAACTACGAAAATGGTGTTAAATTGTCATTTGCTGATTGGGGAGCTGGTGGTGTAGACACTTATTTAGCGGATGCAACAAGCAAGCCTATCAACTATGTTGATCCAATTGATTCTCGCAATAACTTTACAGCTACTTCAACAATTACGGTTGCTTGGGACGAAGCTGATTCAAGAGAGTTAAAGCTTGAAAAAATCATAACCCAAAAATACCTTGCAACATTTACCAATACTTTGGAAGCATGGGTAGACCACAGAAGAACAGGATATCCTAAAATTCCTTCTGCGGCTAGAAATGATTCTGGTGATGAGTGGGGTGTAATCCCTGCTGGTCAATTCCCTAAAAGATGGCCATTTATAGCTGGTGAGGTAACAGGTAATGCTGCTGGTGTAGCTGATGCACTTTCTAAAATGGGTGCTACTAAAAATGACATATCTACACGCTTATGGTGGGATACTGGTATAGCTTCTAACTTCTAGTATTATTGTTAGAATATATAAAAAAGCCCTCCGAATTATCGGGGGGCTTTTTTTATAGTCAAATATCTATCCGGAAAATTGGTAGTTATAAACTCAACGCCTTGATCAACAAGCTTATCAAAATCTTCGTCCTTGTTAACGGTCCAACTACCTAACATCATTTTTTGCTTTTTGGCATTTACGGCAATAGATGGATTCCCAATAAACTGGGCATAATTAAAATTGATACCATTAAATTTAGCTTGGATAATTTCTTCCAGCGACTTATTGTTTTCGAGGTATAAAACAGTTGCTGTTGGCCTATTAGCTCTAATGGTTTGAAGCACTTCAAAATCAAAACTGATATAAATAATGCGGTCTTCGATACCTAGTTTTTTAGCAAGCGCAATTGTTTCGGTAGCCGTTAATTGGCTAGTGGTATTACTTAAAAGTGCAGCCTTAATTTCACAAACAAGCAGTGTGTGATGTTTAAAAGCGGTACCCGTTTTAAAATAATCTTCTAGTAATGGCAAATCTTCACCATTACTTAATTTTTTGGCATTGAGCTCGGCATATGTTTTTAACTCAATGGTATCACCAAAATGCGTGGGATCATGATTGACAACTAGCTTACCATCGAGGGTACGGCGCACATCAAATTCACTACCAAAGGATTTAATTTCGATGGCTTTTTGTAATGCTGCGATTGAATTTTCAGGTACATTAAATTCTTTCCAGGCACCCCTGTGCGCTATTATTTTTGTGTCTTGTGCTTTTAGTTGTTGGAGCATACAAAAAGTGGCAAGGGTTATAAATACTTTTTTCATGCAAGTTATTTTAATTGCTGTAGTGCTTTTGCCACGGTAGAGTCTGTGGCGTTTTGTAATTGGTAATACCCTTCGGTTCTCCATATTTGACGTGCCATTAATATTTTAATGGTTTGTAACAAATAGGCTTTACCCGCAGGCGATACTTTAGTTGCTAGAATATTATCTTTTGCAGCAGCGGCTACAAAAGCATTCCACTCGGCAGCATCTGGTATAAACCCCTTGGCAAGTGCCTCAGGAGTTTTAAAGCCATCAAAATAGGTTCGGTTGTTTTTATACAACTGATACACAAAATTGGAAAGTGTATTTGATAAATACAATTGCATAATAAGTGTGTCTTGCAAACTAGATGCTAATGGAACAATAACATCTGGAGTAATACCACCTCCGCCATATAAAATACGACCAGCAGGGGTTTTAAATTTTTTGCCTTTTAATAAGCTAGAATCTGTTTTATCAAGTAAACCGCTATGGTAACGGTTCATTAATTCCTCGTCATATTTTTCTTTACCAACAGCATATGTTTTTTGAATATTTCTACCAAGTGGGGTATAATAACGCGCAATGGTTAAACGCACGGCACTACCATCTGTTAAGCCAAATTGCTGCTGTACAAGGCCTTTGCCAAATGAACGCCTTCCTATAATAGTAGCCCTATCCCAGTCTTGTAAAGCACCCGCAAGCACTTCACTTGCAGAAGCAGATGTTTCATCAATTAAAACGGTTAATTCACCCGTTTCAAATAATCCAGGTCTTTTACATACAAAATCGTAACGCTTACTTTTTGCCCCTTCTGTGTATACAATTAGTTTATTGTCACTTAAAAATTCGTCGGCTATATCAACGGCTTCTTGTAAAAGTCCACCACCATTACCACGTAAATCAAGCACCAACGATTTCATGCCCGCCTTTTGTAATTTTTCGAGAGATGCCATAAAGGTTTCGTAGGTCCTTTCCGAAAACTTATCAATTTTAATATACCCGGTAGCAGGCTGTATCATATATGCTGCATCGATTGGCGACACGGGAATAACACCCCTTGTAATATTTAAATGAATTTGTTTGTTGTTGCGGAGTACCTTCACTTTTACAGAGCTCCCTTCTTCACCTCTAATTTTAGAACGAACCCAATCGGCACTGATGTTTTTACCATAGAGTGTTATTGAATCGTTGGCCTTTAATAATTGATCCCCCACTTTTAAACCGGCTTTGTAAGAAGGTCCATCTTTAAATACATTCATCACATTAACGGTATCATTCATCATTTGAAACTCAATACCAATACCCATAAAACTACCGGCAATGTCATCGTTAACCTCAGCTAAATCACTGGCAGGAATATACGCTGAGTGTGGATCTAAATGAGAAAGAAGTGCATCTGCAACGAGTTGATTGATACTATCCGACGCAACCGGATCTACGTATTTACTATTTATGAGTGAAACAAGTTCTTGCACCGAACTTCGTCCAGAAAATCCTAAAAATTTACCACCTGCTGTATTATCACGAAGCTGGTAGCCAATGGTCATTCCCACAATCATTACCACAGACAATAGAACGGGTAACCAGATACTAATTTTCTTTTTTTGCTCACTCATTATTTGTTCATTTTTAAAGGTCCTTACAAATATCCTATTTAAATAGATAAAATTGCCTTAAAAGACTAAATATTAACGAGATAAAGGTTGTTTTATCAGAGATATTTTCGTACTTCGTAGTATCATTTCTAAACGATAAATTATGCGAGTAACCTTAATTGCAGACAGTGGTGCCACCAAATGTGAATGGTGCTTGCTCGTAGATGGCAAGAAAAAAAAGACAGTAATTACGGATGGCCTTAGCCCCTATTTTTTAACTGCAGATCAAATTACGGCGCTACTTCAAAAGCATTTGTTGCCAAAAATTAAAAACTTTACACCTAAAAACATATTTTTTTACGGTACTGGGCTGGCCAATCCGGCCAATGCCAAAGTAATCAATAGTGTTTTAAAAAGCTTATTTGCTAAAGCCAAAATCGAAATCAACCACGACTTAACAGCTGCAGCAAGAGCCTTATGTGGCAAACAAAAAGGTATTGCATGTATTTTAGGCACGGGCGCTAACGCAGGTTATTATAATGGAATTAAAATTGCTAAAAACAGTCCTGGACTTGGTTATGTTTTAGGGGATGAAGGAAGCGGCGCTTACCTCGGAAAAAAAGTGGTACAGTATTATTTGTACCAAACATTTGACGAGGAACTAATGGCACGTTTTAACAAGCGCTTTAATACCAGTAAAGACGAAATATTAAACAACGTTTACAAGCAACCGCTGGCCAATAGATACCTCGCAAATTATGCGATATTTTTAAGTGAAAATAGAGGTCATTACATGATAGAAAATATTATTGAAGATGGTTTAAATGATTTCTTTTTCACCCACCTTTATAAATTTAAAGAGAGCTGGAAACTACCCATCAACTTTGTAGGAAGTGTTGCATTTGGTTTTAAAGATGTTTTAAAAGAACTCTGCAATACCTATGAATTAGAATTAGGGAAAGTTTTAAAAGCGCCGATGGAAGGTTTAGTTACCTACCACAAATAATTTTACATGGCTACATTTACAAGAATTACAGAGCAGGATTCCAATTATAGACAGTTGCAAGATATGTCTATGCTTGAAGTGCTCACAAATATTAACAACGAAGATCAAACTGTACCGCATGCTGTTGCCGCCGCAATCAACGACATAGAAAAAGTGGTTAGCACCTCTATCGAAAAAATGTTATTGGGCGGCCGCTTATTTTATATTGGCGCAGGCACCAGTGGACGTTTGGGTATTGTAGATGCCAGTGAATGTCCGCCAACTTATGGCGTACCATACGGTTTAGTTATAGGAATTATTGCTGGTGGAAGCCACGCAATTACAAATGCAGTTGAAAACGCAGAAGATGACACCAATCAGGGCTGGCTTGACTTACAAGCACATAACATTACGGATAAAGATGTTGTTATTGGTTTAGCTGCGAGTGGCACTACACCATATGTGATTAGTGCACTTGAAAAGTGTAATGAAAACGGCATCACTACGGCAAGTATATCTTGTAACCCGGGTGCTCCATTATCTGCTGCTGCAAAATTTCCAATCGAAGTAGTAGTAGGTCCCGAATTTGTAACAGGAAGCACCAGAATGAAAAGTGGTACGGCACAAAAGCTAGTGCTTAACATGATTTCTACGGCAGTTATGATTGGTCTTGGGCGTGTAGAAGATAATAAAATGGTGAACATGCAACTCACCAACGATAAACTCGTTGACAGAGGCGTGCACATGTTAATGAAGCAAATTAATACCTCCGATTATGAAGTAGCGAAAGCGCTACTACTACAACATGGCTCTGTAAAAAAAGCCACCGACGCATTTATGGGTTCTTAACTTTTGATACATGCACAACATAGAACCATTTTTTAATTGGAGACATTTATACACTGCCGAAGAAGATGCTAGGTCTCCTTTCTATGGTCGCACGTATTCCGAATTTGAGTTTACACAAGTGGTTTATAATTATTTTATTCATCCACAATGGGACGACTTTGGAAGCCGCACTTTGTATTTGAAATTACTATTTATAGACTACGAAGAAAACTATGCCATCATAGAACTCATTGGCGAATGGAATGATGCCATTGAAAATGATATCATGGAACTCAAAAGAGAAATTGTGGATCACCTTTCTAAACAAGGTATTTGTAAATATATTTTGATTTGTGAAAATGTTTTAAATTTTCATAGCAGTGATAAAGAATATTATCAAGAGTGGTACGACGATGTTTCTGACGAAAATGGTTGGATGGTAGCACTTAACATGCCAGCGCAAACACAGCAGGATTTCAAACAAAAAAAACTACACTATTATATCGAGCTCATGGAAATTGACAATTGGCGAAATTTTAAGCCAGGTCATTTGTTTGAAAAAATAAACTTCGAACTTTCAAATAGGCTTACCTTATAATAAAAAGTATTTGGCGTTTTCTTTTAAGTAAACCGCGTAGTTTTCACCCACCGTATAATCAGATTCTAAACTAGCAACCTGCAGGGTTAACTCATTTATTTGTAGCGTAATTAAATAGTGACTACCACAAAAAGCTACCCCTTTAATAGTTCCTTCAAACCCTTTACCAGCAGGCTTTACAAGGCTTAACTGCGATGGTCTAATAAATAATTGCTGATTGTCATTTGCTTCTGGTATTAACGCTTTAATACCTGGAAAAACACCAACACTGATACAATTACAGGTACCTAAAAGTTCTGCTTCATACTCGTTTTGCGGCGTATAAAAAATGGTAGCAGGATGATCGTCTCTTATAACTGCGCCTTCTTTAATAAGTAACATTCGGTTGGCCCAAGGAAGTAAATCTGACGCGTCATGCGATACTAAAACACAAGTGGTATCAAAATGTGTAGCAATATCCGAAATCACATCCTGCATGATTTGCTTATGAATTTTATCCAAATTAGAAAACGGCTCGTCTAATAGCAACAAGGACGGCTCAGTAGTAAGCAATTGCGCTAGAACGATGCGCTGTTTTTCACCCCCAGAAATTTGATTGGTTTTACGAGCTAGCAAATGCTCAATTCTACAAATCTCATAAATATGACGAGCCCTTGCAGGTTCCATTTTATTGGCCATTTCAAGTAACTCTCCTACCCTATAATTGTTACGAAGCTCAAAATGCTGCGACAAAAAAGCAATTTTTGGATGACCCGGAATCAGTTGCTCGCTTGGCATTAAAATTCGACTCCCGTTAAATAGCACTGATCCAGTAGTAGGTTCCATTAAACCCGCAATCATTTTTAATAGTGTGGTTTTGCCTGAGCCCGTTTCACCAGCAATGGCTAATTTTTGACCTTTTGGAAGTCCAAAAGATATAGTGACGTTAACAGATTCGCCTACATGATTTTTAGCAACACCACAAACCTCTAATAAAAACATACAATAAAATTAAGCCATTCATCTATTAGCAAGCGGTAATTCGTATATTTGGAAATAAATATTTTTAAAATGGCTTTACCCGTAAATAATTCTAAAGCAGGCAAACCTGGAACTAAAAACCAGGCCAACAAAGCACAAGGATCTAAATTTATTGCTAAACCAGGCACCAAAGCAGTGACTGTTGGCAAAAAACCAATTAAAACTGGTGGCTCTAGAGGAAGTTAATAAACGTCCCTTAATAGATTAAATCTTCGTAGGCAGCTTGCAGTTCGGAATGAGCATGCTTGTCCCCTGCTAATTTGCAGGCCTCCAAACCCTTTTCATACCAGGTAATGGCTTCTGCTTGTTCTCCCATTTTTTCAAGCAGTTTGGCCAAATGGTAGTATGTACCCACATAACTAGGCGTTTCGGTTACAATAGCCGTAAATAATGCCCTAGCTTCCTGGTCTTGGCCAATTTTGATGTATTCGAGCGCTAAAGCATGCCTTAAAAAGTTATCAGACGGCTGCGCAGCCAAAAAACTTAACAATTTTTCTATCCGATCCATAAACCAAAGATAGCCGAACTTTGTAATTAAAATGATACCTATATTTGCAAATAGTTGTTTATGCAACTATGTAAAACCTAGGATAAAAGAGAGCATATGAAAATACTAGTTTGTATCAGTAAAACGCCAGATACCACTGCTAAAATTGCATTTGCAGATGGTGGCAAAAAATTTGAAGAAGCAGGTGTTCAGTGGATCATCAATCCATACGATGAATGGTATTCATTAGTGCGCGCCATTGAGTTAAAAGAAAAAGATCCTGCTACTATTATACATTTAGTAACAGTGGGTGGTGCAGACGCCGAACCAATTATTAGAAAAGCTTTAGCACTTGGTGGTGATGAAGCCATCCGAATCAATACTGATAGTGCTGATAGTTTTTATATTGCTGCACAAATTGCAGCGGTAGCGGCCACCGAAAAGTATGACATCATATTTACCGGAAAAGAAACCATCGACTACAACGGTGCTTCTATTGGTGGCATGATTGCTGCGCTTGTGGATGCTCCTTATATTTCATTAGCAACTTCATTTTTAATAGAAGGATCAACCGCTACGATTACAAGAGAAATTGAAGGTGGTGAAGAAGTAGTAACTGTAAATACACCTGTTGTTGTTAGTTGTCAAAAAGGTGTTGCCGAACAGCGTATTCCTAACATGCGTGGTATTATGGCTGCACGTACCAAACCACTTAAAGTGCTAGAACCCGCTGCAGCAGAGCATTTAACAAGCATCGAAAGTTTTGAACTTCCTGCGCCAAAAGCTGGCGTAAAACTGGTAAGCCCAGATAACGTAGAAGAACTTGTTCGTTTATTACATGATGAAGCAAAAGCTATTTAATTTATTTTAAGATTATAATTATGGTACTCGTATATATAGATCATCAAGACAATCAAATTAAAAAAAGTACATTAGAAGCAGTTACCTATGGTGTTGCACTTGCAAAACAATTAGGTACAGAAGCGCATGGTTTACTACTAGGTAATGTTAACGACGACCTAGCAGCGCTTGGTGCTTACGAATTAAAAAATGTATATCAAATTAATGATGTGGCACTCGCTCATTTTGATGCACAAGTATTTGTAAAAACAATTGCAGCGGCTGCCACTAAAGTTGGCGCTACTACCCTCGTATTTTCGCATAACCAAACTGGTAAAGCAGTTTGCGCGGGTGTGTCTGCACTATTAAAAGCAGGGCTCGTAACTGGCGCCATTGAACTTCCAAAAACAGATGCTGGTTTTGTAGTTAAAAAAACGGTGTTTTCAGGAAAAGCATTTGCAAATGTTTCAATTCAAACGGCTATAAAAATTATCTCATTAAGTCCAAATAGTTTTCATACCACTACCGGTGCTGCTGCAACGGCAAGCATCACGCCACTTGATATTCCAGTTAGTGCAGGACATGTAAAAGTTTCTGCAGTAAACAAAACAAGCGGTGAAATTTCATTAACCGAAGCAGACATTGTAGTAAGTGGTGGCCGAGGCTTAAAAGGCCCCGAAAACTGGGGTATTTTACTTGACCTCGCAAAAGAACTTGGTGCAGCAACAGCTTGTTCTAGACCGGTTGGGGATGCACATTGGCGTCCACACCACGAGCACGTGGGTCAAACAGGTGTTCAGGTTGCTCCTAATTTATACATTGCCATTGGTATATCGGGTGCTATCCAACACCTTGCTGGCGTTAATAGAAGTAAAACCATAGTGGTGATTAATAAAGACCCAGAAGCGCCATTTTTTAAAGCCGCCGACTACGGAATTGTAGGTGACGCCTTTGAAGTACTACCTAAATTAACTGATGCGATTAAAAAAATGAAAGCATCAGCCTAGTTTTTGCGGCCCTTCTGTTCAATTCTATATTTTTTGAATTAATTTCGTGGTGTCTATGAAAAAAATAGAACTCGAAATAGTAGCCCTGTCCCATAGTATTACCCAATCGCATTCCTATGCAGTTGTACTAGGTGAAGCAGGCGGTGGCACTAGAAGGCTTCCTATTGTAATTGGCGGTTTTGAAGCGCAGGCTATTGCTGTTGCTTTAGAGGATATGCACCCTAGCAGACCTCTCACCCACGATTTACTCAAAAACTTCATGACGGCTTTTCATGTAGAGCTTCAAGAAATCATTATCAACGATTTACAAGAAGGTATTTTTTATGCAAAATTGGTTTGCTTTACCGACCATGATACCATCGAAATAGATTCTCGTACTTCCGACGCCCTGGCTTTAGCCGTTCGTTTTGGATGCCCTATTTATACCTACGAGCATATTTTGGACAATGCAGGTATTTTAATGGATGAAGGGGGAGTGAGCAAACAAAAAGTTGAAGCTGTTGGTGGTGAACAGCCTTTCGAAGACCAAGACGATATTACCAAATTAGACCTCATTGCACTAGAACAATTATTACAAGAGGTTTTAGAAAGCGAGGATTATATTAGAGCCATCGCTATCCGTGACGAAATCAATAAAAGGAAAACCAAATGATTTGTTTTCCATCCTGTAAAATCAACCTAGGATTACGTATCACACAAAAAAGAGCGGACGGTTTTCATGCATTAGAAACGGTATTTTTTCCCATTTCGATTAAGGACGCACTTGAAATTATTATTGAACCTGAAACGAGTGCAGCACCCATAACATTTACAAGTTCTGGCCTTGCCATTAATGGCGACCCTTCCGATAATTTATGCTATAAAGCCTACTTCCTTTTAAAAAAGGATTATCCAAGCATCCCAAATGTTAAAATGCATTTGCATAAAACAATTCCAATGGGAGCTGGACTGGGAGGCGGATCTTCAGATGGCGCATTTACACTTGTAGCACTGAACCAACTTTTTAATTTAGAAATACCAGAGCAGTCATTATTAGATTATGCATTACAATTAGGAAGTGATTGTCCTTTTTTTATTATCAACACACCTGCATTTGCAACAGGCAGAGGAGAAATTTTAAAACCAATAAATCTAAACCTCGATGGTTACAGTATTGTAATTGTAAATCCAGGTATTGCCATCTCAACTAAACTTGCTTTTTCATTGATTACGCCAAAAGTTCCTGATACAAATATGGAAGCTATTATTTGTGAACCGGTAACTTCATGGAAAGAAAAATTGATCAATGATTTTGAACAACCAATTTTCAATTCCTTTCCTGAATTAGCCAATATCAAAGAAACACTCTACCAAAAAGGTGCCGTGTATGCATCGATGACAGGTACCGGTAGCACTGTCTTTGGAATTTTTCCCACATCCATGATGGATACATTTTCCTTTAATTTTCCTTCGCATTATTTTATTGCTACTGCATCTTAAACAAATAAACTATCGTTTGTTTGTTTAATTAGGTTACGAATCAATCATCAATTGTTGATATCTCATTTTTACTTTCGTCAAATTTTAATTATTTTACAAATACGATTGCCTGCCATACATTATTTTATTCCTGAACTTTAACTTGGGTTAACATGCTTGTTTCTAAAAACAACCAGGGGTTGTATGATCCCGCTTTTGAACATGATGCATGCGGCATTGGTTTTGTTGCAAACATTAAGGGCATTAAGTCACATCAAAATATTTCCGATGCATTAACGGTATTAGAAAATATGGAACATCGTGGCGCTTCCGGATTTGAAAAAAACACGGGAGATGGAGCAGGCCTTATGATTCAAATACCACACGAGTTTTTCTTTGATGAATGTATTAAACTTGGTGCTCATTTACCCAATTATGGTAAGTATGCTGTTGGTGTTTTATTTTTTCCAAAAGACATTGCGTTAAAACAGGAATGTCGTGAAATATTTGATAGAGCCGCCGAAAAATTAGGACTCGAAATTATCACCTACCGTTCGGTGCCCGTAAATACAAAAGATATTGGAAAAACAGCACTCTCTGTAGAACCAAGCATGGAGCATGTATTTATCAAATGCCCCGATGATATTAATACACCTGAAGTTTTTGAACGTAAATTGTTTGTACTTAAAAACTACGCAACACATACCATTAACAATAGTATTAAAAAAGATGAAATTGGTTTTTATATAGCGTCCCTTTCTTACAAAACAATCATTTATAAAGGACAGCTAACCAGTTTGCAGGTTCGTGATTATTTTACCGATTTAAAAGATAAACGTGTAGTATCGGCGTTTGGACTTGTACACTCAAGATTTGCAACCAACACCTTCCCTTCTTGGAAATTAGCACAACCCTTTAGATATATCGCACACAACGGTGAAATTAATACCCTCCAAGGAAATTTAAACTGGCTGCGCGCGGGCGAAAAAGGTTTTAGCACCCCCAATTTTTCCAAAGAAGAAATGGACATGCTATTGCCCATTGTTTCATCCGGACAATCCGACTCGGCTTGTCTCGATAATATGATTGAGCTTTTATTTATGAGTGGTAGATCATTACCACACGTAATGATGATGCTAATACCAGAAGCCTGGGATGGCAACGAAAGTATGGATGCTACTAAAAAAGCATTTTACGAATACCATGCTTGTTTTATGGAACCATGGGATGGCCCTGCTTCTATTTCATTTACTGATGGTAAAATTATTGGTGCTACACTAGACAGAAATGGACTTAGACCATCACGATATTGTGTAACCAATGATGACCGTGTAATAATGGCATCAGAAACGGGTGTACTACCCATCGACCCATCTACAGTTATAGAAAAGGGCCGACTACAACCTGGAAAGATGTTTGTAGTGGATATGGAACAGGGTCGCATTATAAGTGATGACGAATTAAAACAAAATATTTGTAGTCAACAACCTTATGGCGATTGGCTCAACCAATATAAAATTAAATTAGAGGAACTACCCGAGCCTCGCGTTATGTTTACGCACCTCGAGCCCGATCAGGTATTCAAATACCAAAAGGTTTTTGGTTATTCTACCGAAGATTTAAATACCATTATTGCACCAATGGCACTGGATGGTAAAGAACCTATTGGATCCATGGGTACCGATACACCACTTGCTGTATTAAGTGATCAACCACAACATTTAAGTAGTTATTTTAAACAATTATTTGCGCAGGTAACCAACCCACCAATTGATCCTATTAGAGAACGCATGGTGATGTCGCTTGCCTCTTTTGCAGGCAGCAATGCAAACATTTTATCTGAAGATCCACTAGCCTGTCACTGCGTTGCGTTAAAGCATCCAATTTTAACCAACCACGATTTGGAAAAAATTAGAAGTATTGACACAGGCATCTTCCAAGCAAAAACATTACAAACTTATTTTAGAGCAGACAATAAACCTGGCTCCTTAAAAGCAGGACTAGACAGGCTTTGCCGTTACGCCGTTGACGCTGTTGAAGATGGCTTTGAAGTTATTATTTTAACAGACAGAGCCATCGATTCGGATCATGCCCCCATCCCTTCTTTACTAGCAACTGCTGCTGTTCACCACCACCTTATTAGAAAAGGGTATCGTGGACAAGTAGGTATCATTGTTGAAGCGGGTGATATTTGGGAGGTACATCATTTTGCATGTCTGGTTGCTTTTGGTGCCACAGCAATCAACCCCTACCTAGCACTTTCTAGTATTAGAGACATGAAAATTGCTGGCAAACTAGACACTCCATTAGAAATTGACAAGCTCAAAAAGAACTACATAAAAGCTGTTAATGATGGACTTTTAAAAGTCTTTTCAAAAATGGGTATCTCTACTTTACAATCTTACCAGGGCGCTCAAATATTTGAAATTATTGGACTCAATAAAAAAGTAGTAGATCAATATTTTACAGGTGCCACCTCCCGTATAGAAGGTATGGGACTCGACGAAATAGCAAAAGAAATAATGGCCAAACATTATTTTGCATTTCCTAAAAAACAAATTTCTGTTAACCGTTTAACAGTGGGTGGTGTGTACCAGTGGAAACGTAAAGGTGAATTTCATTTGTTTAATCCGCAAACCATTCACTTATTACAACACGCTACAAAGTCTAAGGATTTTGAAGTGTATAAAAAATACGCAAGACTCATTAACGATCAATCCGAAAAAGCAGCAACACTTAGAAGCCAATTTAAATTTAAAAAAACCAGACCTAGTATATCTATTGATGAAGTAGAACCTGCTGCAAATATTTATAAACGTTTTGCTACAGGCGCCATGTCATTTGGTTCTATTTCATGGGAAGCGCATACTACCCTTGCCATTGCCATGAACCGTTTAGGTGGCAAAAGCAATACCGGCGAAGGTGGTGAAGACGAACAGCGTTATACGCCACTTGCAAATGGCGATTCGATGCGCTCATCTATTAAGCAGGTTGCTAGTGCAAGATTTGGCGTAGACAGTTATTATTTAACCGAAGCCGACGAATTACAAATTAAAATGGCACAGGGCGCCAAGCCCGGCGAAGGTGGTCAATTACCGGGTCATAAAGTAGATGACTGGATTGGTAAAACAAGAAATGCAACACCTGGTGTTGGATTAATTTCACCACCACCTCACCACGATATCTATTCGATCGAAGATTTATCTCAATTAATATTTGATTTAAAAAATGCAAACCGAGCAGCACGCATCAATGTAAAGCTGGTATCAAAAGCAGGTGTTGGAACCATTGCAGCCGGTGTGGCAAAAGCAAAAGCAGATGTGGTTCTTATTGCAGGGCATGACGGTGGTACGGGCGCCTCTCCAATTAGTTCTATCAAACATACAGGTCTTCCTTGGGAACTAGGCCTCGCCGAAACACATCAAACACTGGTTAAAAATAAATTGCGTTCAAGAATTACCGTGCAGGCAGATGGTCAAATGAAAACGGGTAGAGATATTGCTATTGCAACACTTTTAGGCGCCGAAGAATGGGGCGTTGCTACTGCTGCCCTTATTGTTGAAGGTTGTATTATGATGCGTAAATGTCATGTAAACACCTGTCCTGTTGGCGTTGCTACGCAGGATCCTGAATTACGCAAACGCTTTACCGGAGATCCTGATCATGTTGTTAACTTTTTTACATTTATAACCCAAGAACTCCGAGAAATTATGGCAGAGCTAGGCTTTAAAACCATTGATGAAATGGTGGGTCAAGTAGATGCGCTAGAAATGCGAGATGATATTACACACTGGAAATATAGTAAACTTGATTTATCGAGCATTTTATACAAAGAACCTGCAGATGCTACTACTGGATTGTACAAACAAGAAGCGCAGGATCATGAACTTTCAAATGTACTGGATTGGAAATTATTAGAAGCCGCCAAAGAAGCCATTGCAAATGGTACAAAAGTAAAAGCCGCTTTTCCAATCACCAATATTGATAGAACAACGGGCACAATTTTGTCGAACGAAATCACTAAAAAGTATAAAGCAGCTGGACTCCCTGAAGGAACCATTCATTATACATTTACTGGTACTGCGGGACAAAGCTTTGGCGCCTTTAACACAAAAGGTGTTACCCTAGAAATTGAAGGTGATGCCAATGATTATTTTGGTAAAGGACTTAGCGGTGCACACCTCATTATATATCCAAGTAAGCAGGCAACATTTGTTGCAGAGCAAAATAGCATTATCGGAAACGTTGCCCTTTATGGAGCTACATCTGGAACGGCATTTATTAGAGGTAAAGCAGGTGAACGCTTTGCTGTAAGAAACTCTGGCGCACAAGTAGTTGTTGAAGGCGTTGGTGATCATGGATGCGAATATATGACGGGTGGAACGGCCATTATTTTAGGAGAAACTGGCCGAAACTTTGCTGCAGGCATGAGTGGTGGCATTGCTTATATCTATGATACTGCTGGCAATTTTGCAGACAAATGCAACACAGAAATGGTGGATCTAGATCCATTAAATGAAGCAGATAAAAAATACTTACAGCGGATGATTGGACAGCATGCTTCTTTAACAGAAAGTAAAGTGGCAGGATTTATTATATCTGACTTTGACAATCAGTTGACACATTTTGTAAAAGTATTTCCGAGAGATTATAAAGCAGTGCTTTTACAAAAAGAAAAAAACAATCAAAAAGCGATTTAAATTTTATATAGATGGGTAAGCCTACCGGATTTATTGAATTTACAAGAGAGTTGCCAACAAAAAGGGCGCCACAAGAAAGAATTAAAGACTACAAAGAATTTGTAGAAAAATATTCTGATCAAAAATTAAAAGAACAATCGGGAAGATGCATGAACTGTGGTGTTCCCTTTTGTCACAACGGTTGCCCTTTAGGCAATATCATTCCTGAATTTAACGACGCCGTTTATAATAGCAATTGGGAAGAGGCCTACGAACTTTTAAGTGTGACCAATAATTTTCCGGAGTTTACAGGACGCATTTGCCCTGCACCTTGTGAGAGTGCATGTGTACTTGGCATCAATCAACCTGCTATTGCTATCGAAGAAATTGAAAAGCATATTATTGAAATAGCTTTTGAAAAAGGATTTGTTACACCCAAAAATCCAAACATAAGAACGGGTAAAAAAATTGCGGTAATTGGTTCAGGGCCTGCAGGACTGGCCACTGCTGCTCAATTAAATTATGCAGGACACCATGTTACAGTATTTGAAAGAGATGATGCACCGGGCGGTCTACTCCGTTATGGTATCCCCGATTTTAAATTAGAAAAATGGGTGATTGATAGACGCATACAATTATTAGAACAGGAAGGTGTGATTTTTAAATGCAATACCCATGTTGGCGTTACCATAAAAATGGATGAAATTATTAATGAGCACCATGCTGTTGTTATTGCATCAGGATCAACCATACCAAGAGATTTAGACATACCGGGTAGAACATTAGAGGGTGTGCATTTTGCCATGGACTTTTTAAAGCAACAAAACAAAAGAGTAAGCAATAAAGAAGTTGTTGGTGATCCCATACTTGCAACCGGACAAGACGTTGTTGTTATTGGCGGTGGTGATACAGGAAGTGATTGTGTAGGAACTTCTAATAGACAAGGCGCAACTTCGGTTACACAATTAGAACTCATGCCAAAACCACCAGTTTCCAGAAATGATGTAATGCCTTGGCCTACCTACCCGATGACCTTAAAAACTTCAAGTTCACATGAAGAAGGAGCCAACAGAGAATGGGCCGTGCTAACCAAACGATTTATAGGTGAAGCTGGCAAACTTACGGGTATCGAACTCGTAGATATCATATGGAAAGCATCAACCCCGGACAAATCAGCTAGATTTGAAGAAGTTGAGGGGACAACAAGAATAGTTCCTTGTCAAAAAGCATTTTTGGCGATGGGCTTTTTACATCCCCAGCACAAAGGCTTTATTGATGATATTGGCGTAGAACTGGATGCAAGAGGCAATGTATTCGCTAATGAAATAGACTATGAAACAAGCATCAATAAGGTATTTGCCGCCGGAGATGCTCGCAGAGGTCAATCATTGGTGGTTTGGGCCATAAGTGAAGGCCGTGAGTGTGCTAGAAAGGTAGATGAGTACTTAATGGGATCCTCATCACTAGAATCCAAAGATAAAAGCTACTTAATTAATATATAATTAATATTTATATATATTATACCAAAAGCCTGATTTTGTAATAAATCGGGCTTTTTTATGAAATATATTATGTTTTTGACAAATAACCTTCAAATTTTACCCAAAACCCTATACACATAGTTTTATTTTATATGTTTATATTTATTAAATATATTATGTAATTAAAATATTAATTTAGTTTTAATTATTACATAAGGTATTTTTATATGTATCAGAAAAAGCTAAACGTATATAATGTAGCACCCTTTTTAGTATTACTAATTGTTGCTATTCTAGCCATATTTACGCCCCCCGAATTAAGTTACCAAGACAATGTAGGCGCCTATAATGGAGCAGACATTGCTTGGATCTTAATGGCAACCGCACTGGTATTTTTAATGACCCCGGGGCTTGCATTTTTTTATGGCGGCATGGTACACCGTAAAAATGTAATTTCTACCATGATCAAAAGTGTAGTTGCAACCGGTGTTGTAACCATCATTTGGGTAACTGTTGGGTATAGTTTATGTTTTGGAGATTCTATAGGTGGCTGGATTGGAAATCCTACTTCGCATTTATTTATGAAAGGGGTTATGAGTGGAAAACCATGGAGCCTTGCCCCTACTATTCCACTTGGTTTATTTGCATTATTTCAACTCATGTTTGCGATTATCACACCAGGCCTTGTAGTAGGTGCTGTGGCAGAAAGAGTAAAGTTCACATCCTACATTTTATTCATCGTTTTATTTAGCCTACTCGTATACGCTCCTATTGCGCATTGGACATGGCATCCAGAAGGATTTTTATTTAAAATGGGCGCATTAGATTTTGCAGGCGGAACGGTGGTTCACATTTCTGCAGGATGTGCAGCACTTGCTGGCGCACTCGTTTTAAAACGAAGAAAAGCGCATGTAGAACAAAGAGAAATTCCCCCAGCAAATATTCCGTATGTATTAATTGGCACCGGTTTATTATGGTTTGGATGGTTTGGGTTTAACGGCGGATCGGCACTTGGTGCAAACACACTTGCTGTTACTGCCTTTGTAACAACCAACACAGCTGCTGCATCTGCTGGATTATCTTGGATGTTTTTTGATGTGTTGCGTGGTAAAAAACCATCGGTACTTGGTTTTTGTATTGGAGCAGTAGTAGGACTTGTTGCCATTACACCATCGGCCGGATTTGTAGCTGTTCCACAAAGTATTTTTATAGGTTTTGTAACAGCTATCATTTCAAATTTAGCAGTTTACTATAAATCAAAATCTAAATTAGATGATACACTAGATGTTTTTCCTTGTCATGGTGTTGGTGGTATGGTAGGCATGTTAATGACAGGAATATTTGCAACAAAATCTGTGAATGCCGCTGGTGCCGACGGTTTATTGTATGGCAATACCACCTTTTTTTTAACGCAATTAAAAGCACTTTTTATTGTTGTGGGCTATAGTTTTTTAGTGTCGCTTCTTATCTTTAAATTAATTAGCCTCATGCTTCCACTTCGCGTAAGTGTGGAAGAAGAAGAAATTGGATTAGACGCCACACAACACAATGAAAAATATGGCAGGAATCCCCATAAAATTTAATTGGGAAAGCAAAAATCAATGCTTAAGTTAGCAGCTATGAAAATGGCTGTTAAAACAATCAGGTACCTCTATAGCATCTACGCCCTAATTACTTTTATAGCAGTAATGCTTGTGCTCATGCCCTTTGTTTTTATTTCACTTGCATTTGGACGTGTAAAGGGTGGAAATTACATTTATCACTTGTGTAAAATATGGGCTTCGGTATGGTATGTATTTTTAGGTGTTAGACACCAAGAAATACACGAAATCGAACACGAAAAAAGCCAGCAGTATATTTTTATTGCCAACCACAATTCTTACATGGACATCCCTCCCATTGTATTAATTGCACATAGCCCACTTCGCATATTAGGCAAATACGAATCATCAAAAATTCCATTATTTGGATGGATGTACAAACAAGCAGTTATTCTTGTTGACAGAAGTAACCCAGAAAGAAGGGCCCAAAGTGTTCGGGAATTAAAACAAGCCATTGATGATGGCTTATCCATTTTTTTATTTCCTGAAGGAACATTTAACGAATCGGAACAACCCCTTAAATCGTTTTTTGATGGCGCCTTCAGAATTGCGATCGAAACACAAACGCCCATCAAACCACTTTTATTTATTGACACCATTGAGCGCATGCACTTTAGTTCGGTATTTTCAATAACGCCTGGTAAAAGTAGGGTGGTTTATTTAGCGGATATACCAGTAAAAGGTTTAACCATGGAGGACTTACCAGCGCTAAAAGCAAAAGCCTATCAGTTAATGGAAGAAGGCCTTAAAAGATACCGCAAATACCCAACCGTTTTAAGCGTATTTTAGCAAAAAATTGGGCCCTTGTTTGCAGAAATTATTATACCACTTGCTTTACCTAAAAACTACACATGGGCCATCCCTGCTAGGTTTCAGGCGCTTGTGAGCCCCGGCATTAGAGTTGAAGTATTACTTGGGCGCAACAAAAAATATGCAGGTATCATTAAAAAAATTACCCTCGAAAAGCCTGCCGCTTTTGATCCCAAAGAAATTTTACAAGTAATCGACGAAACGCCCATCTTACACCCTACTCAACTTGAATTTTGGGAGTGGATAGCTTCCTATTATATGTGTACAGAGGGTGAAGTAATGCAAGCTGCTATTCCGGCCAATTTAAAGTTAACCAGCGAGAGTATTTTAATTTGGAATGAAGAGCGTACACTTGATTTTTCTGATTTAAGCGATAACGAATATGTAGTAGCCGAAGCACTGCATATTAAAAAAGAACTCAGGCTCTCGGAGGTGCAGCAACTAATAGATGCTACACATGTGTACCCACTCATCAAAAAACTAATTGAAAAAGAGGTATGCTATATTTGGGAGGAATTAAAAGACAAATACAAAGCTAAAAAAGAAACATTTATTCGCTTATCAGATGCGTATAAAAGCGAAACTGCACTTGAAACGCTATTAAACAACTGGACCAAAGCACCGAGGCAAATGGAACTGCTACTCGCATTTATGCATTTGCAAAAGACCGCCCCAGAAGTGATTCAATCGGAGCTTTTAAAAAAATCGGGAGCGAATGCTGCTCAATTAAAAGGCCTCATCGAAAAAGGAATATTAATTTCCGATAAAAGAGCCGTAGAACGTTTTAATTATGGAATTGACAAAACCGAATTAGAAAACACGTATACCCTATCGGAAGCACAAACAGACGCCTACAATAACCTCATTACTTTATTTGATACCAAACCCGTTTGCTTACTACATGGGGTAACCGCTAGTGGTAAAACCCAAATTTATATTAAACTCATAGAATCCTTTATAGCAAAGGGTGAGCAAGCTTTATATATGCTCCCTGAAATTGCATTAACGGCGCAAATGATTCGCCGTTTGCAGTTTTACTTTGGTGATAAAATAGCGATTTATCATTCTAAATTTAACGCCAACGAAAGAGTAGAAATTTGGAACAAAGTAAACTCGGGACAAATAAAAATTGTACTAGGCGCTAGATCGGCACTACTATTACCCTTTAAAAACTTAGGACTCATAATTGCCGATGAAGAACATGATCCTTCCTATAAACAGCAAGACCCTGCGCCAAGGTATCATGCAAGAGATGCTGCCATCTATTATGCAACACTATTTAATGCCAAGGTATTACTAGGTAGCGCCACCCCATCTATCGAAAGTTATTACAATGCGCTTCAACATAAATTTGGACTCGTAACATTACAAGAACGCTTTGGAGCAGCAACACTCCCAACCATTGATATAATCAACGTTCAAAAACTACCTAAAAAAGGAAAAGTTGCCATAACAGAACCTTTACTACTTGCCATTCAGGAAACACTGGCAAAACATAAACAAGTTATTTTATTTCAAAATAGAAGAGGTTATGCCCCTTACATGATTTGTGATACCTGCGGATGGATCCCTCAATGCAAACAGTGTGACGTAACCCTCACCTACCATAAAGCAAAAAACAAATTAACCTGTCATTACTGCGGTAGCAATTATCCGGTTGTGAATCAGTGCGCCGCCTGTGGAAGCAATCAATTCACGCAAAAGAATTTTGGTACCGAGCAAATACAAGAACTCTTATCGGAACTATTACCAGATGCGCGCATTGCCCGCATGGATCATGATAGTGTAAAAGGGAAAAATGAACACGACGCCCTTATTAAATTATTTGAACAACGTGCCATTGATATTTTAGTAGGCACACAAATGGTGGTTAAAGGGTTAGACTTTGAACATGTAAGCCTTGTTGGCATCATCGATGCAGATGGTATTTTAAGTTTCACAGATTTTAGGGTCAACGAAAAAGCCTATCAACTCATGGAACAAGTGAGTGGTAGAGCTGGCCGTAAAGATGATCAAGGAAAAGTGCTCATTCAAGTTAGCCAGGCCAACCATCCCGTGCTTCATTTTGTGCATCAGCACAATTACCCTGCCCTATTTAATTTTGAAATTGACAACCGTCAAGAATTCAACTATCCACCTTTTTCACGAATCATACTTATTACCTGTAAGCACGTTGATAAAAACGTGGCGCAAGAGGCCGCTAATATTTTAATGCGCGGACTGAGTAGTAATTATGGAAAATATATTACAGGGCCAGCACAACCTGTTGTAGACCGCATTAGAAACCAATACCTATGGGAACTACTTTGTAAAATCCCAAAACAACAAGTAAGCATTGGAACTTTTAAATCGAGGTTGCAGCAACAAATTTTGATACTGCAAACCAATAAGCGCTACCGCTCCGTTCGCATAGTCATCAATGTAGATCCGCTTTAAAAAATTTTGACAAAAAAAAGAGCTGCCGTAAGGCAGCTCTTTTAGTATAAAGAGTATTACTGTATTAGTAGTTTAATTTTAATTCAACTCTTCTGTTTGCAGCACGTCCTTTTGCAGTTTTGTTATCAGCAATTGGATTCTTAGAACCAAATCCAGCTACCATAATTTTAGCTGCATCCACTTTACCTTTTGTAGTTAAGTAAGTTTGAACGCTCTTAGCACGATTTTCAGATAAAGGATCATTGATTGCATCAGTACCTGTATTATCGCAATGTCCTTCTACAATTAATTTCAAGTTAGCATCTTGATTTAATGCTTTAGCTATTTTATTTAAACCTTTGAAAGAACTAGAAGCTAATTTAGAACTACCAGTTACAAAAGTGATTTTTTTAGCACCATCAGTAACAGTTTTTGCTACTTCTTGCTTGATAGCAGGACAACCGTTGTTTTCCTTAACACCAGCAAGTGTTGGACACTTATCTTCCTCATCATTTACACCATCATTGTCAGCATCAGGAACTGGGCAACCTTGGTAACGAGCAACACCAGCTACTGTAGGACACTTGTCTTCTTCGTCATTAACACCATCTTTATCAGTATCAGGAACAGGACAACCTTGGTATTTAGCTAAACCTTTTACAGTTGGGCACTTATCGTTTTCGTCATTTACACCATCACCGTCTGTATCAGGTACAGGGCAACCATCATATTTAGCAACACCGGCTACTGTAGGACATTTGTCTTTGCTGTCAACCAAACCATCATTATCGCTATCCTTTTCAGGAGCAGGTGGTGGTGGCGGAGGTGTAACTTTAACTGGCTCAGGTCTTTCCTTAATTGGAGAAACGATACCAATATTGTATGACAAATGATTTGTTGCTAAAGTAGACATTGCAGTTCTGTGCACGAAGTTTGTCGTTAAGAAATTATCATTTCCTAACTTAACTTGTAATCCAACTCCAATTGGAGCGTAAGTAGCAAAATAAGTACCACCGTAGATAGATGCACCAGCACCAATTGTAAAGTATGGAACGATAGAATAATTATCTTTTAACAATTTTACATTTACTGCAACATCTGTTTCAAGTAATAATCTTTTAGCAGCAGGAACAGCTATACCTGATTTTGCTCTAAACGGATATCTTACAGAAGCAGCACCAACACTAACTTGTAAATCAACATATTCATTTAGACCTTCGATGTACTGAAAAGACATACCAGGATCTAAATCCTTGATTTTAGTCCATTGGTTGTTGGTGATTACAGATGATGCTGAACCAGCACCAATTAAACCTGCAGTTGTTACATCTTGCAATTGAAAATGAAATCCAATTGAGGGTCTTTTTTTATAACTGATTGGGGTAGTTTGCGCAGTTGCAGAAACAGCCATTCCAATCACGATTAAAGAAAAGAGTAATTTCTTCATAAACAGTTTTTTATTAATTATTGCAAAAATACAAGCTGAAACTGATTTTGAGAAAAAATTAATGAAAAACAAGGGTATTAATTTACCCCAATCTGTGCAAAAACTACTTATTGGCCTCTTTTTCTACTTTTTGTACCAAAACCCTCCCTATTCCTTGCTTAAAAATGCCAATTTCCTTGGCTGCAAGCCTTGTTAAATCAACAACCCTACCTTTTTTAGACATAGATTTACCCATCCGATCATTGATCTTTACAATAACGTATTTATTGTTTTTGGGATTGATGACCCGCACATAAATACCCAAGGGGAAATGATTGCTGGCAGCTGTGTATTTGGCATGGCTAAAAATTGCACCGGTTGCAGTTTTTCGACCTTCGAATTTGAGGCTGTAAAAACTAGCCATCCCTTTTTTAACGGGTCCAATTAATGTGTAACTAACTTCCTTAAATGTTACAAGATTTGTATCCGTACCAGAATCATTTTGCTGTGCATTCAATTGAATTACAGACAAGCATAGGAATACAAATAACAGGTATTTGGTAAGTTTAGTCATATCATTAAAAATACGAAGTAAACCGTTGAAAATAGAAATAAAGACAAAAAATAAGAAACTTTTAACGCAATTAAAAGTTTAGGTGGAACTATATAATTATTTGTTTATCAGCTAATTATATAGATTCAACTGAAATAACTGAATCTAGGTCGATGGGGCCATGAATGTGTGGGAATACCTCGTTTATTGAGCCTGCAAGTTCAAAAATAAGAGGGCTGGAAACCTTTGATTTATCAATGGTAAGTTTAACCAAATTAGACTGCCCCTTGTAATAACGATCCAAAACTCCAGGTACCTGTTCTTTGGTGCTGCAATGAATAAACCCTTCAATAGCTAAACTATCAGCTATATAAGCACCTTCTAACTGTGCTTTTTCCCAAGCAGCAGCAGTAGTAATATGATAAATATAATTAGACTCCATGAGATCAATTTAATCCTTGATAATCAAGGGAATTTGTTGTGCTCGAAGCATTAAATCTGCTAAAACCATCGCAGTTACAGCTTCTAAAACAACGGGGACACGAAGTGCAATACACAAATCATGCCTTCCTTTAACGGAAAAAGGTTCTACTATATTGCTTTCCCAGTTCCAGCTTTGCTGTTCTTTAGGCGTTGAGGCGGTTGGTTTGATCGCAATTTTAAAATATAATTCGTTTCCATTGGTGATACCCCCTACGATTCCACCGGCATGATTGGTACCTGTTTTGCCAGATGCATCCAAAATAGCATCATTGTGATCTACCCCAAACATTTTTGCAGCCGCAAATCCAGTTCCAAACTCGATACCCCTTACGGCTGGTATAGAAAAAACAGCGTGAGACAACATGGATTCAACGGAATCAAAGAAATGTTCTCCGAGGCCTATCGGTAAATTAGATGCCGTACAATCTACAATACCGCCAATACTATCTTTAGCATCAATGGCTACCTGCAACCCCTTATCAAGGTCAGTTTCACCACCTATTTCTAAAATTTTAGATTGAACACGTATACCTGCAGTTTTAGCTAATAGTTTTTTTGCAATAACTCCTGCAGCAACCAAACACACAGTTAATCGGCCGCTAAAATGCCCCCCTCCTCTATAATCTTCAAAGCCTCCATATTTAGCATGTGCCGTAAAATCGGCGTGGCCAGGACGTGGAACCTCACGGTGCTTATCGTAATCTTCGGATCTTGTATTATTGTTTTCAAATAAAATTGTAATGGGCGCCCCTGTTGTAAATCCTTTAAAAATACCTGATTTAAATATAGGTAAATCGTCTTCCTTTCTGGGCGTTGTACCTTTTTGTACACCCCCTTTTCTTCTTTCGGTATCTTCTAAAAAGTCTGATTCTTGAATTGGCAATCCAGCAGGACATCCATCAATTGTAATGCCAACACAAGCACCATGCGACTCGCCAAAAATATGTACTCGAAATAAATGTCCAAAGGTATTCATGGGTATAAAATTTATGGAAGCCGTTTACTTGTAATCGACAACAGCAGAAAGATACGAAAGGTCATTGAAAAAATGTGGGTACGATTTATTAATCGCATCTGCATCCTCTATTTCTACAACACCATTGGCTTTTAATGCAGCTACAGCGCATGCCATGGCAATGCGGTGGTCATGTCTCGAATGAACAACACCTCCTGTTACCCCTTTACCACCTTCGATAATCATTAAATCATCTTGTAGTATAATGGAAACGCCAAGTTTTCCAAACTCCTCCTGTAATGTTAACGCTCTATCACTTTCTTTGTGGGCAAGCCTACTAACACCTTCTATCACTGTTTTACCTGCACAAAAAGAGGCAAGCGCAACAAGTGGCGGGAATAAATCGGGACAATCGGTGGCATTAAAATGAAAAGCTTTTAATGGTAGCGGCGCAATTTCTATTCTTGTAGGTTGTATAGAAATTTGACAACCAGCATCTATAAGCGCTTGTAATACCGCTTTATCGGCCTGCGTAGAAAAAGGATCTAATCCTTCTACAACAATGCCTCCGGCAATCGCACCAGCAACGAGTAAAAAAGAAGCACCACTCCAATCTCCTTCGACCTGATAGGTAATCGGATCTAATAATTGCTTGTTATCAGTCGCCTTAAAAACAAACTGCTCATGATTGATACAATTTACATGCCAACCAAAATGATTCATAACGGAAAGTGTAAGATCGATATAGGGTTTGCTTTTTAAATTGGTTACAGTAATGGTACAATCTGTTGCACCAGCACCTCCATAAGCCATTAATAGTCCTGTTAAAAATTGAGAACTAAGAGAGCCGTCTACGGTAATATTTTGTGGCTTTATGGGCCCCTGAATTTGAAGTGGTAATTTACCCGCATCAGAAGTTATGGTAACACCAATTTGGGGTAAGATTTCATCAAAAAAATGCATGGGCCTAGTTGTTAAACTACCCATTCCAGTTATTGTAATTGGATTACTACTTAACGAAGCAATAGGCGTAAACATTCTAATGCCAAGTCCACTCTCTCCACAATTGATGGTGTTACTATCTGGCTTAACACCACTAGAAACAATATGCAAATTTCCATTATCTAATTTAGTTACAACAGCGCCAAGCTTTTGAATTACGTCTATGGCAGCCATATCATCGTTACTAACACCCGGATTGACAATAACGGTTTCCCCATTTCGTATGAGCGCAGCTGCACAGGCACGCTGCATGCTACTTTTACTAGCAGGCGCTGTAATGGTTCCAGTAATTGAAGAAGGGGTTACACGCGCTTTCATCATTTCTGAATCCCTTTTAATATTTTTTCAAGTGTTACAAATGGAATGGTATGAATAACACCCTTACCTAATTTTTCTAATAGGATGTAATGCACGGCATCCTTTGTTTTTTTCTTATCCTTTTGCAAAATAGTAACCGCTTTTGAAACATTAAATGAAGCGTAGGTTGGTAAACCATACTTTTCTAAAAGTGCCACCAACGCATTTCTACTTTTAAAATTTATTAATTGTTCCGAAATGACGGCCGCATAGGTCATACCAATACTAATGGCCTGACCATGGCTTAATTCGTAGGAATTTTCAAGTGCATGACCAAGGGTATGCCCAAAGTTTAAAAGCTTTCGATCTGCTTTTTCAAATTCGTCGGCTAGTACTACTTTGGTTTTAATCATTACATTTCGCTCCACTAGCTTTGCGGTTAAAGGCAAATCTTTTTTATAGGAAGCGAGTGTATGCGACTCCAATTGTTTAAACAGTGCAGCATCTTTAATAGCAGCATGCTTGATAATTTCTGCAAAACCATTTTGCCACTCAGATAGTGGTAATGATTTTAAAAAACTACTATCAAAAAGTAAGAAATTAGGTTGCCTAATAATGCCTACCATGTTTTTGTAAACGCCAACATCTATTCCATTTTTTCCGCCAATTGAAGCGTCTACCATGGCAAGTAAAGAAGTAGGCACAAAACCTACTGCAATACCACGCATGTATATACTAGCCACATAACCAGTAATATCTGTAATAACACCACCGCCAACACCAATTAAAGTAGTTTGACGATCAGCACCAAGTTCAATGAGTTGATCAATTACCACGTCTACGGTTTGCTGTACCTTGTACTGCTCACCTGGTTTTAAAACAATGGTAGACCAACCTTTAAACTTTTTTTTATGGGCCTCAAAAACATTTTCATCTGTAATAATTACAGCCGAGGTTACAGGCACTATCTTTTTTAATGCATCAAAAGAAGCATCAAAATAATATTGAACCGGCTTACCCGAAAAATGAAAAGATCTTTTTTTCATCGGAATCAAATTATGCAAGAGTTCCTAGATTAGGAATTCATGATTTTATTTTGATGGTTGATACTTTCCATATGCACCGCATCAAAATATTTGGTAATAAATTCTTGGCTTAATCCAAGCTTATCCCCTCTTTCGTAGGCACGCTCTAGTATTGCATTCCATCTATTGGTTTGCAAAATGGTGATATTATTGTCTTTTTTGTATTGACCAATTTTATCGGCAACTTTCATACGTTGACCAATGAGTTGTAGTAACTCATCATCTAGCTGGTTAATTTGCTGACGCATTTTTTCCATTACTGCATGTAGCTCTTCAGAATCAATTTCTTCTGTTCTCCAAACAATAGAGCTAATCATTTCACCTAAACGTTCTGGCGTAACTTGTTGTTTTGCATCACTCCAAGCATTATCTGGATCGATATGACTTTCAATAATAAGTCCATCAAAATCAAGGTCAATGGCCTTTTGCGCTACGTCCAATAAAATATCTCTTCTACCACAAATATGTGATGGATCATTTATGAGCAGCATACCCGGATTACGACGTTTCATTTCGATGGCTAAATGCCACATCGGCGCATTTCGGTATTCGGTGTTACCATAAGAACTAAATCCTCTATGGATAAGACCAATATTTTTAATGCCCGCATTTGCAACGCGCTCCACTGCACCAATCCATAATTCTAAGTCGGGATTGATGGGGTTTTTAATAAGTACCGGAACATCAGCTCCTTTTAATGCATCTGCAACATCTTGCACACTAAAAGGATTTACGGTGGTTCTTGCACCAATCCATAAAACATCGACACCAAAATGAAGTGCATCTTCTACTTGTTTAGCAGTAGCAACCTCAACCGCTACTGGCAAACCAGACTCTTTTTTTGCTTGTTGTAACCATGGCAACCCTTTGGTACCAATACCTTCAAAGCTTCCAGGGCGTGTACGTGGCTTCCAAATACCGGCGCGTAAAAGATCTACTTTACCAGTAGCCGCTAACCTTGTTGCAGTTTGAACAACTTGCTCTTCTGTTTCTGCGCTGCAGGGTCCAGAAATAATTAAGGGTCTTTTTTGTAGAAGTGCTTCCACTCCTTTTTTTGTTTCGATTGCTTGCTCCATAAAAATATTTAACCAATAAAAAATTATTCTCCTCTTCTTGGTCTGCGCTCACCACCACTGTCGGCATCATTCATACGAATGCGTCTACCTTTGTAGTTTTTACCATCAAGTGCACTAACCATTTGCTTAGCTGCACCTTTTTCGATTTCGATCCAAGAGTTCATGTCTTTCATATCTATTCTACCAAGTGACTCTTTTTTAAGATCACTCATGTCTAAAATAAATTGTAAGAAACTTGCTTTATAAAAACCATCTTTTGTTCCAAGGTTAACAAATAGTCGGCTATATCCATTACCGCCGCCTCTTGCATATTCTTTTCTATTATCCCCTCTTCCACCATCACGGTCTCTACCATCTCTGCGTCTTGCCTGATCTGGGGCGTCGCTTTGTTCGCGTCTACCTTTGTCTCTGTGGTTAAGGTCTTCGGCGTTTTCATAATACTTTAAGAACCTATCAAATTCCATGGCAGCAACGCGCTTAAGCACATCTTCTTTGCTAACGTCAGCAAATTTTTCTTCTAACATAGGAACGTAGGTTTCATAATCTCCATGGCTAATGTCTGCAGATAATAATTTTTCCATGAAAAAGAAAAACTGCTTACGACAAACATCTTTACCACTTGGTATATCTAACTTATGAAATTTAGAATTGTTGATGCGTTCAATTTGCTTAAACTTATACATCTCTTTAGAGTGCACAATAGAAATACAAATACCTTGTAAACCCGCACGACCTGTTCTACCACTACGGTGCGTGTATACTTCCACATCATCCGGTAATTCGTAGTTGATTACGTGTGTGATACCTTGTACGTCAATACCCCTTGCGGCAACGTCTGTAGCAATAAGTAGTTGTAAAGTTTTATCTCTAAACTGCCCCATCACTTTATCACGCTGAGCCTGTGTAAGATCGCCATGTAAAGCATCAATATCATAACCTTCGCGTGTTAAACGCTCCGAAATTTCTTGTGCATCAATTTTAGTTCTTGTAAAAATGATACCATAAATGCCCGGGTTAAAATCAATGATTCTTTTAAGGGTTTGGTAACGGTGTTGCGCCGTAGTAACATAGTATTGATGATCAATACTTTTGTTAGAAGTATTTACTTTACCAACCGTTACTTCTACAGGCTCTTTCATGTAACGCTTGCTCACCTTTCTGATTTCTGGTGGCATGGTAGCACTAAACAACCAAGTACTTTCACGTTGAGGTGTATTTTTTAGGATGAATTCGATATCATCTTGAAAGCCCATGTTAAGCATTTCATCTGCCTCGTCTAAAACAACATATTGTATTTGCTCTAGGTTAATTGCTTTACGCTCAATTAAGTCAATGAGTCGACCAGGTGTTGCAACAATAATTTGCACGCCTCTTTTAAGGTCTCTAATTTGTAAGCCAATAGAGGTACCGCCATAAACGGCTACCACAGAAATACCTGGCATGTATTTCTTAAATAATTCAAGTTCCTTTACAATTTGCATGCAAAGCTCTCTGGTAGGACAAACAACAAGTGCTTGCGGGTATTTTGCCTTTTCATCTATAATATGCAATAGAGGTAGTCCAAAAGCGGCTGTTTTTCCTGTTCCTGTTTGTGCCAGGCCAATAAAATCCTTGGTTCCACTAAGTAGAACCGGGATGGCTTGTTCCTGGATTGCTGTAGGGTTCACGTACCCTAATTCTGTGGTTGACTGAATCAATCTTGCATCAATTCCCAACGCTTCAAATGTCGTCATGTAGTAAAAATTTTGCGGCAAAGGTACTCATAAGGTAGTGCTTTGCCTATTTTAAAATCCGTTTGATCCCATTGGCTTTTTCAATTAACTCAAGCAAATAATCAGGATTTTCCTTTTCTAAGCTTGCCTTGAATTTCCTCAATTGAGATATATGTTCATTAAGAACGTCTAAAACGTTCTCTTTATTCTGCATGAGAATAGGAACCCACATACTTGGATTACTCTTTGCAAGGCGAACCGTACTCTCAAAACCACCACTTGCCAGTTCAAAAATGGCATCTTCCTCCTTTTCCTTCTCCAAAACAGTGTTTGCAAGGGCAAAAGAAGTTATATGTGAAATATGACTAATATATGCAACGTGTACGTCGTGCGCTGCCGCTTCCATGTACAAAAGGTGCATTCCCAGGGTCTGATACACCTGCTCCACCAGGGCAGCAGCATCTGGGTCACTGTCTTCTTTAGAGCAAATAACCGTGGCTTTGTCGGTAAAAGCATTTTTAACCGCAGCCTCTGGCCCACTATACTCGGTACCCCACATTGGGTGTGTTGCAACAAACCTGCCTCGTTTTGGATGTACGCTGGCAATTTTGCAGATATTGTTTTTGGTAGAACCAACATCCATCACTACTTGCTTGGTAGCAATATCTAAAATTTGAGGTAGTAAATTTTCGGCAGCATTAATGGGCGTGGCAATAATGATTAAATCAGAAAGCGCAACTCCTTCGTTTAAAGATGTAGCCTGATCGATAATACCAAGTGCAAGTGCCTGCGACAAATGCTGCTCACTCGCATCTACGCCAATCACTTTTGTAGCAAGGCCCTTTTCTTTTAAAGTAAGCGCCATGGAACCACCAATTAAACCCGTACCAATTATAGTTACAATCATTGTTCTAAAATTTAAACTGCAATACCTGCATTTTTAACCCTTTCAATCGCTAGTTCAAAACGCTCAACAGGCGCGCATAAACTAATTCTAATAAATCCATTACCACCCGTTCCAAAAATGCCACCCGGCGTAATAAAAACATTGGCATCATAAAGCACTTTGTCACTTAATGCAAAACCATCAGCATAATTTGCAGGAATACTAGCCCACACAAACATACCTACCTGCGTTTTTGAATAGGTACAGTTTAATAAGTCTAGTAATTCAAATACTTTTTCTCTGCGTGCTTTGTAAATAACATTGATACTTTCATACCAATCTTTACCTAAACCAAGCGCCTTTGCAGCAGCGAGTTGAATGGGTAAATACATGCCACTATCCATATTGGATTTAAAACGCAACACTTCTTCAATTCTTTCCTTTTTACCCACCAACATACCCACGCGCCAGCCAGCCATATTAGAACTCTTGCTCAGCGAGTTTAATTCCACCACAACTTCATTGGCTCCCTTAACAGACAATAAACTTTGTGGTGTTTCATTTAAAATAAAACTGTATGGATTGTCATGACAAATTAATATTTGGTGCCTGGTTGCAAATGCAATGAGCGCTTCAAAAAAACGAACGGATGGAACCTGTCCGGTTGGCATATGCGGATAGTTCACCCACATTAATTTTACTTTAGATAAATCCGTTTTTTCGAGTGCCTCTAAATCAGGCTCCCAATTACTAGCTAATGTTAAATCGTAATAGACTGGTTCACCACCTGCTAATTTTACAGCACTGCTATAGGTTGGATAACCAGGGTTAGGTATGAGCGCCTGATCACCAGCATTTAAATAGGTCATACAAATATGCATGATTCCTTCTTTGCTACCAATAAGCGGAAGCACTTCCGATTCAGGATCTAGTGTAACGCCGTACCATGTTTGATAGAATTCGGCAATTGCATTTCGAAGTATGGGAGAACCTTTATAAGACTGATACGCATGCACATTGTCTGCAGCAGATGTTTCTTGCAACACTTTAACAACCTCTGGGTGAGGCGCTAAATCGGGACTTCCAATACCCAAATTAATTATTTGTTTACCCGCTTTATTTAACTGCTCTATTTCACGCAGCTTTTGAGAAAAATAATATTCACCAATCCCTTCTAATCTATTTGACGTTTGCATCTTCATACGATTCCAATTTTATATTACCCCTTTTGCATTTTTCCTTTTTGATAAATCCCAAATATTTTTACACTATTGGTTAAGCCGGTTATTGCAGCAAGAACTTGATCGAGTTTTTTACGCTTATCAAATTCCATATCAGCAAAAAAACCATATTTAAAATTACTGCCAGGAATAGGCATGCTTTGTAGCTTGGTTAAGTTTACATCATGCTTTGCAATTTGCGTAAGTACTTTAGCGAGTACCCCTTTGGTATGGTTGGTTTGAAAATAGACAGATGCTTTATTTGAAAGTGGATCTTCTATAACATCCGTAGCTCTTTCCAATACTAAAAACCTTGTGAAATTATTTTTTTGCGTTTGAATATCAGGGCCAATAATATCTAAATTAAAAAGCTCGGCTGCTAATTTACTAGCCACTGCTGCAACATGTTTTGATCTGTGTTGCTGCAAGTGTTTTGCACTAAGCGCCGTGTCTTCGGACTCTACCAGTTTCCAACTATTTTTTTCGAGGTAATCCAAGCATTGCAAAAGCGCCATGGGATGACTGTGCACTTCTTTAATATCCGTTAATTGCACCCCTTTATTTACAAGTAAATTTTGACTAATAGACAAGTATACTTCTCCAGTTACTTTTAATTTAGAACCCAGTAATAAATTATAATTGGGCAAGATGCTACCTGCAATAGAATTTTCGATGGCCATCATGGCGCCCGCCGATTCTTTTTTATTCTCTGCTACTTTTACAAGATCTCTAAAATTTGCACAAGGAACTACCTCTATTTCATTACCAAAAATAGTACGCGCTGCTACCTGATGGAAACTTCCCTCATATCCCTGAATTGCAATACCCAGTTCATTTACAGGCTTTCTTGATATTTTATTTTTTGTTGGCATATGCTTAAAAAAAATCCCGGCCATTTGGCCGGGATTGTATGTAAAAATTTTTTGTTACGCTAATACATATAATACCCGGCTCCTTTTTGTAAAGAAGTAATAATAATAGAAACTAAACCAGGTATTTGACATCATTTGTTTCATTGCATTTCAAATATAGGAAAATAAAACGCGAAAAAAAACAAGTTGCGCTAATTTATTTAGCTAACAAACTTTAGTTATTTAGTGATTTAACGCTCACCTCATAACAAAAACCAATAGTACTATTTCTAAAAAATAAGCCCTCTTGTAGAAACAAGAAGGCTATTTACGATTGCTTGCCATATGAAAATCTTGTAGATTGTTGAAACCGGCAAGCTAGCTTTTGACCTTTGAGGCCTTAAACAATCTAGCGAATGTTTTTACGAATTAGTGCTTAGTTGTATCAACAGCAGCAGCAGTGGTATCTACAGCAGTTGTATCCATAGATACAGTTGCAGTTGTGTCAACAGCAGTAGTGTCTGCAGTTGCTTCTTTGTTTTCACCTGAGTTACATGCTACGAAAGCTACTACAGCTAAAATTGCGAATACTTTTTTCATTTTTTTGGGTTTTT
>JACCDN011195218.1_pt1 | contig 63875 bp, 54 predicted proteins | sample 7441691 | NCBI WGS metagenome assembly JACCDN01 (sample SAMN15323439, study PRJNA562643) | freshwater metagenome | isolation source: river surface water | place: USA:Blue River Watershed | collected 2017-08-16 | reverse complement strand
GGTTCAGCAGGAGCTGGTCGTGTAAGACCTGCCGGTGCGAAGGTAAGAAAAACACATCGGTTTTCCTACCAATTTTGAATCGAATTAAGGCTGGAAAAGCCAATAATTTGGTCATATCTACTGCCGGGTGCCCTATAATAAACAAAAATAGTATACCCATTCTCTGTCTCCCAATGATCCCCCTCTGTCCACCTAAAATCATTAAGGGGGTCAGGATTTTTCTCTGACCTTAGGATATAATTATAACTATAATAACCTTGTTTGAGATTCAACCATTTTTCATATTGCCCCTGCAATGGATTCCACTGCATGGCCGCATTTGTATCTAGTAAATTACCAGTCAATGCTCCAGCTAAAAAAAGTGATTGTCCTTGATAAGGCAACCCGTTATTCGTTCTATAAGTAAACAAAACTTTAGCATAATCATTTTGAGACTCATTGATGATTCCTTCGGTATTACTAATGATAAATTGCCCATTCAAATCTCTAAAAGTAAAATAAGGTATTGAGGCCCTTGATTGATCAGGCTTTAAGATGATATTAGAAATATACCCTAATTGCTGGATTTGCGCGATACGATCTGTTTTGAATCGTAGATTTTGCAGGTCTAACCATCTTGCTTCCTTGCCTGCAGGAAATACAAAATCTCTATCTGCATTGTATTCCATTTGATTGCCTCTAATAAAACTTGGCGCATTTGAAACCAACATATCATTGTATCTCGTATTTTGTAAGACGGCCACATGGAGTAACTCTGGTTGAACCAATTGGACCTTTTTCAAGTCCAGTGCCACTTGTATTTTTTGGTGTGACTTAGAAATAGCGGCATCAAAAGGTTCTTGTATGCTTGCTGTTACTGGCACTTCTTGTTCAACCACAAAAAAACGTTTTGAAAATACAAGTTCATTGAGCTTACCCTGTCTAAATACTTTCATCAAATAATTGCCAGATTTTATTGGTCGACAAGAAGTAGTTGGGAAATTAAAACTATAGTGATAATAGGCTTGTTGTGCAATAGACGAAATGGTGTAGTCTCTAATGTTATTTTGTGTCAGCCCCCTGATATAATCAAAAGGATTGAGTGCAACAGGTTGCCAATAGATGTCCATTAATTCAATCGTAAAATAATATTGTTGGTATTGCGCGGTTAAGTCATCAAATTGAAACAGTAATTCATCCTGACTGTTTAGCCTCATCACCGGCAGTGCCAATGGCTTCCCTTTTGGATACACTAAAACAGTCTGTATATTAGCATCCAATATTTTATCCACCTGAGCTTGTAAAGGCGACGTAATAAAATAGAAACAAATTGGGACTAACCACTTTTTCATAGGCAATTGTTTACACCAACGAAACTAAGTTGAATGTGCTGATTATAAAGATAAAAAACTAGATTTGAACAAAATTAACTGTTGAATACCGCATTTGAAATAGCTAAAAGAATTAGTTTTTACAAACAAAAAAACTATACTCGATTTATAGTGAGACTATCTATCGCAGCAACTGCAATTAGCGTAGCTGCGATCATACTCACTTTCTCTATTGTCAATGGCTTCCAGTCGACAGTGAGTGATAAAATATACTCCTTTTGGGGACATCTACAAATTGCCTCCATAAATGGCTCAAACTTAAATGATGATCCCGAAATAGCAAAGCGTATTCAAGCAATACCCAATGTTCAATCTGCTTCTGCCTACTTAAATCAAACGATGGTACTTGCAAAGGAGATAGAAATAGAAGGCCTCAACGCAAAAGGAATTGCTGACTATAACCATATCCCGAATTTATTTAAAGGAAGGGTGATGCAAAGCAATGGCAAAACACTCTCCAAAGAAATAGTGGTCTCCAAAAAAATTGCAACTAAATTGAAAATTGATATTGGAGATCAAGTGAGCCTCTATTTTTTACAAAATGGACAAGTGCAAGAAAGAAAGTTAAAGGTCGTAGGATTGTATCATACAGGCATTGAAGAGTACGATACAAAGAATGTATTTGTAGCTATTCAACTACTACAACAAATCATTCAATCCCCTTCTGCTATTTCTGGTTATCAAGTTAATGTAAATGACATAGATGTCATTCCTGAAACACAAAGTAAAATTCAATCTATACTACCAGACAATTGGGTTAGCAGTGCAAGTTCAGCACTGTATCCTCAACTTTTTGATTGGATACAAGTGCAAAGTATCAATAGGAATATTACCATCATCATTATGCTATTCATAGCGATTGTAAATCTCATCACTTGTTTATTGATCTTATTACTGGAACGCATTCCAATGATTGGTAGCCTAACTGCAATGGGCGCAGCGCACAATATGATCAGAAGTATATTTCTGTATCAAGCAAGTTTTATTGCATGGATGGGGATTGGATTAGGCGTCATAGTAGGACTTGGCCTTTCATTGTTGCAATTAAAATTTCAGTGGATACACTTAGATGAAGCTGCTTATTTAATTGATGTGCTCCCTATTCGTATTCAACCAATTCAAATCATAGGGGTCATTTTTGGAACAGCATTCGTGAGTTACTTATCTTTTCTCTTACCTACCCTTTGGATTAAAAAAATCAGTCCTGCGCGTGCAGTTAGATTTGATTAATGTTGCCATTTGGCTAAAATGATGCCAGTTGCTACTGCTGCATTCAAGGATTCGGCAGCGCCATATCTTGGTATGGTGATTGGATCAGTGATCATAGATAAAAGAGGTTGTCGAATGCCTCTTGATTCATTCCCTATGATTAAAATTCCTTCCTTTGCCAAATCAGTTGTTAGAATGGATTTTCCTTCTAATACAGCACCATAAATTGGTAATTTGGAAGACTGTATCAATTCTGGTAAATCTGCTACAACTACTTGCACCCTTAAAATACTCCCCATTGTACTTTGTACGACCTTAGGATTAAAGCAGCTTGCTGTATCTGGACTCACTAAAATTTGATCTAACCCAAACCAATCAGCAGTTCGAATAATCGTTCCTAAGTTTCCTGGATCTTGAATGCCATCCAAAACCAAAGTCAGTTTGCCCTTTAAATGTATAGGTCCTTTTACTTGTTTTTTTTCCACCAATGCCAACACTTGGTTACCCTTTTGTAGTTGACTTAATTTATCCAATTCAAAATCGGCTACCTCCATCACATAATGAGGCTTAAAAGGCTGATTTTGGATCCAATCTTTGGTAGCATAAGCCTGACGAATCACCCAATCTGAAGCCATCAGCTCTTCCATCATTTTAGGCCCTTCTATGATAAAAACAGATTCTTCTGCCCAATGTTTTTTATGGGCGAAAGATTGAATATATTTGAGCTCATTCTTATTGATCATTTTCATGCATTTAGGGAAAGTTAAAATTATTCGATTCTCATCAAGTTTGAGTCTATTCAGCCTTTTATTTTTTTTAAATAGCTGTGCAGATTTCAAAAGGGCCATAGTGCACAATTACCCCAAGGAAAAAGCATTTCTTTACAACAATAAAATAGTCATTAAAGATGCGCCATCCAGGCATGCTGCAAAAGAACTTTCGATTGCATTGGATAATTATTGGGATGACAGTATAAGAGTTCGCAAAATTCGACAATATGGCTTTTTTAACACGATTGTGAAGCCTCAGAGTTACCAGCCAGAAAGAATGAGTAGAACAATACAATACATGTCTAACTTTTTGGCAACAGAAGGCTACCATCATCCTGTCTTGACACCCATCATTACTACTGACACCGTAAAAAGAGAATGGAGAACAACTGCTACCATGCAAGTTGTACTAAATAAGAAAACATTATTAGATACCATTACCTATCAATTATCAGACCCTATTTTACAAGATATTGCTTTAAAAAATAAACAAGAAAGCTACCTGAAAATGGGACAGCCTTATTCGAATGTAGGAATCAATAACGAATTAGATAGACTGGTTGCCTTATTTAGATCCAAAGGATTTTACAATTTTACAAAAGAAAAAATATTCGCAGAAGTTGATACCATTGATGCGTCTTTAATGACACTTAACCTTGATCCAGTCAGTCAAATCACACAAATTACCGAAGCTAAAGCAAAGAAAAATCAACATCCAAGCTGGAAGATTAGCTTTCAATTAAGGAACTTAACAAAAGGAATCACCAAACAATATGTGATTGGACAACAACTATTTTATAGCGATGTTGCCGTGTTGGATAATCCAGATACCCTGCTTTTAAATCCGCCTGTACAACGTGATAGTGCTACTAATTTTATTCACCTATTTACGGTTCCTAAATTTAAAACTTCCCTTTTTAAGGAACAATCTTTTATTCAAAAAGGAAGCCCCTTTAATGAAACTAGTTATTACCAAACCCTAAATAGATTTAGTAGCTTGGGAGCTTGGCAGCAAATTGACGGAAGAACGAACTTGGTCAATGATAGTGTTTACCTTCATTACTTTTTAGTACCTAATATTAGAAGAAGTTTCAACTTTGATATAGAGGGTAGTAAAAATACTGCACAGATTGGATCGGGAAATTTACTGGGCCTATCTACCAATCTGACTTATAGAGACAAGAATGTTCAGCGAAAAGCCATTCCTTCCATTACAAGTTTAAGATTGGGCGTAGAGTTGAATTTGAATAGTAGTGACAATGTAACTCAAACGTTATTATGGAATATTGGTCAAACGTATAGCTTCCCGAATCTACTTTTACCTTTTGTAAAAAAAGAAGCGAAGGCCAATCAAAACGTAAAAACAAACTTCTCCTTGTATAGCTCCTATATGGATCGCTTAAATTACTACCAATTAAAATCTTTCACAACCAACTGGGGTTATGAATGGAAGCGCAATAAAAATGGCAGAGAGCAAGTGCTCAACTATCGTCCAATGAACATTGAGCTATACCAATTGAATAAGTTTTCTAAACTGGATAGCTTGTTGATTTTAAATCCATTTTTAAGATCTTCATTTAACGAGGGAAATATTGTGAGTCAAAATATTAGTTATACCAATATCGGCAACTCTTCTAAAAATCCACACCAACAGCATTATCTAAGACTAGGAATAGAAGAAGCTGGAGGATTACTGGGACTTGCTGATAAATTCAATAAAGACTTGTATCGTTATTTAAAAATTGAAGCAGAATACAGATCAACCTATCAATACACGAATACAGAAATCGCTTGGAGATTGATGGGTGGATGGGGCAACAATTACAGCAACAACGCTAGACTTAGTGGACAATTACCTTTCTTTAAACAATTTACAGCTGGTGGGCCTTATAGTATGCGTGCATGGGGATTGAGACAATTAGGTTTAGGTAGTTCCACTTTTTATGACACGAGTGCACAACGTCAAAATTTTGACCGATTTGGTGACCTGCAATTAGAAGCCAATTTTGAATACCGTTTTACGTTATTGCAACTTGGATCCTATAAAATTGGTTCTGCTCTATTTGCAGACATGGGTAATATCTGGAATACCCGTGATTTAGGAAACGACCCTAGGGCAGGATTTAAATTAGATAGACTCTACAAGGATCTAGCAATCGGTATTGGAACAGGATTGCGTTTAGATTTTGATTACTTTATCATCAGAATCGACTATGCATTAAAAATGAAAGACCCTACTCGATCGTATAACAACGGTTGGTTAAATTTCAATGATATGAAATGGGCCGAGGTAAAACCGAATGGACTTAAAGTGAATAATTATGCTTGGCAATTTGGTATTGGTCTACCCTTCTAATAAATCATTGATTTCCTTTTCTAAATCCTCCCATTGGATGGCATCTTGCACATTGAATGCGCCAATTTTTGTTCTCCTTAATCCACTCATATAAGCCCCTACGCCCAATGCTTGTCCAAAATCATGGACTAAGCTTCTGATATAAGTTCCTGTTGAGCAAACGACTCTGAATTCAACAGTAGGTAAGTCAATTTTTGTGATCTCAAATGTTTCAATGGTAATTTGTCTTGGATCTACTTTGACTTCGATGCCTTGACGTGCAGATTCATACAATCTTTTGCCATCTTTTTTAATCGCCGAATGTTGTGGAGGCATTTGAAAAATAGTACCAACAAATTGTTTTGTCGCAGCTAAAATTGCAGCTTCTGTAATAGCGTCTATTGATTTGAAATTTTCAGGCGCCTGTTCCAAATCATAAGAGGCTGTTGTTGCACCAAGTATTAAACTACCAGTATATTCTTTAACCATACCCATGTAGTCATTGATTTGCTTGGTGTATTTACCTGTGCAAATAATTAATAGGCCAGTCGCCAATGGATCTAATGTGCCCGCATGTCCTACTTTCATGATTTTGGTTAACCACCTCACCTTCTTCACCATGTCAAAAGAAGTCCATTGTAATGGCTTATCTATCAACAATACTTTTCCTTCTAAAAAAGGCGTAAGTGCTGGTGGGATGGGCTTCTGTCGCATTGTAGTTTTAACTTAAATACTAGTAAGCTCTCGCAAATAAAACTCTTTGCACAGAAGGATTCCCAGTCAATATACAAACACCTGCTTCTTGCTCATTGTTCAATGGAATACAACGAATGGTTGCCTTTGTCATTTCTTTAATTTTCTCTTCTGTTTCTGGTGTACCATCCCAATGTGCCGAAACGAATCCTGCTTTAGTATCTAAAACCGAAATGAAATCTTCCCAACGATCTACTTTTGTAATGTGTTCGTCTCTGTATTTTTTAGCACGATTGAATAAATTAGATTGAATATCTAATAACAATTGCGACACTGTCTCCGTAATGCCATCCATTGATACAGTCGATTTTTCTTTGGTATCACGACGTGCTATTTCAACCTGATTGTTTTCCAAATCACGAGGTCCCACTGCAATTCTAACAGGCACTCCTTTTAATTCGTATTCAGCAAATTTCCATCCTGGTCTTTGGTTATCTGAATCGTCGTATTTCACACGAATGCCAGCAGCTTTAAATGAAGCGACCATCGCATGCACTTTTTCATCTAATAAAGCCTTTTGTTCTTCTCCTTTAAAAATAGGCACAATCACTACTTGCAATGGCGCAATTCGAGGAGGCAAAACCAAACCTTCATCATCACTATGTGTCATCACCAACCCGCCAATTAATCTTGTGCTCACACCCCAAGAGGTAGCCCATACATAATCCAAAGTATTGTTCTTATCACTAAACTTCACATCAAATGCTTTCGCAAAATTTTGGCCTAAAAAATGCGAAGTACCCGCTTGTAATGCTTTACCATCTTGCATCAATGCTTCAATACAATATGTATCTTCTGCACCAGCGAATCGCTCGTTAGGTGTTTTCACGCCTTTAATCACTGGCATCGCCATCCAATTTTCAGCAAAATCCGCATAGACATCTAACATCTTAACAGTCTCTCCAATTGCTTCTTCCTTAGTTGCGTGCGCCGTATGCCCTTCCTGCCATAAAAATTCAGCAGTTCTTAAAAATAACCTCGTCCTCATCTCCCAACGCACCACATTCGCCCATTGATTCACTAAAATGGGTAAATCACGGTAAGATTGAATCCAAGTTTTGTAGGTGTTCCAAATAATCGCTTCACTCGTTGGACGAACAATCAATTCCTCTTCTAGCTTTGCTTCTGGATCAACCATTAGCTTGCCTTTATTATTTGGATCTGTTTTTAATCGATAATGCGTGACTATCGCACACTCTTTTGCAAAACCCTCTGCATTTTTTTCCTCCGCCTCAAACAAAGACTTAGGCACAAACAAAGGGAAATAAGCATTTTCATGTCCAGTATCTTTAAACATTTTGTCTAAAGTTGCTTGCATATTTTCCCATAAAGCATAACCATATGGTTTAATTACCATACAGCCTCTTACTGCGCTATAATCCGCAAGTGACCCTTTTAAAACTAGGTCGTTATACCACTGTGAATAGTCCTGTGCTCTTGAAGTTAGTTCCTTTGCCATTTTGTAAAATTCTTAACATTTTATATTGTAACAAAACATCTACGAAAAACGCTCTATGTTTTAAACTTTATTACCTTTAGGATGTCAAATGTATGCTAAATCAGGGGCATATTAAAACCAAAAAATTGAACAGATATGAAAAAGCAAAGCAACCGATCCCTCTTTGGGTTCAACGCCATCGTTCTTTTGGCAATTAGTTTTTTCGTAACCAGCTGTACCAGCTTGCAACAAACCACAACGGCAGCGACGGACGATCTATATTTTACCCCTTCAAGAGAGGAGGAATCTAACACAAAAACATCGGCTAGATATAATAAGAACGAAGTTGAAGCTGATGATGAAGCAACATACCAAGAGTATCAAAATTACCAAGACGACCGCTTTTTAAGATTGAAAGTGGCCAATAGAAACCGTTGGTCAAGCATCGACGATTTTGGTTATTGGAATAATCCAAGTTTTAGGGTTGGTTTTGGCATGGGTTATGGTGGCTTCGGCGGATTTGGCTGGGGTGGATGGGATCCTTTTTGGAATAACCGTCTCGGATGGGCTGGCTATTATGGCGGATTCGGCGGATGGGGCGGTTTTGGATTCGACCCATTCTGGGCAGGAAGTATGGGCTGGGGCTTTGATCCATTCTGGGGCGGAGGCTTCGGTGGTTGGGGCGGATTTGGATTCGACCCATTCTGGGGTGGCGGTTTCGGTGGATTTGGAGGATGGGGTGGATGGAATCCCTACTTCGCTGGTTACTGGAATCCCTACAGACCAATTTATTATGGCGGTGGTGTAGGCAACTTCCCTATGCAAAGAAATAACTATACACCAAGGGCAATGCAAACAAGCGCACCTGCTTTAGCTGCTTATAGAAACAATAGAACCTATAACAATGGAAATAATTTTTCCAATACAACCAATGGTTCAACACGCTATACTGGTAATCCAAATTTAAACAATGGATTTGGAAATTTATTAAGACGTGTGACAACGAATAATAGCAATGCGAATCAAGCCAATAGCTTTGATCGACCTGCACGTTATTTTAACAATGGGGGTTTCAGCAATAGCAATCAAAATAAATCAAGCAGTACAAGTCCAAGTTATTCTGCACCAAATACGAACAACAATGCAGGAGGAAGAAGTGGCGGATTTAACAGTAGCGGTTCAGCCCCAAGTTCAAGACCACCAAGAGGCGGAAACAGATAATCGATCGTATTCTATTCCCAAAATCAAGTAAGCAATTATGAAAAAAATTTTAATAGGTATTTTAGTATTCGCAACTGCGACATTACAAGCACAAAGTCCAGAAGATGGATTAAGATTATCTTGGTTCGCACCTAATGGAACACCTCGAAGCAATGCATTAGGTGGCGCTATGGGTTCATTAGGTGGCGATTTATCTGCAGCGCATATTAACCCTGCAGGCTTAGGATTTTATAAATCAAGTGAATTATTAGTTACCAGCAAGTATTTAAAAACCGAAAGTGATTACAATTACAGAGGAACTAATTCAAGCACATCTAAAAGTTTGTCTACACTAGGCAATATTGGAATCGTATTTGCAGATGGCAAAAAGAACAGAGGTTATTCAAGTACTGCCTTTTCTGTTAGCTTTACGCAAATCGCAGACTACAATAGCAGACAACGTTTTAAAGGCGTTAACAACTTTAGTAGTTACTCAGAAAAATTCTTAGAGGAATTATACTATGACAACGCAAGCATGAGCGCTGCTGAAAACAATTATATATTCGGTAGCTCATTAGCTTTTAGAACCTATTTAGTTGATACCATTGCCGACGCTGCTGGCAATGTAGCAGGTTATCAAAGTTTAGTCCCTATCTCTAGTGGTGTCAACCAAACATTTGATTCCTATACAAGTGGAAGTTCCAATGAATTAACATTTGGCTGGGGCGGTAATGTACAAGACAAATTATACCTTGGTGCAAGTTTAGTTTTACCAATTGTGAATTTCAACCGATCACTTCAAGTATCTGAAACAGATTTAATCGTTAACAATACACAGAACCAATTTGGTGGATTTGTTTTCAATGAAGATTTTAGTTCTAAAGGCTGGGGTATTGGCGCTAAATTTGGGGTAATCTACAAACCTGAATCTTTTTTACGCCTTGGATTTGCTTTGCACACACCACAGTTAATTAGCTTTAGAGATAAGCTAACAGCAGACATGACTACCAATACTGAATCATACGCTGGAACAGTTTCTGCAAGCTCTGGTGAATTAAACAACAATATGGCAGGTGTAAGAGAATATACGGTTGTAACGCCTACCAAAGCCACTTTTAGTGGAAGTTACTTTTTTGCTAACCCAGGAAAACCTACGCAACCATTAGGTTTTATTAGCGCTGATATCGAATGGGTAAACTATGCAGGAACACGCTTTTATGCAAATGATTTTGACCAAGCTTCATCAGACTATTATGATGACTTAAATGCAACCATGAAAGCGACTTATAAAAATAATTTCAATTTCAAAATTGGATCTGAAATTAAATTGACAAGCAACTGGATGGCTAGAGCAGGAACTGCCTATTATGGAAGTCCTTACAAGAATGATTTTGCTGATGAAAATGGCAGAACACTGGTAACGCCATCTCGTTTTATCGTTTCTGGTGGTATCGGCTATAGAACAAATAGATACTTTTTAGACTTTACCATTGCGAGTGCTACTAATAAAGATGCAGTCGTTCCTTATCGTTTAATTGATAAGCCAAGCCCTATCGCTGTTCAAAACAGCAACGCTGTTATGTTCAATATTGGATACGGCATCAGATTCTAATTTTACTGATAGCCTGAACAAAAAAGCCATCCTTTCGGATGGCTTTTTTGTTCAGGCTATTTAATCAAATCCATTATTTTAAATCTTCCACCTTCAAGCCCTGATTGACTTTAATATCAGCATATTTTACATTCAACTTGAACTGTCCAAGATCTAAAATTTCTTCGTTGGCAATTTGAACACCACCAATTGATTTATAGTCCTTGTAAAATTGTTGTTGTGTCACAGCACCTCTTCCTGGCACTTCCTGTGTAGTGGACACTTTTGATAATAAGAACGTTTTACTGTCATAAAAACGATGCGATACTTTTCCTGTTGGAGAAACAACTTCTAAATCGATTACATCTGCACCTTCAATTTTATCTGCACCTGCAATTTTTAACTTATACCCATTAGCAGTAAAGATCATTTCTGGATGTAATGCTGCAGTTTCATTTAAACTTTCTTTCAACTCTTCTGTCATTGGCGCTTCCATGCCTTGTTGTGCAACACTATACTTGCCATTCACCAATGCTTGTCTCGATAACACCATGCCACCCATTGACATGGACAATACGGCATTGCCTGGTAATACTTTAGTCTGTTGCATTTCAATATCACGACCCATTAATGAAGCCTTGCCCTTGTATTGAATATCTTTAATACTACTTAAAGCTGCTTGACCTCCTAATGCATTGATCACTTTATCTATCAAAACAGCAGGGGTTAGAGAGGCATCCGCTTTTGCTTCTGTTGGCGCTGCAATTTCATTGCCTTCAATATCATAATATTTAATTGGTCCGTATTTTTCTAACCCTTTCGCAATTTGCTTCGCATTACCTACAATCACGATATGCATTTTATTTGGATTCAAAAATAACTTTGCAGCTTCTTGAACCTTATCTGCATCTACCGCAGCTAAATTGGTCAGGTATTTTTTATAATAATCAGCAGGCAAATTATTACGTGCAATATTCAATGCAAAATTTGCAATAGTTGCGGGATTCTCTAAAGATCTAGCAAATCCACCAGACAGATAATTCTTCATTCTACTGAGTTCTGCATCCCCTACTTTTTCGTTACGAATGAGATTGATTTCTCTTAATAATTCTTGCACAGAGCTGTCTGTTTTGTCATTTCTAACGGATGCCTCGGCTTGAAATATACCTATTTGACGACTTGGGCTTAAAGAGGCATAAGCCCCGTAAGTAAAGCCATACTTTTCTCTTAGGTTAGCAAATAAGCGGCCAGAGAAACCACCACCTAGTATATTGTTCATGACTGATCCAGCAATGGCATTGGATGAGCCTGGATACAAATCAACTGCAGCAGCTATTGTAACTACACTTTGAACACTTGATGGCCTGTCTACTATAGCTACATAAGTTTGATTTGGCTGAATTGGTTTAGCAAATTCTTGCTTTGCTACAACCCCTTTTTGCCAAGAACCAAAACTTTTTTCAGCTAAAGCTTTCGCAACAGTTGGTTCAATGTCCCCTACAAAAATCAAATACGCCTTATTCGGTTTCCAATAAGTGCTCAAAAAAGATTTGACATCATTGATCGTAACTTGGTTCACAGATTTAGTTGTCATCAATTCTCCATAAGGATGATTTGCACCATAAACTAATTTCTTAACCACATCACCTGCAATGGCATCGGCATCATCTTTATTGGATTCTATACCTGATAAGACTTGTTTACGAATTTTCTCCAATTCTTCAGTTGACAAAGCAGGCGATAAAACCACTTCTGACATTAAGCTCAATAAAGCAGGGAAATTTGATTTTAAAGCACTAGCAGAAGCAGACTGACTTGAAGTCGATAAACTACCTCCTAAGTATTCTACCGCCTCATCTAATGCTGCTTTTGATTTTGTTGTAGTACCTCTCTTTAGAAGCTGTCCAGCCATTTGAGCGACACCTGCCTTATCACCTTCTTTGAAACCATCGTAATCCAAAGACAGCGTCACACTCACCTGAGGTAGTTTTGTATTTTTTACAACAAAAACTTGCAGCCCATTGGATAAAGTAAATTTAACTGGGTCACCCACTTGAATGATTGGGGCTTTCCCTGGCAATGGCGCTTTTGTTCGATCAATTTGTTGTGCCAATGCAACCAATGGCAACATCAATAGCGATAAATAGTATATTTTTTTCATAAAATTATTTTTGTAAGCGTGTTAACACGCAGATTACTTAGTTGTTGGTTTAGCTTTTGGTAGATAGTACAATACAACTCTATTGTCTTTATTTAAATACTTTTTAGCCACATTCAAAACATCTTCTCTTGTGACTTTATTGTATTTCTCTAATTCAGTATTGATTAAATTGGCATCGCCAAAATATACTTCATTATTGGCTAAGCTTTCTGCAATACCAGCCATTGTAGCATTCCCAGTAACCAATTGTGTTGTGATTTGATTTTTAACTTTCTGAAACTCACGCTCACCTACTAACTCCGTTTTTAATTGACTGATAACGCTATCCATACTCTGCTCTAAAGTTTCAATTTTTACACCCATATTCGCAATCGCTAAAGCAATAAATAATCCCTCATCTTCATTAAAGAATGGCACTGATTGCGCCGCAGCAGCTTGTTGCTTTTTGTCTACTAAAGTTTTATTCATCCTAGATGATTCTCCACCAGACAAAATAGTTGACAACACATTGAACGCATAATATTCATCTCCTCCTTGTTTAGGTGCACGATACGCTTGGAAAACTCCCGGCAATTGGATGTTATCATAAATCACGTCCCTTACTTCTCCTCCCAATGCTGGTTCTTTAATTTGTGGTCTAGGGATAGGCTTCTCCCCTCTCTTTATTGGTCCAAAATAAGCTTCGATTTTTGCTTTTAGCTCCGCCTTATTAAAATCTCCTGCAATAGATAAAACGCAATTGTTTGGAACATAGAAGGTGTTGTAAAAATTAATGAACTCATCCAATTTAGCTGCATTCAAATGCTCCATGCTTCCTATCGGTGCCCATTGGTATGGATGTACTTTATACGCACGCTTTAACACTTCCGTTAAAAACGAACCATAAGGACGATTGTCTACACGCTGACGCTTTTCCTCTTTTACCACTTCACGTTGTGTATTCACCCCTATTTGTTCAATCTTAGCATGCATCATGCGCTCACTTTCCAGCCACAAACCCAATTCAACCTGATTAGAAGGTAGTAATTCATAATAAAAGGTGCGATCCTGAGACGTGTTTGCATTCAATGCACCACCCGCATTGGTAATATATTTATCAAACTCACCTCTTTTAATATTTTCAGAACCTTCAAATAATAAATGTTCAAAAAAATGCGCGAAGCCAGTTCTTGCAGTGTCTTCGTTTTTAGAACCCACATGGTACAGAGCAGTGACTGCCACTACTGGCGCTGAATGGTCTTCGTGTAGAATGACTTTTAACCCATTGGGTAAAGTATATTTTTCAAATTGAATAGCTTGTTGTGCAGTGGCTACTTGTAAAAATAGTAGACCGCAGAAAGCCATGCCTAGTTGAATACGCATAGGTATAAGATTTAATTGTTATGGTGTTAAAAATAGGAAGAAAAAACAATGAATTAGTGCGTATAACTACCGAAAAAAGGAAATTATACTTGTTTAACAAATAAACATACCCTAGTTAGGTCCATTCTATACTAGTATCCTTTTTAAACCAGGTCATTTGCCTTTTGGCATAATGTCTTGTGTTTTGCTGAATAGCTTGAATCACTTCATCCCTTGATTGCTCCCCTTTAAAATAGGGCAACCACTCTTGATAACCTACGGTCTGTAAGGCATTTAAATGAAATTGAGGAAGCAAGGATTTTACTTCTTCTTCTAGCCCTGTTTCAACCATTTGTAGGACCCTTTGATTGATTCGCTCATACAATTGCTCGCGCGGTAGTTCCAATCCAATTTTTTGAATATTAAATGGACGTGTCTTTTTTTGTTGCTGTTGAAAACGAAGGATAGATTGCCCTGTACCAATTTTCACTTCTAAAGCCCTAGATAATCTTTGTGTATTTTGTTGTTCTCCTTGGTCTGCCATTGCCCAATATTCGGGATCCATTTTTTGTATTTGTGCTTGAAGCCAATCCATCCCTTTATTTGATACATCCTCTTGAATCTGCAGGCGTATCGCAGGATCAATTGTTGGAATTTGATCCATGCCGTCCACAAATGCTTTAATATACAACCCAGTGCCACCCACCATGACAACCGAACCATATAGTGCAAGTAATGTCTCTGTTTTTGCTAAAGCATATTGTTCAAAAACACCAGCATTCACTGTATCCTGAATAGAATGACTTGCAATAAAATGATGAGGAACTGTTGCAAGTTCTAATTCAGATGGCCTTGCCACACCAATATTTAATTCTTGATAACATTGTCTTGCGTCAGCAGAAATAATTTCCGTCTTGAGTTTTTGTGCTAATTCAATGGCGTATTTTGTTTTACCCACTGCTGTAGGACCAACAACGATATAGACGGTAGGATTCAACATGTTTGTATAGTGCAATTAATAAGCTTCAGAACTATCATCAAACATGCCGCCTGCATCATCATTTTCAGAAGCATCTGTATCATCCTCCTCTCCATCTTCATCATCAACGCTTAGCGCGTCTTCACCCTCTTCACCAAATCCTTCCTGTGCTTCAGTTAAATCATATTTTTCTTCGATATCAGTAAAATTAGGTCCTAACAATCCTTTGGTGCCATATTGCATTGGCCCAACACCTTCGATTCTAGAAACCATTGGGTAAGTTAATTCCATGTCTGCATCTGCATTTTTAATCACTTGTATCAATTGGATTAAAAAAGTCCAAGACTTAGCAAAGTCATAAACATAAACAAACTGCTGGTTGGTATCTAAAATTTCAGAACCTATCACCACTTCGTCCATCAACAATGGCGGCACTACATAATTTTTTTCGTAGACTGCTTTACTTATTTCTCTACCTCTCTGCCATTTTTCATTGCTTCTAAAAAAGGTCGCATCATGTTTTTCATCAAACTCAAAAGCCTTTAAAATAATCTGATGCAAATCAATAAAATGCTGTGTATGCTTCACCATCACATCTCTATAAATTGCATCGTCTTCTTCCCAAGAAATTCTAAATTTTAAAATGGCCATTTTGGTGATTTTGAAACGCTAAATTAGTATTTATTAGCTTGATTTAAAGCATTTTTTATGCGTTGGGATATAATCCAATTTTAGCCGCTTCCGCGATCATAAACTGATATGCCGCATCGTATTCATTAGGGATGATGCCATCTAAAATAGCTTCTCTAATGGCATCTTTAATGAGCCCCACTTGCTTTGAGGGGGGAATCTTAAATATTTGCATGATCATCTCTCCTGTAATAGGAGGCTGCCAATTTCGCATTTGATCTTTCTCCTCCACTTCAATGATCCTCGACTTAACCATTTCAAAACCCTGCAAATATTTTTTAACCTTCACCTTATTCTTACTTGTAATATCTGCAGCACACAATAACATTAAAGAGTCAATGTCTTCTCCTGCATCAAATAACAATCTTCTGATAGCACTATCTGTCACATTTTCCTTTGTCAATGAAATAGGACGCAAATGCAATGCAACCAATTTTTGCACCATTTTCATGTGTTCATTTAAAGGCAGCTTCAATTGTGTGAATATTTTAGGTACCATTCTTGCGCCCACCACTTCATGTCCATGAAAAGTCCATCCAAATCCTGGTTCAAATCTCTTTGTATTGGGCTTTGCAATATCATGCAATAAGGCTGCCCACCTTAACCAAACATCATCTGTATGTTCTGCTATATTATCAAGCACTTGTAATGTGTGAGAAAAATTATCTTTATGCCCAATACCATCTAAGGTTTCAGCTCCTTCTAATTTTAATAAAATGGGGAAAATATACACCAACAATCCTGCCTCTCTTAATAAATACCAACCTTTAGACGGCAGCTTACTTTTCATTATTTTTTGCAGCTCATCTGTTATTCTTTCTTGAGACACTATTTTAATTCGATCAGCCATTTGCTGAATCGCTTTAAATGTAGTTGCTTCAATTACAAAGTCTAATTGTGTCGCAAAACGTATTGCACGCATCATTCTTAAGGGATCATCATCAAAAGTTTGCTCTGGAGCAAGTGGCGTACGAATGATTTTTAATGCTAAATCTGCCATCCCATTGAAAGGATCAAGCAGTGCACCAAAATTAGCCACACTTAAATCTATTGCCATCGCATTGATGGTGAAATCTCTCCTGTTCTGATCATCTATTAACGTACCAGGCTCCACTTTGGGATTTCTACTTTCTCTGCTATAGGATTCCCTTCTTGCACCAACAAATTCAATTTCAACTTCTGTCAATTTAACCTGTGCAGTGCCATAGGTTTTAAATAAAGAAACAGCAGGCTTTGGGCTAAATTGATTGGCGAATGTAGTTGCCAATTGTAATCCATCACCAATGCAAACAATATCAATATCTTTTGTATTTCTACCTAAAATTTTGTCACGCACAAATCCCCCCACTGCATAGGCAGGTATCCCCAACTTGGCTGCAGCTTCTCCTGCAATGGCTAAAAGTTCTTTTTCTTGTGCTGTTAGTTCGATAGACATCCTTGCAAAAGTACTAATCTTGTAGCACTTGTTGGAGCGGTTGATAGATTTGTTCTAATGTGATGCTTTCGGCGCAATTAAAATGCTTTAATGGGCATTGTTTTTTACCATGTAAACCACAAGGCCTACAGGACAATGACTCTTTTGTTTCAATGATAAATGAGGTTGATGACAATGGCCCATAACCAAAATCTGGCACAGTAGAGCAATAAATAGCTGCAACAGGCGCATTGACCGAAGAGGCAAAATGCATGGGCGCTGAATCATTGACATAATTGAGCACAGCACCTTTTTGCAAAGCAGCTGAAGCTAAAAATGAAAGTCTCCCGGCTAAATTCACCACATTTGTTTTATCTACTTCTTGTATAATCTGTTCATTCAACTGCTTATCGCCCGGCCCCCCAAGTAAATAAATGGGTCCGTCAAAAGGAATTGCATTCAATAATTTAATCCACTGAAGTTTTGGAAATTGCTTCGTAAACCAGACTGAAGCTGGTGCCATACACAAATATGGTTTTACTTGATAAGAAGCTACCGCTTGCTCATCTTGTAAAGTGGGATACAAAGCCGGCTTGGCATTGGGGAATACAGCTAATGGTGATAACAACGCATGATTTCGTTCAATTTCGTGTAATCCATTGCCAACAGATTGGTGCTTGATTTTATGTGTGAATAAAAAAGAAAATGGATTTTTATCAAAACCAATTTTCATGGTTGCGCCAGATAAGGATGTCCACAAACCAGTCGCAGCATATCTTTGAATATTGATGACCGCATCAAATTTATATGCTCTTATGGTAAAAAGTAATTGCAACCAATGTCCATATTTATTTTGCTGTTTATCCCATACCAATACTTGATCAATGTATGGATGCCCTTTGAATAAAGCTTCATTTCCTTTTCTGACTAAAATTGACACTTTTGAAGCTACATTTTCCTGATGCAAAGATTCCAACAAAGCTGTTGCTAAAACAACATCCCCAATAAAAGCAGTCTGAATGATTAATATTTTTTTTGACATGGATTTAATTTAGGGACGAATGACAATTAATTGATCCTTTTCCCATTTCACAATAGCAGAGGGTTGTTTTAACATTGTATCCTCTTGCTCTGATCTTACTACATAATCTACCCCATCAATAATATCCAAGGAAATGTCTTTAAAACACAATGGAGTGGGCAGTCCTGAAATATTTGCAGATGTACTTACAATAGGCTTCCCAAATGCTTTCATTAATTGTTGTGCAAAATTGGCCTTGCAAATTCGAATGGCAATGGTCCCATCTGCAGCAATTAAATTCTGTGCTAAATTTTTTGCAGACTCATAAATAACTGTTGTTGGCTTTGTAATTCCTTTGATATAATCTGCCACTTTAGGTTTAGGCTCAGCAACATAATTCAGAATCCATTGCTCTTCTGGCACTAGTACAATCATTGCTTTTGTATCTGCTCTTTGTTTAAGTGCATAAACCTTCGACACTGCGCTGGCGTTGGTTGCATCACATCCTATCCCCCAAACGGTATCAGTAGGATACAGGATAATGTCACCCTTCTTTAAGGCTTCAACAGCAAAAGCAATATCTTCTTCCATTAAAAACATATTGCAAATTAATCATTAAGGCTTAAAGCAAGCCACTTGAATGTGTAAAAGAAAGGAATAAACTATATCAATCAACCTGTATTTTTGCCAAAATTGAATAAAATGGACTTAAAGCGTAAAATTGAAACTGTTTGGAATGATCGTAGTTTATTAAAAGACGATGTATATAGTAATGCTGTTCGTGAAGTCATTGAAGAAGTAGATAAAGGAAGATTAAGAGTTGCTGAACCACAAGGCAATGAATGGATAGTGAATGAATGGGTTAAGCAAGCCATCTTGATGTACTTTGCGATTCAACCCATGCAAACTTGGGAGATCGCACCATTTGAATTCCACGATAAAATGTTATTAAAATCGGGCTACGCAGGATTGGGTGTACGTGCCGTTCCTCATGCGATTGCAAGATATGGTGCATACTTAGCTAAGAACGTTGTGTTGATGCCTAGTTATGTGAATATTGGTGCATTTGTTGATGAAGGCACTATGGTGGATACATGGGCAACTGTTGGAAGTTGTGCGCAAATAGGCAAAGGCGTTCATTTAAGTGGAGGTGTTGGAATTGGTGGTGTATTAGAGCCATTGCAAGCTAGCCCTGTAATTGTGGAAGATGGCTGTTTTATCGGTAGCAGGTGTATTGTAGTAGAAGGAGTGCATTTGGAAAAAGAAGTGGTGCTTGGAGCGAATGTGGTGTTGACAAAAAGTACTAAAATTATTGATGTGAGCGGTGCTACTCCAGTTGAATATAAAGGACGAGTTCCAGCGAGAAGTGTGGTTATTCCTGGCACATACACAAAAAGCTTTCCTGCAGGTGACTATCAAGTAGGTTGTGCTTTGATCATTGGGCAAAGAAAACCAAGCACCGATTTAAAAACAAGCTTGAACGATGCACTGAGAGATTTTAATGTTGCCGTATAAAAAGAAGTAATCTATATCATCAGGGATACATCTGGGCCATTGTGGGTACCATTTTATTTTCCACTAAAGCCATTTGGATCAAACTTTGTTTTCAAACAACATCGATTGATGCAAGTGGCTTATTGATGTTACGCATGTTATTTTCATTACCATTTTATGCTGTAGCAATAGGATTTTATTTTAGACATCAACCAGTAAAGAAAGTCAAAGCATCCACTTATATCAATGCATGTTTAGTTGGGATACTTGGCTACTATATGAGTAGCCTCTTTGATTTCATTGGCTTACAATATGTATCTGCCAGTATTGAAAGGATTATTTTATTCATCTACCCAACACTAGCCGTAGTTTTAAATTTATTGCTATTCAAAGTAGCTGTTAGTAAAAAACAGTGGATTGCTATTTTCGTTACTTATATTGGCATTGGTCTTGCCTATTGGGGTGAGTTAAATCAAATCCCCGATACAAAATCCTTCTTTTTTGGCACCTGGATGATTTTACTATGTGCCATCACTTATGCTTTTTACCTTGTAGGTTCAGGTAAAATTATACCAAAAATTGGGGCACCACAATTTACCAGCTTATCTATGCTTGCAGCTAGCTTGGGGATATTTATACATTATTGGGTAGAACACCATCAGGGTATTTCAGCGATTTTAAGCCTCCCAATCCTACATTCAAGTAGTTTAATTTATGTCATAGCACTCGCACTCATCGCAACAGTAATTCCCTCTTTTTTAATTAGCGGGGGGATGAAGCGGATTGGTAGCAATGATTTGGCCATCATTACTAGTATTGGGCCAGTTTCTACCTTATTTCAAGCTCGTTGGATTTTGGGGGAACCTTTTAGTTGGGAACAAATTGTGGGTACCCTATTGGTTATTGCAGGCGTGCTGCTTGTAAAAAAAGTTGGGGCAACCAAGACAAGTCCTGATCACCCCAATTATCCTTCCCCCAAAGGATAATACTTTTATATATTTAATATTTCTTTAATTTAATTTATCGCAGTTAGTAAAGATTCAAAAGAATCAAGTCTATGTCCAAACATTTTGTAAACTAAGCGGTGAAATTTGTTTTATTAGAATAATTAATTTAAAAACAACATTTTACACATTAATAAAATATAAAATTTGAATACTAACACATTAAATAAAATTCATATTATTTATTTTCATTAACTTTGAAAGATGTTGCGAAAAATTTCAATCATATTCATCGTATGTTTTCTAACACATTTTAGCAGTAGTGCTCAAATGGATGTTACATTAAAGCCTTTCTCTAAAGCAGAAATTGCCTTGCTTGATTTTATTTCAAAAGATTCTAATAATGACCTTAGCCTAGACCTATTTAAGGAGAACTTAAGATTTGGAATACCCAATAAATTAGCGAACGGGATTACCCTTTTGAAAAAGAATAGCAAAATATTTATTCAACTAATGGGATCTGGTCGTCTTTACCGAATTCAAAAAAATGCCCCTAGTCAATATCAACTAATAAGATTAGATTCAACCTTTCACTCGGGTGTGAACTTTGGTGGTATTAATCTATTTTATAAGGATACATTGTTTCAATTTGGAGGCATAGGGTTTTGGAAAATCAGAGACTATTTTACCTTTTTTAGTGCCAAAACCCAAGAATGGGAACTTTTTACTGCCAATAAAGGAGTGCCTGTGTTTCAAGCTCCAGATAAAGGGATTTTGTATTATTTAGACCAAGAAAAAGGCAAATTCTATTTATCCAATTCTATCCATCAACAAGATTTTCCAAATACTTTAACCACAAACTCATCAGACACCTGTCGTGTTTTTGATTTTAAAGAAAGAAAATGGATGAATCTAGGGAAATTAAATCCATTGCTAAAAGAAATTGCACAGAAAAGCGTGGATTTAAAAACAATGATTGGCCCATATGTAGTTTTTCATTCCGACTTAGCATTGTATTGGTTAAATTTTTCTGACAACCAGTTTGGTAGCTTAGTGGTAGATAAACAAGCAGAATTTAGAGAAAAATGGCTCAAAATTTATAAAGGCCGTCCGGAACATATGTATCAATTCGTGATGGGCTCGAATTATTATTTAATAAGAATAGAAAAGGATGGTCAACTAACCTATGAAACGATTTCTTTAAATGATAAAGATTTTATAGATAGCGCTTCTCAGCCAGTCTATACGAATAACCCCTTCACGTCATTTTTAAAAACAATAGAACCTAGTAAACCAATTATAGGCAATGCCTTTATCGTATTGATCGTATTGTTACTTTATACTTTCTACAATAAAAAATTCAAGAAAAAGAAAATTCCACAAGAAGTACAATCCATTTTATATAAAAACTTTTTTAGTTCCTTGACGATTGTAGAAAAAGAATTAATTCAATCAATCTATCAATTGCAAATTAAAAACGAACAGATAAGTATAAAAACAATCAATAAAATAATTGGGGTACAACAAAAAGATACCATTACGCAAAATAAAAGTCGTAGTGATAACTTTTTAAGAATCAACCAAAAATTCAAATTAGCAACTAGGGAAAATGATTCATTGATTGTAAAACAAAGAGAGGAAACAGATAAGCGACAATACAATTATAATATCAACACTGATTTTATTAAAGAAATTGAGAAGCTAATTTTAAACAACTAATAAGCTGCAACCTCTTCTTGCACTTTGGTCCAGACGGCCAATGACTTCAAAACTTCCGTCTTCATAGACCACCCCAATATCTTCTGTTGCTATAAAAGCACAGCTATTAAAATTGGCTAAGTCTATAATATGTAAGACACCCCTGCCTAACACACTTAATGCGGTAGGATCAGATTCATCGGCTACCAACACTTTCATCCAAGGAGGGCAAATGTAAATCCCATTCCCTTTTGAATAAGCTTGACTTAGGAGCTCTGTCATACCATATTCAGAATGGATTACATCTACACCAAAACCTTTTGCTAAATAAGCATGTAGTGCAGGCTTGGTTAATTCTTGCTTTCTGCCTTTCATGCCTCCTGTTTCCATCACCTTCGTATGCGTTAATTGTTGAGGAAATAGCTCTACAAAATCCATTAGGGCAAAACTGACCCCAATTAATAATGTTTTTTGTTTCGCTTTTTCCAATGCAGCCAAACTTTGATTAAGCTTGTCAAAATCATATAGATAAAATCCACTTGTGGGATGGCCACTCGCTTCAATTAAATGGTGGGTCATGTAGACCAATGAAGCATGTTGCCGTTCTAAATAGTTGGGTAATAAACCAATAATGCAATATGCTTTAGGAGACCCATAAAATTGTTGAAAGCATTCCATGAAACTCTGTTCATACACTTTTAAGTCTTTTACAAAATGCTTGCTTACTGTATCCTGTGTTGTGCCGCTGCTTTCGAAATGAAATTCAGGACATGCACTTCCAGTATAAATAGCATGCGTCTTAAAAAAGTGAATGGGCAAAAATGGTATTTGCTCGATACTGTTTATTGTATCTAATTGAACTTTCATCGATCGGATCCACTCATTATAAACCGCATTGTTTGAGGCCTGAAATTGCATTAATGACAAGGCATAGCTCAAGAATTCGGAGGGTTTCAAGCCCTTTAAATCCTCCATGTCCCAACTTTGGCCTTTCATACTACTTAGGTTTGCTACAAATGTATTAATAAAGACAGAATGTAGTATCTTGCAAGGGTTATAATTAAACCGTTCCTTATGGCAAAAGCAGCAGCAAAAAAAGTAAGTACTTCAAAGAAAAAGGATTTAATCAACCCAAAATCTTATCAGTTTTTAAAGGAATACATCAACAATCCTTCGCCGGTTGGTTTTGAAAGTAGTGGGCAAAAAATTTGGTTGAATTATTTGACACAATATGTGGATACTACTTTTACAGATCCCTATGGAACAGCAGTTGGTGTCATTAATCCTGATGCTCCATTTAAAGTAGTTATTGAAGCGCATGCAGATGAAATAAGTTGGTTTGTAAATTATGTCAGCGATCAAGGATTGATTTACTTAAAACGCAATGGTGGAGTTGATCATCAAATTGCACCATCCATGCGTGTTTGGATCCATGGTAAAAAAGGACCAGTTAAAGCTGTGTTTGGATGGCCTGCAATCCATACAAGATTGAGTAACCCAGAACAAAAAGAGCCGCAACCTAAAGTAGATAATCTTACATTGGATTGTGGAGCAAGATCTAAAAAAGAAGTTGAAGCATTGGGTATCCATATCGGAGCTGTTGTAACCTATGAAGAAGGGTTTGATGAATTAGCACACGATTTTATCATTGGACGCGCTTTTGACAATCGAGTTGGCGGATTCATGATTGCAGAAGTTGCAAGAATGCTCTCTGAGAATAAAAAGAAACTACCATTTGGTTTATACATTGTGAACGCAGTGCAAGAAGAAATTGGATTAAGAGGTGCCGAAATGATTGCTAGAAGAATTAAGCCCAATATAGCTATTGTGACTGACGTGACCCACGACACACATACGCCGATGATTAATAAGGCGATCGAAGGAGATATTCAATGTGGAAAAGGTCCATCTTTAGCTTATGCTCCTGCAATCCATAATAAATTATTGGCGATTGTGGAGACAGCTGCAAAGAATAAGAAGATACCAGTACAATATAGAACACTCAGCAGAAGTACCGGAACAGATACCGATAGCTTTGCGTATGCAAATGATGGCTGTCCTTCTGTTTTAATTTCTATCCCATTAAGATATATGCACACTACGGTTGAAATGATTCACAAAAAAGATATAGTAGACACCATACAATTAATGTATGAAACTTTATTGCAACTGAGTCCTAAAACTAATTTGAGTTATCTATAATGGTCAACTCCTCCCCCCTCAAAATTGCAGTACTAGATCTGTATGATGGCAGTGCCAATATGGGGATGGATTGTATCTTGGAAATTTTAGACAATTGGAGCAATGAAAGAAGTGTCGAAATTCAGATAACCCTATTTGATGTTAGAGCAAAGAATGAACTCCCTGGCATCGAATTCGATCTTTATCTTTCTTCTGGTGGACCAGGATCTCCAATTGATACCCATGAAGCACAATGGGATATCAATTATTGCAATTGGTTAGATAAAATGTATCTAATCAAAAAACCTGTGCTCTTGATATGCCATAGTTTTCAATTGGCATGTAGGCATTTCGATATTGGTAAAGTTGGTCTAAGAAAATCAAAGCAATTAGGCATACTGCCTATTCATCCGACAACGCCTCATTCGATTTTCGATCAATTACCCGATCCGTTTTTTGCTTTGGAAAGTCGCCTTTACCAAATCACCGAACCCAATGATGAAAAAATTCAATTGATGGGGGCAGCGATCATCGCCCTTGAAAAAAATAGACCTCAGCTACCCTATGAAAGGGCATTGATGGCTGTAGCATTTAATGAAACAATGATTGGCGTTCAATTTCATCCAGAAGCAACTAAAGAAAGATTGATCAATTATTTCAATACAGACAAGATCAAAGCTGCAGTATTGGAAGACTTTAGTGAAGACAAATGGGATCAAATTATGCACTCTTTGGAAGACGATTCCAAAATTGAAAATACTTGCAGCAAATTTATACCTAACTTTCTCAATCAAATGTTGCTCGCATGATTCCAGCAATTCGATCAGCCTTTAATGCTCAATTTACAGCAGAAAAGTATCAACAATACTGCTCTATTTTAAATGAAAAATTTAAAGATTGTATCCCATTTAGAATTGCAGAAACACCCGTATTTATAGACAAGTCATTCAAAGAACAGCTCCTTGATGCAGGTGAATCTATTTGTCAATTTATAACAGATCCTTCCTTCCAGTCAAAAACAAACACAGCCATACCAGCTGGCATGCATATTCCCAATGAAAAAGCTTTCCCAGAATGCGTCGTGGTAGATTTTGCGATTGCTGAGGGACAAGATGGGACAATAGCGCCTCAATTAATTGAACTTCAAGGATTCCCTTCTTTATTTGCATTTGAATTATTACAAGCGCAAGCTTTAGAATCAGCTTATGACTTACCAAGCGACTTTTCACCATTCCTCAATGGATATGATCAAACAAGTTATAAGGAATTTTTAAAGTCTGTGATACTTGGTGACCATGAGAAACATACCATTCTATTAGAAATAAAACCCTATGAACAAAAGACCCGACTCGACTTACTACTTACCGAAGCTTGGTTCAATGTGCCGATAGTTTGTCTTTCAGAAATTTACCTAAAAGACAAAACACTTTTTTATAAAAAAGAGGGAGTTGAAATTAAAATAGAACGGATTTACAATCGTGTAGTGTATGATGAATTGATGCAGCAAGCTCCCGAAATGCAGTCAAAGTTTCAATTACTTGAACAAGCAGAAGGTCTTGAATGGGTTAACCATCCGCATCATTTTTTTAGAATTAGTAAATATATACTACCCTTATTGAACCATCCTGCGATTCCAGTTGCACATCTTTTGTCTGATTTGAAAAAAAATCAATTTCTCACTGAACTAGACCTCGGTGAATTTATTTGTAAACCACTTTTCTCATTTGGAGGTCAAGGGGTGATGCTCAACCCTACAATAGCATCCCTTGATTCAATTAAAGATCCGGAAAATTGGGTTGTACAAAAGAAAGTGCATTATGCAGCAGTGATTGATACTCCATCTGGACCTTCTAAGGCAGAAATTAGATTATTCTATTTTTGGAATAAAGTACAGCATCGTTATCTGGCCACCAATAATTTAACAAGAATAAGCAAAGGCCCTATGATTGGCGTGAGCTATAACGACACTGCCACCTGGATAGGTGGCAGTATTAGCTATTTTGAACAGTAAATTAGTTGAACAACAAGTTTATATTCTTTTCAATACAACTACTTATTCAGACTTATTCATCCATTTCCCTAATAAACTAAATCCGTTTTTAACAACTAAGGATTTCCCAATCCAAGCCCTAGCGTCAGCATTGCTTACCGATACAAATTCATTGTTAGATTGGGCGATTTGAATTTCAATGGCATCAAATTCATTCACTTTATTTTGTATGAAGATATAATCCTTCCCCTGAAAACGCTGCACCGCATCTATTGGGATCAACACTGCTTCGTTTGATTCAATAAATACATCTGCAGTCAAAAACATGCCTGGTAGTATATTTTTAGAAATTTGATCAAAATGACAATGTAGTAATCCAGTTTTATCTTCATTGATATTTTGAGATACGGCTAAGATGGTAACAGGATATTTTTTAGTGGGATCATTTGTTAAAGTAACTGTACCCTTCATCCCTACTTTGAAACTTGCAATGTCCTTTTCATAAATTGTAATTGCAGCATGAATGTCGTTGGGATCCATGATTTCTAATAATACATCTGATGGAGTCACATACTTGCCTCTATTAATATTCACCTTAGTAATGTAACCACTGATAGGTGCAACTAATTGAACTAAACTTGTCATTCGCTCTGTCGTCAAATTTTCTGGCTGAATATTAATCAGCTTTAATTGTTCAGACAAAGCCTTTAATTGAATGGCATTGGTATTGAACTCCGCTTGTAATTGTTGGTATGATTTTTTACTTACAGCCTCCTGTGTTAATAGTGATTTTTGACGATCAAGGTCTTGTTGTAAATACACTAACCTTGATTTTGCAGCCAAATAACTTTCTTGTAATTGTACATAAGCGGGGTCTTTAACTGTGGCCAACAGGGCGCCTTTTTTTACATAAGTACCTGGAATTAAATTGATGTCTTGCACATAGCCACCCATGGGAATACTAACAGATGCAATACCAGTTGGTGGCACATCTATTACGCCATTTAAATGAGTGATACCCTTCATTTTACCTTGTTGGATGGGCGCAAGTACAAGTTGAGCGATCGCTGCTTGTTCTTTTGTTAATTGTACTTTATTTACAGAATCTCCAGACGATTCAAGTCCTGTTTCTACTTTTGGATTGCTACCGCAACTTGATAGTAAAATGGCAGCTAAAAATGGGATATAGATTGTTTTCATTGTATGCTGTTTAAACTTATTATTTTGATAATAAATAATAAAGTGTAGATTGATTTAGATTAAATAATTCAAGTGACTCTAAAGCTTGTAATTCTATTTGTTGGGCTTGAGTCATCGCATTGGACCATTCGATATAACTTATTTGCCCCTCTTTAAATGATGCATTAGCCATTGATGCAATTTTACTAGCATTAGGAAGCATCAACTTTTGTATGTGTTGATACAAATCAAGTGTTTGTTGATAACTGCTCCAAGCTTTTTGAATCTGTAAATTTAAATCAAATACTGCTTTTTCTTTTTCTAGTTGCATTACAGTTTCATTGACTTGACTTGCTTTTACCTTCTGCTTTAACCCCGATCTAAATAAAGGAATATTCAATCCAACTGTAACCGAATTAAATCTTGCTTGATCACCCGGACTCATTCTAAAACTTTGATTCGTATAGCCCATTGCTACTTGAGGTAAAATTTTGGACTTAGCAACATTGGTTTCTTCTAGCGCAGATTGAAGCCTTTGCTGCCAAAATTGATTCAATGGATGATTTGCAGTAATCGCTGTATCAATTAACTTAGGTTCAAAAATCATCACATCATCTGGTAGGATATGATTGGTCGATTGCGTCAAAATGGTAAACTGCTTTTGAATTGCTACTATTTCAGCTTGATTCTTAATGATTGATTGTTGATGCATACTAACCCAATTCTGCATATTGACTTGCTCTAGTCCATTGTCTTGGCCCGCCTTGAATCTAGCGTCTACAGCAGCCAATTGCTTTGTATAGACTGAATCAAGCGATTTTAACAATTTCCCTTTTGCTACTTGAAACTGCAACTGCACATACAATTGCCCAACAGCATGCTTTAGAAAATTTTGATCTAAAATCATTTGATACCCATAAGTTTGACTAATCGAACTATACAAATTTTTCTGTGCTTGGTAAACTTGAGGCAAATCAAATACCTGCTCTGCGGAATATTTTGAGTCATTTAAACTACTATTTACATGCCCTAGTTCTCCCCTTAATGTTAGTTTAGCAGGATCGAAGTTTGACTTAGTAAGCGCATTGTAATAAGCTTGTTGCGCCGAAGTTGTTTTCAATGTTGGAGATACTAATAAAGCTTGCTCAATCACCTGTTGCAAATTCTTTTTTTCTGGCAAATTTTGTGCTTGTACACTTGTTGCATTAAATCCTACCATCAATAATAAAATAGTAATTGCAGCCTGTCCGATACGTTTCTTTTCAAATAGTTGATAAAAAATAGGCAATACAAATAAGGTCAATAATGTTGCAGATAATAATCCTCCAATCACTACTGTCGCTAAAGGTTTTTGTACTTCTGCTCCAGCACCACTACTTATGGCCATTGGGATGAACCCAAGTGACGCAACGGACGCCGTAATTAGGATAGGTCTTAATCTAGTTTTAGTTGCAGTGACAATGATGTCTAAAATAGTCCTGTTTGGTTCCATTGATAGTTTATTCATTTCAGTTAACAATACTATTCCATTCAGTACAGCTACCCCAAAAAGTGCAATAAATCCAACACCCGCAGAAATACTAAAAGGCATGCCTCTTAGCCACAATGCGAAAACACCCCCAATGGCAGAAAATGGAATAGCGGAGAAAATCAATAAACAATGTTTGATATTATTAAAGGCAAAAAATAGCATGACCAATATCAATAGTAAAGCGACTGGTACTGCAATTTGCAATCTATTTACTGCATGTTCTAGATTTTCAAACTGTCCGCCATAAACCACATAATAACCTGGAGGAAATTGAATCGATTTTTTAACCTTTTCCTGCACCTCAGTTACAACAGTCTTGACATCCTTCCCTCTCACATTAAATCCAACCACAATTCTCCTTGCTGCGTCTTCTCTTTGAATTTGGTAGGGGCCTTCCTCTATGCGCACTTCTGCTAACTCATATAAAGGCACTTGCTTCCTATTTCCCACTGTTACCATCAAATTTTTAATTTGCTGCCAATCTTTCTTTTGAACCGAATTCAATCTCACAACTAAATCAAACCTTCTATCGCCTTCAAAAACTTTTCCGGCTACACCTCCTGCATATGCTGACTGAATCACTTGATTGACTTCTTTAATATTCGCACCATATCTGGCAATAGCTGTTCTGTTGAAATGCACCACGACCTGAGAAATCCCTGTGACAGTTTCAGTATATAGATCTTTTGCGCCATCTACTTCTTTAATCAGATTTCCCATCAATGCTGCATACTTTGCTAAACTATCTAAATTCTCTCCAAAAATTTTACAAGACACATCCTGTCTAGAACCTGTCATCAACTCATTGAATCGCATTTGTACAGGATATTGAAAACCTGAAGTAATCCCTGGAACCTGTGACATCACTTTACCCATGGTATCTGCTAGTTGATCAAATGTTTTTGCTGACACCCAATCCTTCTTGTCTTTTAAAATGATCATCAAATCCGAGGCTTCCATTGACATTGGATCTGTAGGAATTTCTCCAGCGCCAATTTTAGTCACTATTTTTTCAATCTCTGGAAAACGATCTAATAGTAATTTAGATGCTTTTTGTGTTGCATCCAAAGTGGTATTCAATGAACTTCCACTCAACATTCTTGTATCAACGGCAAAGTCACCTTCTTCTAATTTAGGGATGAACTCGCCACCTAATGTCGTTAATAAAATCAAAGCTCCAACAAACACTGCAATTGTTAAGCCAACAATTTTCTTTGGCATACTTAAAGCTTTCATTAACAATGGCTCGTAGAATGCCTCTAGCTTTTGCATGTAGCGATCTGTCAATGTTTGTTTTTGTATCCTATTTCGATTCAACACCCAGGCGCTCATCATAGGTACATAGGTAATGGATAAAATGAATGCTCCTATCAAAGCAAATGAAACAGTCTGCGCCATTGGCTTAAACATCTTGCCCTCAATGCCCGTTAGAGATAAAATTGGTAAGTAGACAATCAATATAATAATCTGACCGAAAGCAGCAGCACCCATCATTTTATTTGACACTTGACCCACAATTGAGTTCATTTCTTGCTTATCTAATTGATTCTGTGCTCCTTTTTTTGAACTATGGTACAATTGATGCAACACTGCCTCTACAATAATTACAGCACCATCTACAAGCAATCCAAAATCTAAAGCACCCAAACTCATTAAGTTACCGCTTACTCCAAATAGGTGCATTAAAATAAATGCAAATAACATAGACAATGGAATGACTGAAGCAACAACCAATCCTGCTCTTAAGTTGCCTAAAAATAGGATCAACACAAAAATAACAATCAATGCTCCTTCCAATAAATTTTTGGAGACTGTACCAATTGCGTTGTCCACCATCTTTGTTCTATCTAAAAATGGTTCAATAACTACCCCTTCAGGCATTGTTTCTTGAATGGTTGCAATTTTAGTTTTTATATCATCAATAACCTGTTTGCTATTTTCACCTTTCAACATCATCACCACAGCTCCAGCCACTTCCCCATCTGCATTATAAGCCGTTGCACCAAATTTAGTCGCTTCACCTAGTTTAACTTGAGCCACATCTCTAACCAAAAGTGGTATGCCATTGGGTAACATTTTAACTGGAATGCTAGCAATCTGATTCATACTATCCACCATCCCTTCTGTTCTAATAAACAAGACTCCAGGTCCATGTTCAATATAAGCGCCACCTGCATTTTGATTGTTGTCATTTAAAGCGGTATAAATATCATTCACTGATAAATCATATTGCTTTAGTAATTCAGGATTGACACTCACTTCAAATTGTTTCACTGCGCCTCCAAAACTACTCACATCTGCCACCCCTGATGTACCCAATAATTGCTTACGGACAATCCAATCTTGCATCGTTCTGAGCTCCGTCAAACTATATCGACCCTCATACCCTTTCTTAGGTCTAACTACATATTGATACACTTCTCCTAAACCAGTTGTCAATGGTCCTAATTCCGGGATCCCCATACCTTCTGGCATTTGAGACTTCACTGTAATCAATCGCTCAGAAACTTGTTGCCTTGCCCAATAAATATCAATATCGTCATTGAAAACAAGCGTTACCAAACTTAAGCCAAACCTTGAAAAACTTCTTTGTTCAACAATCCCCGGCACATTTCGTGTAGCTTGTTCTATTGGTACTGTAATGAGTCGTTCTACGTCTGGTGCGCCAGCACTTGGAACAGAAGTAATAATCAATACTTGATTGTTCGTGATATCTGGAACAGCGTCAATTGGTAGTTTGGAGATAGAATAAATCCCTCCTAGCATCAACGCAAACAATCCAAGAAGTACAACTAATTTATTCTTAATAGAAAACTGTATAATTTTTGATAACATAATAATATTTCTTATTCAACATAATGAATAGATACGACGCACATAAATAGGTCATATCAAATAATTGCAAAAATGAAAAATGGATTATGCTCGTGGAGGCTGAAAGATAGCATTCAATTTTGTAGACAAATCGAATCGATCATTCACAACTGGATAAGTTCTATTGATAGCAAACTCAATTGGCTGAATGCTGAAATTTTTTGGCGCAAAGACACTCACAAAATTTAAAAGTGATATGGTTCTGTTCGATGACTTAAATGGCAACTCCATGTCTTGCTGAAAATCATTATCATAAGTTTGAACAGAGAAATAATGCATGTCTATAAATCGACTAAAGCTGATACCACTTGTGATTTGTTGATGCGTTTTATAATGCGCAATCAAGTTGGGCAGTTTCAATAATTGATAAGCCTCTGTAGCTCCTAGGAGATACAGAGACATCAAAAATATTGTAAGTGACTTTTTCACCTTCTAAAGTTAAGACTTTTTTCGTTGTTTTAACTTAGGTAAAGCATTGAAAAGCAGGTAATCTACACTAAGGTATAAACTGTTATTCGTCATTCTATTGGTCTTATCCAATAAGGCGAATCGGTAACCCAGATTCACTTTAGCTTGGCTGTTAAAAATCATTTGAATAGAAGGGGCAGCATCTAAATATTGCCCCTTGCCAGACAGCAGTTTTTGGCCCAGTAATTCTAAGTAAAGATTGATATTGGTTTGCCCATAGGAAGCATAACGCTTAGGGTAGACCAACAATCCATTGGAAAAACTATATTGAAAGGCACCCCTTCCATAGTGTTGACTCCAATCTTGTTTCTGAACATATCCCATACTGAGCGAACTAGCCCATTTATGCTTTAATTGTGTGACAATGACCCCAGCACCTTTTACAGATTCTTCGCCATCTAACAAAACTGCATTGGTGTGGACCGCCTGGCGATTGGTTTGAATTGCCTTAGCATAAAATGCCACCCGAGTATGTGCATACATCGCATCTTTTGTATAAATACGATATTGTGCATAGGCATCGGTTCCTGCATAATTAGTGCCAAGATAAAGGGATAATTTCTTACTTAGTCCCAATTGAATTTGGGTATGTTGATTATTTCTACTTGTGTTTCCGCCCATTTTTTGAAAACTATGCTTCAAGCCAATCGCCCTTGCAGGCTTGGTACTTGCAGGTTCTGTAAAAACATACAACTCCTGTGCCACTAATGGTAAAACAGCAAAAATAAAAAGAACCAACCCGCAAAAACGAATGGACATCAATCTGCTATTCATACACTAAGCTTTGAACCCCAAAACCAGCATCTGTAACTGCAGATTTGATTTGATCAATGACTACAGTTTTGCCAGATTTAAACGTAAGGATATATTTGGATTGCTCGATATCCACTTTTACATCCGCTACAAAATCCAAACTACTTAAAGCCTTAAAAATTGCTTTTGAACACATAGAACAAGTCAAACCAGATGCTACCAAAGTCACTTTCTTGATTTCTGCAGGTGGTGTTGCTTCACGATCATACTTACAGCACTCATGCAAAGCGTCATATGCCGCCTTTGTTGCTGTTTTATGCTCTGTGTCATAACCTACTGCAGTGATGGCTGATTCAATCTTATCTAAGCTTGTTTTGCCATCAAAAATCAAAGTCAATAACTTGGCGTCCATATCCCAACTTGCAGATGTTGCACCTGCAGACTTAGCAGCTTTTTCGATACTTGATTTACACATACCACAATTACCAGCCACTTTTAACTTTGTAGTAGTTTGCGCATTTGCGGAAAATAGCATGGCGATCATTAAGCCACTTAATACTAATAATTTTTTCATAAGATAATTTTAATGTTTATAACTGGAAATACAATAAATGAATCCGGTAAAATAGATTTACCAAGTCCATTGAAGTTCAGACAACATTAAAATCAAATTAAATAAAGACAATCTAAAACATAGATTGGCGGACCTGCAAATAGCAGCCCCTTCTTTGAATAAACTTGGGCTTTTGTTTTTTGAGGAACAAAAGGTGTAACCAAGCAGGTATAAAATTCTACCGGAATAGTTGCAACAAATGAAGGATTTTTTGCAACTGGCAGTTCAGCAGATTGGTGTAAATCTTGCTTTTTTATGAAAGTTGTTTTTTCTGCACAACAAGTGTCTTTTTTATTCGACTTGCCACAAAAACACTTTTGAACTTTTCCAGCACAAAGATGTGCATTTACAGTAGCTCCGATACTGGAAAAACTATACACAAATAAAAGTAGTATGGTCAAGACTTGTTTCACAATACAAAGTTAGTACTAATTGATAAAATTCCACCAAATTCCGACTCTTAACCAAGTTCCAGTTCCTGGATAATTGGGCGCTGTGAAATTATAACGTGTACCTAGTTGATTACTAGTCGCTAATAAAGTATTCAACTGTTCCATGCGAATAAATCCTTTGAATCTATTGATCCTGAAATTTAAAAAAGCATTGGCAATTGGTCTATTATTGGTAGTAAATTGATCTTGAAGGTAAAACTGTCCAGTTAAAGGCATATAGCCGTCAGGCTGATAAGAAGAATGGTAGATCAGTTCTAAGCCCGTTGAGAGATATAAGTTTTTAAAGAAATTACCCTCAAAAGCAAGCCTTTGTCTAGTGAAGAGAACAGGTAAATGCAATGGCGCATTAGGGTCAATCACTTGCAAAGTGAACTCATTGTACCAATTCCAATAGCGACTTAATTTCAATTGATGTGTTATAGTCCCTCTTATATAACTTAATGCTTTGTCATAAACCTTTGGCTGATACCCTGAACCAAAATACAGGTAATTCTGAATTAACTTGTACTGAATCGATGCCCCAATACCAGGCTTTTTTTGCTCCCATAGACCGCCCACTTCAATGATATTCTCTTTATCAATTTTTAGGCTTTCTAGCATCGGGAATGCCGTTATTCCAAGACGATTGAAAGAAGGTGTCCGATTGGAATTCTGCATCCACAATTCCAACTTGTCCCCTTTTTTATTGACCAAACTACTTAAAGAAAATTGTGCTTCATAATCGCCTGCATGATATCCATTTAAAAATAGTTTTCCAGATGCTTGAAGGTCCCAACGCAGGTTCTTAGTTTTATTTTTATACACACCAAGTCCATATACATCATGGTTCGACCATCTAATCAACGTGTCTTTGAAATTCAGTTGCTGGTAGCCTATTCCTATTTGCAAATACTGATTGGGATTTGTTTTCTCTGGAAAAGAAACTAAACTAAACTCATTGGTTAATCTTTTCCAATTATCTTGAAACAACATAGCTTCACCAACAAGCCCTGTATAATTAAAATATTGTTGATAATTCAGTGCATTGGGATTGGCGTCAGCAAAAATAAATTGATTGGACTGATATTTTATTTCATTCTGGAATCTAAGTCTAGGATAAAATAAATAAGTAGTAACTGTGTCTTTAACCACTGAATCTTTTTGTCCAAAATCATAGGTCTGCTTCCATACAAAACTTTGTTCCTTATAAGTTGACCCAGTTGCAATATTGGTGTTGAATGGATTTCTAAAAGACGCGCCACTAACACCAAGTCGAGTTTCCAGCTCATATGGATTATTCAATGAAAGACTATCAATTAATGCACTATTCACTAACCCTCCATTCTCAGAAGATGCAGACTTATTCGACAACATTACCCAATAAGAGGCATAGCGCTTTCGCTTAGATTGGTAATTTGCAGTAATACGCAAATTATTCAAATTAGCATGTTGGTTTTTCAAATTTCCAGGCGCATTGCTAAAGCGATAGGCAAAAGAATAGTTGAATTGTTTTGTTTTATTTTGTGTGTGGAGTATTTCAATTAACTGCTCCCCTTTACCTCCCAACAAATAACCCAATTCTGTGTAAGGTTTTGTTGTTTGATAAAATGGAGTTTGCTCCAATGTATAATTGTACACTTCATAAGCCCTAAACCCGGCGTCCCATCCACCTCTTTGCAATGGATTGAATAAATAAGATTTACTTGCGTTACCTAAATTACCTAAATGATAATTAGTATAAGGTAAAATGAATTTTGAATAGAAATCAGACACAGATGTATCCATTTTCTGAATCACTAAACTATTGTACAATCGATAGTAAATTGCAATTGAATCTTCAGACTTGTCTCTTTTTTGTAAAGAGTCAGTCCCTCCTCCACCTCCCCCACTAAATGAATTAAAGCGCATATTCTGTGCCTTCAACTGTCCTACCAAAAGACAACTGAACAAACAATACATGAAAAAAATTGGCTTAGGACTCATTTTAGAATGTAGGATTGTTCTATTTAAAAAAGACAAAAGCATTAAGCTGCTACTTCTTTAACCAATGCACTAAAAATTAAAGTCAACAATGGCTCAGCTGCATTTGCTGCGGCTAAAACTTCTTCGTGCGTGATGACATTGTTATCCTCTCTAATACCTAAGTCGGTTACCACACTCATCGCAAACACTTTCATGCCACAATGTACAGCGGCAATATTTTCTTGCACTGTACTCATACCTACGACATCCCCACCTGAAATTTTAATCAACTGATACTCTGCTCTTGTTTCAAAAGTAGGACCTGTTACACCAACATAAACCCCTTCGTGCACTTTGATTTTATGATCAGCCGCAATTCGTTTTGCTTTTTCTATAAATGAACCGGCATAGGGCTCACTCATATCTGGGAAACGTGTTCCCAATGCTGCCTCGTTTTTGCCCAACAAAGGATTGATTGTAAAGAAACTAATATGATCTTTTATGATCATTAAATCTCCCACTTGATAGTCTTTATTGACGCCACCTGCCGCATTAGATAATAATAGATTTTCTACCCCTAGCAATTTCAACACACGAATAGGGAAAACAACCTGCTCTGCAGTATATCCTTCGTAAAAATGGAAGCGACCTTCCATGACCCAAACTCTTTTGCCATTTAATGTGCCCAAAATTAATCTTCCCTTGTGCCCTTCAACAGTACTCACTGGGAAATTTGGAATTTCGCTATATGGAACACTAAATTCTGGTTCAATGACACTTGATAAATTACCCAATCCACTTCCTAAAATAATAGCGGTATTGGCTGTTGCAGTGATTCTTGATTGAATAAAACGAGCAGTTTCTTCTAACTGTTGCATTAATGGAGACATATTTTGGCCTTTATTGAGCCACAAATATAACAACAGTAGAGGACTCTAAGCCTTAATTGACTTAGTTTCTCCCTTTAAAACGGTGTAAGCAATGACTGCACTAATTAACATAAATACAGCACCCAGTAAAAAAGATGCGCCTGGAAAATAAATAGGATTGCTTGGCTTGGTGAAATAAGCAAACAAACTTGTCATAATCAACGGCCCTGCAATGGATGTCACACTCATAATACTGGTCAATGACCCCTGAAGTTCCCCTTGTTCGTTTTTTGGCACATGGACTGAAATTAAAGATTGCAATGCTGGTCCAGAAATGCCCCCCAAACAATAAGGTATTAAGAATACAAACATCATCCATGAGCTGGAAGCAAAGGCAAATAACAAAAGACCCAAAGCATATAATGCTATGCCAAAATAAACCGATTTTTCATTGCCCAGTTTTGGATTGATATAACGTATTAAAACACCTTGAACCAACCCTACTAATAAGCCTACCATACCCAAGGATAACCCAATCATTTTTGGCGACCATTTAAATTTTTCCATATTGGCAAAACTCCAATTACTTTGTACGGCATGAGAAGCTAAATAGATAAAGATTAAAGAAAAAATTAAACCAGAAACAGCAGGATATTTTTTTAAATGTACCAATGAACCTAAAGGATTGGATCTTTTCCAATCAAAAGCCCTTCTGTTTTCTACTGGCAATGATTCTGGTAACACAAAATATCCATAAACTACATTTAATAAAGCTAAACAAGCAGCTACAATAAAAGGTAACCTTGGACCGATTTCCCCTAAAAATCCACCTAACATTGGTCCAATAATGAATCCGATTCCAAAAGCAGCTCCAATCATACCAAAATTTTGTGCTCGATTAGAATCGTCACTAATATCTGCCATATAAGCAGATGCAGTAGTTACACTTGCTCCAGTGATGCCTGAAATGGTTCGACCAACAAATAACCATAATATGGAAGGTGCAAATGCTAGAAACAAATAGTCCAACCCAAAACCAAATAAAGAAATTAAAAGCACCGGTCTTCTGCCATATTTATCACTTAAACTTCCTATCAAAGGGGCAAACAAAAACTGCATAGTCGCATACAAAAAAGTCATCCACCCGCCATACAATGAAGCCTTACTTAAATCATGGGTATGCAGCAACCCCTCTATTAATTGAGGAATAACAGGAATAATAATCCCAAGTCCCACAATATCAATTACCAATGTGAGAAAAATAAACCCTACTGCTGCCTTCTTTGTATTTGCCATAAAATAAATTGACGGATAGACCAAATTGTCTATCCGTCAAATATACAAGTACAAATCAATACTTCAAAAAGCATTCCTTGATTTAGGCAGCGCAAAGTCATTCATTAAGCTTCGTTCCTAAATACCACCACTCCATCAAAAATGTCAATTAACACTTTCTTGGACTTGTCAATCGCGCCACTTAAAATCTGCTTACTCAATTCATTGACCACCAACTTCTGTATCAAACGCTTTAAAGGTCTTGCACCAAATTGCATATCAAAGCCTTGTTCTGAAAGGTATGCAACAAGGTAATCAGTGAACTCAATATGCATTCCATTTTCAGCTACCAATGACTTTAATTGATTCAACTGAATTTGCACAATCGCAGACATCTGCTTTCTCAATAATGGAGAGAACATAATAATATCATCAACTCTATTTAAGAATTCAGGACGGATGGTTTGCTTAAGCAAATTCATCACTTCCGTTTTTGCCAATTCCGTTTTTTCATCCAAATTCTTATCTGTCACTTCTTCAAATGCATCTTGAATTAAATGACTTCCAATATTGCTCGTCATAATGATGATGGTGTTTTTAAAATTGACCACCCTTCCTTTATTGTCGGTCAAACGTCCATCATCAAGCACTTGAAGCAAGACATTCCATACATCAGGATGCGCTTTTTCAATTTCATCCAATAGTACGACACTATAGGGCTTTCTACGAACTGATTCAGTCAATTGTCCTCCTTCATCATAGCCAACATATCCTGGAGGGGCACCAACCAATCTTGACACCGTATGCTTTTCCTGGTACTCACTCATGTCAATTCTAGTCATCATGCTGTCATCGTCAAACAAATAGTTGGCTAAAGCTTTTGCCAATTCTGTTTTACCTACTCCTGTGGTGCCTAAGAATATAAATGACCCAATTGGCTTCTTTGGATCTTGTAATCCAGCCCTGCTTCTTCTGATCGCATCTGATACTGCAGTGATGGCTTCTTCTTGTCCCACTACTCTTTCATGTAAAGCAGATTCTAAATGCAATAATTTTTCTCTTTCTGATTGCATCATTTTAGACACAGGGATACCGGTTGCTTTTGCAATATTCTCTGCAATATCATCAGCATCCACTTCTTCCTTCATCAAACGCTTCCCTTCTTCTCCTAAATCTTTTAACTGATTCGTCAAATCCAATAAAAGCGTTTCTTGTTCTTTTAATTTTCCATATCTAATCTCTGCCACTTTACCATAATCTCCATTGCGCTCTGCTACCTCTGCAGCTTGCTTTAGCTGCTCCATTTGGCCTTTTGCCTCTTGGACTTTATCTACCAATTCTTTTTCTACTTTCCATTTTGCAGTAAGCGTATCCTGCTGCACCATTAAATTACTAATCTCAACATTCAATTGTTTTAATTGATCCGGATTGTTTTCGCGCTTGATCGCTTCTCTTTCAATTTCCAATTGTCTAATTTGACGTTGCAAAGTATCCAAGTCTTCTGGCATTGAATTCATTTCTAACCTGAGCTTTGCAGCACTTTCGTCTATTAAATCTATCGCTTTGTCTGGTAAAAAACGATCCGTAATATACCTTGAAGAAAGTTCTACTGCTGCCACGATTGCCTCATCCTTAATTCTAACGTGGTGATGGGTTTCATACCTTTCTTTTAATCCTCTTAAAATAGAAATTGCATCTTCTTTTGAAGGCTCATCAATCATGACTTTTTGAAACCTTCTTTCTAATGCTTTATCTTTCTCGAAAAATTTTTGATATTCGTTTAATGTTGTTGCTCCTATAGCCCTTAACTCACCTCTTGCCAATGCTGGCTTTAATATGTTAGCTGCATCCATGGCACCTTCACCGCCACCTGCACCAACCAATGTATGAATCTCATCAATGAACAAAATGATCTCTCCGTCACTTGTTGCCACTTCCTTAACCACTCCTTTCAAACGTTCTTCAAATTCGCCTTTATATTTTGCGCCAGCAATCAACTGCCCCATGTCTAATGCATAAATGATTTTAGACTTTAAATTTTCAGGCACATCGCCATTGACAATACGCATAGCCAATCCCTCAGCAATGGCAGTTTTACCTACACCAGGCTCACCTACTAAAATGGGATTGTTCTTGCTTCTTCTAGTAAGAATGTGCAATGTTCTTCTAATCTCATCGTCACGACCAATCACTGGATCTAACTTTCCTTTATTGGCCATATCATTTAAATTCTTTGCATATTTTGACAAAGCTTGAAACTGCGTTTCTTGCGTAGCAGATTTAACAGTTTCACCTTGCCTTAATTCAGTGATGGCCGTCTTTAATCCTTTTTCAGTTAGTCCTGCATCTTTTAAAATCTTAGCAACTGGGTCATTGACTTGTAGGATCCCTACAATTAAATGCTCCACTGTAACAAAGTCGTCACCAAAGTCTTTCAATGAAGCTGTCGCTTTGAGTAATACTGCATTTAAATCCCTACTCAATGCAGAGGCAGGTTCACCACTTTGCTGTTTTGGCAATTTGTCAAATAAGGCATCTAGTTTTTGCAAAACCCATGCAGGTTGTACATTATTTTTTTTCAACAAAAAATCAGTTGGACTGTCTTTGTCTCCAAGAATAGCTTTTAATAAATGAGCTGTCTCAATATTAGCGTGTTGGTTATTGTAAGCCAACTGTTGAGCAGCCTGAATCGCTTCCTGCGCTTTGATGGTATATTGATTTAAATTCATAGTACTAGTTTTAGTATTTACTTTATACCCACAAATAGAGCGCCACTGCTTTATTTCAGCAATTATGTCTTAATCTGCATTAAAAAAGAGCAATTAAGTCAGGCAATCCTTACATTTTCTGCTAATTTTACATACGATGACAAAAAGTATGAAAACGGCACATAAAAGGAACCTAATGTTACCTAAATACGAACATAAAAGTGAACCCCTTGCTCCTTCAAGTGTTTATTTAAAACGAATTTTAATTAACCTTGCTTGGACGAGTACCATTTTATTTTTATCACTCATGATAGGTGTATTGGGTTATAAATTTTTAGCTCCTATGAGTTGGATAGACGCCCTTCACAACGCCTCTATGATTTTAAGTGGCATGGGGCCTGTGGTTACGATTCAGACTACAATTGGAAAACTATTTTCTTCATTCTACGCATTATTTAGTGGCGTGGTCTTTATCACCAATATTGGTATTTTAATTGCCCCCGTTGCTCACCGATTTTTTCATAAAATGAATCTAGAGGATTGAACCAGTTTGCGCATACACAACTCATCAAGTCATTAGCAACTCAACATGGATTTGACTTTTGCGGTATTGCCGAAGCAAAAGAATTAACAGAAGATGCATTTAGATTGGAGCAATGGCTTGCAAAAGGTTTTCATGGAGAGATGCAATACATGGAAAAACATTTTGACCTAAGAATCAATCCAAAAAAATTGGTACCTGGTGCAAAATCAGTGATTACATTTTTAAAAAATTACTATCCTGATCAAGGTCAGCAAGAAGGCTTACCAAAGATTGCTAAATATGCCTATGGACAAGATTACCACGAAGTCATCAAGATGTCATTGAATCAAATGCTAGATACATTGCGTCAAAAAATAGGTCCAATTGAGGGTAGAGGATTTGTAGATTCAGCTCCTGTATTAGAACGTTCTTGGGCTTGGTTATCAGGAGCAGGCTGGATTGGTAAAAACGGAAACTTAATTCAACCTAAAAAGGGCTCCTTCTTTTTTATCGCCAGCTTAATTGTAGATCTTGAATGCATCTATGACGAACCAATTGCAAAAGATTATTGTGGCACTTGTACAAAATGTATCGATGCCTGTCCTACACAAGCTATTTTGCCGAATAAAACAATTGAAGCCAATCATTGCATTAGTTATTATACCATTGAATTAAAAAAACAAACAATCGATACACCATCCGATAGATCCTATCAAGATTGGGCATTTGGTTGTGACATTTGCCAAGACGTCTGTCCTTGGAATCGATTTAGTCATCCACACCAGGAAACAAAATTCAAGCCCATTGAAGGATTATTAACAATGACATCAGACCAATGGCTTGAAATGGAAGAAACTAGTTTTAAATCGAGGTTTAAACAATCCCCTTTATTACGTTCTAAGTTAAGTGGGATAAAAAGGAATATGCAGTACCTAAGGGACCGAGATCGATAGAATACAAGCTGTTAGATTTTTTAATTCAACTTCCATCTTTGCCCCCAACACCTTCTCATTGAGTAAGGTTTGGAATTTTTCCCAAGGATACCATTTTACATGTTGTTCAAAAGACCAGTGGATCACATACGTCCCCTCTTTTAATGGCAGCCATTCTATTTGTACTTTATAAGGCGCTTGTCCAGTCGCTACCCAATTTAAAACAACTGTGCTATCTGTACTTGAAAGCATTTGAATTGTTTGTGTTCCTACATAAGCAATACTGTCTTTAACAGTTACGGATTGCTCTTTCCAGTCGCTCATCCATCCCTTCCACGCTGACAATTCTTTTACGCAATGTTGGATTTGAGCACTTGACGCATTGACTTCTACAGCCCTTGATGTAATTACCACTGATGGGAAAAGACTTGAAATCGCCGTGATTAAAAGTCCAATCACTAATACACTAATGAAAGCAAACCGAATTAGTTTCATGTTATTCCCATTTAAATATTTTATATGCCACAGCATACACTATTACAATCCAAATAAGTAGGATGCCAATTTCATTTCCAACTGAAAATAAATTTGCCCCTTCGAATGCAATATCCCGCATCGCATTGTTGAAATGCGTTAAAGGCAAAATATTACAAAAAGGTTGTAGCCATTTTGGAAAAGAATCAACAGAGAAGAAAGTACCTGCCAATAAAAACTGAGGCAAGGTAATTAAATTGGCAAATGGAGGAATGGTACTTTCGTTTTTCGCCACACCACTTACGATGAAACCAAAGCCCATAAATAATACCAATGCGATAAAGCTCAGTGCCATGATATTCAAAAAAGTGATCCACCCATGCACGAGCGTAAATTTGAATGCAAAATGTCCAATTCCAATAATGATCACTGCTGTCATCAATTGGAAAATAACCCTACTTAGTGCCTCACCTAAAATAATATAAAGTCGTCTTATCGGTGTCGCATAAAATCTTTTTAAAACCAATTGCTGCCTCAAATTAAAAAACAAAAAAGCAACACCAAATACACCCGAGCTTAATAAGGAAAATCCAAGTTGGCCAGGCAAAATAAAATCTATTGTTCTGTAGGTTCTGCCAGGCACTTCTATCACTTCATTTTTCACCACTGCAATGGTTGGCGCATCTTTAAATTGAGTTGCATTGATATTTGCAATCACCGCATTTAAAATAGATTTGATCAATTGTATGTTTTGCGGATTGGCCGCTGCAGAACTTGTTAATTGAATTTGAAAGGGCTGATTGGGATTTTGAGTCGGCTGAATATCTATCAATGCTGTAATTCTTCCTTTAGCTAACTCAGCATTGACAGTTGCTTGATCAGCAACAACAAATTTCAAACCAGCCAAAGACTTTACTTTTTCATAGACCAAATTGGTTGTGTCCGCATTCGGCGCTAAAGCAACTTTTACATTGATATTCCCTCCACTGCTTAGAAAACCAAATACTAAAATGAATATTAGTGGGAATGCAATACTAAAAACGACTGCAGACGGGCTTCTCAAAATAGAACGCAAACTTGCTTTTGAAATAGCAAGCATTGCTTTGATTTGACTATATGAACGCATCATACTTAAGGCTGTTTAACCACAAATATAGGCATTCGCGCTTGAGGGGCCCCAACCATTTGCTGAACCGATTTCATATGCTGTAAAATCTGCCATTGATTTGCCCCTATTTCAGATTCAATTGATTTCACTTTTACATAATCCTTATAATCTTCAATAAAATCTTCGATGAATGATTTTGATTCTGGATATTGTTTAATACTATAGCCTTTTACTTTTGCCATTTTAGCAGCAGCTGCAAGCGCATCATTCAAAGTTCCAATTCGATCCACCAGTCCTACTTTAATAGCATCAGATCCCAGCCATACACGTCCCTGTGCAATTGAATCAATGTATTCAATTGATTTTTTTCTGCCCTTGGCAACCCTTGATTTAAATGTGTGGTAAATGCTATCTACACCGGACTGCAACATTTTCTGCTCCATCGTATTTAAAGGTCTTGTCGCTGTTGGCGCATCTGCATAAGTAGCTGTTTTTACGCCATCAAAAGTGACCCCTAATTTGTTTTTCATGAATCCAGAAATATTAGGCACTACACTAAATACCCCAATAGAGCCAGTAATGGTATTGGCATCTGCATAAATAGAATCAGCACCGCATGCAATATAATATCCGCCAGAAGCAGCTACGTCACCCATACTTACTACCACTGGTATCTTTGCTTTGATCAATTCTACTTCTCTCCAAATAACATCACTTGCCAATGAACTACCACCCGGCGAATTCACTCTCAAAACCAATGCATCAATCGATTCGTCTGCTCTAATTTTTTGCAGTATCATCCTGAAATCATCACTCGCAATGGACCCTTTAACGCCTTTACCCATCACGATGTCTCCATCCGCAAATACAACAGCAATTTTGCCTGCACCGGTTCCTCTCAAGGCCACTGACTTAGCATATTCTTTGATGGAAACAAATGGAATATCTTTTTCATTTACCCCATTTAATTTTTTTGAAATGATTTTCTTCAATTGGTCATCATAGATCAATCCATCTACCAATCCGTTGGACAATGCATCTTGTGCAGATTGAATTTTACCCTCATTCGCCAAAGCTTTTAATTGATCTGGCGCAATTTGTCTTGCACTAGAAACCGTATTGATAAAATGATCGTATAAGCCATTTAACCAAACCCCAGTTTGTAATTTATTGGCATCCGACATTTTTGTATACCTAAAAGGTTCTGTGGCACTTTTAAACTTACCAGCATAAAACACTTGCATCTCCACTTCCAATTTATCCAGCATCCCCTTGAGGAAAACAGTCTCTAAAGAAAACCCGCTAAAATCTAACCCTCCTTGTGGATGCGTGTAAATTGAGTTGGCCACATTGCCTACCCAGTATCCTTTTTGAGAAATGGTTTCACCGTAAGCGAAAATAAATTTGTTGCTTTTTTTGAAATCAACCAAGGCTTTTCTAAGTTCCTCTGAGCTAGCATACCCATTTGAATTCTGTTGACATTTAATATAGATGCCTTTAATATTAGAATCTTTTTTAGCCTGTTGAATCAATCCGATGACAGTGGATAAACTTGGCACTTTCCCCGAGCCTGGATTCATTAATTCAGTAAAAGGATCTGAGACTTCTTTTTCTGTGAAATTATCTCCTAAATCTATCACCAATACCGCATTGGCTGGAACAGCAACTGGCTCATCCGAAGAAACACTTGCAGCTAAACCAATAAGTGTCATTACACCTAAAATTGAAAAAACAAATAAGGCTAGTAATGCAGCGAGAAATGACTTAAAGAAAGTTTTCATAAAACAGATTGATTGTAAAAGAAATCGAAAATAGCACCTAAAAAATGTAAGTTGCCTTGTAAAAATATGGATATTTGCGTTCATTTTTCAGCATACTTCTATGAACCATGTATACCTATTGATAGGCGGCAATATTGGGGACCGTTTGGCCAACTTAGAAAATGCTCGAAAAAGCATTGAAATTGAATGTGGCCCAATTCAACAACAATCCTCCATATTTGAAACAGAAGCTTGGGGCTTGAAAGAACAACCAGCATTTTACAACCAAGCTTTATACATTAAAACGGCATTAACTCCTCAGGATTTACTGGCAAAACTTTTAGAAATCGAAGTTTCGATGGGTCGAAAAAGATTGATCCCGCTTGGCCCTAGAACAATTGATTTAGATATCATTTACTACAACAACACCATATTAGAGGAACCAGGATTGATTATTCCACATCCAAGACTTGCAGAACGCAACTTTGTTTTGGCCCCTTTAGCTGAGATTGCAGCTGATTTTGAGCATCCAATCCTTAAAAAAACAACTATCCAACTCTACAAAGCATCTACAGATGAGGCTGTTGTGTATAAAAAAACCGATAAATAAAGCATCCAAAACTTATCTTTGGCCGCAAGTATTAGAAGCATTATGAAGCATCATTTTATAGCAATTGAGGGGAATATTGGTGCTGGAAAGACAACACTATCACATTTACTCGCACAACATTTTAATGCAAAACTGGTTTTAGAGGAATTTGCAGAGAATCCATTTTTGACGAAATTCTATGAGAACCCAAAGCAATATGCATTTCCATTGGAACTGTTCTTTTTAGCAGAACGATTTAAACAACAACAAGAAATGGTCAAATCAAATGATCTATTTCAAAATGTAACCGTCTCGGATTATATTTTCACAAAATGTTTGCTTTTTGCTAAAGTCAATTTGCCAGAGGAAGAATTTAGATTATATCAAAAAATGTTTGACGTCTTTGTGCAACAACTTACGCCTCCTGATATTCTCATTTACTTGCATTCCCCAGTGAATAGATTACAAGGAAATATTAAAAAAAGAAATCGAAAATTTGAACAATCTATTCCAGACGAATATTTATTTAAATTACAAGAAACCTATACCAGTTATATCAAACAACATAATATCAAAACGATTTTTGTTGACGCCAGCAATGCAGATTTCTTGTACAATGAAAAACATTTTCAAGTCATTATAGATGCACTAGATAAAGATCTAGAAGAAGGTCAACATTACTTCACACTACCCTAAACAAACTGATTAACTCTGTCATGGACAATCATTCACTCCAATCAACTAAAGACCCATTTGCAGCGTTAAGAATACATGAGTTCAGAAACTTAATGATTGGGCGTTTTTTGTTTATAATGGGGCTAAGAATGATGGGAACCCTTGTTGGCTGGTGGATCTATGAATTAACCAACGAACCATTTGCCATTGGACTAATAGGTTTAGCAGAAGTGATTCCTGCTGTATCACTTGCCTTATATGCAGGTCATGTGATTGATAAAAGTGAAAAAAGGAAAATTATATTAAGAGGCGTTTCCTTATACCTACTTTGTGCCATTAGCTTATTGCTTCTTTCCTCTTCTTTTGGTAAAACACAATTAGGCAATTTGCAAATAGCAATAGGTATTTATTTTGTCATCTTTTGTACCGGTATCATCCGTTCTTTCACGGGCCCAGGCTTTGGCACTCTAGTTGGCGAAATTGTGCCAAAAAATTTACTACAAAACGCAACCACTTGGAGTCAAGGAATGTGGTTGAGCGCCTCTGTTGTAGGGCATGCAAGTGTTGGATTCATGATTGCGGGATTTGGCATTCATAGTTCACTACTGCTTGTAGTAATATTGGTGGCAATTGGGTATTTCTTTATTCAAAAAATTAGCGCTAAGCCACCTCATCCAACGGTGGTAGATCAAAAACCTTTAGAGAGCGTAAAAGAAGGTTTACGATTTGTGTTCAATAGCAAAGAGGTATTGGGCGCATTGTCATTAGATTTATTCGCAGTACTTTTTGGGGGTGCGGTAGCGATGGTACCTGTTTTTGCAAGAGATATCTTAAAAGTTGGCCCTATCGGATTTGGCTGGCTGAATGCAGCCACTGATATTGGAGCCATCATCATTATTGTATTGATTACTTTATTTCCTGTGGAACAAAAACAAGGAAAAAAATTATTACTTGCAGTCGCTGGATTTGGTGTTTGCATTATCGTTTTTGCGCTTTCAAAAATATTCTGGATTTCCTTTGCTGCATTATTAATGAGTGGAATATTAGACGGATTTAGCATGATCGTTAGAGGTACGATTGTCCAACTAAAAACACCCAGTCATATGCGTGGCAGGGTGATGTCAGTCAATTCCATGTTCATCAATAGTAGTAACGAACTAGGCCAATTTGAAAGTGGCTTGGCAGCAAAAGCAATGGGCGTCATTCCTTCTGTGGTATTTGGCGGAGCAATGACCATTTTAGTGGTAGTCACAACATGGTTCAAGGCGCCAAAATTAAAAGAAATGGAATATTAATTATTTCGCAATCAATGCATTCATCACATCGTGCACTGCTGGACAGAATTCTGCGTTTTTCATCGTAATATTAATTCGTTTGAAAAAAACATCTTCATCTGTATAAGGAAACCTTTGACAATCTGTTGGTCGATGATCGTAAATACTACAAGCATTGTCATTGCCTAAAAAAGGGCATGGTCTTGTTTTTGACACATAGTCGCCTTCTTCATCCATACTCAAATATTGATCTATAAAAGCGGTCTCCTTCATGCCCATGTATTTACTGATTCTTTTAATGTCGGGCATTTTAAATCTTGGAGAGTAGTTTTTGCAACATCTTGCGCAATCCAAACAATCTATTTTTTCAAATGCAGCTTCATGCAAGTCCGGCAATTGCTTTAAAATAACCCGCTTATCCACTCTTTTGAGAAAATTTTGGAATTTTTTAAGCTGCTCCGGGGCAGGAGTATCGTATAAGTGTTCAGTGTTGGCTTGCATAATAGGTAACAAAAGTAAACTATTTAAGCCTCATCCACAAGCTTTCCCCATTCAGGCAGAATAAGATAAAGATCACTTTTAAGGCGGCTCTAAAAGGCGTATATTTGTGGCAATTTTTAACCTTTTCAATTCCGTCGATAATGAATCAAAGTGGCGCAGAATTTATCCAAAGACATATTGGTCCAAATCCAGTAGATAGTGCAAAAATGTTAGCTGCAGTTGGAGCTGATAACTTAGCAGCTTTAATAGACAAAATTGTACCAGCAAATATTCGCTTAAAAAAACCAATGGAGATTCCAGAGGGATTGACGGAGTTTGAAATGTTACAGTCGCTAAAAGCAATTGGAGAAAAAAATATTGTAGCAAAAAACTTTATCGGTCAGGGTTATTATGGAACCATAACACCATCAGTTATCCTTAGAAATATATTTGAAAACCCAGGTTGGTATACACAATACACTCCTTATCAAGCAGAAATTGCACAAGGCCGTTTAGAAAGTTTATTGAATTTTCAAACAATGATTACCGATTTGACTGGCATGGATATTGCGAACGCATCTCTATTAGATGAAGCTACAGCAGCAGCTGAAGCCATGGCTATGATCTTCAACCATGTCAACAAAACCGAAGTAGCTAGTCAACCTAAACTATTTGTTGACGAAGCCGTTTTCGCACAAATAAAATCTGTCTTATTAACAAGAGCCACTCCGATTGGTGTTGAATTGGTGACTGGAGATTTTAAAAATGCAACATTAGACAACCAATTCTTTGGTGCGATATTGCAATATCCAAATGCCAATGGTGCCATTGAAGACTATAGCAGCTTTATTGATCAAGTTCACCAATTAGGTGGGATGGTTATTTTGGTTGCAGATTTACTTTCATTGACTGTTTTGAAAAGCCCAGGCGAATTAAATGCAGATGTGGCCGTAGGTAATACACAAAGATTTGGTGTACCAATGGGATTCGGCGGGCCACATGCAGCTTACTTCGCAACTAAAGACGCCTTTAAGAGAGGTATGCCCGGCAGATTGATCGGTGTAAGTATTGATGCTCAGGGCAACCGTGCATTGAGAATGGCATTGCAAACAAGAGAACAACATATTAAACGCGAAAAAGCAACTTCAAATATCTGTACTGCTCAAGCTTTACTAGCCAATATGGCGGTGATGTATGCTGTATATCATGGACCTGATGGATTAAAATCCATTGCTTCGAGAGTACACACTTTCGCACAAGGATTGGCACAACAATTAGAAAGCTTAGGCATTCAACAAGTCAATGCTTACTATTTTGACACCTTGCATTTAACAGGATTTGATGCAACTAAATTATTTGAAATTGCTTCCAAGCAAGCAATCAATTTCAACTATTTCACCAACGGGACGGTATCAATAAGCATTGATGAAACTACCTCTGTAAATGATATTCAATCTATTGTTCATTTATTTGAAACATTGACTGGCAAAAAAGCCAATGCATTAAATGCAAGCATCAAAAATGTAGCTATTCCAGCACAATTAATAAGAACAAGCGATTACCTAACGCACCCAGTATTCAATACACATCATAGTGAAACGCAAATGATGCGTTATATTAAACAATTGGAAAATAAAGATCTTTCTTTAAATACCAGCATGATCAGTCTTGGTAGTTGTACTATGAAATTGAATGCTGCAACCGAAATGATCCCAGTTAGTTGGCCTTGTTTTGGTGGCTTACATCCATTTGCACCAGCTAGCCAAACAATGGGCTATCAAGAAATTGTAAAAGAGTTAAGTGCTTATTTATGTCAAACTACTGGATTCACCGCTTGTAGCTTACAACCTAATAGCGGTGCTCAAGGTGAATACGCAGGTCTATTGACTATCCGTTCTTATCACGCAGCTAGAAATGAAGCACATAGAAATATTGTCTTAATCCCAATTAGTGCACATGGTACCAACCCTGCAAGTGCTGTCATGGCTGGCTTTAAAGTGGTGGTAGTTGCTTGTGATGCAGCTGGAAATATAGATGTAGCTGACTTAACAGAAAAAGCAATACAATACAAAGACAATTTAGGCGCATTGATGGTAACTTACCCATCTACACATGGTGTATTTGAAGAAACCATCATTGATATATGTAATACAATTCATCAATATGGCGGTATGGTCTATATGGATGGAGCCAATATGAATGCTCAAGTTGGTTTAACAAGCCCAGGAAATATTGGCGCAGATGTATGTCATTTAAATCTACACAAAACATTTGCCATCCCGCATGGCGGCGGCGGTCCAGGTGTAGGACCAATTTGCGTGAATGATAAATTAGCACCGTATTTACCAGGACATATTTTAAACGGTGATGCAACAAATGCTGTAAGTGGCGCTCCTTTGGGGTCTGCAAGTATTTTACTGATCAGTTACGCTTATATTAAAATGTTGGGTGCAAAAGGATTAGAATTGGCTACTAGCTATGCTATTTTGAATGCCAACTACATGAAATCAAGATTGGAAAAAGCATACACCATTTTATATACAAGTAAAAATGGCACTTGTGCACATGAATTTATCATTGATTTAAGACCATTCAAAATAACCGCAGGTATTGAAGCAGAAGATGTAGCAAAACGATTAATTGATTATGGCTTCCATGCTCCTACAATGAGCTTCCCTGTACCAGGCACTATAATGATTGAACCAACAGAAAGTGAAGACATGGCAGAACTTGATCGCTTCTGTGATGCATTACTTGCAATTCATGCAGAAATTAAAGCGATAGAAGCCGGACGTTATGATAAAGTGGACAACCCATTAAAAAATGCGCCACATACACAACATGTAATTTGTGCAAATGAATGGGCACATGCTTATACTCGACAAGAGGCCGCATTCCCATTACCTTATGTAGCCCTGAATAAGTTCTGGCCAACAGTAGCTCGCGTAAACAATACACATGGTGACAGAAACCTGGTTTGCACTTGTGAGCCTGTTTCTTCTTACGCATAAACAAAACTATCCTTACTCCATAAAAAAGAGGCGCTCAATTGAGCGCCTCTTTTTTTTATTACTCAAATGGGGAAACTAAGCATCCATTCTTTTAACCACACTAGAGCTTCTGCTACTGCTAAATATTGGGGAATCCCCATTTAACATGAATTCATATAAGCCAATGATTTTTTCCTTGTCTCTTAACGAACTTAGTAATTTATCAAAATCATACTCAAGGCTTTTAAGTTTTTTATTTTCTGTGGTATACCTATTAGTAAAGTCTTCAACAATATTTGAACATGGTGGCTCAGTCTCAACGATATCTTCTTTTAACATTTGACCTTCGCCTGTTAAAATCCATAAAATATCTAAATCAGTATAGGCCAAATGAATTTTAATTAAAATATCAGATCCTACTGAACCCAACTGTTTTAATTGTTTTGAATAATACCCATTTGACAACTCGATTTTTTTCTCAAATGCATGAGGTGAGATCTTTTTGAAATGAATGTAGATCGCAATTCTTTCGATAGGTTTCATGGTAATAAGATTTAGCGGTGAATTTGACATAGCATTTTTATCTATATCGTTCTTGAACTAAATTACTTATATCATTAAAATCACATGCAAGACTTAGGCCTCATTTGTTAGTCACTTAGGCCTCATTTTTTAAATGAATGATTAATTATTGCTTCTCACTCAATGCCAACCACCTTAATTCCGCCGCCTCCAATTCGGCTGTAACCGAAGCTAATTCTGCACTCAGCGCAGTTATTTGGGTATAATCACCTGTACTATTATTGAGCTCGTTAGTCAGTGCTGCTTTTTTATTTTCTAAATCAGGCATTGACTTATTTAACTGCTCTAATTCTAGTTTTTCCTTGTAAGACATTTTTTCTACTACCTTCTTAGCCGTATTGTCTGCAATAATTTCTTTTGTGTTGGATGTAGCTGATTCATTGACCAAAGGCTTTACTTCGTGCTCCACCTGCGTGGTGATATCAGAACTCAAAGAAGCATAGTTCTGTTTACTTTTTTCTAAAATCCTAAATTGAGTATAGTTACCAGGATAATCTCTTATAACTCCATTGCCCTCAAAAATAAATAAGTGATCAACTAGTTTGTCCATAAAATAACGATCATGTGATACCAATAATACACAACCAGCAAAGTCGATTAAGAATTGTTCTAAAACTGCTAAGGTTGGAAGGTCTAAATCATTGGTAGGCTCATCCAAGATCAAAAAGTTAGGGTTTTTAAACAAGATAGTTAGTAACTGTAGTCTTTTTTTCTCACCTCCACTTAAAGCACTTAAATAAGTATATTGTTTATCCGGTGTAAATAAAAATAATTCTAAAAACTGCGCAGCACTCAATGTGCCACCACTAGCCAATGGAAACTGTTCTGCGAATGTCTTTAGGTATTCAATGACACGCATGTCTTTTTTATAAGTTAAGCCCTCTTGTGAAAAATGACCAAAGACAATAGTCTCTCCCACATTCACCTTGCCACTATCAGGCTCAGTCAATCCTTGTAATATTTGCAAAAAGGTAGACTTACCTACGCCGTTTTTACCAACAATCCCAATACGCTCGCCCTTACTAAAAGTGTAATCAAAGCCTTTTAGAACGACTAAATCGCAGTAAGATTTGTACACTTTTTTTGCTTCAATAATTTTGCCACCCAGTCGGGTCATCTTCATATCCAATTGCAAATTGGTATCTTCTATTTTTTGTTTTGCCTTAGACTCTACCTCGTAAAAATTATCTTGTCTACTTTTACTTTTAGTAGTCCTTGCTTTTGGCTGCTTACGCATCCACTCTAATTCTTTTCTAAAAGTATTTTTTGCTTTGTCAATACTTGCCAATTCAGATTCAATTCTAGCGGCTTTCTTTTCTAAATAATTCTCATAATCACCTTTGTAGGTATATAATTTTTCTCTTTCTAATTCCCAAATCTCATCTGTCACTGCTTCTAAAAAATAACGATCGTGTGACACAAGCAACAAGGTCACCTTCTCTTGCTCCAAATAATTTTCTAGCCACTCAATCATATTTAAATCTAAGTGATTGGTCGGCTCATCCATCAACAACAAAACATGTTTTGGTTCGAATCCAATTTGAATTAAAGTTTTTGCCAAGGAAACACGCTTACGTTGCCCCCCACTTAATTTCGAAACCGGTTGTTCTAAATGATGGATATTTAATTGTGTTAAAATCGTTTTTACCTTAGACTCAAAATCCCAAGCATTGTTCTCCTCCATTTCCATGATGGCATCTGTAATCAAATTTTCATCTTCGGTTTCCATAGCCATTTCATAGTTACTAATGGCTTTCATAATGGGATGCTCCTGATTGAATAAGTTTTGTGTAACCGAAGCAGTTTCAATGAATTGAGGATCCTGTTCAAATAATACCAAATGTACGTCCTTATGCACTTTAGCCGTACCTGAATCTGGGACTTCTTTGCCAGACAATATTCTCAAAAGGGTACTTTTCCCAATACCATTCCTGGCTACCAAGGCGATTCTATCCCCCTCATTGATATTAAAGCTTATACCCTTAAATAAAGGCGTAATGCCATAACTTTTCGTCAAATTCTCTACAGATACATAATGCATGGCGCAAAGATACAAGCACTAAATTAAAATAGGGTAAAAAGCAACGAAGATTGTACTTTTGTATACGTTAATATGCTAATAGATGAAAAACTTTGAAGTGCCTACTGGCTATAGAAGCCCCTTAATTGCTGCAATCAAACAAAAGCGCAAGGCAGCAGATAAGCTCAAAAAAGATTTCACCCCTACTGAACTCGACTTTGGACAGGTAAAAATCTACTTAGCTAGGCATTTTGGATTTTGTTATGGCGTAGAAAATGCAATTGATATTGCCTACAGAACAATTGAAGAAAATAAAGGCAAAAGGATTTTTTTGTTGAGCGAAATGATCCACAATCCCCAAGTTAACAACGACCTAACTAGCAAGGGTGTTCAATTTTTACAAGACACTTTAGGCAAAGAATTGATTCCATTGAGCGAATTGACAAAAGATGACATTGTCATCATTCCAGCATTTGGAACAACTTTGGAATTGGAGGAAAAATTAAAAGCGAAAGGTATTGCCATTGAGTCTTATGACACTACTTGTCCATTTGTTGAGAAAGTTTGGAATCGAAGCGAACAGATCGCACAAAAAGGATATTCTATCATCATTCATGGTAAACCAAAACACGAAGAAACTAGGGCCACTTTTTCTCATACCTCGGCCCATACGCCCACGCTGATCGTCAATGACCTTGAAGAAACTAAAGTTTTGGCAAGAATCATAAGTGGCGAATTACCAGTGGAATACTTTTATGACTTTTTCATCAATCGCTTCTCTGCCAATTTTGATCCCAATATTCATTTAGATAAAATAGGAGTAGTCAATCAAACAACTCAATTAGCCACTGATACGCAAGCTATCTCTGACTATTTGAAACAAGTTATTTTGAATAAATTTGGTGCCGAAAATCTATCTACTCATTTTGCAGACACAAGAGATACGCTCTGCTATGCAACTAATGACAATCAATCTGCAGTGATTGGACTACTGCAAACTGATGCGGATCTTGCCATTGTGATGGGCGGAAAAAACAGCAGTAATAGTTCTCACTTAGTTGAATTGTGCGAGCAAAAACTGCCCACTTATTTCATAGATGACGCTAGCAAAATAATAGATGCCAATCAAATTGAAAAAACAAATTGGAAAAATAAACAATCGGAAATTGTCACTAACTTCTTGCCAAGCAAATCACCAATTCGTATTTTGATGACCAGTGGCGCTAGTTGTCCAGACGCTGTAGTAGAATCTGTTATTCAAAAAATTCTACACTTTTACCAACTAGAAGATGCCTTTGAAAAAGTAAAAGAAAGCTGGATGGACTAATCTTTGCGAAAATTAACTAGCCTTAATCCTGTCCATAGCCCATTGCATGGCTAGTTCAAATTGTTGTTCCCTATTTAAATTAGTGTTGTCTAATACCAAGGCGTCCTCAGCTTGCCTTAGTGGACTATGCGCTCTTGTGCTATCCATTAAATCTCTTTGTTTCAAGTTTGCAGCAACCTCGTCTTTACTAATTGTAGGATTGGTTTGTAAAAGTTCTTGGTACCTACGCTCTAGTCTTACTAAAGGGTCTGCTGTTACAAATAACTTTAATGCTGCATTCGGAAATACGACAGTGCCAATATCTCTTCCATCCATGACAATACCCTTGTCAATTCCCATTGCTTGTTGTTGTGCTACAGCAAATACTCTGACAGCAGGGATGGATGCTACTTCGCTCACTTTTTGACTCACACGCATCTCACGTATTTCTTGCTCTACATTTTCTCCATTTAAATACATATCACTCTTCTGACTTGAGTGATTGTACTTGAATCTCAATTCAATTTGATTCAATGCATTCTCAATCGCTACTGTGTCATTGAATGGGACATCATTTCTTAGGAAATATAATGCGATTGCTCGATACATTGCACCAGTATCAACAAATACATATTCCAATGCTTTTGCCATAGCTTTAGCAAGTGTACTCTTACCACAAGATGAAAAGCCGTCGATTGCGATGATGATTTTCTTTTCCATTAAGGTGCTACTGTAATTGTTTCTGTTCTAGGTAGATTGGCATTTCGAATGGCAATTTGCCTAACCGCATTACCCACAAAAGTTCTGAAAGCATCTTTTGAAACTGCTTCTTCTCCAACCATTGCAGGAACACCTTCATCTCCACCTTCTCGGATACTTTGTACCAAAGGAATTTGCCCTAAAAAGGACAAGTCATATTCTGAAGCCAATTTAAGCCCACCTTCTTTTCCAAATAAGTAATATTTATTATCAGGCAATTCGGCAGGTGTAAAATAGGCCATATTTTCTACCAATCCTATGATCGGCACATTGACGTTTGCTTGACCAAACATAGCGATTGCTTTTTTAGCATCCGCTAAAGCCACTTGTTGTGGTGTTGTCACAATCACAACTCCAGTCACTGGAACTGTTTGCATAATGGTTAAATGAATATCTCCTGTGCCAGGAGGCATATCTATTACAAGGTAATCTAGCTCACCCCAATCCACATCTGTAATGAATTGACGAATGGCACTGCTGGCCATTGGACCTCTCCAAACCACAGCATCTTTTTCATCCACCAATAAGCCTATACTCATCAATTTGATACCGTATTTGTCTAATGGTATAATTACCCCTTTCCCGTCAACATCTTTCATCAACGGACGTTGTCCTCTTACACCAAACATAATTGGCACACTAGGTCCATAGATGTCGGCATCCATTAAACCTACTTTTGCACCACCTTCAGCCAATGCTAAAGCGAGGTTTGCAGAAACGGTACTTTTGCCTACACCGCCCTTGCCGCTCACCACTGCAATGATATTTTTTACTTTAGACAAAACTGTTTGCTCGTCTTTTCTTAATGAAGTTGTATTTGACGTGAAATTAACTTGAACTTGCGCTTTTGGATTGACCAATAATTTAATGGCGTTTTCAGACGCATTCTTCATCAAATCTTTCATTGGACAAGCGGGAGTGGTCAATACAATCGTAAAACTAACAGCGTCTCCATCTACTTTTAAGTCCTGTATCATATTCAATGTTACCAAGTCTTTACCAAGGTCCGGCTCTTGCACATTACTCAATGCTTTTAGTATTTCCTCCGTTGTCATTATGAAAGTTTTTGTTAAAATAATTAATCCCAGCAAAGTTAACGTTCATAGCGCTTATTTTGCCCTTTTAAAAGGTATAAAATGGCGCATTTACCAAAAAAACTACCCATTTCGTAACAAAAAAATTGCTCAATTTCTGAACATTGAGAACTAAATTTGCAGCTACATGAAAAAGAAACTGATACTGCCATTATTCATCCTAATTGCCTTCTTGCCATCAAAGGCAAAAGCACAAACAGTGGACCTTTACAGAGACTCCGTTGTACAATTATATGGTGTTGTAATGACAGCGGATAGTTTAAAAGCAATCCCACTTGCAAGTATCGTAGTCAATAAAAAAGGAAGGGGAACGATCACCAATAATGATGGTGTTTTTTCAATTGCAGTTAATAAAGGTGAAACCATTACATTTAGTTGTGTTGGATTTAAAAACAGAAGCATCACCATTCCTCAAAATTTAGCAGGCAATCAATATAGTGTTATTCAATTAATGGTGAACGACACCAATTTCTTACCTGCGACTATTTTAAAGCCGAGGCCAACAAGAGCGCAATTTGAAAGAGATTTTGTCAATTCTAAAGTGGATGATGACTTATTTGAGACAGCAAGAAAAAATACTAGCCCTGCACAAAAAAGAATCATTTTATCAAGCTTGCCTAGAGATGGCAAAGAAGCAGTGGGAGCATCATTACAACAACAGGCTTCAAGATATTATTACTCAGGACAATTGCCGCCTATGAATATTTTGAATCCTAGCGCATGGAGAAGTTTTATTAATTCTTGGAAACGTGGTGATTATAAATCAAAAAGTAAATAGATGAAAAAGATTGCAGTAATTGGAGCAGGAACAATGGGAAATGGAATTGCACATGTATTTGCGCAAAATGGCTTCGAAGTGAATTTAATTGATACACAGTCGGCGGCACTTGATAGGGCCATGCAAACCATTGCAAAAAATCTGGACCGCCAAGTAGCAAAATCAATCATACAGTTAGATGATAAAGAAAAAACATTATCTCTAATAACTTGTTTTACAAATCTTAAAGAAGGTGTACAAGATCGCGATTTAGTCATAGAAGCTGCGACTGAAAACAGCAAAGTCAAACTTGCTATTTTTTCAGAAATCGACCAATACACCAAAACAAATTGCATCATAGCAAGCAACACCTCTTCTATTTCCATCACTCAATTAGCAGAAGCAACTCAAAAGCCAGGAAACATCATAGGAATGCATTTTATGAACCCTGTTCCTGTGATGAAACTAGTGGAGATCATCAATGGTCAAGCAACTAGTTCAGAAGTTACTGAAACGATTGTTTCCCTTACGACACAAATTGGCAAAATTCCATGTGTGGTTAAAGATGCACCTGGATTCATAGCTAACAGAATTTTAATGCCCATGATCAATGAAGCTATACTAGCATTCGAGGAGGGCATTAGTGATGCAGCAACCATTGACCAAATCATGAAATTAGGAATGGCGCATCCAATGGGACCATTGCAACTGGCAGATTATATTGGCCTTGATGTTTGTAAGAATATTTTAGAAATCATGGAAGATGGTTTTCAAAATAGCAAATACAAACCTGCAGCCTTATTAAGCAAAATGGTTGCGGAAGGAAAACTAGGTGTTAAAACTGGAGAAGGATTTTATTCGTATCAGAAATAAAGAACCAAAGTTGGCCTAAGAGGAGATAGCTATGATTCACTTAGCTTTAAAGTCGTTTTAACCGTTACGTCTCTTAATTCTCCAAGCTTTTCAAGTACTTCATCCAATCTATTTTTAGGTATACCTATTTGTAGTTGTACAAATAATTGTGCAGATTGTTCAACCACAGAACAATTATAATGCTTTACGAGCATCATCACTTCATTCATTTGTTGATAATCAAAATTAAGCTCATAGGCAATCTCAATAGGTTTCTTGATGATAGGCGAAAGCTGCAAAGCCAATGCGGTTGCTGTTTTATAGGCATTGATCAAACCTGGCACCCCTAATAAAGTTCCCCCAAAATAGCGTACCACCACCACCATTACATTGGTGAGACCCTTGCTATCAATTTGGCCTAATATAGGCCTTCCAGCAGACCCAGATGGTTCTCCGTCATCACTAACCCTGAATGTTAAGCCATCGACCCCTAAACGATACGCCAAGCAATGATGTACTGCTTTGACATGTTCTTTTTTTAGTTGTGCCAATATCTTTTTACAGGAATCAATATCTTTTACTGGGTAGGCAAACGCAAAAAATTTACTGCCTCTATCTTTAAATTCCGCCATGGAAGGCTGTTCGATTGTATAATAGTAAAATGGATCCATTCAAAAATAATAGGGCTAATTTTGGGCAAAGCTAGTTCATAATGATGAATCATTTGTAACATTGCATTATGAGTTTAAACGACATCAAGCAGGCCTTAAAAAAACAGTTAGCAGATCAATTCGAAAGTGTTGAACTCAACCCAATCCTATCCATATTAATTGAACATATTACAGGATGGGACCAATTACACCAAGCATTACATAAAGACCAACCAATTTCAGCTGAACAAAGATTGGCTTTTGAAAAAGCTGCTACAGAACTGGCAGCCGGCAGACCCATCCAATACATTACAGGAAAAGCTTGGTTTATGGGAGAACCCTATACCGTTAACGATCAGGTATTGATACCTCGCCCAGAGACAGAGGAATTGGTAGATTGGATAATTGAATATGCCGAAATCAAAGGAAAAGCATTGCGTATTTTAGATATTGGGACAGGGTCGGGCTGTATTGCGATTGCACTAAAAAAAGCATTACCCGAAGCAAAGGTTTCCGCAATTGACATTAGCACCAACGCATTAAAAATTGCTGCATCCAACGCTGATGAATTAAATGCCGAGATTGAATTCATTCCATTGGATATACTGAATACCGCATTTTTACCTGACCAATACGATGTCATCGTAAGCAACCCACCCTATATTCCACTGCAAGAAATGAAAAATATGGAATTGCAAGTGACAGATTACGAACCCAATATTGCCTTATTTGTTCCGGATGAAGATCCATTGGTATTTTACAAAGCAATAGCAAGACTTGCCAAATTGCATTTGGCTTCAAATGGTCAATTATTTTTTGAAATCCATTATGATCAAGGAGACGCAATGATTGCACTATTAGATGAAATGCATTTTCATGCAGAACTCCGTGCAGACTTATTTGGCAAAGACAGAATGATTCGCGCTAGCCTGAAGCCAAGATAAAATTAATGTGATGGATCAACCGCCACTACAGGTGTAGCACCAAGGGCCTTAATAATTTGCATCACTTGTATTGTCACACCTAAATTAGCTACGCTATCACCATTAATCACTACAGAAGGCTTGTCCGTTTCCTTGGACAAGAAAATTTGGAGTTGACCTGATAATGAATCTAAACTAACTGGTGAGGATCCAATAAATAAATGTTGCTCTTTATCAATGGTCACTACCACAGTTTGCTTCGCCTTGGTATCACTAGAAGCCTTAGGATTTGACACTTTAATCACATTTGGATTGGCCAAGGTAGACACAATCAAAAAGAACAATAATAAAATAAATAAGATGTCATTCAATGCACCTGTATGCACTTCGGGATGATGTCTTAAACGATTTCTAAGATTCATATCAGGTGGATTAAGCTTGAGTTGGTTCTTGTAAAATATCTAGAAAATCAGCACTTGCTCTTTCCATCTTGTTGGCTGTTTTATCAATTTGAGTAGATAAAAAATTATGTCCAACATAAGCGATCAAACCAATGATTAAGCCTGTCGCAGAAGTAATCATTTTAGTATAGATCCCGCCTGCAATCGTATTCAAAGTATATTCACCTGTAGAAGCAATGCCGTAGAATAATTGTACCATACCAATGATTGTTCCTAGAAAACCAAACATAGGTGCGATACCAGATACCAAAGAAAGAATATTTAAATTACGCTCCATCGAATACATTTCCAATTTACCCACATTTTCCATGCTTTTTTCAATTGCATCAATTGGCTTACCAATGCGCATAATCCCTTTCTCAATCATATTCGCAACCGGATTGTAAGTATTTTTTGCGAGTGATTTTGCAGCAGTTATATTGCCAGACAAAATATGATCTTTGATCATCTTCATGAACTGAGGATCTGACTGTCCTGCTTTTTTAATGGCTAAAAATCTTTCTATAAAAACATAAATTGCGACCACTAATAAAGCGTACAAAGGATACATGATCCATCCACCCTTTTCCAACAAACTAAATAAGGAAATTTTAGCATCCGCCACTTGTAACAAAAACAACATACATTTTAAATTTATACTTTAAAGTTAATTTATTTCTACCATATAGGCTAATACTTGCACGGCCTGCTGCATATCCGATACGCCAATCCATTCTTGCTTACTATGGATGGCTTGCATGCCAGTGAAAATATTGGCTGTTGGCAATCCCATAAAGCTCATCCTGCTCCCATCGGTTCCGCCACGAATTGGCTCAATCACCGGTTCTATGCCCGCTTTTCTGTAGGCAGCTAAAGCCAAGTCGACCATTTGAGGATGCTGATCTATCACTTCTTTCATATTCCGATATTGTTGTTTCACTTTTATCTGGACCGAAGCGCGATTGTAGGCTGGATTTTGATGCACCACCGTCTCCGCAATTTCCAATAATCTTGCTTCGTAAGTAGCTAAACTGGATGTATCGAAATCTCGAATCAAAAATTCTATTTGAACTTGTTCTGCTCCACCCTGAATATTGGTAGGATGAACAAAGCCGGCTTTGCCTTCTGTATGTTCTGGACACCATTGATCTCTAGGCAATGCTGCAATGATATCTGCAGCAATTTTAATTGCATTTTGCATCACCCCTTTCGCTGAACCAGGATGCGCCATCACCCCGTCAATGGTTAATATTAATTGATCTGCACTAAAGCTTTCCATTTCAAAACAACCCAACGCACCCCCATCTAAAGTAAATCCAAAATCGGCATTTAATTTTTTGAAATTAATAAAATCTGCACCTCTCCCTACTTCTTCATCGGGTGTAAACAATAATTTAATAGGCCCATGTTTGATTTCTGGATGTTCCATTAGATATGCAGCTAAACTAACAAGGATTGCCACTCCTGCTTTATCATCTGCACCCAGTAAAGTTTTACCACTGGCAGTGATAATGTCCTTGCCAATAAAATTTTTTAAGTACGGATATTTTTCTACGGTCAGGATTTGAGTTGGATCATCAGGTAACACAATCGGCGCCCCTTGATATTGTTTATGCAAAATAGGCTTAACATTGGTGCCACTGCAGTCTGGTGCAGTATCCACATGTGCACAAAAGCAAATTACCGGAAGTTTTAATGTCGATAACTCTTGTGGCTGAATGGTTGCAGGTATGGTAGCAACTACATATCCGTTGGTATCCATTTCCGCATCCACCAAACCAATGGTCGTTAATTCTTGTAATAAAATTTTAGATAAATCCTTTTGTTTTTCTGTTGAAGGAAAGCTTGTACTATTGGGATCACTTTGTGTATCAATTTGCACATATCGCATCAATCTTTCTGCCACTCCAAATGTATTCCATTCCATATTTAAAATTTTGCTAGGTGAAGGTATAAAAAAAGGCATCCCGAATCAACGGAATGCCTTTTTTAAAAGTTCTTTAACCTATTGATTAAGGCATAATGATTGTAGACTTTGGCGTAATCCCTACTAAGTCTAGATCGAATGTTAAATCTTGTCCAGCAAGACTATGGTTCGCATCTAAAACAACAACCTCTTCTTTCACTTCCACCACAATCACTTGAAATTGTTGACCTTGACCGTTATTCATCGTTAAAGCCATTCCAATCTCAGGATTTAAATCTGGAGGAAATTGTGTTTTAGGAAATTCAACAATCATTTCTGGTTGCTTAGGACCATATGCTTCCATAAATGGAATATGAATTGTTTTCTTTTCTCCAACTGTCATTCCTAAAACGCCGTTATCAAAACCAGGAATTACCATACCAGACCCAACTTCGAACTCTAGCGGGGCTCTTCCTTCAGAAGAGTCAAATGTTTCACCAGACGTTAATTTACCGTGGTAATGCACTTGAATGGTATCC
>JACCDN010066929.1_pt1 | contig 63964 bp, 57 predicted proteins | sample 7441691 | NCBI WGS metagenome assembly JACCDN01 (sample SAMN15323439, study PRJNA562643) | freshwater metagenome | isolation source: river surface water | place: USA:Blue River Watershed | collected 2017-08-16 | reverse complement strand
GCGTCAAGACGGTTGCGTGACTTTGTCATTTGCGCACCTCGTCTTCTTCTGAGCGCCAGTCGTCTGGCAGCAAGTGGTCTAGAACGTCGTCAACTGTGACCACGCCCAATAGGCGTTTTTCATCATCAACTACCGGAAGGGCAACCAAGTTGTAGTTAGCCAACATTCGGTGAATCGCTGAGATGTGAGTGTCTGGGTGAACCGGCTCTAACTCGGTGTCTAGCAGGTTCGATAGTCGCTCGTGCGGCGGGTAGCGAAGCATCTTTTGAAAATGCACGGTGCCCAGGTAGCGACCGGTTGGGGTTTCATAAGGCGGCAGGGTCACAAATACCGATGCAGCCAGAACCGGTGAAACTTCTTTTTTGCGAATTAGCGCCATTGCTTCGGCAACGGTTGAATCAGAGGCACAGACAATTGGCTCCGGTGTCATCAGACCACCGGCAGTGAACTCGTCATACTGCATCAGCATGCGAATGTCGTCGGCTTCCTCTTCGTCCATCAACTCAAGAATTGCTTCGGTGCGCTCTTCGGGTAGGTTCGCCATTAGGTCGGCTGCATCGTCAGGCTCCATAAGATCTAGAACCTCAGCGGCACGCTCGTCATCTAGCTCCTGAATGATGTCGATCTGCTCGTCTTCTGGCAGCTCTTCAAGCACATCGGCCAGGCGCTCATCATCAAGCTCTTCAGCCACCTCGATCATGCGCTCATCTGGCAGATCAAGCAGTGCGCTAGCTAAGTCGGCAGGTCGCAATTCTGAATAGGTCGCAATCAGTGCAGTCGCACTCTGACCCTCTTCACCCTTGCCGTCATCGGCAACTGACTCCCATGCGGCAAATAGGGTTGCGCCTCGCGCAAATGGTGATGCGCTGGTCTTTGGTCGACGCAAAAACAACTCGGATACTAGCCAGTCACGACTCTTGTTTTGCTCAATGGCCAAGTCTTCGATGCTGGCGGTGCCACTGCCGTCGAGCAGCCGAACTTTGCGACCGAGGGTTTCAGCGATAACGCGCTTTTCTTGGCCACGCTGAGTAAAGCGACGCAAATCGATTAGGCCGGTGGTGATTACCTGGCCAGGAGAGATTGAAGTGACTCGAGAAATAGGCACAAAAACACGACGACGACCGCTGATTTCAACCAGCATTCCGGTTGCACGCGGAGCACCAGTTTTGCGGTACGCCAAAAGAACGTCGATCACCTTGCCGACGCGATCGCCGGCTGGGTCAAAGACGCCACAGCCCGCCAATCTGGCTACAAAAACTCGAGTTGCGCTCACCCTACAACCTTAGACGAGCGGTTCAAGGTTGAGCCAGCCCCAAAATGAATCGGCAGCAACTAATGCGTGAAAGAATTGCGACATGAGTTCAAAGCCAAAAACCACCAAAAACAACCCGGCTCCGGTGCCGCAGGGCCAAGTAGTAGCTGAATTTAGTCAGTATGAAGAAGCTTCTGGTTATGTCGAGAATTTGGTCAAGAACAACTTTCCACCAAACATGATTTTGATCGTTGGCTCAGAACTAAAAAGCGTCGAGCGCGTTCGAGGAAAACTGAGCTATGCCCGCGTTGCAATGAGTGGTGCAACCACCGGTGCCTGGATGGGCTTGCTGGTAGGGCTAATTTTCGGAAGCGGAGCAACTGCGACCGACGCCAGCTCGGCGGCTATGGGCAGCATGACCTCATCACTGGTGATCGGTGCCGGAATCGGAATGCTCATCAACGTGATTCGCTTCTCGTTGGCCAAGCGCAAGCGCGGTTTTATTAGCCAGAGCAGCATGGTTGCGGCCAAATATCAGGTGCAGGTTCCGGTTGGACTAACCAACCATCCAGCGTTCAATGTCGGCGACAGTTCTGGGCAGGCCGACGCTTAGATTCTCAACCCCGGTCTCAGTGACCAAAACATCGTCTTCGATTCGAACCCCGATGCCTCTGAACTGTTCAGGAACCAGCAGGTCATCCGGGTGAAAATAAAGCCCAGGTTCGATGGTGAAAACCATTCCAGGTTCAAGAACTCCGTCTTGGTATAAGTCGCGGCGAGCCTGTGCGCAGTCGTGAACATCTAGCCCGAGGTGGTGGCTGGTGCCATGAACCATCCAGCGGCGGTGGTGCTGGTTTTCCTTTTCAAGTGACTCATCAGCAGTCACTGGCAGCAAGCCCCACTCGGCAGTTTTTCGGGCGATCACCTTCATCGCTGCATCGTGCAGCTCGTTAAACTTGATGCCCGGCTTTGCAATCGCGAAGACCGCATCGGCTGCCTCAAGAACAGCCTCGTAAACCTTTTTTTGCACATCATTGAACTTGCCATTGATCGGCAAAGTGCGTGTGATATCGGCGGTATACAGGCTGTCGATCTCAACGCCGGCGTCAACCAAAATCAGTTCGCCAGAGCGAACCGGACCATCATTTTGAATCCAGTGCAGAGTGCAGGCGTGGGCGCCCGCCGCAGCGATAGTGTCATAGCCCAGATCATTGCCGTGCAGTCTGGCAGCACTGAAGAATGCAGTTTCAACCACACGCTCGCCGCGCTCAATACCTTGAGCCTTGTCCAAGTTTGCGCGAATCTCTTTGAAGCCCAGCTCGGTTGCCGCAACAGCTTGACGCATCTGTTCAATTTCAAAGCTGTCTTTGACTAGACGCAGCTCAGAAAGAAACTCGGCAACCTCTGCGGTTTCGAGGTTCAGCAAATTGCCACCGGCCAACTCTTTTTCAAAGTCGCCATCAAATTTGCTTAGTGAGCGTGTCTCAAGCCCAAGTAGCTGGCTGACTGATTCAAGCCCAGGGCGAGCGCCTACCCAAAATTCTCCGCTCGCCGGGTTGGCAAAGAATTCGTCGCTGTCGCGACCGGCACTCTCGCGAAAATACAGCACGCTATGCGTCTCGGTCGAGCGGGCATCAACCACCAAAATCGAGTCAGCTACGGCGGCTGAGCCCCATCCGGTTAGGTGACTAAAGGCCGAATGCGGGCGATAGCGGAAGTCGGTGTCGTTAGAACGAACCTGCATCGAACCCGCGTGAATGGCGATGACTTTGCCCGCGAAGGCTTGGGCTAACTTTTGTCGACGAGCGGCGGCATATGGCGCAACAGCCGCCTGACCAACAGCACCGGCCTCGTTTTCAGCCCAACCAGAAGCGATGTAGTCCAGAAATTTCTGCGAGTGCGGGGTGCGCGCTCGAACATCATCCTTGGGTTTTTGATCTTCACTGGCCATGCGTTCATTCTGCCATTGCGACGGCAATAGTCTTGAAGGGATGGTCTCGAGAATCGATCTGCACGCACACTCAACCCGCTCGGATGGCAAAGAATCGCCAACCGAGGTTTTTGAGCACGCCGCCACCGCGGGCATTAACGTTTTGGCGCTTACCGATCACGACACCACCAGCGGTTGGGCCGAGGCGGCATCTGCAGCCCATAGGCTCGGGCTGGGATTTGTGCCCGGCATTGAAGTCACCACCAGGGCCAGATTCGAGCGCGAAGGTCGAGAATTTTTTATCGCTGTTCACATGCTGGCTTATCTGCCGGATCCAAATCATGCTGGCCTAAAAGCCGCCTTGGATGACTCTGTCGAGGGCCGAATCGGTCGAGCGCAAAACATTGTCGAGCGCCTGTCGGCTGATTTTGAGATCACCTGGGATCACGTGCTTGAACACCTAGAAGATGGTGCAACCATCGGCCGGCCGGCTATCGCCGATGCGCTGGTAACTCTTGGTGTCGTGGCTGATCGAACCGAAGCTTTCGATCGAATTTTGGGCAAAAGCGGCAAATACTATGTGGCTAACGAAACCACCGATGTCTTTGATGCCATTGATTTGATCAAGCAGGCTGGGGGAGTCTCGGTGATTGCCCACCCGCTTGGCGGTGCTCGGCAGTCGTTAGATCGCGCAGATCTGCCGCACGAGCATTTTGCCGCAATGATTGACGCCGGTCTAGGTGGTTTTGAGGTTTATCACCGCGAAGTGCCGCAGCCGGCGAGAGATTGGTTGCTAGAACTTTCGGCAAAGCACGACCTTGTTGTGACCGGTTCGAGCGATTATCACGGCCTGCACGGCAAGCCGAATCGTCTTGGTGAAAACACCACGGCGCCCGAAATGCTGCAGAAAATAATTGATCGAGCCAGCGGAACTGCGGCTCTGCTCTAGCGACTAACTATCTGAAGTGCGGCGGGTGCGGTTGCGCTGACGTGGTGGGCGCTTGTGCTCGCCATCGCCGTGCGCAGGTTTTTCGTGCCCTGCAGTCTTCTCGCCGGTTGCCTTGTGTGGCTTGTCGCCACCGCGTGAACGATCGCGATCTGAACGACGGTGACCGCCGCCTGAGTGACCACCAGACTTGCCTGAGTTGGCCTTTGGCTGCTCGGTCTTTGGGCTGGCGGCCTTGATTCGGCCCTTGGTGCCCTTCTCGATGCCTAGGTCTTCAAAAAGGTGAGCACTGCTCGAATATGTTTCAGTCGGATCCGCCTGGCCGAACTCCAAAGCATCATTGATGTGCTTCCAGCGAGGCAGGTCTTCCCAGTCAACAAAAGTGACTGCGATTCCGGTGCGACCAGCACGACCGGTGCGGCCAACGCGGTGCAGATAAGCCTTTTCGTCTTCAGGCACGGTGTAGTTAATTACGTGGGTCACGTCATCAACATCGATGCCTCGGGCAGCAACTTCAGTGGCAACCAGGATGTCACGTTTGCCTGAGCGGAATGATGCCATTGAGCGCTCGCGAGCCTCTTGCGACATGTCGCCGTGCAGTGCGGTTGCGTTGAATCCGCGGTCGACAAGTTCTTCAGAAACCTTTGAAGCCTGACGCTTGGTCTTGCAGAAAATAACGGTCTTGCCGCGGCCTTCGGCCTGCAGGATGCGACCGACAACCTCGTCTTTGTCGAGGGCGTGGGCGCGATAAACGAACTGCTTGATGTCGGCTTTGGTCTGGCCCTCGTCAGGGTCATTGGTGCGAATGTGCACTGGGCGCTGCTGGTAGCGGCGAGCCATGGTGACAATCGAGCCAGGCATGGTTGCCGAGAACAGCATGGTCTGACGGCCATCTGGTGTGTAGGCAAAAAGCTTCTCAACATCTGGCAAGAATCCGAGGTCGAGCATTTCATCGGCTTCGTCGAGAACCATGAAGCGGATGTTGCCGAGGTCTAGCTTCTTTTGCTTCGAAAGGTCGATCAAGCGACCAGGAGTACCGACCAAAATTTGGGCGCCAGCATCGATTTCAGCAATCTGGCTCTCGTATGATTTGCCGCCATAAATCGCAGCAACCTTAGTTGGGCGGTTTGAAGTCGCAAGCACGAGGTCTTCAGCGACCTGAATCGCGAGTTCGCGAGTCGGAACAACGACAAGTGCCTTTGCACCCGGCTCTGGGTTCATGCCCAAGCTCTGAATCAATGGCAGACCAAAGCCAAAAGTTTTTCCGGTTCCGGTTTTTGCCTGACCAATGATGTCTTGGCCGGTAAGGGCTAGCGGAATTGCCTGCTCTTGAATCGGGAACGGGCTGGTGATGCCCTTGGTGGCCAACGCTTCAACGATGTCCGGGTCGATGCCTAATTCCGCAAAATTCAATGAGTCTCCTAAGTCCTGAACAGTCTAGCCTTCGACTCTCTTTGCCTGCTCGGTATGGGTATCCTTGTCACTGTGTTCGATTGGCTAAAAAGATTTCGCTCTACAGCGCGCAAGTTGACCTTGCCGGCTCGCGAAGACCGTGCCAGCCGAAACACCGAGGCGATTGATCTGAAGCCTTATACGCCTGATACAAAAGCCTTTCTTGGTCAGTTGGCCTATCTTCAGCTCAGCCAGTTCGAGATTCTCACTAATGAGCTGAAGTACTCACCAAATACCGCTTACAAGGCCCGACTTTCAGAGGCTGCGGCCAAGAGTTTTGAGAAATATCGCATCCTGGCTAAAAAGCTTTCACAGCAGGGTCAAGATGCCACTGATGCCATGGATCCATTTGTTGAACGCATCGAGACTTTTCATTCACGCACCGCACCGACCGACTGGCACGAGAGCGTCATCAAGGTTTATTTGGTTTCGGGCATGCTCGATGATTTTTATGCCCGCTTGTCAGTTGGCCTAGATGTGGGCACCCGCAGCGAAGTCAACAAGGCACTCTCAGACAAATCCTTTGGGCAATTTGCGGTTGAGGTTCTCAAAGAATCAATGCAGGATGACCCGCAGTTGGCCTCGCGCATGGCACTCTATGGTCGCCGTTTAATGGGCGATGTTTTGCTTGAGATGCGCGCAGCTTTTGATAACCGCAAGTTGGCCGGCGTGCCTAAGGGCAAAGCATTGACAGATGCCGAAGAGCGCGAAGTGAACTTGATGGCCTACGCAAAAATTGAGCCTCTAATCACCGAACTGAACGGTGCGCACTCACTGCGAATGGATGCCCTAGGGCTTACTGCCTAAACGCTTGTATTTGCTTTGATTACTCGGCACTGGCGCGACGGGCAAGCATCCAGCGCGGGCCGAACCAAGCCGCAGCAGGCATAAGCAACATCACGATGATCCAGAACCAGGCGTTTGCAAAAGGCAATCCGACCCAGGTCAAAATCAGTGACAGCAATGAACCAGCGACAAATGCAAAGGCGCTTGGCACTAGTTCGCCAAGGTGCTCGCTCTCAATGCCGATGTATGGGGCAACCAAGCCAAGAATGGCAGCGTAAACCAGTATGACTGCTGAGACAGCTAGAAATGTAAGTTCCATTAGGCGATAAATCCAACCCGGCGCTGTTCCTCGGCGCCAATTTCAACGTAGGCAAGTGCGTCGGTTGGCACTACAAAAAGTCGGCCCTTTGAGTCGTTCAGTTTCAAGACCTTTGCGCCAGCCTCAAGAGCTGCAGCAACTGCTGCCTCTACTTGCTGCGCTGACTGCTCTGATTCGAACGAGATTTCTCTGGCCGAATTGCGAATGCCGATTTTGACGTCCATCGATGCCTTTCTTTTCTTTCAATAGATTACGACAGCCAAACTGGGCCTGACGCCAAGCACTTAAACTTGTGTTTGATTTTCGAGCCTAAAAACGGAGCCCTGTTGTCTACTAAATCAATCAAACTTGCGCCACTGGTCGAGCCAGCCGGCGAACTCAGCCAAAACGAGATCGAGCGCTATTCGCGCCATCTGATTATTCCTGAGGTTGGTTTGGTGGGTCAGCGACGCATCAAGAACGCCAAAGTTTTGATTATTGGTGCCGGCGGTTTGGGTTCACCAACGCTTCTTTATTTAGCGGCGGCCGGTGTGGGCACCCTTGGAATCGTTGATTTTGACACTGTCGATGAGTCGAACCTGCAGCGTCAGGTGATCCACTCGCAGGCCGACCTGGGTCGTTCAAAGGCCCTTTCGGCCAAAGAGTCAGTGCTCGGTATCAATCCGAATGTGAACGTGGTGCTGCACGAAGTTCGCCTAGAAAACGACAACGTGCTCGACATTTTTAGCGGCTACGACCTGATTCTCGATGGCACAGACAACTTCGCCACTCGCTACCTGGTCAATGACGCCGCAGCGATTCTGGGCAAGCCATACATTTCTGGTTCGATTTATCGTTTCGACGGCCAGGTTTCAGTGTTCTGGCAGGGTCACGGCCCGACTTATCGCGACCTGTATCCAGAGGCGCCGCCAGCCGCGATGGCACCTTCGTGTGCCGAGGGTGGCGTTTTTGGTGTGCTTTGTGCTGCCATTGGTTCGATCATGGCCACCGAAGCAATTAAGTTGATCACCGGCATAGGTGATGTGCTGCTTGGCCGCCTGTTGATGTTTGACGCACTTGAGATGAAGTGGCGAGAACTGCCGATTCGCAAAGACCCAGAGATTGGGCCGATTACCGAGCTAATTGACTACGACTATTTCTGTGGCCTAAAAGGTGGCGACAATGAAGAGCTAGTCAAAGATTCAACCATCGATGTTCACCAGCTATCAGAGCGTCTTGCGGCGCGCGAACGCGGCGAAGATGACTTCGTTCTGATTGACGTGCGCGAGCCAAACGAGTTCGAAATCAACCGAATTCCTGGCTCGGTGCTGATTCCTAAGGGCGAATTTTTGACTGGCGAGGCCTTTGCGAAGCTGCCTAGCGATAAGCAAATTGTGATTCACTGCAAGTCGGGCAAGCGTTCGGCAGATGCGCTGGCAGTGGTTAAGCGAATCGGCTTCTCAGACGCGGTCCACGTCGGCGGCGGAGTAGTCGACTGGGTTGAAAAGATTGAGCCAGAACAGGCTCGCTACTAAATTCAGCCGAGACAGCGAATGTCGTGGGCTTGGTTTAGTTTGAACTCATGAATAAACCGCGCTTTCGGCTGCATCGAGCAAAAAGCGCGCTCGCCGATATTGTTCTTGCTGATGGGCAATTGGCGGTTGCCGAGTTGCCCGTTGATTCAATCGGTTTGGTTTACGGGGCTCCTGGTTCGGGCAAAACCACTGCGGTTCAAGCTCGTCTGCATTCTTTGGTTGGTTCGGGCATTTCACCTGATCAAATTATGATTTTTTCGGCCACTCGCGAGAGCGCGAGCTCACTGCGTGATTTATTGGCGCTAGATCTGCAAACCGCCACAGCTGGGCCTTTAGCTAAGACCATAAATAGCTTCGCTTTTTCGCTGATTAGCCATCGGGCTTTTGGCTCGGGGTTGCCAGCGCCCGAGTTGATCAGCGGTGCTGAGCAAGACCAAATTTTGGCCGACATCATGGCGTCACATGACCCTGAGGGGCTGTGGCCAGACCATATTTCAAAAACCACTTTCGAGCTGGCTGGTTTTAGGGCTGAGCTGCGCGATTTGCTTGCGGTTGCAATCGAACATCAGCTTCAACCAGAGCAATTGAAAGAACTAGCCGCCAAGCATTCAAAGCCAGAGTGGGTCGGTGCTGCGCAAATTCTTGATGACTACCTCAAGATGCTGGCTAGTCAAGAATTCAGCGGGCGTCTTGATGCCTCGAGCCTGTTGATTCGCGCCACTGAGTTGGTGGCAGAATCACCTGCCGTCGCGAGCATCAAAGCCATAATTGTTGACGATGCACACGAGTTAACACCTGCTGCCAGCCGTTTTTTGCTTGAACTCTGTCGAGTGAGCAAGGCTGGTTTGGTGCTGTTCGGTGACCCAGACTCAGTCACGCTCTCGTTTAGAGCTGCCGACCCAACCGGCATGCGTGAGCTCGCCGAGTCGGTCGCCAAACTGCACACCGTGTCGATCGCAGAGGTCAACTTGCTAGCCGCTCACGCAGTGCGCGAGCCGCAAATTGGCGCAGTTTTGGCCAAGATTTCCGGTCAAATCTCGGTGGCAAGAGCTGGCCGTCAACGCAAAGGCGTTAATCCAACTATTGCTGCAATTACCGAGTCAGATCAAACCGCGGTCGAAGGCAAGATTTTCAGCCAAGCCCAAGACGAAATCTCATGGCTGGCACGTCGCCTCCGCGAACTGCATCTCATCGACGGATATGAATACAAAGATCTCGCCGTCGTGGTTCGTTCAAGGCATGCTCTCGAGCAATGGTCTTCTGATTTGGCCCACCACGGGGTGCCTGTTGCAACCGCTGCAAATCTGACCGCACCTAAAGATGAGTTTGCGTCGCGCTCACTTTTAGAACTCGCACAATTTGTCAGTCTGAAGTCCAAAAATCCTGATTTCGAAACCACTCTGCCGATGGCTCTCGAATTACTCAGTTCGCCATTTTGTGGCCTCGATGCCATTTCACTTCGTCGTTTGCGTCGAGCCCTTCGCCGTGAAGAAATGTCTGGCGACGGCGTTCGCAACAGCGATCAGTTGATAGTCGCCCTATTTGCATCCCTTGGCTCTGTTGCCACAATCAAAGGCCCTGAGGGCCGACTTGTTGCAAACTTTCTGAAATCAATTGATCAGGCGATTGAGTTGCTCAAGCAACGCGATGCGGTTCAAAATTCGATTGAAGACCTACTATGGCTGCTCTGGAACAACTCAGGGCTGGCGTCAAGGTGGGCCGAGCTGGCTCGCGGAACCTCTGACGTAAGCCTGCAGGCCAACCGCAATCTCGACGTGGTGGTGGCACTGTTTGCGGCAGCTAATCGCTTTGCTGAGCGCTATCCGCACGGCGACTCCTCGATTTTTATCGAGCAGCAATTGGGCCTCAGTGTCGCCGAAGATACTTTGGCAACACGGTCTAATCTGATCGATGCTGTGGCTGTGCTGACTCCGGCCGGCTTGATTGGCCGTCGTTTCAAGGCAGTTGCACTGCCCGGGCTAATCGAAGGAGCCTGGCCAAATTTGCGCGCGAGGTCATCGCTACTAGGAGCAAAGCCACTCGATGACTTGCAAAGCGGTCGAATTCAAGAACTTCAGACCATATCAAGGTCAGAGTTGCCAGATGAACTTCGCATGCTTCACAAAGCTGTCGGCTCAGCCTCTCAAAAGCTGCTGGTCTCGGCTGCGGCGCAAGAGGATCAGCAGGTTTCGCAATTTGTGATGCTAATGCTGGGCTCAATTCCAGATGTCAGCAGAGAGGCGCAGAGCAGATTCAATCTGCGTGCCATCACTGCCGAGCAGCGCAAGAGATTAGCCTCTGCGGTCAAGGTCGCAAATGCGGCCGAGGCTGAACAGGCGGCTATCAATCTGGTTCGCTTGAGCATTGCCGGTTCGCCCGGAGCAAATCCTGAATCCTGGTATGGCCTAGCTGAATTAAGCACCCACGCCCCATTGGTTGATTTGAATTCAGACGACCTGGTGTCGATCAGCCCTTCTAGGCTCGAAAACTTTAATAAGTGCCCACTGCACTGGTTCTTAGATGCCCATGGCGCAAACGATGGCAGCTTCTCAGCAAACCTAGGAACAATCGTTCATCAGACAGTCGAAAAGCTGGCGAGCGATTCTGCTTTTGATGAAGCATCACTATGGAAGTCGGTTGAATCGCAGTGGCACACCCTTGCATTCGAAGCCGATTGGCTAGAGCGAGCAGCGCAGCGAAAAGCCAAGTTGATGATTGCCAACATTGTTGAATATTTGAATCAAGCTAAAGCTCAAAACACCAGGCTTTTAGGCAGCGAGATGGAATTCAATTTCGTAGAGGGTCGGGCTAACATTCGAGGCAAAATCGACCGAATCGAAATGCTTGAGGGTGGCCAGGTTCTTGTGATCGACCTAAAAACAGGGCAGCGCCAGCCAACTGCAAATGAGGCTGTGCATCACAGTCAGCTGGGCCTCTATCAACTGGCTTTCGAAGCCGGAGCGCTAGACCAAAGTCTCGAGGCCGCACTCGCGGGCCTCACCACCGACAATTCTGATGCGGTTGCTGAAGTTGCCCAGCGCGGGGTTGAGGCTCTGACTTTGGGTGGCGCAAAGCTTGTCTTGGTGGGCAAAGACAAACTGGTTCAACGCGAACAACCGCCGATTGGCCCTTCTGGGTTGCGCGAAGAGTTTCTGCAGCAAATTCAATCTGCAACTGCAGGCATGGCTGATCGAGTTTTTGTCGCTCAAGTAGACAGCCACTGCACCAGTGAAAACGAATATGGCAGCTGCAAACTGCATCTGATCAAGGCGGTGTCTTATGTCGGATAGCCCGAGAAGCCTCAAGTGGTCGGCACAGCAGGTTTATCAGGTTGTCAAACCGTTCAGCCTGACCCAAGAGCAGGCAGTAGCAGTTGAATTAGCCAGCACCACCAGCCCAAGTTTGATTGTCGCTGGCGCTGGCTCTGGCAAAACCGAACTTATGTCAGTCAGAGTGCTCTGGCTGGTGGCTAACGGGTTCGCTCGGCCCGATCAAATTCTCGGACTCACGTTCACCAGAAAAGCGGCCAGCGAACTTTCAAAGCGCATCTTCGAAAGCCTTCTAAAGCTGCGCGACAGCGAACTTTGGCCAGAAGATCTCGAATACGATTTTGCACCGCCGACAATCTCGACCTACAACGCCTATGCAAACAACCTCTTCAGAGATTTTGCTCTGGCAATTGGTCACGAGCCAGAAGCGGCACTGCTAACCGAAGGGGCCGCCTTCGCGCTAGCCCGCGAGGTTTTGCTTGCCCATGGCGGCGACATCGATGATCGACTAGCCGATCTAGACAAAACTCCCGACGCCATGGTTGAGCTAATTCTTAGCCTGGCGCAGTCGATGAATGACAACCTTGCATCGGCAGATGACGTCGGTGTCGAAATTTCAAGCGTCATAAACAAATTGGCGAGTCTGCCCAAAAAGGCCGGCTCGAGCGACCTTTCGCGTTTTGCCTACATCGACGAAATCGCATCAAAGCTCGGCACTAACCAGATTCTTGCCAAGCTATCGCAGGCATTCATAGAAGAAAAACAAAAACTCGGATTCGTTGACTATTCGGATCAGGTTGCGCTGGCCGAGCTCGCCGCTCGCACGGTGCCGTCGGCAAAAGAACGCGAACGCCACAGCTTTAGCCAAATTCTGCTTGATGAATATCAAGACACCTCGTTCTTGCAAGCTCGACTTCTGCGAGGCCTTTTTGCCGACAGTGCTGTTTATGCCGTCGGTGACCCAAATCAATCCATCTATGGCTGGCGCGGTGCCAGCTCATCGAACCTCGAAGACTTCGCCAGCGACTTCAGCGCTGAGCCGGCATCGGTTAGACAATTTTCACTAAGCACAAGCTGGCGAAACCCTGCTGGCGTGCTTGGTTTGGCAAATTATATGGCCATCCCCTTAGCCCAGGCACCTAGTTTTGCCAAGCAGCCAAGCAAGCTCGAGGTCATCTCGCTCACCCCAAGACCTGGGGCGGTCATCGGAGACATCCAGGTTGAATTTTGCCAAGACCTGCACGCCGAAGCCTCGGCCCTAGCGGCATGGTTCAAGCAACACGCAAACGCCCAAAACACTTCAGCACTGCTGCTGCGAAGCCGTTCGAACATGGCCGTGTTTGCCGATGCCATGACTCAAGCCGGTTTAGAGGTTGAAGTTGTCGGCTTAGGCGGCTTGCTTGAACTGCCCGAAATAGTCGACCTAGTTTCAGCACTACGGGTGATCAACTCCACAGATTCCGGCTCAGCTCTGATCAGACTTCTGGCTGGCCCTAGGTGGCGCATAGGCGTCAAAGACATCCAGCAGCTTTCGGCTTATGCGCACTATCGTGCAAAGACTTTTGATGCCGAATTGGCCAGCCGACTAAGAGCAAGCGTGGCTGCCGAAGACTCGTCATCAATAGTCGACGCCCTAGATTCGATCGCCGATAACCCAAATTTGTCACGCTTTGAATTCTCAGATGCCGGTGTCACAAGACTCAAAGACGCCGCTGAACTTTTTAGAAAGATGCGCAGACAAGTGGGCCTCGGTCTGGTTGAGTTTGTGCGATCGGTTGAGCAAGAGCTTTGGCTAGACATCGAAGTCATGGCTAACCCGGTGCTGCGTCACCCAATGGCTAACCTCAATGCATTCGCTCAAATTGTTGCCAATTACGCGGCTAGCAATCATCGCCCAACTCTGGGGTCGTTCATTTCCTGGCTTGATTTTGCAGATCAGCGTGAGCGCTTCGAAGTGCCTACTGTGGCGCCAGAGCAGGGTGTGGTTCAGATTTTGACTATCCACTCGGCTAAGGGGCTTGAGTGGAACAACGTTGCTGTGGCAAACCTCAGCGAGGGCGATTTTCCGTCAGATCGTGGGGCTTCGACTGGCTGGGCGAACCCAGGCGTGTTGCCATATCCGCTTCGCGGTGATCGAGAGAGTCTGCCGGCCTGGAATTTCGAGGCAGCCACCACGCAACCCGAATTTAGAGATACCCTCGATGATTTCAAGCGACAGGCGCGCGAGCACAAACTTCGCGAAGAGCTTCGCCTTATGTATGTAGCGGTAACTAGGCCAAAAGATCGACTGCTCATGACAGGTTCATACTGGAAACCGGGCATTAAGTCACCCAAGCAAATCTCGAGTTTTCTCTTGAATGCGGCTGAATACCTAGGCGTTTCGTTTGACCTTCAGCCTGGTGAACTAAACCCGCTTGAGGCACATTCGGCCACTGCGCAGTGGCCGCTAGAGCCACTCGGTGCTGAATATCGAAAGACACTCGAGTTAGCGAGCAAAAAGTTTGCCGAAACACAACATAAGCAACAAAACTCAACTCTGAGTCAACGGCGTGAGCAAGACGCAATCGCAAACCTGATCGAACTCTTGCTTGCCGAAGCCCAGCAGCGCGTCGACCGCCAATTTGAGCTAGAGCTGCCGGTTCGCATCGCGGCTTCTAGGTTCAAAGATTTTGTTGGAGATTTAGATTCGCTGGCTGCGCGATTGTTGCGCCCAATGCCTCAACAGCCGTTCAGCCAGACTCGAACCGGAACCCTGTTTCACAGTTGGCTTGAGCAAAATTATGCGCTTATCGAAGATGACGAATTTGAGACTGCCGAACTGGATCAAGAATCAGCTATTCAAACCCTGAAGCAAAACTTCGAGGGTTCAAGATGGGCCGGGCTGACGCCGGTTTCGGTAGAGCAAGAGATTCAGCTAACTCGCGGTGCGCACACTTTCATCTGCAAGCTAGACGCCGTATTTGCGACCGATTCCGGGATCGAGATTGTCGACTGGAAAACCGGAAGACCGCCGGTTGACGAGCGGGATGAAGAGCTCAAGGCTTTGCAGCTAGCGCTCTATCGAGCGGCCTATTCAGCCTTTAGCGGGCGACCGATCTCAGAAATTTCTGCAAGTTTTTATTTTGTTGCCGAAGATCTAGAACTGAAGCCTAAAAAGCTGCTTGAGCCAGACGAGCTATTCAAACTCTGGGATTCAGTGGTCGAAACTTTTAGTTCGTCGGCCAGCTAGCGAACCAAACTAAAACAGTTCGTTCTCAGATTTCTCAGGCAGTTCGATGACGCGAGTTTTAGTGTCGGTCGCGGCTGATTCCTCATTGTCAGACTGAGCCTCGGCGGCGTCAACAGTTGCAAAAACGTCAGCCTCGTCGCCGTCATCCATGTTTTCAGCGGCATCAGCCACAAATGACTCGTCGTCTACTTCAGCTTCTGCTTCAACATCGATTTCAGATTCTGCTTCAACCTGAATGATTTCAATTGCCTGAGTCTTGGCAAGTTCAATTTCAGGGTCGCGATCAAGAATGCGATCAACCGCTGCCGGAATAAATGCATCCTCTTCAAGAATGTTCTGAATTGCCACGGCCGAAGCGGCACTGGTAATTAGTGGTCGAACCACACCCTCAGAAACCTCAGCAGCGAGTTGCTCAAGCATTTGCGCCGCATCCTCGATGATTTCTGGATCAGCTTTAGTGACACCGTGTAGCATCCATCGCGCCATTTCAAGTTCGCTGTAAAGAGTGGCGCGTGATCTGATGGTCTGATCGCTGAGGCGACGTTCGATCGAATAGGCCAGCATGACTGCATCGTTCAGCTCAATTGCGTTTGCACCAAAAATCCAAGCAAAGTCTTCGGCTGGGTCGCTAATTTTTAGGCTGCTCCAAGCCAAAACTCCGCTGACCTCTTGGTCTTGCTCAAGCACGGTCTCGCCGCTCAAAGCCCCATGAACCACAGTTGGCAAATATCTAAATAGATCTGCATCTTCAAGCGCATCTTGCCAGCGCTGCAACAGCACCGAAGGAATCTTGCCGGTGTCAGCTGCTCGATCGAGCTCTGCGATGCGGGCTCTGACCAGCGCTGCTGGGTCGAAAACCGGAAGGTGGGCATCTTCGACAACTGAAGTAGGCAGGTTATGTATGGCCGCGATTGCCTTGCCGATTGATTCGGCTAGGTGACCCTCTGGGGCGACGGTTGTGACGTCAATCGAGTTGCCGTATAGAAAATCAAAAATGTAAACCGCTGCGCCTCGGTCGTCGCGGGTTTCTCCGGTTAGCGATGTGATTGCGAATGGCAGTGATGCGCGGCTTGAAGCCAGCGCTTTCAGTGCCTGAAGCTCAACTGCCTGCTCGGTTCCGGCAGCAGCAGAATTCGGCACCTTGACCACTAGGTGTTCGCCGTCGGTAGTTGTGAGGATGGCTGAATCAAACGCTCCTGAGGCACCGGTGGTGAGCTTTTTTGCGTCTTTGATGTCTAGATGAGGAACCGCGTCGTTTGCTAGCGCAGCTAAAATCAGAGGAGATTTGGCCATGCTTCAAAGGTTAGACAAAAACCGCCTTTGAACCACGCATCGCCACGCAAAAAACGGCAAGTCCAACCAAGTTTGCACAGCATGCAGACCCAGGTTGGCCAACAGAAATCAGGTGTTCGATGGCTGACCTGCTTGACCTGCCGTTGGGTCGTTCGAGCATCGATCGCGACTACCTGACTCGCAATCGCCCGAATCTCTTTGACGAACTTTCTATCGACCAGAGCGCTCGGGTTCTAGTTATGAATAACGGCAAAGTTTTGCTGCAAACTTCAGAACACGGATTGGTGCCTCAGCTGCAACTTCTGAAGCCAAATCAGATTCCAAATTCAGAACTTCGGGTCTACCTTGGCAAAACCACTGAGCCCCAAGATGATGAACCAGCCGGCATCATGGTCTCTTTAGCCCAAGTGAGTGACAGTGTCGCCACTGAAATCGAGCCAGATGCAAACCGATGGAAGCATCTTCGGGCGACTGGGGCTGGCCTTGGTCCTCGCGATTCAGGCTTATTCACACTCGCGCTGGCAATCTCGAACTGGCACGAAGCTCACCAATTCTGCTCTCGTTGTGGTGGCGCCACCGTCATCGAAAAATCCGGTTGGGTTCGTCGATGCCTCAAAGACGGGCAAGAGCTTTTTCCTCGCACCGATCCGGCCATCATCGCCAGTGTGATTGATTCGCGCGATCGAATCTTGCTTGGTTCACAGGGTGCCTGGGAGCAAAATCGCTGGTCGATTTTGGCCGGTTTCGTTGAACCGGGGGAGTCGCTTTCGGCCGCTGTGATTCGCGAAATCTATGAGGAAGCCGGAGTTCGCGTTATCGACCCGCACTACCTCGGCAGTCAGACCTGGCCTTTCCCTTATTCGCTTATGGTGGGTTTCACGGTTCGCGTTGATCCTGATTTTGAACACCTGGATGCAACCCCTGACGGCGATGAGATTGTTCGCCTGCGTTGGTTCAGTCGAGAAGAAATAAAGGCTGAGGCCGATTCGATGCTGCTGCCCGACCGGCTTTCAATCTCGCGCGCGATTATCGAGCACTGGTACGGCGGCCGAATCGAATGAACCCCGACGAACTGCTTGAAAATCTAGACGCTGAACAGCGCGAAGCGGCCACTTCGCTGGTCGGGCCTGTCTGCATTTTGGCTGGCGCCGGCACGGGCAAGACCCGAACCATCACGCACCGCATCGCCTATGGAATCGCCAAAGGGTATTTCGCCGCCAACCGAATCATGGCCCTCACCTACACCAACCGTGCGGCTGGCGAATTGCGAGCCAGACTCAGAGGACTCGGCATTCCAGGAGTCTCAGTAAAAACTTTTCACGCGGCAGCTTTGTCGCAACTGGATTATTTTTGGCCACAGTATGCCGGAGTGCCTGCTCCGAACGTGCTGGAATCCAAGGCAAAAATGCTCAGCGAAGTTGCTTCAAACCTGAAAATCAACCTCGACACCACCGCGATTCGCGAGCTGGCGGCTGAGATTGAGTGGCGAAAGTTCTCGATGCTGAGCCTCGCCGAGTATGCTGACCGCGTCAGCACCAGGCCAAAGGTTGCGGGACTGTCAGCCGCAAAGAACCTTGAAATCCAGGCGGCCTATGAGTCAGCAAAAATCGCTGCCCAGCGAATCGACTGGGAAGACGTGCTGGTGCTCACTCTGGGTTTGCTTCGAGCCGAGCCACTCGCGCTTGCTCACGTTCAGCAGCAATATCGCTTTTATACCGTTGATGAATATCAAGACATCTCGCCACTGCAGCATGCGTTGCTTGAACTTTGGCTTGGCGAGCACACTGAACTTTGCGTGGTCGGAGACCCGAATCAGACCATTTATTCATTCACCGGCGCGACCAGCGAATATCTTCAGAGTTTCGCCGATCGGTATGAAAACGCCAAGGTCGTGCAGCTAACTCGCAACTATCGATCAACTCAGCAGGTTGTTGCTCTGGCTAATCGCCTGACCGCCGAATCGCACATGGAGCCTATTGAGTCGCAGGGTGATATCGGATTTGCCCCTAGCGTTCGCGAGTTTGCCACCGTGGCCGACGAAGCAAACTCAATTGCCAGTGAAATTAAAGAGCTAATTGCGGCTGGTGTTCGAGCAAGTCAAATAGCAGTTTTGTATCGCATCAATTCACAGTCAGAGGCAATTGAAAATGCTTTGAGCACGCAGGGGATTGGCTATCAAGTGAGGGGCGGAGAGCGATTCTTCGCGCGTCCTGAAATTCAAGCTGCGATGCGTTCGATTCGAGCCGAGTCCCTAATCGATACCGGCAAATCACTTTTTGAATCGGTAAGTGAAATTTGTCGCACACACGGATGGCAGGCGATGCCACCAACCGACGTCAACGCCAATCTTGAGCGCTGGGAGGCTCTGAATTCGTTGATCTCAATTGTCGAAGAACTGCCTGCTGGTTCGACTTTGGTCGAATTTGCTAAAGAACTCGATGAACGCCAACGGTCACAACATGAACCGATCAAAGAGGCGGTCACGCTGTCGACTATTCACGCGGCCAAGGGTCTCGAGTGGCAATCGGTGTTCGTTTCGGGAGTCTCTGAGGGCTATTTGCCAATCGGTTATGCCAAGACAGATCGAGAGGTCTATGAAGAGCAGCGTCTGCTCTATGTTGCCCTTACCCGAGCTCGTCGAGACCTAGCTATTTCTTGGGCCAAGCGCGACGCAGTTGGCCTTAGAGACCGAGAACCATCAAGGTTTATTGCTCTGTTGCGCCCAGGCAACCGCAGTTAGCCGCCTTAGGCCAATCAAATTCATAAACTCGATGTTCAGCTAAGTCGAGCCGAAAACCCCGCTTAGAAGCAAGCGAGATTCCCGTTGAACTCGTCTCAGAATCAAGTGCTGCTCCTAGGGCTGCCGGGTTATCTAGATGCATGAGTGTCGATTTGATTGCCAAGCCAGCCGCGAAAAATCGGCTGGCGCTGTCGTCGAAGCGCAGATGCGATGAAAGCGCTTGGCTTGCCAGCGCCGACCAAGATAAGTCTTTGGCCATGCGATTCAGATCAAGGCAACGCAAACACGGATTTTTGCCTGGCACCAACACCGGCGTCACGTCTACAAACCGTTCGCCAAAAGTGAGGTTTATGTGCGGAATCTGTTTGCGAGCCCAAATCGCATATCGGGTCGGGGCGGTCACCGTTTGCGAAACTAAGATCGCAAAATCAAGCTGTTCGAGCGAGCCATTGCTCATGCGATTGGCATTAGAAACTCGAGCAGGCAAGTGATTGCGACTCAAGATGCTGCTGACTGTAGAAATTCTTGAGCTGCCCTGCTGGCTCTGTTCAAATCCGTCAGCACCGATATCGGCCGGCAGTACCGGTCGATTGTCGTGAGTGACAATTCGCCCGATGCCGCCGGCTGCCAGCCCGCGCGCTAAAGCCAAGCCAGTTTTGCCAAATGAATCAAGGTAAATTGCCCTGCCGCCGCGCTGCGCCAGAATTGCCGCTCCTTGAACTCGATGGCTAGCCTCAGCACGAACCATTTCGGCAAACGAATTTTGGCTATAGCGACCAAATTCAATCTCAGCTAAACGGCCAGTCGACGAACGACGACTCGGTTTAGTCGCTCCGGGCTGGTGACTAATGACAGGGCCCAATCGATCGATCAGCTTCTGGGCATCTGACTTGTCGAGCCCAGCCTCTTTAGCAAAGTAAGCGAGCTGACTATCGGCAAATCCGCTCACAAGCATTTTTATTAGTCGCCGCTCGGGCTCGGTGATGCTTGTCAGTACCAGCGCATCTGAGCTAAAGCCAAATTGCAAATCAGTTAGATTTCGCCAAGCCGGAGAACTTGCCGGATTCAATTTCAAAACCATGACGACATGGTTGCCTAATCGACAAAGTCGCGCGCAAGTTATTCACAGCGCAATACTGCAGACCACAACTAACCCAGCAGGTCGCGCAATTCTTTGTCGAACGCATCGTCGTTGCCACCATTGCGTAGTCGCTCAATCAGTGCAGCAGGGTCGGCGATGTCGTCTAGGCCAGGCAGCACATCTGGGTGACCCCAGAGCGAATCTCGCTTTGCAGTTCCAAGCTCATTGCCGATTTGGCGCCACATGGCAGCCGATTCGCGCAGTTTTCTTGGGCTCAGCTCTAGGCCCAATAGCGACCTAAACGTTTGCTCGGCCGGCCCGCCAGTTGCACGTCGACGACGAACCGCTTCTGCAATTGCAGAAGCTTTTGGCAGCAGGAGCGTTGCCTCGTCGGTAACGGCGTCGACCCAGCCTTCAATCAGAGCCAACAAACCCTCAATTCTGGTTAGCGCCAGTTTTTGCTCGTCAGTCTGCTCGGCGATGAAACCACCCGATTCGATGATGTTCTTAAGCTCGTCGGCATTATTCGGGTCAAGCCCCGAGGCGATCTCGTTGATTTTTTCGCCGTCGATGCTGATCTCGCTGGCAAAAGTTGCAATTTGTGAAACCACGTGTTCGCGCAACCATTTGCTGTGCTTGAAGAGTCTTGCGTGCGCCATTTCACGGATAGCTAGATAGATGTAAGCCTGATCGGCTTCAATCTCTAGCTCGGCGACAAATTTCTCGAGATTCTGCCCAACGAATGCCACGCGCTGCTCGGTGAAAATCGGCAACCCAATGTCGCTGCCGCCAAGGGCTTCGGTTGACAGCTTGCCGATTGCTTGGCCCAGTTGCATTGCATAAAGTGCGGCGCCAGCCGACTTCAGCATGTCTGCTGCTGGCCCGAGGGTAGCCTGCAATTCACTTGGCAAATTCGTGCTGAGGTTTTCGCTAAGGGCTGCGCTCATGCGCGAAGCAATCGGTGAAGCTAGTGCCTCAAAAAGTGCAATCGAATCGGCTACCCACATCTCGCGAGTTAGCAGCTTCGGCTCGGTGGTCAGCTCGGCTACATCAGTCTGCTGGCTAAGCCAGAGTGTTCCAACCGACATTGCTTCGGCGATCGATTTTCTAAAGTCGGCACTGATAGCTCGCTCTTCTTTTTTTGCGATCGACTTTGCCTGGTCGAGTGCGAGACCCCAGTTCACGCCTGATTTGTCTGCGCCACCAAAAGACTGCAGGGCCGATTGCAGCTGGCTCATCATCGCAGCGATGGTCGCCGGGTCATTTGGCAAACCCGCAGCCGCAGCAAGTTTTGCCGCATCAGCGTTCTCGTTGCCGGCTAAAAAGTCGCGCAAAAACTTCTCAAAATCTTCTGGGTTTGGCCCAGATGGGTTTTCTGCCGACATAAGGGCCTCCTTCAAAACAACGGTATTTGTTCAACCGCTGAAATTGTGGAGTTTTGAGGCAAATCTAAGTTTTGTTCGCCAGCAGAGTAAACCACCCAAACCGCACCAAATAGCCAGGTCGCAGAAGTTAGGCTTTAGCTGTGAGTTTCTTTGACGAGCCAAATCAGTCTTATTTTGAGCCTGTTTCTCGCCGCCCGCGTCGTGCTTCGGGCCTAGTTTTTCTCTCACTTTTTGCCATCAGTTTGATTGGCCTAGTTTTCTTGCCGACCCCTTATGTGATTGAGCAGCCAGGCCCAGTATTCAATGTTCTCTCGGTCGAAAATGGCGAATCGGTTATCACTGTTGAAAATGCCAAAACCTATGAAACCAAGGGTGACCTAGACCTATTGACCGTCAGTGTTTTGGGCAGTCGCGAAAACACCCCGAGCTGGCTCGAGTTGGGTTGGGCTTGGCTGGATCCGGCCAAGGTCATCACTCCAATTGATGCGATTTTCCCTGAGGGTCAAACCACCAAGCAGGCAGAGGTCGAGAGTGCGGCCATGATGGAGCAATCGCAGCAAGATGCCATCGCCGTAGCCCTGAAAAAACTCGGCTACAAAGTTCCGTTCGAGGTCTACATCAGCGAGGTGCTCAAGGGTGCTCCGGCTAGTGGAATATTGCGCGCCACCGATTTCGTGAAGACCGTCAGTGGCATCCAGGTTCAATCTGTTGAACAGCTGCGAGCAATTTTGAATGAGTCAAACGGTCAGCCAGTGGCAGTTGAAATTGAGCGAGCCGGAAAACTGCAAACCGTTGAGGTCACCCCGACAAAAAACGAAGCGGGCGATTATCGAATGGGCGTTCTCGCCGGCATCAAATACGACTTTCCGATCCAGGTCAATCTCAAGCTTTCTGATGTTGGCGGCCCATCAGGCGGCATGATTTTCGCACTCGGCATCTATGACATCCTTACCCCTGGATACCTGGTCGGCGGCGAGAAAGTTGCCGGAACCGGAACGATTGATGGCAATGGAAACATCGGCCCTATCGGCGGAATCCGACAAAAAATGCATGGGGCGCAGCGTGCGGGAGCTAGCTACTTTTTGGCGCCGGCTGACAACTGCTCGCAGGTGATCGGAAACATCCCTGAAGGCCTCAAGGTTTTCAAGGTGTCTAAGTTCGACGAAGCTCTCGAGATCGCCAATGCAATCGGCAGCGACGGGAATTTGAACGACCTGCCAACCTGTTCTGCTAAATAAGTTCTCACCAACTGCAACACAATCAGGAGATCCATGACCAACCTAAATCAGACCTCTAGCCGCAGAATCTCGCCAGCGCAGATCGCGATTGCCATCATCGTGGTAATCGGTGCGGCCCTGTTTGGTGCCACCGGTTTTTATACCGACTGGCTATGGTTTGACCAGCTCGGCTTTAGTTCGGTCTTTGCCACTCAGATTCTGAGCAAGGCTGGCGTGTTTGCGGTGGCTGCCGTCGTTATGGCTGCGGTCATCGGCCTGAGCCTTTGGGTTGCCTATCGCAACCGCCCGATCTATGCCAAGTTCACCGAAACCGGCGATATTTTTGGCGCTTATCGTCAGCTGCTCGAGCAGCTTCGTCGCCTAATCATGCTCGGTGTGCCTGCGGCACTGGGCATTTTTGCTGGTGTTGCAGCAAGTTCAAACTGGGATGTTGTGTTGGCCTACCTAAACCGCACTCCGGCGGGCACTAAAGATGCCCAGTTCGGCCTAGACATTTCTTTCTATCTATTTGAATTGCCGTTTTTGCGCTCGGCAGTCACCTATCTGTCGGCAGTCTTTTTGCTGGCCACCTTGCTTTCAGCTTTTGTGCACTTGGTTTATGGCGGCATTCGCCTAGCCGGGCGTGCTACCCAGATCAGCAAAGCCGCGCGCATCCAGGTTGCTTCAACTGCAGCGCTATACATGCTGGTTCAGGGCGCCAGCCTCTGGCTTGACCAATTTTCGGCCATGACCAGCTCGACGGGTCTTTACACCGGTGCCACCTACACCGATGTCAACGCAACTATTCCAGGATTCCAAATTCTGGCCCTGATTTCAGTGGTTGTGGCTGCGTTCTTCATGGCAACCGCAGCGATTGGTCGCTGGCGCATTTCGATTTTGGCTACAGCCGTAATGGTGGTCAGCTCAATCATCCTCGGTGGACTGTATCCGTGGTTGGTTCAGAATTTTCAGGTTGTGCCAAACGAGCGCACGCTCGAGGCTGAATACATCAAGCGCAACATTGACGCCACTCGTCAGGCCTATGGCCTAGAGAACGTCGAACTAATTGACTATCAGGCAACCACCGATGCCGAGGCTGGTGCGCTGCGTTCAGACGCCGAAACCACCGCCAACATTCGCATCATTGATCCAGCTCTGGTCAGCAACTCGTTCAAGCAGCTAGAGCAGTTCAAGCAGTATTACGGATTCACGAGCCACCTTGATGTTGATCGCTATCAAATCGATGGCAAGAGCCAAGACACCGTGGTTGCTGTTCGCGAACTTAACCAGTCGGGCCTCGGCGACTCACAGTCTTGGTACAACAACACGATTGTCTACACCCATGGCTACGGTGTGGTTGCGGCCTATGGAAACCAGCGTTCTAGCGACGGTCAGCCGGTCTTCCTGCAGAAGGGCATCCCTTCTTCTGGTGCGCTTGGCGACTTTGAGCCACGAGTGTATTTCGGTGAAAGTTCACCGGCTTACTCAATCGTCGGAGCTCCGTCAGGCGCCACCCCGCGCGAGCTTGATTATCCGGCTGGCGACGGTGAAGCTGACCAGACCTACACAACTTTCAACGGCAACGGTGGCCCAAAGCTTGACAACATCTTCGCTCGCTTGGCCTACGCGGTTAAGTTCCAGAGCGAACAGATCCTGTTATCAGATGCCATCACCAACTCATCGCAAATTCTCTATGACCGCTCTCCTCGCGAGCGCGTCTCAGCGGTTGCGCCATACCTAACCCTCGACAGTGATACCTATCCGGCAATCGTTGACGGCCGCGTGGTTTGGATTGTTGACGGATACACCACCTCAAACAACTACCCATACTCGCGTTCAGAGAACTTTGCCTCTGCAATTAGCGACAGTTCGACCGGCGACCTGCTCGGTCGTTCATCGGTCAACTACATTCGCAACTCGGTCAAGGCAACCGTTGATGCCTACGACGGAAGCGTGAAGCTTTATGCCTGGGATGCCAAGGATCCAATCCTGCAGACTTGGTCAAAGGTGTTCCCGCAGACTGTGACTCCGGTTTCAGAAATGTCTGCTCAGCTGATCAGTCACGTGCGCTATCCGTCTGACCTGTTCAAAGTGCAGCGAAGCATCCTTGGTTCATATCACGTGACCGACGCCGGTTCGTTCTATAGCCAAGAAGATGCTTGGATGACGCCGAACGACCCAGCATCGGATTCAAAGATCGCTCAGCCGCCTTATTACCTGACCATGGAAATGCCGGGCACCAACAAGCCATCGTTCTCGCTTTACAGCACCTTTATTCCGCGTTCGACCGGTGAATCAACTCGAAACGTTCTAATGGGATATTTCGCCGCTGATTCTGATGCTGGATCGACCGCAGGTAAGGTTTCCGAAAACTACGGAAAGCTCCGCTTGCTGACTCTGCCAAAGTCGACCACGGTTCCTGGTCCGGGTCAGGTGCAAAACGCATTCAACTCTGATTCAGAGGTTTCGCGTCTGCTAAACATCCTTAGACAGGGATCAACCACCGTGCTCAGCGGAAACCTCTTGACCCTTCCAGTCGGTGGTGGATTGCTTTACATTCAGCCGGTCTACATTCAGTCAACCGGTGAGACATCGTTCCCACTGCTCAAGAAAATCTTGGTTGCTTTTGGCGACAAGATTGCCTTCGAAGACACACTTGATGCCGCTCTAGACAGTCTGTTTGGCGGCAACTCGGGTGCAACCGCGGGCGACGGCACTGGCGTCAAAGACCCAGTTGCAGTTGACCCGAATGAGGGTGGCTCAACCGGCGGCTCGACCGGCACCGGTTCAAACGCCGCTTTGAAGTCGGCCCTTGATCGTGCCACCCAGGCCATCAAAGATAAACAAGAGGCCATGGCTAACTCTGACTGGGCTGCCTATGGCAAAGCCGAAAAAGCGCTTGAAGCAGCGATCGACGCCGCCTTGTCATCAATCAAATAATCGTGCTAGAGTAGGGACTTCGCCGCGGGGTGGAGCAGTTCGGTAGCTCGCCGGGCTCATAACCCGGAGGTCGTAGGTTCAAATCCTGCCCCCGCAACCAATGATGTTGAAAAACATCGAAACCCCCGAATCTAAAGATTCGGGGGTTTCTTTTTTGCTGTGGATAACCCCAGTTGGCTTTTTTGAAATCGCCTAACTTAGCGACATGAATCGTCAGCAGTTTTATGCCGTGGGTTTAGCGGTTGCCCTCAGCTGCAGCATGCTGGTCAACCAGCCGCAACAAAGTCTTGCTGCCGGCAGCACAAAAACCACTACAAGTTTTAGCTATTCATCAAAAGTGGTCGGCAACACCGTGATCATCACCGGAAACAGCACCACCGCGACGAGCACAAAAACTTCGACCAAACCCTCGGTTTCAAAAACACCAGCGTCAACTAAGCCTGCTGCCAGCTTAAAAACAACCTCATCTTCGACGGCGCCAACTAAACCGAAAGCTGTTCCTCCACCAGCCAAAAAGCCGGCTGGTTCGATTGCTAAACCAACTTCGGCAGCAAAACCCTCGACCGCCGCGAAGCCAAAACCCAAGGTGCTCCTGTCGGTGACTAGCAGCTTTAATTTCTTAAACGTCAAGAAGCCAGCTGCAGCTTTAGTCTTCAAGCCGACGCCTAAGCCGGTCACTAAAGTGACCACGCGTGTGATCACCAAAACCACACCAAAAGTTGTCACCCCACCAAAAAAGATCGTGGTCAAAACCCCGGCATCAACATCATCTAAATCCATCAGCGCAAAAGGTGAGGCTAGTTTTACGCCCGATCAAATTACGGCCACGGCTTTTCCGCCAGCGGTCGCAGTCAGCGAACCGGTTTATCTCAGCGCACCAGCCAGCGTTCACTATCGAACCGGCACAATTCTTGGTCAGGCAGCGCAGGTGCGATTCACGCCTTTCGATTCCACCTGGAGTTTCAGCGATGGAGCTTTGGCAACCGGTTTAAATCTGCAACATAGATTTTTCTCAGCCGGCACCTACAGCGCATCCGTGGCGATTCGATATCGAGTGAGCTACCGCTTGGCCGGTCAAGCTAACTGGATCAATGAAGGGGCTGAAATTACACTCACCGATCAGGTCACTGTTACGGTAAGCGCAGGGCAGGGTTCCGGCTCAAACACGGCATCCGAAATGGTTGCTGAACGGCCCTATCTGGTAGGTGATAACTGCCTCAAAAACCCAGCTGCATTTGCGTGTTGACTCAAGCCAGATAGTTCTCAGCTGATTTTCATAAACTATTCAGGTTCGCTTGCGATTCTTTAGCCAAGAACGAACTTGAAAGGTCAATAAATGAGCGATTACAACCGCCAGTTTGTATTTGATTTGCCTACCCAGACTTTTGTCAGCGAGGCCAAACCTACTTTCAAGCAGCGCATCGCCAAACGCCTAACTTTTTTCACTGCTGTTAGCGCTGTGACCGTAGGTGCCCTAATTGGTGCTGGCGTCGGAGCCGGAGTCGGCATTGCAACTTTCAATTACTGGACTCGCCCTGCACCGGTCGTAGTAAACAACACCGAGTCGGTCAACTGGGTAACGGCCGCATCTGCGGTGGCCTCACCTTCAGTGGTCACGATTAGTGTTTCGGGCCAGACTTCTGCCGGAAACGGCTCTGGAGTGATCCTGACTAAAGATGGCTACATTCTTACCAATTCGCATGTGGTCACTCTCGAGGGAACTACTAGCGGAGTTGAGCTGCAGGTGAAAACCTATGATGGCCACATCTACAAGGCATCGGTGGTCGGCCGTGATTCAATCAACGATCTTGCGGTCATCAAAGTTGATGCCGCCGCAACTTTTGAGCCAATCGAATTCGCTGATTCAAGTGCGGTAAACGTCGGTGACTCGGTGGTTGCGATTGGAGCCCCTCTAGGGCTCTCATCTACTGTCACCACCGGCATCGTCTCAGCGCTGAATCGAACCATCCAGGTTGCCAATTCTGATATGCCAAGTGAGGCAAACGGCGGCCTGCAGTTCTTCAGCGGAACCGGTCAATCGGTTAGCCTCAGAGTGATTCAGACCGATGCAGCAATTAACCCAGGAAACTCTGGCGGAGCTTTGGTCAATGACAAGGGTCAGCTCATCGGCATTAACGTGGCGATTGCCAGCGCCGGCTCATCATCAGCTTCAGGCAGCATCGGAGTTGGCTTTGCAATCCCATCATCAGTTGCCAAGCGCATTGCAGATCAAATCGTGAAGGGTGGAACCGCCAGCCACGGTCTGTTGGGTGCTCAGGTTAAAGATGCAGTCGCTTCTGACAGTGCAGCTTCATTCACAACCGGTGCCCAGGTTGTCGAAACAACCGCGGGCGGTGCCGCTCAGAAATTTGGCGTCAAAGCCGGAGACATCATCACCTCGCTCAACGGTGATCCAATCACCAGCGCAAGCGAATTGACCGCGGCGGTCAGGCAGCAACCAGCCGGTTCAAAGGTCACTCTTGAATTGACTCGCGACGGTGAGACTAAGACCATCCAGGTCACTCTGGGCGACGCGTCAGACTTAAAATAAACCCATGACAGCGATTGAATCAGACCAGATCGGCGGCCAAACTGCCGGCTCGACCCTGCTCGAAGAGCAAGTTCAGAATCTTGAACCGGGCGATCACGAGCGCTATGCGCACTATGTCAAAAAAGAACGCATTGTTGAGTCAGCGGTGCTAGGCAACGCAGTCACAGCACTGTGCGGCAAAGTATGGGTACCTAGTCGCGATCCGCAAAAGTTTCCGGTTTGCCCGACCTGCAAAGACATATACGAGAACATGCCTGAGGGTCCAGAAGACTCAGAAGGCAACTAAACAAAGATTGTCGGAATTGCCGCTTCGCCTCGACCAAGTCGCAGGGCCTGAAGCGGCAGTTCGTTTTTAACAAGTGCGTGGTGCTGACGAGCCAATGTCGTGCCAGCGATGCCGACAAACTGCTCCTGAATTTCACCGGCAATAATCAGCGGCTCTAAAAGTTCACGATCGGTGCGCGCCTCATCCGGGTGGTGACCCGCGCCGACAATTTCAGCTACTGCAACACCGTGCTCATCACGACGACGCAGTGCAAACTTGCGACCGCCAACATTGCCCTTCTTTGCCGAGGTCTTGGCAACGCTGCGCTGCTGACCATCTTCATCTTCAATGGCAACCAACTTGTACACGAAGCCGGCAGTTGGCGAGCCTGAACCGGTAACAACTGAGGTGCCAACTCCATAGGCGTCAACCGGAGCGGCGGCTAGGGCTGCGATAGCAAATTCGTCGAGGTCGTTGGTCACGGTGATTTTGGTGTCAACCGCGCCTAACTCGTCGAGCAGCTTGCGAACTCTGGCCACTTCAACCGGCAAATCACCCGAGTCAAGGCGAACCGCACCGAGCTTGGTGCCAGCGGCCGCAACCGCGTTTCGCACACCGGCCTCGATGTCGAATGTGTCAACCAACAGCGTGGTGCCCGGGCCAAAAGTCTCGACCTGCGCTCTAAAAGCCTGTTCTTCACTGTCATGCAGCAGCGTGAAAGCGTGAGCGGCAGTGCCCATGGTTGGCACGCCCCAGGTGCGGCCCGCTTCAAGGTTAGAGGTGGCATCAAAACCAGCCACGTATGCCGCCCTCGCGGCTGCCACAGCAGCGGTTTCATTTGCGCGACGGCTGCCCATTTCGGCAGTGCGACGACCGCCAGCGGCGTTAATCATGCGTGATGCCGCCGAGGCGACCGCAGAGTCAAAGTTGAGCACCGAAATAACCAGCGTCTCTAGCAAAACCGCTTCGGCAAACGGAGCCTCAACAATCAAAATTGGAGAATTCGGAAAATAGATTTCGCCTTCGCGATAGCCCCAGATGTTGCCCGAAAATTTGTAGTCGGCTAGCCACTCAAGGGTCTCGGTATCAACTACGCCTTCGCGGCGCAGCCAGTCGAGATCATCCGGGTTGAATTTAAAGTTCTTGATCGCCTCAAGCAAACGACCGGTGCCGGCGACAACGCCATAGCGACGACCGGCTGGCAGCGAGCGGGTGAAAACCTCGAACACTGCTGGTCGATCGGCCTTGCCCGAGTGACGAGCGGCCTGAAGCATGGTGAGCTCATAGCGATCGGTGAGCAGCGCGGTGGTATTCAACACGGGCTTAAGCCTAGTGATTTGCGCGGGTTGCCGGTCGGTATCAAAAGGGGTCAAGGTTAGACTTAGCGACGTGAGCCAACCGACCCGAAATGCGCCTATCGGCATTTTTGACTCTGGCGTTGGCGGCTTAACCGTGGCGCGAGCGATCATTGATCAGCTGCCCAACGAATCGATCATTTACGTTGGCGACACTGCCAACACCCCCTATGGCCCAAAGAGCATCCCAGAGGTTCGCGAACTTGCGCTGTCGGTCATGGATCGCCTGGTCGACGAGGGCGTCAAACTTTTGGTGATTGCCTGCAATTCAGCCTCAGCTGCTGTTCTTCGCGATGCGCGTGAGCGCTATACCGTGGGTCGAGGCATTCCGGTGGTTGAGGTGATTCAGCCGGCAGTTAGACGTGCGGTTGCCTCAACTCGCAACGGCAAAGTTGGCGTGATCGGCACCAATGCCACAGTGGCCTCAAAAGCCTACGAGGATGCGTTCGCCGCAGCGGTTGATCTAGAAATCACCAGCGCTGCCTGCCCAAGTTTTGTTGATTTCGTAGAACGTGGGATCACCTCTGGCCCAGAATTGCTGGCCGCTGCCGAAAACTATCTTGCACCGATCAAGGCTGCCGGAGTCGACACCCTTGTGCTTGGTTGCACTCACTATCCGCTGCTCACCGGAGCCTTGAGCTATGTCATGGGTGAAGACGTCACCCTAGTTTCAAGCGCTGAAGAGACCGCCAAAGATGTCTATCGCACTCTGGTTGCTCACCAGTTAGAGCGCACCGATTCGAGTACACCGACACTTCGATTCCAGGCTACCGGCGACGCAAAATCTTTCGAAAAACTAGCTCGACGCTTTCTCGGCCCTGAGGTTGCCTCGGTCGAGCGCATTAGCTAACCACCACAAAGGAGCACCATGACCATTCGCGCCGACGGCAGAACCCCAAACCAACTTCGCCCGGTGACTATTGAGCGCGGCTGGAGTGATCACGCTGAAGGCTCAGCGCTGATTTCATTCGGCGGCACCAAGGTTTTGTGCACCGCATCTTTCACCAGTGGCGTTCCGCGCTGGAAAGTCGGCAAGGGTGAGGGTTGGGTCACTGCAGAGTATTCAATGCTTCCGCGTGCCACCCACGATCGCTCTGATCGCGAAGCCGTAAAAGGCAAAATAGGTGGCCGCACCCACGAGATTTCACGTTTGATCGGCCGCAGCCTTCGTGCCGTGGTCGACGTGCGCGAGCTCGGTGAAAACACCATTGTTCTTGACTGCGACGTGCTTCAGGCCGATGGCGGAACCCGCACCGCAGCAATCACCGGCGCATACGTTGCGCTCGCCGATGCAATTGCCTGGGGTCGCGGTAAAAAATTCATCGCACCGAGCTCAAAGCCTCTGAGCGACTCGGTTGCCGCAGTGTCAGTGGGCATCATTGACGGTGAACCATTCCTTGATTTGGCATACACCGAAGACGTCAGAGCGCACACCGACATGAACGTTGTGGTCACCGGTGGCGGCAAATTCATCGAAGTTCAAGGCACTGCCGAAGGTGTGCCATTTGATCGCACCGAGCTCAACAGTCTGCTAGATCTTGCCCTTACCGGCACTGCCGAATTGACCGGCATTCAGAAGCTAGCTCTCGAGCAGTCACTATAAAAATGAAACTGGTATTAGCTACGCACAATGCCCACAAGGTGCAAGAGGTCGGCACAATCTTGGCCACTCAGGTCGAGGGTCTTGAACTGCTTGGCTATGACGGCCCAGAGCCGGTCGAAGACGGCACCAGTTTTTTAGAAAACGCCCTAATCAAAGCCCGTGCGGCTTATGCCCACACCGGCATGACTTCGATTGCCGATGATTCGGGAATGGCGGTTGAGATTCTTGGGGGAGCACCCGGCATTTTTTCAGCCCGTTGGTCAGGCAGCAAAGACAATGCCAAGAATCGCGAACTGCTATTGGCGCAACTTGCTGACGTGAAACCCGAGCACCGAGCCGCTTCTTTTGTTTGCACCATCGCACTGGTTGGCCCTGATGGTGAAATCAGTTTCACCGGGATCTGGCCAGGTAGCGTTGCCACCGCCGAAAAAGGCCCAAACGGTTTTGGTTACGACCCGATTTTTATCCCTGAAGGTTTTGATTCAACTGCCGCCGAGCTTGAACCAGAGGTTAAAAACGCGCTCAGCCACCGTTCGATGGCACTTAGCCAGCTGGCTAGCTATCTAGTGGCGCAGCAATAACCTCAACCGCAATTTCTCTGCCTAATTAGCGGCAGTTGCCCAAAAGCTTTAGTTCTCTGAGAGCTGTTCAGCAATGTGCTGACGGCGGGTTTTGATTACTTCAATTGCAATCGGGATAGTCGAGACAATTACGAATCCGATGGTGAAATATTCCACGTGTTCGGCCACAAATGGAATCTTTCCAAGGAAGAATCCGAGCAGAGTCACGCCGGTGCCCCAACCAATTACACCGATGAAGTTGTAGCGCAAGAACTTGCGATAAGACATCTCACCGACGCCGGCAGCCACCGGAACGAAGGTGCGCATTACCGGCACAAAGTGGGCCAAAATAATTGCTTTTGAACCGTAGCGCTCAAAGAACGAGTTGGTGCGCGAAACGTTTTCTTGGCTAAAGAACTTTGATTCCGGCTTGTTAAAGATCGCTGGACCTACTTTGCGACCAATCCAGTATCCGGTTTGGTCACCGAGCCAGGCAGCCCCAGAAATCATGATGCAGGCCAACCAAATTGGCACCGCCCAGCCATTGCCGTCGGCTGTCGGAAACTGAATAGCCCCGCTCGAGACCATCAGGCCTGCCACAAAGAGCAGCGAGTCACCGGGCAAGAAGAAGCCGACCAGCAGGCCGGTTTCAATAAAGACGATTAGACAAATGCCAATCATCGCGAAGGCGCCAAAAGACGCAATTAGGGCTTCTGGCTTCAGCCATTCCATTCCAAACACGCGCCCCTAGCAGGATTTGAACCTGCGCACCCGCCTCCGGAGAGCGGCGCTCTATCCCCTGAGCTATAGGGGCCAGGGCTCCGATAAGTCTAACTGCGCAGGTAGCAGGCATACTCAGGCATCGCCGGCTCAAGCGCTCGAATAGACTTCTGCCTTCGCATTAAATGATTCATTAGGAGTTGCCGTGGCTTTGAAGTTGCCTGGTCAGTGGGTTTGGGATTCATGGTTCGTTTTTGACGGCGAGCGCCACCACGCGTTTTATCTGCAGGCAAGCCGTGCGCTTGGCGACCCAGAGCGTCGACACAACAACCCATCGATTGGTCACGCAGTTTCAGATGACCTAACCAACTGGACGGTCTTACCTGACGCGCTGATCTACAGCGATGCGCCAGCTCCAGACGACTACACCACCTGGACCGGCTCGGTCGTAAAGGGCGATGACGGTTTGTGGTGGATGTTTTATACCGGTCGCACCCGTGAAAACAAGGGCTTCAGACAGACCGTGGTTGCGGCAACCTCAGAAGACCTAATCACCTGGACCAAGCGCCCAGAGAACCCACTGGTTGTAGCAGACGAGAATTATCAAACCCTTGCCGGTGGTTTCGAAGACGAGCCATTCCGCGATCCGTGGGTTTTCAAAATGGCGGGGGAGTCACAGTGGACCATGCTGGTCACCGCGACCGCGCCAAAGCACGAGAAGTTTCGCGAGCAGGGCGTTATCGCCATGGCCAAATCTGACGACCTGATTAACTGGCGCTTGATGCCACCGCAGGCTGGCCCAGACCAGGGCTTCGGCGAGACTGAAGTGCTGCAATACGAGGTTGTCGATGGCGTGCCAATTCTGCTGTTCTGCTGCGGCACCCATTGGATTTCTGAAGAGCGCATGGTATTCGATCGCCAGGGTGGCCTTTACAGCCTGCCGACCAACGAGAAGCTCACCGAAATCGACCTTCGCAAGTCGGTGCGCTTCGATGCTGACGACCTGTATGCCTCGCGACTGGTTCAGGGCAAAGATGGCAAGTGGAATCTAATTGCCTTCATTAATTACGTAGACGGCAAGTTTGTCGGTGAACTTTGCGACCCGATTCCGGTCACAGCTGACCCGGTACGTGGCCTGATCAGACGCTAATAATCGGTTCAAAGGGTATGATTTAGGGGTTATTTTCAGCCCCTAAATAAAGGCAATCCCAATGACTCCAGCAGATCTTTCTGCCGCCATTTTGCGCATCATGGCAAACCTGCAAAACGCAGGTCGCCTGAGCGCGCTCGATCTGCCTGAAGAAATCGTTATCGAGCGACCAAAGAATCGCGAGCACGGCGATTGGGCTACCAACGTTGCCATGCAACTTGGATCAAAATTCGGCCTAAACCCACGCGCTTTTGCTGAGCTGATTTCAGCTGAAATTTCGCAACTTGACGGTGTTGAGAAGGCCGAAATTGCCGGCCCTGGTTTCATCAACATCACCCTGAGTGCCGGCGCTGCCGGCGAGTTAGCTAAAGCAGTCGTCGAGGCCGGCGCAAGCTTTGGTCGAGGTCAGCTTTATGCCGGCGTTAAAACCAATCTCGAGTTTGTCTCAGCTAACCCAACCGGCCCGATCCACCTCGGCGGAACCCGCTGGGCGGCCGTTGGCGACTCGCTAGCTCGAATCCTTGAAGCCCAGGGCGCGGTTGTCACTCGTGAGTATTACTTCAACGATCACGGTGCTCAAATTGATCGCTTCGCTCGTTCTTTGCTTGCTCGCGCTCGAGGCCTGGATGCCCCAGAAGACGGCTATGGCGGTCAATACATTCAAGAGATTGCCGATCGAGTTTTAGCTGAAACCGCACAGGATATATTGGCGCTCAACGACGAAGAGGCTCAAGAGGCATTCCGCGCCGCCGGTGTCGAATTGATGTTCCAAGAGATTCGCGAATCGCTGCATGATTTTGGCGTCGACTTCGATGTTTACTTCCATGAAAACTCGCTATACGAGTCAAATGCTGTTGAGCGAGCGATTGCCCGCCTGCGCGAACTTGGTCACATTTTCGAACAGGATGGCGCCACCTGGTTGCGTTCGAGCACATTTGGCGATGACCGCGACCGCGTGGTTATTAAGAGCGATGGTGACCACGCCTATATCGCCGGCGACCTGGCCTACTATCTAGACAAGCGTGAGCGCGGTTTCGATCGCTGCATCTACATGCTTGGTGCCGATCACCACGGATATGTGCCTCGCATGATGGCCCTTTGCGCTGCTTATGGCGATGAGCCTGGAGTCAACCTCGAGATCTTGATCGGTCAGATGGTGAACCTGGTCAAAGACGGTGAGCCAGTTCGCATGTCAAAGCGCGCCGGAACCGTGGTCACCCTTGAAGACCTAGTTGGTTTTGTCGGTGTCGATGCAGCTCGCTATGCGCTGTCTCGCTCTTCGATCAATTCACAGCTCGACATCGACCTTGAGCAACTGCAAAAGAAGACCAATGACAACCCGGTTTTCTATGTGCAGTATGCACACGCGCGCACCGCTCAGGTGGCCAAAAATGCTGCCAGCCTCAATGTTGACCGCTCAGAGTTTGAGCCGGGTCTGCTGACTCACGAGAGCGAGTCAGAACTGTTGGCCAAGCTTTCAGAGTTCCCAAGAGTGGTCGCCCAGGCAGCCGAGTTCCGCGAGCCTCACCGCGTAGCACGACACCTTGAAGAAATCGCCGGCAGCTATCACCGCTGGTATGACAACTGTCGCGTGACCCCGATGTCGGGCGCCGAAGTTGAAACCGTTCACCGCACCCGCCTTTGGCTAAACGACGCTGCCGGCGTGGTTTTGCGCAACGGCCTTAGCCTTCTTGGCGTAAGCGCGCCAGAGCGAATGTAATCCGGAGGGCATGGATTATGACTAACCCACTTGCGCCATCGTGGCTCGAAGAACCAAGCGATCTAAACGAACTTGTCACCAAGGTTTGGCCTCGCCACGCACGCCGCCGCGACACCGGTGAATTTGAAATCGGTGGCGTTAGCGCTGGCGAACTAGCCGCATCTTTTGGCACCCCGCTTTATGTAATCGATGAAGACGACTTCAGAGCTCGAGCCACCTCTGCTCGCAAAGTCCTTCGCGATGCCGCTCAAAAAATCGGCACCGATGCCAAGGTCTATTACGCCAGCAAGGCATTCCTATCGACCGAAATCGTTGAGTGGATCGACCAGCTCGGCCTAAACATCGACGTCGCCAGCGGTGGCGAGTTGGCTGCTGCGCTCGCCGGCGGAATCGACCCAGCACGCATTGGCTTGCACGGCAACAACAAATCACTTCGCGAAATCGGTCGCGCAGTAACTGCCGGTGTCGGTGCGATTGTTATTGACAGCGAAATCGAAATCGAGCGTATTGCAGCTGCGGCCGGTGCTCAAGATGTGATTCAGAACGTTCGTTTGCGCGTGAACTCTGGCGTGCATGCCAACACCCATGACTTCTTGGCCACCGCGCGCGAAGACCAGAAATTCGGAATTCCCCTTGCTGAGGCGGCCGCCCTGGTTGCCAAGATTCGTTCGCACAAGCACCTTCGTTTCTTGGGTTTCCACCAGCACGTTGGTTCGCAGATTTTTGCAGTTGAGGGCCACCTTGAGTCAACCCGTCGCTTGCTTCGCTTGCACGCAGAACTACTTGCCGACGGCGAGATTCCAGAGCTAAACATCGGTGGAGGTTTCGGCGTCAACTACAAGCCAGCCGACAACGCACCTGACATTCAATACTTCGCCGAAGCAATCATGGATTGCGTTCAGGCCGAGTGTGCCGAACTTGGCATCGCAGTTCCGCTGCTAGCTTTCGAGCCGGGCCGCTACATCGCTGGCCCTGCCGGAATCACCCTTTACAACGTGGGCACGATCAAAGAGGTAAACGTCACTGAGGGTGCGCACCCCGCTGTTCGCAAGTATGTGAGCGTCGATGGCGGTATGAGCGACAACGCCCGCCCGTCGCTATACGAGGCTGAATATCACACCGTTTTGGCTAGCCGCAGCTCGAGCGCTGCACCGGCACTTTCTCGCGTAGTCGGCAAGCACTGCGAGAGCGGTGACATTGTGGTTCGCCACGACTATCTGCCCGCCGACATCGCGCCAAACGATCTATTGGCCGTAGCTACTACCGGCGCCTACTGCTATTCACTGTCTAGCAACTACAACTTTTTGACTCGTCCGCCGGTGGTTGCCGTGCGCGATGGCAAAGCTCGAATTGTCATTCAGGGGCAATCTGAGGCAGATTTGTTTACTAAGGATGTTCGCTATCAGCAGCTAAAGTCTGCTGCCGGCGACAAAGAATGAGATGAGCAGCGAAGTGAATAACTATCGACCATTGCGCGTTGCCCTGCTGGGCGCCGGTTCAGTAGGTGCCCAGGTGGCGCGCCTGTTGACCGAAAACAAGGCCGAACTTGCCGCTCGTGTGGGTGCTGAGCTTGAACTTGCCGGCATCGCGGTTCGCGACCTCAACTCAAAGCGAGCCGAGGGCGTGCCAACCGAACTGCTAACCACTGACGCCATGGCACTGATTCACTCAGCCGACATCGTTATCGAAGTTATGGGTGGCATCGAGCCAGCGCGAACCTACATCCTTGAAGCACTTAATTCGGGTTCAGATGTGGTGACTGCGAACAAGGCCCTGCTTGCAACCCACGGCACCGAACTTTTTGACACCGCTGAGCAGGTTGGCGCGCAACTATATTTCGAGGCTGCAGTGGCTGGCGCAATTCCAATCATTCGACCACTGCGCGAATCACTGGCCGGCGACAAAGTCACCCGAATCATGGGAATCGTCAACGGCACCACTAACTACATTCTTGACCGCATGGATTCGAGCGGCGCTTCTTATGAGACTGCGCTCGCCGAAGCTCAGGCACTTGGTTATGCCGAAGCAGATCCAACCGCCGACGTTGAGGCTTTCGACGCTGCGCAAAAGGCAGCCATTCTTGCATCGCTGGCTTTCCACACCGAGGTTCCACTCGAGAAGGTATACCGCGAAGGCATCACCAAGATCACCGCAGAGCAGATCAAGGCTGCTCAGCGCGATGGCTATGTCATCAAGATTCTTGCTATCTGTGAGCGAATTGCAGCTGATGAGGACGGACAAGAGGGCATCTCGGTCCGCGTTTATCCGGCACTGATTCCTAGAGAGCACCCACTTGGCTCTGTTCGTGGCGCTTTCAACGCGGTATTTGTCGAGGCTGAAGCCGCAGGCTCACTAATGTTCTACGGTGCCGGTGCCGGTGGTGTGCAAACCGCTTCTGCCGTGCTGGGAGATTTGGTTTCAGCGGCCAAGCGTCATGTTGCCGGTGGCCCAGGTTTGGCCGATTCTGTTCACGCGAATCTGCCGGTCCTTCCGATTGACCGGGTCTACACTCGTTATCAAATCACCGCAGAGGTCTATGACCAGCCGGGTGTTTTGGCAAAAATCGCCAACATCTTCTCTGATCACAAGGTTTCAATCGAGACCGTTGAGCAGAGCGTTGCGATCGAGGATGGCAAACACCGAAACACTGCAACCCTTGAGGTTGGCACCCACGAAGCGTCTGATTCAGCACTTTCATCAGTGGTTGAAGCACTTAAAAACAGCGATGCTGTCGAGTCGATTACCTCAGTAATCCGAGTAGAAGGAATCTAATGGCACACCAGTGGCGCGGAGTTATCCGCGAATACATCGACCGTCTAGACATCTCTAGCGACAACCCAGTGATCACTCTGGGCGAGGGTGGCACCCCGCTGGTCGAGGCTCCTGCTTTGGCCAAGCTGGTCGGCGCCGAGCGCGTGCTGCTAAAGGTCGAGGGTATGAACCCAACCGGTTCGTTCAAAGACCGCGGCATGACCATGGCTGTTTCAAAGGCCGTTGGCCACGGTGCCCAGGCGGTTATCGCTGCATCAACCGGAAACACCTCAGCTTCAGCAGCAGCCTATGCAGCTGCTGCTGGCATCCAGTCGGTGGTTTTGGTGCCTAAGGGCAAGATTTCTCTAGGCAAGCTTTCTCAGGCTGTGGCTCACAAGTCACAGATTCTGCAGGTCAAGGGCAACTTCGATGACTGCCTAGACCTAGCTCGTGCGCTAAGTGAAAACTATCCGGTTCACCTAGTCAACTCAGTTAACCCAGACCGCATTGAGGGTCAAAAGACCGGCGCGTTTGAGGTCGTTGACTCACTTGGATTCGCGCCAGACTTTCACGTTCTGCCAGTCGGCAACGCTGGAAACTACACCGCTTATTCAAAGGGCTACCAAGAAGACGTTGAGGCGGGCCGCATCAAGGCCATGCCAAAGATGTGGGGCTTTCAGGCTGAGGGTTCAGCGCCGTTCAGCTTCGGCAACCCGGTCAAAAAGCCAGACACCATTGCAACTGCAATTCGCATCGGAAACCCAGCTTCTTATGACCTAGCGTTAGCTGCTCGCGAAGCTTCAGGCGGTCAATTCGGTTATGTCAGCGACCAAGAAATTCTTTGGATGCACCGCTTCTTGTCAAACGAGGTCGGCGTTTTCGTCGAGCCTTCATCGGCAACCGGTGCAGCTGGCCTATTCAAGCACTCAAAGAAGGGCGAGGTTCCGGCCGGCTCAACCATCGTCGTCACCGTTACTGGCCACGGTCTAAAAGACCCAATGTGGGCGCTAAAAGACGAGCGCGGCAAAGACATCAAGCCACTTGCGGTAGCAAACCGCGTCGAGGCAGTTGCCGAGCGCCTTGGCCTAACCAAGAAGTAATCATCATGAGTTCAGTAATCGGCAGAAAAGTCACCGTCAAGGTTCCGGCCACTTCGGCCAACCTTGGCCCAGGGTTCGACACCCTTGGTATGGCACTGTCGTATTACGACGAGCTCGAGGTTGAGGCAGTTGCTGGCTCTGGCGCGACTGTTGAGGTTCACGGCGAGGGTCAGGGCGACGTGCCGACCGATGAGTCGAACCTCGTGGTCAAGTCGATTATCTATACCTTCAACAAGTTCAATCAGCCGGTGCCAGCCTTCAAGCTAAAGGCTCACAACATCATTCCTCACGGCCGCGGCATGGGTTCATCCGGTGCTGCTGTTGTTTCTGGCATCGTTGCGGCTCAGGGCCTGCTTTCGGGCATCGTTGAAATGACCCCGGATGACCTGCTCGAGATTGCCACTGAACTTGAAGGCCACCCAGACAACGTGGCCCCGGCGCTATTTGGCGGTCTAACCATCGCCTGGGAGGACGAGTCTGGCCCGCACCACAAGAAGCTTTTCGTTCACCGCGGTGTCGCGCCGCTTGAGCTGGTGCCGAGTTTCAAGATGTCAACCGAACTTGCTCGCTCACTGCAGCCAGAGTCGGTGCCACACAACGACGCCGTCTTCAACGTGTCTCGCTCGGCGCTTCTGATCGCTGCCCTGACCCAGAGTCCAGAGCTTCTGCTTGCTGCCACTGAAGATCGACTTCACCAGGACTACCGTGCCGCCGCCATGCCAGAGACTGACGCACTGGTTCGCCTAATGCGCGAAAACGGTCACGCCGCAGTTGTTTCAGGTGCGGGCCCGTCGGTTTTGGTTTTGGCTAGCGACCCAGTAGAGCGCCTCGAGGCCGTCAAACTTGCTGCCGAAAACTACCCAAACTGGAAGCCACTTTTGCTTGCGGTCGACTTCAAGGGTGCTACTGTAGTAGTGCACCCAAGCGAAGGCGCATAAATCCCAAATCAAACAACTCTCTAGAGTTGCCAGGTTTGAGTCGCGAACTTAGGTGTGTTCACAAATCTCAGCAGAGATTTTCCGCGCGCTCAGAGTGCACGACGGGGGCAGCACAATTCAGGCCACCAATCGATTAAGCCACTGAGTATCTCAAGAAAGTGCAATTACAAAACATGGATGAAATCCAGGAAAACCAGCCGGTTCGCAGAACCCGCCGCGCAGCCACTTCAGCCGCTGCTGCAACCGAAGCTCCAGCTTCAGATTCAACTTCAACCGAGGCGCCAAAGCGCAACACTCGCGCTCGCAAAGCAGCCGACAGTTCAGCTGAAAGCTCAGCACCTGCCGAGTCAAACACTGCAGCTAAAGAGTCGTCGAAGCCAGCCTCAAGCGAAAGCTCAGAAGGTTCAGGCAACAGCGAGAATGGCGAGCGCTCGGAGCGCAGCAACAACCGCAACCGCAACAACCGCAACCGCAATCGCAACCGCAACGGTGGCGAGAACCGCGAGGGCGGCGAGTCAAACGGCGATTCGGCTGAGGGTTCAGAAAACTCAAACCGCGACAACTCAACTCGCGATAACGACCGTGACAACAACCGTCGCGACTTCGAAGACGACCGTCGTGGTGGCCGCGGCCGCAACCGAAACCGCTACCGCGACCGCGACCGTCGCAACGGTGGCCGCGGAGGTCAAGACCGCGACGAGGTCGAGCCAGAGATCTCGCCAGACGACGTTCTAGTTCCGGTTGCCGGAATCCTTGACGTTCTAGACAACTACGCATTCGTTCGCACCAGCGGCTACCTACCTGGTCCAAACGACGTATACGTGTCACTAGGTCAGGTAAAGAAGTACAACCTACGCAAGGGTGACGCCGTTGTCGGCGCCATTCGCCAGCCACGTGAAGGTGAGGGCCAGGGTCGCCAGAAGTTCAACGCAATTGTTCGCGTTGACTCAATCAACGGCCTAACCCTTGAGCAGGCTGGTGCTCGCGTTGAGTTCCAGAAGCTAACCCCGCTCTATCCACAGAGCCGTTTGCGCCTAGAGACTGAGCCAAACAAGCTCAGCACTCGTATCATCGACCTAGTTTCACCAATCGGAAAAGGCCAGCGCGGTCTAATCGTTTCTCCGCCGAAAGCCGGAAAGACCCTGGTGCTTCAGGCCATCGCAAACTCAATCGCAGTAAACAACCCAGAGGTTCACCTAATGGTTGTTTTGGTTGACGAGCGCCCAGAAGAAGTTACCGACATGCAGCGCACTGTCAAGGGTGAGGTCATTGCCTCAACCTTCGACCGCCCAGCCGAAGACCACACCACCGTTGCCGAATTGGCAATCGAGCGCGCAAAGCGTTTGGTTGAGCTTGGTCACGACGTCGTTGTCCTTCTTGACTCAATCACTCGTTTGGGTCGCGCCTACAACCTGAGCGCTCCTGCTTCAGGCCGCATTCTTTCTGGTGGTGTCGATTCATCTGCGCTTTACCCACCAAAGCGTTTCTTCGGTGCTGCTCGCAACATCGAAGACGGCGGCTCGCTAACCATTCTTGCCACCGCTCTTGTCGAGACCGGTTCAAAGATGGACGAGGTTATCTTCGAAGAGTTCAAGGGAACCGGAAACATGGAGCTTCGCCTTTCTCGTCAGCTTGCTGACAAGCGAATCTTCCCTGCGGTAGACGTGAACGCTTCAGGCACCCGCCGCGAAGAGATGCTGATGAGCCCTGACGAAACTAAGATCGTCTGGAAGCTTCGCCGTGCACTTGCTGGTCTTGAGCAGCAGCAGGCGCTTGAGCTTGTGCTTAGCCGTCTAAAAGAGACCTCAAGCAACGTTGAGTTCTTGATGCAGGTTCAAAAGTCAATGCCAGTTCCGACCGGCTCAGACGCGGAGTAATAATTGCTCGATTCGGTCAAGCCTCTTCTCGAGGAATATTCAGCACTTCAGACACAGCTCTCTGACGCTGCAGTTCACGCAAACCCGGCGTTGGCTAAAAAGCTAAACCGTCGCTATGCCGAACTCAGCGCAATTGTCAGCGCATTCAACCAGGTCAACTCGTTGACCGATGATATTGCCGCTGCTCGCGAGCTAGCTAAAGAAGACGAAATGTTCGCCGAAGAAGTGGTCTTGAACGAAGAGAAACTCGAGGCTGCTAACGAAAAGCTTCGTCGCCTTTTGATTCCTCGCGACCCAGATGATGGCCGCGACGTGATCATGGAGATCAAGGCCGGTGAAGGTGGTGCAGAATCTGCACTGTTCGCAGCTGACCTGCTTCGTATGTACATCCAGTACGCCAACTCAAAGGGCTGGAAGACCGAAGTTCTTGATAAGAACGAGTCTGACCTTGGCGGCATCAAAGACATCCAGCTTGCGATTAAGGGCTCAAGCAACGACCCAGCTCAAGGCGTCTATGCACACCTGAAGTATGAGGGTGGAGTGCACCGCGTTCAGCGTGTGCCGGCCACCGAAACTCAGGGCCGCATTCACACCTCAGCAGCCGGCGTTTTGGTTTTTCCTGAAGTTGACGAGCCAGAAGAAGTCGAGATTAGCCAGAACGATCTGCGCATCGATGTTTATCGCTCATCTGGCCCAGGCGGTCAGTCTGTGAACACCACCGACTCGGCAGTTCGAATCACACACTTGCCAACCGGCATTACCGTGGCCATGCAGAACGAAAAGTCACAGTTGCAAAACCGTGAAGCGGCGATGCGCGTTCTTCGTGCCCGCATTCTTGCTGCCCAGCAAGAGGCAATCGAAGCCGAGCAGTCAGCAGCCCGCAAGTCTCAGGTCAAGTCGGTCGACCGCTCCGAGCGAATTCGCACCTACAACTTCCCTGAGAACCGCATTGCCGACCACCGCACCGGATACAAGTCATACAACCTTGATCAGGTCATGGATGGCGCTCTTGAGCCTGTGATTCAGTCTGCAATTCAGGCCGATGAAGAGGCACGCCTAGCCGCACTTTCGGCCGAGAAATAGCCCATGCGCCTTCGCGATTTGGTCGAGCACGCCAGCGCTAAGTTTGCCGAGGCTCAAATCGATTCCGCACAAAATGACGCAGAACTTTTGGCTGCTCACGTGCTTGGGCTAAGCAAGGGCGCCCTGCAGTCGACCATGATTGTCGACACCGAAATCAGTGAACTTGAGGCAGAGCAAATTGCCAACCTGTATGCCCGCCGCATTGCTCGCGAACCGCTGCAGCACATCACCGGCAAGGCTTATTTCAGAAATCTAGAACTATCGGTTGGCCGCGGAGTTTTTATTCCTCGCCCAGAAACCGAGTTTGTCGCGCAGCTAGCTATCGATGCCCTTCGCGCAACCGCAAACGCAGCACCAACCGGCATCGACCTAGGCACCGGCTCGGGTGCCATCGCGTTGGCAATGGCAACTGAGGTGCCGCACGCACGCGTGTTTGCGGTAGAAAAATCAGATGACGCACTGCCGTTCACCAAGGCAAACTTCGACAAATATGCACCCACCGGCGCACAGCTCATTCAGGGTGATCTGGCTGATGCGTTCCACGAACTCGATGGTCAAGTTTCGGTGGTTGCCTCAAACCCGCCATACATTCCAAACGCTGCTATTCCTCGCGATGTAGAGGTCCATCTTTTTGACCCAGCTCTCGCTCTCTATGGCGGCGAAGATGGCCTCGACGTTATCCGTGTGGTTTCAAAAACCGCGGCCAGATTGCTGGTCACCGGGGGAGTGCTCATAATCGAGCACGCCGACTCTCAGTCTGAACAGGTTGTTGAATTACTATTGGCAGATGGGTGGCGTCAAGTGCGCGCCCACCAGGATTTGACCGGTCGAGACCGAGCGGTCTCGGCTCTAAGGTAGGTGTTTTTTGGCGAGAGTATTCGACTGCTCGATCGACACTGACCTGCTAACTGGCATGCGCCTAGCCAAGGTTGCCCTTGGCCGTGGTGAAGTTGTTGTGTTTCCGACTGACACCGTTTATGGCATCGCTGGCGATGCATTTAATCCCAAAGCTGTTGAAAAGCTATTGGCAACCAAGGGCCGCGGGCGCCAGTCTCCGCCGCCGGTTCTCATTGGCAATCTAAACGCTCTTTATGCACTTGCCGAAACGGTTCCTGATGTAGCCAAGCGCCTTGCCGAAACCTTTTGGCCCGGCGCTTTGACCATGATTCTGCGCTCTCAGCCATCGCTCTCATGGGATCTTGGTGAAACCAAGGGCACCGTTGCGTTGCGAATGCCAGATCACAAAATTGCCCTAGCCCTGCTCGAAGAGGTTGGCCCACTTGCTGTCTCAAGCGCCAATCTAACCGGCGAGCCAGCAGCCGTCACCTGCCAGCAGGCGGTCGCATATTTCGACACTGCCGTGGCGACCTATCTGGATGGTGGCGCTAGCCCCAAGGGTGAGGCTTCAACAATTCTTGACCTGACCGATATCGTCGACTCGGTCGATGCTGAAGGCAACATTGTCACCACTGGCAAAATCAAAATCGTTCGCCAGGGTGCGCTTTCGGCTAAGAAAGTTGAATCGGTTGCAAAAGAGCTGCTCGAATCGAGTGCTGACTAAAAAATGCGCGCCTACCTTTTGATGATGCTGGTTTCAGCGCTGGTGACTTTTGTTGGCACCTACGCGACTCTAAAACTGGCTCACAAATATCAGCTTTATCCGCGCATTCGTGCGCGGGATGTGCACAAGCGCCCAACCCCGCGTCTGGGCGGCATTGCGATGTATGTCGGTTTCCTATCGACTCTCGGGGTTGCCGGTTTGCTCGGTTGGTTTAGAAGCGTCTTTGCCGAACCAGCCCAGATCCTGGCGATTTTGGCTGCCGCAACTCTGATCACCATCATCGGCGTTTTAGACGACCTGTATGACCTTGACTGGACTCTGAAGCTAGCCGGTCAGTTTGGCGTTGCCGGAATCCTGGCTTGGCAAGGCGTGCAAATTATGTCTCTGCCGATTGCCGGAATCACTATTGGCAGCCTGGGTATCTCATTCGTCGTCACCGTTTTCTTGACCGTACTGGTGATGAACGCGGTGAATTTCATCGACGGACTCGACGGCCTAGTCTCTGGTGTGGTGCTGATCGGCACCGGTGTCTTCTTTGCCTACAGCTATTTCTTGGCTCAGCAAACCTCGCCAACTAACTACTTCAACTTGGCCTCGCTGCTGTCTTCGATTGTGATCGGTATGTGCGTTGGTTTCTTGCCGTTCAACTGGCACCCAGCCAAAATTTTCATGGGCGACACCGGAGCACTGCTGCTCGGTTTGCTGATGGCAACCACCGCACTAACGGTTACCGGTCAGATTGATCCAACCCTGGTTTCTAGAAACGATTTAGTGCCAGCGTTCTTGCCGCTGTTGTTGCCGCTGGCAATCCTGGTTTTGCCGCTGCTCGATTTCAGCATGGCCGTGCTTCGACGCCTGCGCGCCGGAAAGTCTCCGTTTAGCGCCGACCGTCAGCACATCCATCACCGCCTGCAAGACTTTGGCCACTCACACCTTGGCTCGGTAGTGGTTTTCTATCTCTGGACAGCACTAATCTCTGGGTTCTGCATCATGTTTTTCTTTATGCCGCCTGAATCGGTCTATTCGATCACAGCAGTGGCACTTGTTTTGGTTCTGGGCTACACAATTTGGCCGCTGCTTCGCAAACTTAGAAAGGCCTCAAATGGCTAGGGCAACCACTTCAAAAGAACTGTTTCGCAAGGTGCTCATTCAGAGTGCATTCTTGACCGCATCAATTGCGTTACTGAGCTCAATCTTGGGCGTTCTGTTGGCGGGCCAGCCTGGCTTGGTTTCGGGCTTGATCGGCGCCAGTATGACCCTGATTTTTAGCTCACTAACAGTGCTATCAGTTTGGTTCGGTGGCCGACTTTCACTTGGCGGATTCTTCGGAGTCGTGCTCGGTGGCTGGGTGCTGAAGCTGATTATTTTCATCGCGATTGTGGCCATGCTCAAAGGTGCCGAATTCATCAATGGCCCGGTTTTGTTTTTTTCACTGGTGGCGTCAATTCTGTCGACTTTGACCCTCGAAGCGCTTACAGTTTTGCGTTCGCGCATCCCAACAATTGAAAACTAAATAATTCAACAAAAATTTTTTAGCCAACCTATGTATTTATTGGTTTTCAGGCGAATTTTTGCTGTTAGAGTATCCGTAAGTGTTTGTGAATAAACACCCAAAACCCGCTGTAAATCGCCGCAAGGTTTAGCCTTGCCCCGAAACAGGAGTTCACTCTGTTTACTAAAGCTCTGAATCTGCTAGCCGTAGCAGCCAGCACCGAAGAGTCGGGCAGCGGTTTCCACGCTCCTTCAATCATGGAGTTCTATCCAGAGATTGTTGCTTTCGAGGGCACCCCATTTGCACTAAACCGAATCATGTTGATTCGTCTTTTGATCCTCACCGTGTTGGTTGTTTTGTTCTTCCTTTGGTCACGCTCATTTGCTCGTGCAAACAAAACCGGCAACCACGTTCCATCACGCTTCCAGTTGATGGGTGAAATCTCACTGAATTTTGTTCGCAAGTCAATCGCTCACGATCAGCTTGGCGAAAGAGACGGCGACCGTTTCTTGCCGTTGCTAACTACCATCTTCTTCGTGACCCTCGGCATGAACATCACCGGCATCATCCCAGGTCTAAACATCGCCGGCACCTCAGTTATCGGTTTGCCAATCGTTATGGCTGTTGCCGCTTATGTGACCTTCATCTATGCCGGAATCAAGAAGCACGGTGGCCACTTCTTCACCGCCGCACTTTTCCCAGCGGGCGTTCCAAAGCCGTTCTACGCTTTGGTCACTCCAATTGAGTTGCTGTCAACCTTCATTCTTCGTCCGGTTACTCTGGCTCTTCGTTTGACCATGAACATGATCGCTGGCCACTTGTTGCTAGTTCTTTGCTTCTCGGCAACCCAGTTCTTCTTGTTCAACGCCGACGGCTTCTTCAAACTGTTCGGTGCCGGAACATTCGTTTTTGGTTTTGCATTCACCCTGTTCGAAATCCTGGTGGCTTTCCTTCAGGCATACGTTTTTACTCTGCTGACCACGGTCTACATTCAGTTGGCCTTGGCAGACGAGCACTAAGAGCTGGCAACCGTCAGTTCTAAACCCACGGAAGGAAATACAAAGTGGACGTAACTAACATCGCCGAACTAAGCGGCAACCTAGCAGTAGTTGGCTATGGCCTAGCAGCAGTTGGCCCAGGCATTGGTGTAGGTCTAGTTGTTTCAAAGACCATCGAGTCAATCGCTCGTCAGCCAGAACTAGCTGCAAAGCTTCAGGTCACCATGTGGCTTGGTATCGCATTCACCGAAGCGCTAGCGCTAATCGGTCTTGCAACCCCATTCATCTTCGGTTAATCAGTCAGGAACTAACCCCATGATTATTAGGATTCTCGCGAACGCAGCAGAGGGCGAGGCAGCGCCAAACCCTCTAATTCCTGCGTCGTACGATCTCCTTTGGTCTTCGGTTGTCTTTGTAATCCTGCTGGCTTTCTTCTGGTTCAAGGTTCTGCCTAACTTCAAGAAGACTCTTGATGCACGCACCGAGGCGATCGAGGGTCGCCTTGAGGCTGCCGAAAAGGCTCAGGCTGAAGCAGCTGCCAAGACCGCAAACATCGAAGCCGAACAGGCCGAGGCTCGCGCCGAAGCTGCCAAGATCCGCGAAGAAGCACGTGCCGAAGGCGCAGCTATCCTTGCTGAACTTAAAGAGCAGGCTTCAGCAGAAGCAGCGCGTCTAACCGCAGCAGCAAAGTCTCAAATCGAGGCCGAGCGCCAGGCAGCACTTATCTCACTTCGTGCCGAAGTTGGCTCACTAGCAATCGACCTAGCGTCGAGTGTTGTTGGCGCCAGCCTAAAGAACGAAAAAGTTGCAACCGGCGTCGTCGACCAGTTCCTAGCTGAGCTAGAGGCTGGCGAGAAGGCAGGCAAGAAGAAGTAATGGCAAGTTCAACCAGGCAGTCACTAGCTGCGGCAAAGCAGGCTCTAGAGCCAAAACTGGCCAAGGCAGACATCAAGTTCGCTGAAGAAATCTTCGCAATCGGCGCAGCCGTTGCAGATTCAGCTCAGCTACGCAGCATTCTCTCCGATCCTTCCGCTGAGGCGAATGCCAAGTCGGGCGCAATCAAGGCCGTTTTCGGCAAGAGCGTCTCGGCAGCAACTCTTGAATTTGCGACCAGCCTGGTTGCACTTCGCTGGTCAACCGGCCAAGACCTTGTTGGTGCTTTTGAGCAGTTAGGTGTCTATGCGGTTGCATCGATCGCCAGCCGCGCAAAGAACCTAGGTCAGGTTGAGTCAGAGCTGTTTGCTTTCCAGCAGGCAGTTGACTCAGACGCCGAACTTCAGTTTGCACTTGCCGACAAGCGCGCAAGCGAAGACGCAAAGGTCGCTCTTGTCGCAGCCCTAATCGGCAAGAAGACCTCATCTGAGGGTGCAGTTCTAATTCGCCGCGCAGTGCTTAGCGCTCGTCGTCGTCGCGTTTCAGTTGTTCTCGAGCAGTTCGGCAAGCAGGTTTCTGCTTTTGCCGACCGCCAGATCGCAACCGTCACTGTGGCTAGCGAGATCAGCACCAAGCAGCTAGAACGCCTAGAGGCAGCACTTGCCAAGACTTATGGCCAGAGCCTCAAGCTAAACGTCGAAATCGACCCAAGCATCCTGGGTGGTGTCAAGGTTCAGATCGATGGCGAGATTATTGACGGCAGCCTAAGCAGCCGCCTAAACAACGCAAAACTTCAGCTGGCATAACAGCTAAACCAAGACCAAGCGGGGTTCGCCCCAGAAGCAAAGGATAAGAGATGGCAGATCTGAAAATCAGCCCGAACGAGATTCGCGACGCTCTAAAAGACTTCGTTAAGTCTTATGAGCCAGCTAAGGCTTCGCGCACTGAGGTGGGTCACGTAATCGACGCCGGCGACGGTATCGCACACGTTGAAGGCCTTCCAGGCGCAATGGCTAACGAGCTACTGAAGTTTGCTGACGGCACTCTTGGTCTAGCTCTAAACCTTGACGAGCGCGAGATCGGTACCGTTATCCTCGGAAACTTTGAGGGCATCGAAGAGGGCATGGAAGTTCACCGCACCGGTGAAGTACTTTCTGTTCCAGTCGGTGACAAGTTCCTAGGTCGCGTTGTTGACCCACTGGGCAACCCAATCGACGGTCTGGGCGACATCAAGGCAGAAGGTCGTCGTGCACTAGAGCTGCAGGCTCCAGGCGTTATGGCCCGCAAGTCAGTTCACGAGCCACTTCAGACCGGAATTAAGGCAATCGACGCCATGATCCCAGTTGGTCGTGGTCAGCGTCAGCTAATCATTGGTGACCGCCAGACCGGAAAGACCGCAATTGCGATCGACACCATCATCAACCAGAAGGCCAACTGGGAATCTGGCGATGTAAACAAGCAGGTTCGATGCATCTATGTTGCAATCGGTCAAAAGGGTTCAACCATTGCAGGTGTTAAGGGTGCTCTTGAGGCAGCCGGCGCAATGGAATACACCACCATCGTTGCTTCACCAGCATCAGACCCAGCTGGTTTCAAGTACCTAGCTCCATACACCGGTTCTGCAATTGGTCAGCACTGGATGTACGGCGGCAAGCACGTCCTCATCATTTTCGATGACTTGTCAAAGCAGGCCGAGGCATACCGTGCCGTTTCACTTCTTCTGCGTCGCCCACCAGGCCGCGAGGCTTACCCAGGTGACGTTTTCTACCTACACTCACGTTTGCTAGAGCGTTGCGCCAAGCTAAACGACGAGCTAGGTGGCGGTTCGATGACTGGTCTTCCAATCATTGAGACCAAGGCAAACGACGTTTCTGCATACATTCCGACCAACGTGATTTCGATCACCGACGGCCAGATCTTCTTGCAGTCAGACCTATTCAACTCAAACCAGCGCCCAGCTATCGACGTAGGTATCTCGGTTTCACGTGTTGGTGGTGCAGCTCAGGTTAAGGGCATCAAGAAGGTTTCAGGAACCCTGAAGCTAGAGCTTGCTCAGTACCGCTCACTAGAGGCATTCGCAATGTTTGCATCAGACCTAGACGCAGCGTCACGCCAGCAGCTAGCTCGCGGTGCCCGCCTAATGGAGTTGCTAAAGCAGCCTCAGTACTCTCCATACCCAGTTGAAGAGCAGACTGTTTCAGTTTGGGCCGGAACCACCGGAAAGCTTGACGAAGTTCCAGTTGAAGACGTATTGCGTTTCGAGGCAGAACTTCTAGAGCACCTGCGTCGCAACACCAAGATCTTGACCACCATTCGCGAGACCAACAACCTCGAGAACGATACTGTGGCAGAGCTAGAGAAGGCAGTTGCAAAGTTCAAGAAGGGCTTCGCAACCAGCGCCGGAACCGCATTGGCATCTTCAGAGGGCGCTAGCGCGCTTGACGAAGAAGACGTCAACCAAGAGAAGATCGTCAAGCAGAAGCGCAAGAAGTAAGCGCTTCGCTAACACTTCAATTGACTAGCCATTTCGAGAATTAGAAAGCGAGGAGAAAAGCATGGGAGCACAGCTTCGTGTCTACAGACAGAAAATTAAGTCTGCACAGACCACCAAGAAGATCACGCGCGCCATGGAGTTGATCTCTGCATCGCGAATCTACAAAGCTCAGCAGCGCGTAGCAGCATCGACCCCCTATTCTCGTGCGGTAACTCGCGCAGTTTCAGCGGTAGCTACCTACTCAAACGTCGACCACCCACTAACCACCGAGCCAGCACGCATTGATCGCGCTGCAGTGGTTATCTTTACCTCAGACCGCGGTCTTGCCGGTGCGTTTTCATCAAACGTACTCAAAGAGGCTGAGCAGCTAACCGCGCTGCTAAAGGAACAGGGCAAAGAGGTTGTCTACTACCTAGTTGGTCGCAAGGCAGTTGGTTACTTCAACTTCCGTCGTCGTGAGTCTGTTCGCAACTGGATCGGTGGAACTGACCTTCCGCAGTTCGACGTAGCAAAAGAGATTTCAGACGCAGTTGTTTCAGCTTTCAACACTGACTACGCAGACGGTGGCGTAGACGAGATTCACTTGGTCTACAACCGCTTCGTATCGATGATTGCCCAGGTTCCAGAAGTCACTCGCTTGCTTCCTCTTGAGGTTGTAGAAGGTGTCGAAGCGCCAGCTGAGAACGAAGTTTTCCCGCTTTACGAATTCGAGCCAGATGCCGGCAAGGTGCTTGACGCATTGCTACCGGTATACATCGAAAGCCGCATCTTCAACGCAATGTTGATGTCGGCAGCATCAGAGCACGCAGCTCGTCAAAAGGCAATGAAGTCAGCTACTGACAACGCCGACAAGCTGATCAAGACCTACACGAGACTAAGCAACGCAGCTCGTCAGTCAGAAATTACGCAACAGATTTCCGAAATCGTTGGTGGAGCAGACGCACTGGTCTCTACCGGTGACGAAGACTAAGAGAAAGAAAGAGACATGGCCGAGACTACAAAGAAGCCTGCTGCTCCTAAGAAGCCAGCCGCTAAGGCGCCAGCTGCTGCAAAGCCTGCAGCAAAGAAGGCACCTGCCGCCGGCACCGGACGCATCGCACGCGTTAATGGTCCAGTTGTTGACATCGAGTTCCCACACGATGCCATCCCAGAGATCTACAACGCGCTGACCACTGTCATCGATCTAAACGGTGAGCAGACCGTGCTAACCCTTGAGGTTGCTCAGCACCTTGGTGACGACCTAGTTCGTGCCATTGCGCTAAAGCCAACCGATGGTTTGGTTCGCGGCGGTGCCGTTAGCGACACCGGCGCTCCAATCTCAGTTCCAGTTGGCGACGTCACCAAGGGCAAGGTTTTCAACGTTGTCGGTGAAGTTCTAAACGCCAAGAAGGGCGAGACCATCAAGGTCACCGAGACCTGGCCAATTCACCGCCAGCCTCCTGCGTTCGATCAGCTTGAGTCAAAGACTCAGATGTTCGAGACCGGAATCAAGTCAATCGACCTTCTGACCCCTTATGTTCAGGGTGGAAAGATTGGTCTATTCGGCGGTGCTGGTGTTGGTAAGACCGTTCTTATCCAAGAGATGATCTACCGCGTAGCTGAAGACCACGAGGGTGTGTCAGTATTTGCCGGTGTTGGTGAGCGTACTCGTGAGGGCAACGACCTGATCGACGAAATGACCGAGTCAGGCGTTATCGACAAGACTGCCCTGGTGTTCGGCCAGATGGATGAGCCACCAGGCACCCGTCTTCGCGTTGCACTTTCAGCTCTGACCATGGCGGAATACTTCCGCGATGTTCAGAAGCAAGACGTGCTTTTGTTCATTGACAACATCTTCCGCTTTACTCAGGCTGGTTCAGAGGTTTCGACCCTTCTAGGTCGCATGCCTTCAGCCGTGGGTTACCAGCCGAACCTAGCTGACGAAATGGGTCTGCTACAGGAGCGCATTACCTCGACTCGTGGTCACTCAATTACCTCGCTTCAGGCAATTTACGTTCCAGCTGACGACTACACCGACCCAGCTCCGGCAACTACCTTTGCCCACCTAGATGCGACTACCGAGCTTTCTCGTGAAATTGCTTCTAAGGGTCTATACCCAGCGATTGACCCGCTGACCTCAACCTCTCGCATTCTTGACCCTCGCTACATCAGCGCTGATCACTATGCGACCGCTGTTCGAGTCAAGGCAATCCTTCAGAAGAACAAGGAACTTCAGGAAATCATCGCCATCCTTGGTGTTGAAGAACTTTCTGAAGAAGACAAGGTAACCGTTTCACGCGCGCGTCGTATCCAGCAGTTCTTGTCTCAGAACACCTACATGGCTGAGAAGTTCACCGGTGTTAAGGGTTCAACCGTTCCGCTAAAGGACACCATCGAGGGCTTCGCAGCTATCGCAAACGGTGACCTAGACCACGTGGCAGAGCAGGCGTTCTTCAACGTCGGTGGCCTAGACATGGTTATGGCTAACTGGGAGCGCATCCAGAAAGAAACTGGTAAGTAAGAATGTCGAAAACCTTGCGCGTAGAGCTAGTCGCAGCAGATCAGGCCGTTTGGTCAGGCGAGGCCAAAATGGTCGTTGCCAAGACCATCGAAGGCGAGATCGGTTTGTTGGCTGGCCACGAGCCAATGTTGGCAATCTTGGCCGAGGGCGAAGTTCGCATCACCCTTGCCGACGGTGGCTCGCTAAAGGCTAACGCGCAAGACGGATTCTTGTCAGTTGAGCACGACGTTGTCACCGTAGTGGCTCGTCACGCAGCACTGATCTAAAGTTCTAAATAAAAAACCCGGCCCTAGTGGCCGGGTTTTTTATTTTCGAAAGATTGCTTATCAGTTCAGGCGTTGGGCACCCACTTGACGTCACCGCCGTGCGTGAGATTTGCTGTGCGAGCTAAAACGAATAGGTAGTCGCTGAGGCGATTTAGATATTTGGCGGCGTATAGGTTGACTCCACCGGCGGCATTGCCTTTCTTTGAAGGCTCGAGTCCGAAAGTCTCAATGGCATGCCAGGTTGCTCGTTCGGCTCGGCGAACAACGGTTCTGGTCAGATGCACGCCCGCAGCCAAACTTGATCCGGCAGGAATTATGAAGCTATCCAGCTTGTCGAGTTTGGCGTTAAGGCGGTCGATCTCTGCTTCTAATGCGTCAATGTGAGCTTGCTCGATGCGGATCGGCTGATACGCATAGGTCTCAGCTAGTGGGGTGGACAAGTCAGCGCCCAGGTCAAAGAGTTGATTCTGAATTCTGCGAACAAAGCCTAAAGTCTGTTCATCAAATTCACTTTGGTGATGCGACATCGCATAACCCAATGCGCTATTTGCCTCATCAACGTCGGCATATGCTTCGATTCGTGCATCGGTTTTTCTGACGCGACTCAAGTCACTCAGGCCCGTCAGGCCTTCGTCGCCGGTGCGGGTATAGATTTTCGTCAATTTGACCATGCGGCAAGTTTAAGCTTTAGGTGTGCTGTTCCTAATTCCACCTTCAGAGACCAAGGTCGCAGGTGGAACCAGCGACAGCGGTTTTCTGCAAAAACTCACGTTTGATTCACTTGCTCCGGCTCGCAGGACTGTTCTAGCTTCGGTCGTTAAGGCGGCTGATGCAGAAGTTGACCTTGATGGGGGAGTGCTGCCGGCTATTGAGCGATATAGTGGCACTCTTTACTCGGCTATTCATGGGCGTGGCCTCAAGGGCACCCCTACGGCAAACAATTCGCTGGACGCTAAGCAAATTGCCAGAGCTTCAAAAAGCGTTTTTATTCAGTCAGCACTCTTTGGCTTGATATCAGCAGCCGACCCAATTCCGAGCTACAAAATTTCACCGACCAAAAAGCTTGGGGTGCTTAGCCTAAAGAAGCACTGGCAAGAGGCCCACGAACCCTTATGGGCGAATCTCAGCGATCGGCTAATTATTGACCTTCGCTCCAAGGCATACGCCGACCTAGCTCCGATTGGCGCCGGCAGCAACATCTTTTCGGTCGATGTCTTTTATCGATCCGAGCAGGGCCAGCTTTCACAGATGAATCACTTCAACAAGAAAGCAAAAGGGCAGCTGGTTCGAGCAGCATTGCTAGCTAAAACTGCGCCTAAGAGCATCAAAGACCTGACCAGAGCAGCTGCTGGCGTTGGCCTTGAGTTGATTCAAGATGGGCAGAAGCTAACCCTGATCACGCGTCAGGCTACGTAGCTAATACTTTCGTGATCTAGCAGCCACTTCTTGGTCGGGATTCCGGCCCCGGCCGAGAAGCCGGTGACTGTGCCGCTTGATCCGAGCACTCGATGGCAGCCGGTCAAAATTGGAACCGGATTGGCGCCAACGGCTGCGCCCACAGCTCTTGAAGCTTGCGGCTTGCCAATGGCTTTTGCGATTTGCCCATAGCTCAGCACTTCGCCAAAGGGAATCTCTGAAACCATTTTCCAGACGGCAGCCTGAAAGGCAGTGCCAGTCATTTTTATTGGCACGTCAAAATCGGTTCTTTTGCCCGAGAAATATTGTTTGAGTTGTTTCTCGGCAGTGGCGAGAACCTTAGACCGCCCAACTGCTGGCCGGCCAGTTTCGGTAATTTCTAAATGCACAACCTGCTCGCTTTGGCTATAGATAGTGACCACTCCGATGGGGGATTCGAATGAATGCGCAGCATCGAATGCAAATTGTTTTATTGAATGTTCTGTCATGCCTAAAACCTATGGATATTGAGCCTTAAGCCTAAAAGACCCGAGCTATCATGGGGATAACTCGGGTCTTTTAGGGCTAAAGCGTTAGAAAAGCTTGGCTGCCTTGGTCAAGCTTGAGCGAAGGATGCCCTCAAGCTCGTCGAACTCCGCCTGCCCAATGGTCAGTGGAGGAGCCAGCTGAACCACAGGGTCGCCACGGTCGTCTGAACGACAGTAGAGACCAGCGTTATACATGTCGGTCGACAAGAAGCCGCGCAGTAGCTTCTCGGCTTCGTCGTCATTGAAAGTTTCTTTGGTAGCGCGATCTTTGACCAACTCAATCGCAAAGAAATAACCCTCGCCGCGAACGTCACCAACGATGTCGATATCCTTCAGCTTTTCGAGCGTCTTTCGGAATGCCGCGGTGTTGCGCTGAACGTTACCAACCAAATCCTCTTCATCAAATATGTCTAGATTTTCAAGGGCAACCGCACAGGCAACCGGGTGGCCACCATAGGTGTATCCGTGCGGGAAGATGTTGGTGCCCTTCTTGAATGGCTCGAACAACTTCTCGGCAAGCATCAATGCGCCCAGTGGCTGGTAGGCCGAGGTCATGCCCTTGGCGCAGACCAACATGTCAGGCTCAAAGTCATACATCTCTGAGGCGAACATGGTGCCCACGCGACCAAAACCATCGATGGTTTCGTCGGCGACAATCAGAACGTCATACTTGTCGCAAATCTCGCGAACGCGCTTGAAATATGATTTCGGTGCCGTGAAGCAACCACCCGAGTTTTGAACTGGCTCCAAGAAGAACGCTGCAACGGTGTCTGGGTCTTCAAACAGGATCATTTCTTCAACGCGGTCAGCAGCCCACTTAGCAAACGCTTCTTCGTTCTCGAATTCATCCTGCGCGCGATACCAGTTGGTGTTTGGCACGCGGAAAGTAGACGGAACCAAAGGCTCGAAAGCCTTTTTCATTGATGGGATGCCGGTAAGCGAAAGTGCACCATGAGAGGTGCCGTGATAGGCAACTGCGCGGGTCAACACCTTGTGCTTGGTTGGCTTGCCGATCATCTTGAAATACTGCTTGGCAAGCTTCCAGGCGGTCTCATTTGCTTCGCCACCACCGGTGGTGAAGAACACGCGAGAAAGGCTCTTTGGGGCGTAGGAAAGCAAACGCTCAGCAAGCTCAATTCCTGGTGCGTGGGTGTTTGACCAAAGTGGAAAATAATCGAGCTGTTTCATCTGCTTTGCAGCAGCCTCAGCAAGTCTGGCGCGACCGTGGCCGGCGTTTACCGAGAACAGGCTCGAGATTCCGTCGAAATACTTCTTGCCATTTTGGTCCCAGAAGTGGTGACCGTCGGCGCGAGTAATCATCGGGATTTCGTGACCGTCAAACTGACTGTGACGGGTGAAATGCATGAACAGGTTGTCTTTAGCAGCCTGCTGCAGCATCTTGTTGGTTACTTCTGTTCCCGCTTTGCGAGCATCCAGAAGTGGGGTTTTGCTTTCTGCTTTCTTTCGATCCCAGATAGCCATTGGTATCACTCTTTACATTTTGTTTTGTCGAGAAAGGCATCTGCCTTTCCAGTGTTGCCTGAGGTTCTAACGAGTTCCCCAGTTGTAGAACTGCTTGTGCAACTTCAAGTACACGAAGGTTTCGGTACTTGTCACTCCGGGCAGTGTCCGGATTTTTGAATTGAGCAAAGCAATGAGATCGTCATCGTTCTCACAGATCACTTCAACCAAAATGTCAAAACTACCGGCGGTTAGAACCACATAGTCAACCGCGTCTAGGTCGGCGAGCAGATCGGCTAGCTCACGAGTGTCGCCACCGCAGCGAATGCCAATCATGGCTTGTCGATAAAAACCAAGCTGCATCGGGTCGGTGACGGCAACCACCTGCATTACGCCTGATTCGTTTAGTTTTTGCACTCGCTGGCGGATTGCAGCTTCGCTTAGCCCAACCACCTTGCCGATTTCGGCATACGATTTGCGACCATCGTGCTGCAGCTGCTCGATGATGGCTTTTGAAACGTCATCCAACTGACTGTGTTTTGTGCGAGCAACCCTAGACATACCTCGATTTTGTCAGTGAAAATTCCTTTTTACAAATGAATCCGCACCTGTTTTGACATTTTTGCTACTGATTTGATAACAATTCGACATTTTTGGTTCAATATCCGCAGAATAATTATCAAAGTAGAATCTGAAACAACACGGCGGTCATCCAGGCTAGCCGCGACTCAAAGGAGAGGCCAAGTGGCAGTTCGCGAACTCAAAAACTTCATCAATGGTGAATACGTATCCGCTTCAAGTGGGGAGACCAGCGACGTTATCAATCCGGCTAATGGTCAGGTTTACGCCAAAGCGCCGGTCTCAAACAACGCCGATGTTGATGCGGCCTATAAGTCAGCGCAGACCGCATTCGAAGAGTGGAGCAACTTCACTCCGGGCGAGCGTCAGTTAGCTCTATTTAGAATTGCCGACGCGCTTGAAGCGCGCGCAGAAGAGGCTGCCGATGTTGAGTCAGAAAACACCGGAAAACCTCGAAGCACACTTGTCGAATATGAAATGGCGCCTTCGGTAGACCAGATTCGTTTCTTTGCTGGTGCGGCCAGAAACCTCGAGGGTCGCGCAACCGCAGAATATGCTCGCGACCACACATCTTCTATTCGCCGCGAACCTATTGGTGTGGTTGGCCAGGTGACCCCGTGGAACTATCCACTAAACATGGCGGTATGGAAGTTCGCGCCGGCAATCGCGGCCGGAAACACTGTGGTTCTGAAGCCCTCGGACACCACGCCAGCATCAACACTGCTTTTGGCTGAGATCGCTGCTGAGTTCCTGCCGAAAGGTGTCTTCAACGTCGTAGCCGGCAACCGCGATACCGGTCGCGCCATGATTGAAAACTCGATTCCACAGATGGTGTCAATTACCGGTTCGGTGCGAGCCGGCATGGAGGTCGCAAAATCTGCCGCGAGCGACCTAAAGCGAGTTCACCTTGAGCTCGGCGGCAAGGCTCCGGTCATAGTTTGTGTCGATGCCGACCTGCAAAAAGCTGCGGCACAGATTGCCATCGCCGGTTATTTCAATGCCGGTCAAGACTGCACTGCGGCTACCAGAATTTTGGTTCACGAATCGGTGCACGATGACTTTGTTGCAATCCTCAAGTCAGAGGTTGCAGCCAATTCAACAACCGGTGACCCATCTCGCGAAGACATTCTGTTCGGCCCAGTCAACAACGCCAGTCAGCTAGAGCGTGTTCACGGTTTTATTGATCGCTTGCCTAGTCACGCCAATGTTGAAATGGGTGGTTCGATCATTCCTGGCTCAGGCTATTTCCATGAGGCCACCATCTTGACCGGCCTGCAGCAAAAGGATGAGCACATTCAAAGTGAAATCTTTGGCCCGGTCGTGACGGTTCAAAAATTCAGCACGGATGAAGAGGCACTGCGCTGGGCCAACGATGTTCAATATGGTTTGGCTTCATCGGTATGGACTCAAAATCACACCCGCGCAATGCGATTCTCAAAGGCACTCAATTTTGGATGCGTTTGGATCAACACCCACATTCCGTTGGCAGCCGAAATGCCTCACGGTGGCTTCCGTCACTCGGGATACGGCAAGGACCTTTCACAATACGGCTTTGAGGACTACACCCGCATCAAGCACGTGATGAGCTACATAGGGGAGTAAGTCAGCCAACAAGTCGCGGTTTTTCCACAGACTTGAATTACAGCGCAGATCGCAACTCATCCTCATTCACTATTTGTGAGTGCAGCTAATTTGGGTTTTACCTTCTTTGATTTTCGGCGCCTACATGGGCTTATCCAGCGGTTCATGGCTTTTGCTCGCAATGTCGCTGGGCTCGGGCATGCTCGCGCTGGTGAGCGCACGAGTTCGCTATTTTCAGCAGGTTGACTTCAGTCAACCAATCGAATTTTTTGAAAATCGTTTCTGGGTGGGGTCAAAAAAGCTGCCTCTACTGCGCTTCTTTTGGCGCCGTGAATGGAATCAACATTTCTATCGCTATTTCGAACTAACTAAAGCGACGCAAAACCCCGGACAGCCGTTGGGTGAACGGCCAGAATTCGCAGATCCCGGTCCGCTATCGGCACTGCTCGGATACTCGAACTTTTTGCCCCTGATTGCTTCTTTTGAGAGGCACGGTGCTCATCTTTTGATTATCGGGCCGACCGGCAGCGGCAAGAGTGTGTTGCTAAAGCAGATTGCCGCATCTCTCGCCAGTGGGTCTGCATCGGCTGAAGCCAGCTTTGTGTTCATCGACTTCAAAGGCAACGCAACCTTTGCCCATCTGGCCGGAACGCGCGTTTTGCTAGCCGCTTCTGACCTCGACCTTGACTCCGCCAAGTCGGCGTTGGGTCGGATTGCTCTAGAGATAAACCATCGAGAAGGCTTATTAAGCAAACTGGGCCTCTCAAACTTTCAAGCTGCTCAACTGTCAGGCCATCGCCTACCCGCACTGTTCATCTTCATTGACGAGCTAGGGGCCCTTTTAAAAGCATGCAATAACTCGGCTGCGATTCTTGAGTCTGTGGCCAGCAAGGGTCGCAGTCTGGGCATTTTTATCGTTGCCGCGAATCAAACGACGCTGGGCATCCCTCGCACTATTCAGCTGAACCTTCGTCAACGAATTGCCTTGGCGGGGGCTGATCCGCTCGAGCTGCATCAACTTGGATTCAAAGCCCGACTGCCCGACGCAAACCGACCGCAGCAAAACCTTCTTTTTGGCTCATGGATAAATGCCGTTGGCGAGAGCCAGCAGTTCACATTTCATTCAGATTTCGATTTAGAAAAAACATTTATCAATCGTCATTTTTCGGGCTGAATGGCTTTTCTTTTGTGGCAGTATTTTCCTTGATGCGCATGGGTGCGTCTTCGGTTGGGTTACTTGGGCTTTTGCCCCTCAATTAAGGAGTCACGGCAATGAATAAGCCAGTTCCAGAAGAATCAATGACACAGCAGCTGCTAGACATGGCTAAGCGCCATCAGATGACTCGTCGTGCAGCGCTAGCTGGCGCCGGCGCCACTGCAGCAGCCTTAACGCTGGCGGCTTGTGCCCCAGCAGGCCAGTCGGGATCAGGCCTTACTGCCGCTGAAGACCTATCTGAATCAGAAAAAGTCGTTGTTTGGGATAACTGGATTGGCTACATTGACGAAGGTCAGAACACCATCAAGTCGTTCACTGAGCAGACCGGCATTGCTGTCACTTACAACGATGACGTTCCCGGAAACTCGGATTACTACAACGCAGCTCAAAAAGAATTTGCTGCCGGCAAAGACATTGGCGCTGACACTGTCTGTCTAACCGACTGGATGGACGCACAGCTAATCGACGCTGGCTATCTTCAGCAGCTAAACCTAGAGAACATTCCGAACCACATGAACATGAGTGCCGCGCACTTGAACCTTGCGTTTGACCCAAAGCGCGAATACACCGTTCCGTACATGTCATTCATGACTGTTGTTGCATACAACAAGAAGCTATACAAAGAGCTAACCGGCAAGGATGCACCTTCGGGCGTGGCTGACCTTTGGGACCCAGCCCTTAAGGGACAGGTTGTCGTTCTTAGCGAATTCCGCGAAACCATCGGACTAATGCTGATCGCCAAGGGCGTCGACATCACCAAGGTCACCGAAGAGCAATACCTAGAAGCGGTGGCCGAACTAGAAGGTCACGTTGCCAGTGGTCAGATTTACACCAAGGACCAGGATTACATCACCGCGTTTGATCAGGGCAACGCTGTTGCCGGCTTGGTTTGGTCTGGTGACCTCGAGTGGGGTGACGACTATGGCTATGTGATTGACCCTGCCGGTGCAACCATTAACACTGATTCATTCATCGTGCCAATGGGTTCAAGCCACAAGACCAACGTAGAAAAGTTGATCAACCACTATTACGACAAGCAGACTGCTGCTGACCTAATTCTTGGTGGCGTTGTTTATGTTTCACCGGTAGACGGAATTCAGGAGCTAGTTGCCGCAGAAGACCCAGATCTAGCATCTAATGAATTGATTTTCCCGTCAGCCGAGCTTCAGTCAAAGCTTCAGCACTTCAGAAGCCTCAGCTTCGAAGAGCACACCGCTTACAGTGACGCTTTTAACAAAGCTGTAGGTCTGTAGGTCGTCCGCTTTGAGCAAAAACGGCGCGGATCTAGACCTAGTTGGAATTAAAAAGGAATTCCCTGGATTCACTGCAGTTCACGATTTAGACCTGCACATTCCTGCTGGTCAATTCTTTGCATTGCTTGGTCCATCTGGCTGCGGAAAAACGACAACCCTTCGTTTGGTTGCCGGCCTTGATGAGCCAACCGAAGGAAAGATCCTTTTGGGCGGCAAAGACATCACCAGCACCAAGCCTCACGAGCGTCCGGTCAACACTGTGTTCCAGAGTTATGCTCTGTTTCCACACATGTCAATCCTCGAGAATGTTGCCTTTGGGCTTCGCCAACGAAAAGTTGCCGAGCCGATTGCAAAGGCAACTGATGCGCTAAAAATGGTTCAGCTTGAGCACCTGGCTGCTCGCAAGCCTCAGCAGCTATCAGGTGGTCAGCAGCAACGCGTCGCCCTAGCTCGCGCCCTGGTCAATCGTCCGTCGCTGCTGCTTCTAGATGAGCCGCTTGGTGCGCTAGACCTCAAGCTACGTCGCGAAATGCAGATTGAGCTAAAGGCAATTCAGGTCGAGGTCGGCCTCACTTTCTTGCATGTGACCCACGACCAAGAAGAAGCCATGGACATGGCCGACACTGTGGCGGTTATGAACAAGGGTCAGATTGAGCAGATGGGTGCCCCTGAAGCTCTCTACGATCGCCCTAAGACTGCTTTCGTGGCTAAGTTCCTTGGGCAGTCAAACCTATTCACTGGTGACGTGGTCGAAGAAAACGCCAGCTCAGTGAGCATCGATGTTTCGGGCGTCAAACTCACCGTGCCAAAGGCTCGAGCCGAAAAAACCTCTGGTCGAATTTCAATCGGCGTACGCCCAGAAAAGGCCTTCTTTCACGAAGAAGAGCCGCAGCTTGGGTCAGGGCACAACCTAATCGGCCCGGGTGAAATTATCGACATCCGCTTCACCGGCGTGAGCAACCAGTATCAAATCGAAATTCCAAATTTTGGTGAGGTGACTGTTTTTGCGCAAAACATCGGAAAGAGCCCAGTCACCGAGGTTGGTGCAAAGGTTTGGGTCAGCTGGAAAGTGGATCACACCTTTGGCTTGAGCGACATTCCAGAGGCATAAAGTGGCCATCGCTTCGATCACTCGCGCCAATAAAGACGCCAAGAGCCGAGTAACCTACTCGCGTGTAGGTCTAATTTTGGTTGCTCCGGCGTTGGCATATCTCGGCCTTTTTTTCATCACACCATTTGTGCTGTTGATCATGACCTCTCTTGGCCAACAAAGCACAAGTGGCCTAAACCAGACATTCAGCTTCGGCCTAAATTTCGCGAACTATCTTCCGCTAGTCACTGACAACCTCGAAAACGTACTCCGCTCTTTTGGCTATGCGCTTATCGCATCCATCGGCGCATTGCTGATTGGATATCCGCTGGCATATTTCATCGGCGTAAAAATGCGTCACCGCCCAATGCTTCAGCGAATGCTTATCACTCTGGTTATCGCACCATTCTTTATTAGCTTTTTGCTTCGCACTCTGGCTTGGTCGCAGATTTTCTCTAACAGCGGGCCATTACTTGGCTTTCTTCAGGATGTCGGAATCATGGGCAGCGGAGATCGCTTGCTTGGCACTCCATTCGCCGTGGTCTTTGGTTTGATCTATAACTTTGTTCCGTTCATGACTCTGCCTCTTTATACAACGCTTGAGAAACTCGACATTCGATATCTTGAAGCAGGCTCAGATCTGTATGCGAGCCCAAGCAGGGTTTTCACCAAGGTCACCCTTCCGCTATCGATGCCGGGTGTGATTTCGGGCACACTACTGACCTTCATTCCGATGGCTGGTGACTACGTCAACGCGAGCAAAAACTACCTCGGTGGCGCTCAAACCTCGATGCTCGGAAACATCATCGAAGCCGAATATAAGAACTTCAACTATCCGGTTGCGTCGGCGCTTTCCGTCGGCCTGATGGCATTGATACTCATCTTGATCACGCTCTATGTGCGCAAAGTCGGAAGCGAGGATCTGCTTTGAAAAACATAAATCTGGGCCGCAATTCACTGGCCGTTTATGCAACTTTGGCAATCACGTTCCTGATGATTCCAATCGTCTATACGATTGCTTTTTCATTCAATGATTCGGGCCGCTCAAACGCCAGCTGGGTCGGTTTCACGTTTGATAAGTGGCTAAATGTATGTGCCGACCAAGGCGTGTGTGCTGCAGTTTCAAACTCGATCCTGGTGGGAGTTATTTCGACTGTTTTGGCGACTGCTATCGGCACCGCCGCAGCAATTGCTCTGGTGCGCTATCGCTTTAGATTCAGAAGTGCGGTAAACCTGCTGGTCTTCTTGCCTCTGGCCACGCCTGAAATCATCATGGGTTCTGGTTTGGCTGCTCAGTTCTTTAACTTCGGCATCGATCGTGGACTCACCACTGTAATTGCAGCCCACGTGCTGTTCTGCTTGAGTTTTGTGGTCGTTACCGTCAAAGCTCGCGTTCAGATTCTTGATCCGGTGCTAGAAGAAGCCGGCCGAGATCTTTATGCAACTCCATCAAAGGTTTTCTTCAAGATCACCTTGCCAATCTTGATGCCGGGAATCCTTGCGGCTGCTTTGCTTTCGTTCGCACTTAGCTTCGATGACTTCATCGTCACCTATTTCAACTCAGGTCCGGTGCAAACTTTCCCACTCTTTATCTACAGCCAAACCAAGGGCGTTCCAGCCGAAGCAAACGT
>JACCDN010071362.1_pt1 | contig 64126 bp, 58 predicted proteins | sample 7441691 | NCBI WGS metagenome assembly JACCDN01 (sample SAMN15323439, study PRJNA562643) | freshwater metagenome | isolation source: river surface water | place: USA:Blue River Watershed | collected 2017-08-16 | reverse complement strand
GTTGCGGTCCATACGTTCGGCATCGATGATTAGGCACGGCGTCTCCAGCATGCCAAGGCGTGACTGGGCGATGTCAGGTTGCGCCATTTCGGGCGATATTGCTTCACTCATGTGCTGTGTTTCGTCCCGTTCAACGCGGCTGCCTCCGTTCCGGCGGAATGGCCTGTGCGCCGGGGCGTCGAGGGTCTGCGGCACCTAAGAAAAGGCCGTTCTCGATCATGATGGATTGCGCGCTGCCCATCGTTTCGTCGGAGGTGATGGTATGCCCTAAGGTCTGCAAAACACGCACCGTATCGGGATTGAAATTTGGCTCAACGCGCAACTTATCACTGGTGTCCTGATAAATGCGGGGCTGATGGGTGGCTTCTTCGACATTGAGATTGAAATCGACGACGTTGACGATCACTTGCATGACCGTATTGATAATCGTGCTGCCGCCCGGCGTGCCGGTTACCAGCCAAGGTTTTCCATTCTTCATCACAATTGTCGGCATCATCGTCGACAGCATACGTTTCCCCGGAGCCATCGCATTGAGCGGTGGTGGCAATCCTTCACGCAGCGCTTTTGCCGCCTGTGCATGCGAGAAGTTATTCATTTGATTGTTCAGCAGCACGCCCGTTCCGGCGATCATCACGCCCGAACCGAAATCGGCACCCAAAGTATAGGTCGTTGACACCACGTTGCCCTGCGCATCCGCCACAGAGAAATGGGTGGTCGACGGGCTTTCATATTTTAATGGATCACCCGCTCCCATTTGCGCGACGGGCTTGGCTTTGTCGGGATCGATGAGTTTGGCGCGTGACAGGGCGTAGGTTTTTGAAATGAAACCCTTGATCGGCGTCGTGACGAAATCTGTATCCCCCAATACAGCATAGCGATCCGCATATCCCAGCTTCATCGCCTCGGCCATGATGTGCAGCGACTTGGCCGCACCGACGCCGTTCTGTTTCAGGTCAAAATTCTCAACAATGTTGAGCATATTGAGCAACGTCGCACCGCCTGCGCTCGCTGGTGGCGCCGTTACAATATCAAGGCCACGATATGTCCCACGCAATGGCTTACGCTCAATCGCGCGATAGGCTGCCAAATCTTCTGTGGTAATCAACCCGCCATTGGCGTTCATGTCGGCGGCAAAACGCGCCGCAACCGGCCCCTTATAAAAACCATCCGCCCCGCGTTTTGCGATTTGTGTCAGTGTCCATGCAAGGTCTGGCTGCTTCAGCCTTTCCCCTGCCCGGTACAGCGCGCCATCAGGCTTGTAATAAGCGGCTTTGGCAGCCGTGCTGGTTGACAGGCGTTCCTTTCCCCAACCAAACACAAAGGCTTCATCCGGGGTCAGGACCACACCGTCGTGGGCCAGTGCGATTGCGGGCGAAACGACGTCGGACCATTGCATTTTGCCGTATTTCTTATGCGCCATATGGAGGCCCGCAACCGTTCCGGGTACCGATGGAGCGAGATAACCGCGCCCTGCGATTTCGGATTCTCGCCCCTGATTGTCGACAAACATCGCAAGCGTGGCCGCCTTTGGTGCGACCGAACGGAAATCGAAAAAGACCTGCTGCCCGCTCTTGGCATCATGCACCAGCATGAAGCCATCGCCACCGATATTGCCAGCGCGCGGGAGGGTGACGGCCAAAGCAAAGCCAATGGCGACAGCGGCGTCCACCGCATTGCCGCCGCGGCGTAATATATCCGCGCCTACCTCTGACGCGATTGCATTTTGTGACACCACCATGCCCTGTTCGCCAACGACGGGGGAATGGATGCTGGGATATTCAAGCAGCTGTTTCTTCTGCGCAACGACTGGGGATGCCGTCAACGCGACCATGGACAGCAATATGACGCCCGCACGTGACCATTTTCCGATACTCTTCATCATCAAACTCCTAACAGCAATCGCGCAGCCCGTTCGGCCGATCCCATCGCATATGTCCAACCCAGCATGCCATGTCCTACGTTGATTGTAACCCTTGGCGCAATCTTCCTGATAATCGGAAGCGCGTTGGCCGTCATGGGGCGAATACCGGCCCAGCCCTGATATGACGCAGCATAATCCGCGGCGCGCGGCAGAACGCCAGCTGCGGTCGATACCAACGTCGCAAGTTGGCGTTGGTCGACTATGGTATCCCGGGCGCCCAATTCGGCAAGCCCTGCAACACGGATAGCACCATCAAGTGGGCAGAAAACGACTTTTCTGGAGACATCGGTAATGCTCATCTTGGGCGACGCTTGGCCCGGAGCGGCCGTAAAGGAATAGCCCTTCATCGGCATAAGCGATGAACCAAGGCCATATTTTTTCAGCAAATTGGCCGCATCCATTCCGGCGCAAACCACAAGTTGATCGCATGCGATCGTTTCGCCCGCCTTTGTCGTAACCATTGCGGTGTCACTATCAGCATTCCAGCTTTCAACCTCAGTCGCAAGCCGCACGTGCACACCATAGGCTTTGACCAAATGTGATAGCAGGGCATTGCAGAATTTATGCGGGTCGCCCAGTTCCTCCTGCGGCGAATAAACAGCGCCGACAAAGCTACCCGCGCGTTCAGCCAGGGCAGCTTCTTTGTTGACCGCCTCTGTCGGGTTAAGAACCTCCTGCTCGGCCCCATGGCTTTGCCTGACGGAAACCATATCGCACGCCGATTTAAATGCCGTAGCGTCATCATAGACCAACATTTTGCCTGCAGACTGATGTCCAAATTCGATACTATGCTGTTCCAGCAGGGCATGCATGGCCAATTGCGATTCAAGGCCCAATTGCAAACCCGCAAGGCTGTTTTCTAGGAACCGTTGGTGCGTGCAATTGCGCAAGAAGCGCATGAACCATGCAATTTGGCTTGGGTCTAAGTTCGGCCGTAAGCGAAAGCTGGAATTCAAACCCAAGGCAAGGGACGGCAGTCGTTTGAGCAAGCTGTTGCTCGCCAAGGCGTCGGTATAAATATAGCTGAGTTGCGCGCCATTTGCGAAAGAAGCACCGCTCCCCGCGATAGCTGCGCGGTCCATGATCGTGACTTCAACACCGCGCCGCGCCAATGCATATGCAGTGGCCACACCCACCACCCCTGCACCCAACACAATCGCGCGGCGGGGCAACGCATCATCGCTGGAATTTTTGGACCAATTCATCCGGTCTAGCTAAAGATGCACCCGGCAAGAGCAAGTATCGTTGCCGAACAATAATACATCTCACCCATAACTTTGGGTTAAGCATATGCGTGCGCTTACACAGGCGCTCGCTCTATGGCTGCAATGCCTTTTTGACCTCTGCAACAAATTGCAGCCCCAATCGCGACGGCGGCCTATCCTCCAGCCAGATTGCATGAACCCCGAACTGCATTTCGGGTGAAATGGATAGGGCTTCCAAGCCGTCGCTCACCATTGACCGCGCCGTGAATTGATCAACAATCGCAATCCCCGACCCGAAACGGACCAAGGCTGCCGCGATATAATAAGTGCTGACCGATATGATCTTGCGCACATCGACCTGCGCTTTTTCCAATGTGGCTTCCACAAGATCGCCAATGGGGCCGCTGCCGTTGACGCTGATCATGTCCAGGCCGTTCAATTCGCTCATCTTCAGCGTGGTTTTACCGGATGGAAACGTGCCCGGCTGGCAGATCAGATAAAGCCGCGCCGCCGATAGCTTTTCCAGTTTCAGCCTGGGGTGTTCGGGCGGATCATAGCCAATCGAAAGGTCGCATTCACGTTCATATAGCGCGCGTGATGTGTCGTTATGGTGCAGGGTTTTGACGTCGAAGGTGACATTGGGATATTTGGTGCGGAATGCCGCGATGGCACGGGGTGCCACCTCAAGTCCCAGCGATGGCGCGACGCCGATCCGCAGATGGCCCGTGCCTGTGTTCCGCAAATTGTTGGCGGTAACCTGCAGTGAGGAGATGCGGCTGAAGACCTCATCTACTTCACGAAACAGCGCGTGCGCTTCGTCAGTCGGAACCAAGCGTCCACGCACCAGACTGAACAGGCTGATGCCAAGCTGCGATTCGGTGTGCCGCAATACCTTGCTGACCGCTGGCTGCGACACGTTCAATCCGCGCGCGGCCGCACTGATTGAGCCGTTTGCATAAACGGCGTGAAAAACTTCAATCTGCCTCAGTCTCATTTGGGCAAGTTAGCGGCGCAATTTCTGCGCCGCTACATGCCAAGCAGTCGTCATGTCAGACCGCTTTATCAAAACTCTTTCGACAGCTCGAAATAGACGAACCGGCCGACAGCATCGTGCAACGATCCCAGGAAGCCGTAGTTCGTCGATGCGAGCGGTGGCTGCTTATCGAACAAGTTACGCGCGCCTACGCGGAACCGTGTGCCCGAAAATGCACCCTGATCGTCACCAGCGCGATATTGCACATAGGTGTTGACCGTCGTGACGCTGGGCAATTTGAAAAACTGATCGGCTACCTTAATCGTTCCCGTGTCGAAAACAGCGCCGACATAGTTGACCAAGAGGCCCGCACTCACGGGGCCTGATTTCCACGTCAGGTTTCCGCTCAAGCGCCACTCGGGATTGCCGTTGACCTGAATTTGGCTTCCGGCTTGCGTAATCGTCACGCCTGTTCCCAATGTTCCGGCCGCGTTTGCCGCGATCAATTGCGCCTGCAGTTCAGATGCCGACTGTTCATATGTCAGCAGCTTCGATGCGTTGAGGTCGATGTTGAAGCTGCCGAGCAACGTATTGCGCACATCATAGCTGACGCCGAAATCCAGACCTTCCAACTCGCGCAGTCCAAGGTTGAAATAATCATCCTGAACATAATCGATGGTGCCGATCACTTGCGTACCAACCGGAGCCAGACGCACGACATTCGGGTTGCTGCGTCCGTTCTGCCGTTCGAGAAGGTCGAACAAAATCTGGTTTTGCGCGCCTTGGAGGCCAATGACGCCCTTGGAACGCAGTGACCAATAATCCGCCGTAAAAGTGAGGTTACGGAAAGGCTGTACAATGACACCTGCCGACAAGGTTTCCCCATTTTCAGGTGTCAGATTCTGATTGCCTGAGCGAACTTCAAGGGTGCTAACACCGCTGCAGGTTGTCGCCGGGTTCAGGCGGCAAGCGGCAAAGTCAGTACGCGTATTTGCGACCTGTGTTCCGGCGCTATAAAATTGCGCAAGGTTCGGTGCGCGGAAATTTTGTGACCATGCCGAACGGAGCTTGATGCCATCGATCACGGTCCATGCACCAGCGACCTTGGTCTTGAACACATTCCCAAAGTCGGAATAATGTTCATCGCGGGCCGCAACTTGCAGATCAATGGATTGGATCAGCGGTATTTCCATATCTTCCGAAATCAACGGTACGGCGAGTTCGGCATAAGCGGACACTACGGTACGACGCGCCTTTACATCCGGCGAAGGGCTGGCGCCCATGATGTCGGTGCCATAGCGAATACCCGAAACACTGTCCGTGTACGTCGTGGTTCCATCCAGACGGTCATCCCGGTTATCTGAATAGGTTTCGCGCCGCGCTTCGAGACCGCTGGCGAAGCCTACGCCACCTGCAGGGAGGCTAAAGATATCGCTGTTGGAAATGCGGAAATCCCATGTGCCAAGCGATGTCGTGCTGATGCGGTGCACATCGACCAGGAAGGACTGAATGGTGGCCGCACTGTTCGGGGTACCATCGCCAACCGAATAATCGAGCTGATTGCCGCCATTGAACGGGTTGTACGCATCAGGGGTAGACCGTGCGAGCGCGGCTTGAAACAGCGTGTTGCTGACGGCATTTTTTGTGTGATCGTCGGTGCGCGCCCAAGAATAAGAGGCCGCCGAATCCCATTTGAAATTGCCCCACTCTCCGCGCACGCCGATCAGCGAGCGGATACTGTCATCGGTTACGACAAACGTACGTGGGCCGGTATCGACTGGGCGATAGTTTGTGATACGCAGTGCAAGCCCAGTCGTTGGCACGCCAACCAGTCCGGCCAAGCGATTGGGGTTGGTCACGCCGTTGAATGTGGTTGGACCGAAGGGATTGTAATAATTGGTGGTCGGGATCGTAATAACCGCACTCGAAATCGGCGCGGATTGTTCACGCTGTCCTTCAAGCTTGGCGTTATAATAGCCGAGTTCACCAAAAAGTTCGACCGATCCGATGTCCTGACGGAAGGTGCTGAAAAGATTGATGCGGTCAAGACCGCCGCGGATCGTGCGATCGGGGTTTTCATCATAACGCAAAACACGGCTGGTGGTACCTGTGATACCGCCGCTCTTCAGACAGAGATTGCCGTTGAAAACGGCGCTTGAACAGCCAGCCGCAGTGTTTGCGACAGGTTCGATGTGGAAAACGCCCGAAGTCGTCAATGCTGTCGTCGATGTGCCTTGACGGATGGTGGGCGACGGAACGGCCGTTACCGTAAATGCGCCCCAAGGCGATGAGGTTGAACGGTTGTCGAAGCCAGTATCGGCTTCCCAAGGCGTCCCGACCAGCGCGGGCATATGGTTTTCACTTGCCGAAAATGGACGTTCGCTTGCGAATAATGGCGTCCGCTTTGTCAAACTGCCAAAAAATGTGAAGCGCCCGCCGGACTTGGTTTTGAAACCAGCCTTAATTGCGCCGGTTTTTTCATTCGTTCCGTCTGCAGAACCGTAACGCGTGTCGAAGCGCAATCCTTCATATCTATCGTCCGTGACGACGTTGACCACACCGGCAACGGCATCCGCGCCATACACAGCAGCCGCACCGTCGCGCAGAACTTCGATCCGGCGCGTCGCGCCAACGGGAAGCGAGTTGGTGTTGGCCGTCTGGACCGGAACAAAATTCTCGGTCTGCGTGCCCGGCGTCAAGATCATGCGGCGTCCGTTGACCAGAACCAACGTGTTGCCGGTGCCGACACTGCGCAGGTTGATCGAGGCATTGTCGCCGCGCGCATCATTAAGGTTGCCGGTCGTCCGGGCCTCTTGGAACTGGACATCACCTGCCTGAGGGATCGAACGGAACAGATCGTCACCAGAAACGCTTCCTGTGGCGGCGATGCGGTCTTCACTCAACACCGAAACCGGAAGGGTTTCCGCAATTTTCGAGCCTTCGATGCGGCTACCCACAACCACGATTGCTTCGGTCGATTCTGCTTCTGCTTCCGGTTGGCCCGCAGTTTGCGCGAACGATGGTGTGGCTACGATGATGGAACAGCCGATAAACAAACCGGCACGCATTGAAATTTTGGACACTGTGAATTGCCTCCCTTTGCCGCCCCCTTGCGGCTTGTGCATTTATACCCGAATTGCACCAAAGCCGCGCATTTACAAGCCATAGTCGTTACAAATGTGTGATTAGTCCATTCCATATGGTTATGGACTAATCACAAGTTGTTTATGGGAAGACGCGTGCTGAAGGGCATATGCTGGCCCACTTTTTGTATCGTTGGAGCATTTAAGATGGCAAGCAAACCTCCCCTTTCACCCGTGCGTTTCGCCGGATCGACCGCATATATTTCAGGCCAGCTGCCGCGCGGGGCAGATGGCAAAATTATCGCAGGGAATATGCAGGACCAAAGCCGCCAAGCCCTCGCGAACCTTGCGGCCGTGCTGAAATCAGAAGGCCTGCAATTGTCCGATGTCGTAAAGGTCACCGCATGGATCACCGATGTAGATGCGATGGCTGATTTTAACTTGGTATATCGCGAATATTTTGCAGAACCATATCCCACGCGTTCAACAATTGTCTCGGCTTTGGTTGCGCCTGATGCCATGGTTGAGATTGAGGCCATTGCCTATAGGGATAGCCAATAAGGCTTTTGCCACAGACGAAATGAAACGGGGGTAGTGACGTAATGGCGGATGCGAAGTTCATGAAGCGAGTGGCCCGCATAGCGCTGGCAATGGTGGCAGCATCAGGGCTGGTGGCCGCCGCGCCGCAGGAGCCGCCCGCAGACATCGTTATTCGCGGCGGCACGATCTACCCCGGCAACGCAGCACCGTTTCGAGGCGACATAGCCATCCGCGCAGATCGCATCGTCTATGTCGGTCCCAAGGCCCCAGGCGGCGCGAAGAAGGTTATCAACGCAACCGGCCTGATCGTCGCGCCGGGGTTTATTGACCCCCATACCCATGCGGACGAGGCACTGGCGTCGCGCGATCCCGCCGCACGACTGGTGTTGCCGTTCCTCATGCAAGGAGTGACGACGGCGTTCATCGGCGTCGACGGTCATGGCGACACGCACATCGCCCGTACCTCGCGACGCAATATTCCCGACGAAACCACCGCTGGCGCACCTTCCGCGGGTTCGGAGCGCGACGTTGGTATCAATTTTGCTTCGTATGTCGGATTTGGTGACGTGCGCAAACAGGTGATCGGTGAAACCGATCGCGCGTCGACAGCGGCTGAAATGACGCAGATGGCTGGTCTCATCTCCGACGCGATGTGCCAAGGTGCATTGGGGCTTTCAACTGGGCTGTTCTATGCGCCCCAAAGCTTTGCCAAGAGCGACGAGGTGGTTGCACTGGCGCAGGCAGCGGCGGCCAAGGGCGGCATCTATGACAGCCATCTACGCGATGAATCGAGCTACACCATCGGGCTGCATGGCGCGATTGAAGAGGCGCTGAAGATTGGACGCGACGCCCGTATTCCGGTCCATATCGCGCATATCAAGGCGCTTGGTGTCGATGTGCAAGGCCAGGCACCGGCGATCATTGCCATGATTGAGGCGGCGCAACGCGCGGGACAGGTTGTCCATGCCGACCAATATGCATGGTCAGCGTCGCACACCGGCCTTTCCGCGGCGGTGATCCCCCGCAGCGCGCAGGATGGCGGGCGCGCCGCAATGCTCAAGCGGTTCGACGATGCACCAACGATGGAGAAGATGCGTCCAGAGATACTTGAAAATCTTCGTCGTCGTGGCGGTGCAGCTTCGCTCCTGATCACCTCCGGCCCTGCGAACGCGCAAGGCAAGACCTTGGAAGCCTTCGCGAAAGAACAGGGTATAGATCCGGTCGCCGCGACAATTGCGATCCTCAAGCAGAGCGAGGCGCGCGTCGCTTCGTTCAACCAGAGCGAAAATGACATTGCCGCCTTCATGCTGCGGCCGTGGGTCGTGACCAGCTCCGATGCAACGCTGGGGCATCCGCGCTATTATGGCTCATTTGCGCGCAAATATGCGACCTATGTGCGGGACGAGAAGGTAATGAGCCTTCAAGCCTTCATTGACCAGTCGACATCGACGACGGCGGCGATGTTTAGCCTTGAAGGACGCGGACAGCTGAAGGTCGGGGCGTTTGCTGACGTGATCGCCTTCGACCCGAAAACCTTCGCGTCGCGCGCCGACTATGCCAATCCGTTTTTGCTGGCGACAGGGATGCGCACGGTGGTGGTCAATGGCAAAGTCGCGGTCGAAAACGGCGCGCCCACAGGCGTTGCAGCCGGCCGCCCGCTGCCCCGCCAGCCCATAGCCGGAACATGCCAATGATATGCCTATCGCGGCATTAGATGATTAGCGATCCCACTGGCGGCCTGCCCCCTGACGCGATCCCGCTGGCAATTTTGTGACGGGCGTAGTGAGAACGGGTGGATCGAGGGGAATGACACCCGTTGCGGGGCATGATTGAATAAGCGTTCAATGTTTGATATCCCATCTTATGCAAGAGATTCGAACTGATCGTCGCCAACATATTATCGCCTCGGCTATCTGTGTTTTGGCTGAATATGGAATAGTTGAATTTACGTTCAACAAAGTTGCGCACCATGCCGGTATCTCGGCAGCTTTGATCGTTCATTATTTCACAAGCAAAGAAGCCCTTCTTGAGGCCGCGTTCCGCGCCGTAGTGCGTCAATTGAACAATCAGGCAACAGCGCGTCTCCGGCTCGCTGCGGGGCCCCGCGCGCGGATACAGGCGCTGGTGGACTCCCATTTGGGGCATAATGATTTTTCCGAAGAAACCGCCCGGGTTTGGCTGTCTTTCTGGGGACAGGCGCTGCATGTGCCGCAACTGGCCCGCGTGCAGCGCGCACATCAACAGCGCATGTTGTCCAACCTCAAATTTGATCTGCGGCAGCTGGTCGACGCGCGCGAAGTATCGCCCATGGCGGACACCATTGCCGCGATGGTCGATGGCGTCTGGCTGCGCGCTGCGATGAACGGGGGATCAGAACTGCAAAATGGTCTGGCGCGTGACCTGATCTTTGAATTCATCGCACGGAACCTAAAGGACACCCTTCCCTCGCGTGCCGCCACAAGCTTCGACACGGTCAATCCGGCGACAGGGCAGCTGCTCGCGACCATTCGCATCGACGGACAGGCAGAGGTCGATAAGGCTGTGGCCCGCGCGGCTGAGGCGCAAAAGCTTTGGGCAAAAACGCCCGGCGTAGAACGCGGACGCATCCTTCACCGCGCCGCCGCGCTTCTTGTTGAACGTAATGACATGCTCGCGCGGCTTGAGGCGCAAGATACAGGCAAGCCCATTCAAGAAACCATTGCCGTTGACGTCTTATCCGGCGCGGATTGTATCGAATATTATGCTGGCCTTGCGCGCACCATCGCCGGTGAACATCACGATCTTGGCACGGGTGCGTTCGGCTATTCCCGGCGCGAGCCTTTAGGCGTAGTCGCAGGAATTGGCGCGTGGAACTATCCCATTCAGATTGCCTGCTGGAAATCCGCACCCGCACTGGCTTGCGGCAACGCAATGATCTTCAAGCCGGCCGAGCTGACGCCGCTAACCGCGATTGAGCTCGAAAAGACCTATCGCGATGCGGGCCTTCCCGATGGGCTGTTTCAGGTCGTACAGGGGAAAGCCGACACCGGCCGCTTGCTCAGCCTGCATCCCGGCATCGCGAAGGTGTCGCTGACAGGCGAAGTTGGCACGGGCAAAAAGGTGATGGTCGATGCGGCAGGTACGTTGAAATATGTCACCTTTGAACTGGGCGGCAAATCGGCGCTGATCGTGTTTGAAGATGCGGATTTGGATGAAGCCGTCTCGGGCGCGTTGCTCGCCAATTTCTATTCGGCGGGCGAGGTTTGCACCAACGGCACGCGCGTTTTTGTGCACAAAAATGTCCGTGATGCGTTTCTTGCAAAATTGAAGGCGCGCACCGAGGCGATGGTGATTGGCGATCCGCTTAATCCAGCCACCCAAATGGGCGCGCTGATTTCACCGGCGCATATGGAAAAGGTGCTGGGCTATATCGCGCTTGGCCAACAACAAGGCGCCAATTTGCTGACAGGCGGTAAGCGTGTGACGACCGGCGATTTGGCGAAGGGCGCCTTTGTTGAACCAACCATTTTCACCGGCTGCACCGACGATATGGCCATTGTTCGTGAAGAAATTTTCGGCCCCGTCATGGCGGTGCTTGATTTCGAGGATGAGGCAGAGGTCGTCGCGCGGGCGAACAACACCAGCTTCGGCCTCGCCGCAGGTATTTTCACCAACAACCTGACCCGCGCGCACCGCGTAATCGCGGCGTTGGAGGCCGGCACCTGCTGGATCAACACATACAACATCACGCCAATTGAAATGCCATTTGGCGGCAACAAACAATCCGGTCTGGGCCGCGAAAACGGCAAGGCAGCGATTGAACATTATACCCAGCTAAAGAGCGTCTATGTCGCGATGGAACCGATCGATGCCCCCTATTGAGGCCGCAGACTTTATCATCGTCGGCGCAGGGTCGGCTGGATGCGTGCTGGCGGACCGGCTGAGCGCCGATGGCAAACATAAGGTCGTGTTGCTTGAATTTGGCGGCAGTGACCGGTCGATCTTCATTCAGATGCCCGCCGCGCTCGCCTACCCCATGAACACAAAGCGGTGGAACTGGGGCTATGAAAGCGAGCCGGAACCGCATCTGAATGGACGCCGCCTGAACTGCCCGCGCGGCAAGGGACTGGGGGGATCATCATCGATCAACGGGCTTGTCTATGTTCGCGGCAATGCGCTCGATTTTGAACGCTGGAAAGAAGATGAAGGTGCAACCGGATGGGGCTATGCCGATGTGCTGCCGTATTTCAAACGCGCCGAGGGCCGCGACGAAGGCGGTAATGCATATCGGGGCGGAGATGGCCCGCTGTCGACCAGCTATGGCCCGCTCGACAATCCGTTGCATCATGCATGGCTCGATGCAGCACAGCAGGCAGGCTATGGCCTGACCGAAGACTATAATGGCTATGCCCAAGAAGGCTTTGGCCGGATGGACATGACGGTGCGGAACGGCACGCGCTGTTCGGCGGCCAAGGCCTATCTGTATGAAGCCCGCAAGCGGCCCAATCTTCACGTTATCGAACATGCGCTGGCGACACGCATCCTGTTTGACGGCACGCGCACTGTTGGGATCGAATATGAACAAGCGGGCAAAAGGCATCAGCTGCGCGCCGCACGCGAGGTCATCCTTTCGGGCGGGCCGATCAATTCGGTCCAGCTGCTTAAGCTTTCCGGCATCGGCCCTGCAGAAGAATTGCAAAGTCACGGCATAACAGTGCGCGCAGACCGCCCCGGCGTTGGCGCAAATCTACAGGATCATCTTGAATTTTATTTTCAAATGGCCTGCACCCAACCGATCACCCTTTACGGCAAAGCAAATCTTCTCGGTAAAGCCATGGTCGGCGCACAATGGCTATTCGGTCGGTCGGGAACAGGCGCGTCAAACCAGTTTGAAAGCTGCGGCTTCATCCGCAGCCGCGCAGGGATAAAATATCCCGATATCCAATATCATTTCTTCCCTATGGCGATCAATTATGACGGATCGTCCCTTGCAACAGAACATGGCTTCCAAGCGCATGTCGGCCCTATGCGTTCAAAAAGCCGGGGCACAGTGACACTCAAAAGTGCCGACCCGCGCGACAAGCCCAAAATCTTGTTCAATTATATGAGCCATCCCGACGATTGGGTGGACATGCGGGCCTGCGTCCGGCTGACGCGGGAGATTTTCCAGCAACCTGCTTTCGCTCCCTATCGCGGACGTGAAATTCAGCCCGGCGCAGACTGCGTCACCGATGATCAGATCGACGCCTTCATTGCCGAACATGTTGAAAGCGCGCTCCACCCCAGTTGCACCTGCAAAATGGGCAGTCCGCGTGACCCGATGGCGGTGGTGGATCCCGAATTGCGTGTGATCGGTGTTCAAGGGCTGCGCGTCGTCGACAGCGGGGTGATGCCGTCCATCACCACGGGCAACCTGAATGCGCCGACGATCATGATCGGTGAAAAGGGCGCCGATTATATCCTTGGCAAGCCCATGCTCGCACCGTCTAATGCCCCATTTTACGTGGCGCCAAATTGGGATGTTGCCCAAAGATGACACACACTATCCTCGAGCCCGCACGCCAGATTGATGTGATCCGGCAAACGGACGTCCTCGTCATTGGCTCAGGCCCCGGGGGCCTTGCCGCGGCGTTGGCATCTGCACGGGCGGGCGTCGAAACGACGTTGCTTGAACGTTATGGCTGCTTCGGCGGCAATATCACGCAGGTCGGGGTTGAGGGCTTCGCATGGTATCGGCACCCAGCGACGATCGACAGCGAAGGGATAGGGCGTGAATTTGAAGACCGCGCCAAGTTGATGGGCGCGGCAATGCCCGAGCCGCAATCGATCAGCCACAGCCTCGATGCTGAAGGGTTCAAATTTGTTGCAGATACGCTCGTCGAGGAAGCAGGCGTCATCCCGATGCTGCACCGATTATGTGTCGCGCCCATCATGGATGGCAACACGATCCGCGGCGTGATCGTCGAAAGCAAAGCGGGCCGCGAAGCCATTCTTGCCAAGCGCGTCATTGACGCGACAGGCGACGCCGACATTGCCCATCGTGCCGGTGCGCCAACGCATATGCACCCCGTCGACGAAATGATGTCCGTCTCGGTCATGTTCTCCATGTGCGGGGTCAACAAGACGCGGTTTATTGACGCCGTAAAGGCCGACCCGCAAACCTATGGCGACTGGGCCGTAGGCGGTGAGTGGGAAGTGATCACTAGCGGCAAAGAGGATGAAATGTTCTCGCCATTCTTGCGCAAGCCGTTTCAAAAAGCATTGGAAGCGGGCCTAATACCGGACAGTGTAAAAACCATGGCGGGCACATGGGGCACCGTTTCTGATCAGGGAGACCTGACCTATCTCAACATGTGCCATCTCTATCTCGACGGCACAGATCCCGATGCCCTAACCCATGGCGAAATGGCGGGGCGAAAGCAGGCGATGCACGCCATTGCGGCGTTGCAGGCCTTCATGCCCGGCTGCGAAGACGCAAAGCTGCGCAACTTCGGCATGACGCTTGGCATTCGTGATACGCGCAAGATTGATGCGGTTTACAATATGACCGCCAACGATGTGATGGAACAAGGCCGCTTTGACGACAGCATCGGCATTTTTCCTGAATTCATCGACGGCTATGGCTATCTTATTTTGCCGACGACCGGCCGCTATTTCCATCTTCCCTATCGCTCAATGGTTCCCAAAAATGTGAAGCACCTGATCACCGCCGGTCGTGTCATTGGCGGTGACAAGGTCAGCCATGCCGCCGTCCGCAACATGATGTGTTGTGCGGTTGCGGGGCAAGGTGCCGGCGTTGCTGCGGCGTTGGCGGTCAAGACGGATCGCGACTTTGACGAAGTTGATATCAGCGCCGTGCAAAAGGAACTGGTCCGCCAAGGCGCCCGCATTTCTTAAGCGGACAGATCAGGGTCCAGCGCAGTTTGCAGGCGTTTGCGGAGCAGCAGAATGAGCGTCCCACCCACCAAAGCGATGGCCGCATCCATAGCCCAGAAAACCGAAGGGGTCATTTGGTCAAAATAGCTACCAACCCACCCCGCAAGCACATGTGCGACAAAGGGCGAGAGAAACGCAACGCCCATCAGGAAAGAGCCCATCCCCGCAGGTGCCGCCCTGCTGACGATGGCCAGCGTCGTTGGCCAATAATACATCCAGGCGAGCCCCATGATGAGCCAACCCGCGATTGCCCACCCCGCGCCCACACTGTCTGGTTCACTCAGGCCTAAATTGCCATACGCAAAAAGAAGTGCGCCAATGGCAATGATGCATGTCCCAATACCGACTTTCGTCACGCTGCTTGGTTCGCTGCCGCGCTTGGCCTGCCATGCCCAGAATGCAATCAACGCCGGTGCGGCAAGGACAGAACCCATCGAGTCCATCGATGCAAACCAACTTGATGGCACCTCGCCAAGCGATGTCGCCAAATTCACATATTGATCGACCCACAAGATACCGATGCTCCACACCATAGGGTAAGCAATTTCAGCGGGTATGGTGAGCGCAATGACAAGTAGAAGCACCGCCACCCGTTTGCGTTCAGCAGCGGTCATGGCCGGGGCCTTTTCCCGTTTGCGCGCCACCGGACGGTCATCCGGCAGGTGCTTCTGGCCCAGAACATAGGCGACGAGGGCGATCAACATCAAAGCCGCCGCAACCGCAAAACCGGCATGCCAGCCATAAATGGCTGCAACCAACCCCGTCACGAACGGTCCACTCGCCGCACCGATGCAAATGCCTGTCGAAAAAATGGTGAAACCGCGCGACCGCATGGATTCATCCGAGCGCGGGTAAAGCGCCCCGACCTGCGCGGAAATATTGCCCTTGAGAAATCCAGATCCAAGGATCAGCAGCAAGAGCGCAAATAGGAAGCTTGCATAAAAAGACATCGCCAGATGCCCTGCGCTCATCAGGATTACGCCGATCATCACCGTGCGCTTTGCACCCAATATGCGGTCGGCAACCCAACCCCCAACCATAGGCGTGAAATAGACCAAGCCGGCATACCAGCCATAAATGATCGCCGAAAAAGCGACGTCGCTCATCGGCCCACGAAATTCGAACATATTGCGAAGCGCGGCGAGCCCAATGACGTGCGCCGCATTTTCAGGCTGCAGCAGCTCTTTAACCATATAGAGCGTGAGCAACGCAGACATGCCGTAAAAGGAAAAGCGCTCCCACATCTCTGTGAAAGATAAATAATACAGGCCCTTGGGGTGACCAGACGGCTGGCCATGTGCGGTTTGTGCGATCTTATCCAAGCTTATTCCCCCCGAAATTCTGTGCGCCGCTAGCGGCGTCAGTATCTATGCCCGCTTAGGCGAGAGGTGCAAGGAAATGATTGACGGTGCGCATTTAACGGATGGTTAGCGCGCCCGCCTACAGCGATCCGAGCAGAAGCGTACATTTTCCCAATCTTTCGCCCATTTTTTGCGCCACGCAAACGGCTTTCCACATGCCGCGCATATTTTCGACGGCAGGTCTGCTTTTTTGACCATCTTGGGCATTGCAAAATTCCATATTTGAGCGCGTATTGCATGCGTAACATTTTTATCGCAGTTTCCGCTATATTTTTGCAAATGAAACTAACTATTTGCTGCGCAGCATTTCAAACGTTATCAGCCCAATACGCATTTAGGCTGCTCAGAGGGATGCTGGGGGCAAATCAAGCGTTCATCCCCAATAAAAATGGCGGAAAGCCTTACGAAAGTGATCAACAGGAGAGTGAATATGAAATTCGGAAATCATCTGCTGAAAGCTGCAATGCTGTCGACGATCAGCATTGTGTCGCTGAGCGCTGGCTCAGTAGCTTACGCACAAGACAACGCTCCGCAAGCAAGCGACGAAGCTGACGAAAATGTCATCATCGTAACCGCAACGAAGCGCGAACAGACACTTGAAGAAGTGCCAGTTGCCGTTTCGGTAACCTCGGCTGCTGCAATCGAACGCGCGCAAGTGCGCGACCTTAAGGATCTGCAAACACTCGTTCCCTCGCTCCGCGTCAGCCAGCTGCAAAGCTCGGCCAACACGAACTTCATCATTCGCGGTTTCGGCAACGGCGCCAACAACCCAGGCATCGAAGGCTCGGTTGGCGTGTTCATCGACGGTGTTTACCGTTCGCGTTCAGCTGCAGCGATCAGCGATCTTCCAAACCTGCAACGCGTCGAAGTGTTGCGCGGTCCACAATCGACCCTGTTCGGCAAAAACGCCTCGGCTGGCGTTATTTCGATTGTTACTGCGGCACCAAGCTATGAATTCGGCGGTTCGGCTGAAATCAGCTATGGCAATCGTAACGCAATCGTAGCGAAGGCCGATATCACTGGCCCAATCTCTGACAATGTCGCTTTCAGCCTTGCTGGCGGCATCAACAAGGCGGACGGTTACGGCACCAACTTGGTTGACGGTTCAAAAACAAGCGAGCGTAACCGCTGGTATGGCCGTGCACAATTGTTGATCGAGCCTTCGGACAGCTTTAAGGTGCGCTTCATTGGTGACTATGACAAGATTGACGAAAATTGCTGCTTCGTCGGCAATATCTTCGATGGCCCAACCGGCGCAGCCATTCGTGCTATCGGTGGTCGCGTAAATTCGGCTGGCATCTTCAGCTACAGCGAATATCAGAACTTTGCATCGGAAAACAAAATCACCAATGGTGGTGTCTCGATGCAGGCGGACTATGAAATGGGCGCGTTGAGCCTCACTTCCATCACCGCCTATCGTGAATCGCGCGCAAAAACGAATGCGGACAGTGATTTCACCAGTGCCGATTTGATCGGCGCAAACCGCGGCGATGTGGATATCACCACAAAGACCCAGGAACTGCGTTTGGCGTCGGATTTTGACGGTCCATTCAACTTCTTGCTTGGTGCCTATTATTTCAACGAAAGCATCAACAACAAGCAGGCACTGACCCTCGGTCGTGATTTCCGCAATTATGCCAACGCCCTCACCGGCGGTGCATATACCGGCAATGAAGCCCTCATCCGCGCCTTGGCAGGCGTTCCTTCGACCGCCGCGCCATTTGGTGGCCAAGGACAAGGACGTTTTGAAGATTGGGATTACAAGAACAAAGCCTATTCCATCTTCGGTACAGCTGATATGGAACTGACAGACGGTCTCGTTCTGACTGGCGGCTTCAACTACACCAAGGACAAGAAGAACCTTGCGAGCCACACCACTATCACCGATGTGTTCTCAAGCATCGATTTGATCCAGGTTGCTGGTGCAGCGGGCGTTCCTGCGGTTCTTCCCGCCGGTGCAGTTGGCAATACAAGCACATTGTATCCACGTATCACCGCCTGCCCGAACAGAAATGGTGCGCCAACTGTCTGTAACCCGTTCCTTGGCCTTCAGGCGCTGCAATTCTTGCCGCCATTCCTGAACATCCCAAATGCGGTAGAAAATGGCCGCACGAGCGATGGCAAGTTGACCTATTCGGTACGCTTGGCATGGGAAGCCACAGACAGTATCAACCTGTACGCCAGCTATGGCACAGGATTTAAGGCAACGTCGTGGAACATGTCGATTGACTCGCGTCCGTTCGTTTCGGATTTCGTCGCGGGTTCACCTGCACAAGGCGCACCGATCACCGCGTCGCCAATTCGTACAGCCGGCCTGTCCTTGGTTAACCTCACCAGCGGAACGCGTTATGCGCTTCCTGAAGAGGCGACGGTTAAGGAACTGGGCTTGAAAGCGAAATGGGACAGCGTTGCATTCAACCTGACCATTTTTGATCAAGCGATCAAAAACTTCCAGGGCAACAGCTTCATCGGTACGGGCTTTGTTTTGGCCAACGCGGGTAAGCAGTCTGTAAAGGGCATCGAATTTGACAGCAGTGTCAACCCGATCGACGGTCTGCAATTGCGTGCCGCCTTTGTCTATCTCGATGCGAAGTATGACAGCTATGTTGGTTCGCAATTTGGTGACATCAGTGGCCAGTCGGTTGCGGGTACTCCAGAATTGTCGACGACATTGGGTGCAACGTACACGGCGGACTTGAACGACGGCAAAACGCTGATCCTCAACGCCGATTACCACAATGAATCAAACGTGGTTATTAACGAAAACCCTGCATGGCGTCAGTATAAGCGCGAAGTTAATGACCTGAGTGCAGCGGTAACGTTGCGTTTGGATACTGGTCTGCAATTCTCGCTTTGGGGCCGCAACTTGACGAATGCGAAATATGTTTCCGTCAACTTCCCAAGTGTTGTGCAGTCCGGTTCGATTTCGGGCTATCCAAACACACCACGCACTTATGGTGCATCGGTGAAGTACAAGTTCTAATATCCTGATATCCTCAGGGCAGAATGAGCCGGGGCAGCAGTGCTGCTCCGGCTTTTTCTTTGCCTGTTGCGGACGCCCGGCGCACATTTGCTACTAGGTTGAACGCAGCTGGCATTGGCATGGCAACAATACAGCAAACTATGGGTCACGCTAACCGCTACGACTGCTGGATATTGCTCGGTGTCTGATGAGCAGTTGGTGAACGCGGTGAATGTGATTTGAGCCCATAATAGGGACCTACATACCCAAAACGATGGATTGGGTGAGGCAATATGCCTCTGAAAAATATTGACAATTTACGAAATTTTCAACTAATCGTTAACCGTACAATCATCTAACTAGGGGAATATTAATGTACAAAATTATTAAAGCTACGGCGATCTGCGCGGTATCGGCTGCACTATTGGGTGGCTGCGCTACTGTAGAAAGCGTAAAACTTGCACAAGCTACTGCTGATCAAGCTTTGGCTCTCGCACAAGCAGGTAAGGCAGCGGCCCAGCAAGCCCAGAGCACTGCGGATCAGGGCGTTGCGTTGGCTAAACAAGCGCAGGGAACTGCAGATCAGGCCGTCCTCGCTGCTAAGGTAGCCGACGACAAAGCACAGGCTGCAGGCGATCTCGGAGCGAAGAACGAAAAGACGTTCTGGGATCATCACGAGACGCATCATCGTCACCGCAAGCCACGTTAATATTGCAAGGGCGGCGCATGCTGCGTCGCCCTGCATTTTTGTCTGCATATATTATTAATCTACTCAGTATGCAGCGGCTGATGGCTTGTCCCCAACACTATTTAGCATGGTTTGCGGCACCATTTTAGATTTACCCTTCGTCAAACTCATCCGCGTCATCCCAACGATTGACTGCATAGTCGTGGATTACCTCACCCTTCTTTGGTGTCAGTGCGCTCGTCTCTAGCTGAATAATAAGTTCACGCTTCAAGCCACCAGTAGCAGCCTGAAACAGTTCCAACCCACCTTAAATGTATAGTTCAAACAGACTGTCGTGGAGCCACGTCTGGCTTTGGATTAGCCTGCTGCTCCGGCTTTTTCTTTGCCTGTTGCGGACGAACGGCGCACAAAAGCCGGCGACCGGCGTAATAACCGCGCGCTATATATATATATATATATATAAAACACCGGGAAAATGGTGCCCGAGGGCGGATTTGAACCACCGACACGCGGATTTTCAATCCGCTGCTCTACCCCTGAGCTACTCGGGCTACACGGCAAAAACCGCGTGGGAGCGCAGCCTATAGAGAGACGATACGCCCCTTGGCAAGCGCAAAATCAGTCTATGTCGTCTCCGCCAAAACTATCTGCATAATCCGCCGGTGGGCCGGGCACGCGATAGCCCTCATCCAGCCATTTCAGCAGATCGCGATCCTTGCATCCCTGACTGCAAAAAGGTTTGGCTTCAGGCTGTTGTGGCCTCCCACATAAAGGGCATTGATTAGCTTTGCGCGACATGCACATGCCCATAGCCTGTGGCATTTTCATCTGCAACAACCGCAACCCCTGCCCCCGCCAGACGCGCGCATTCGGCGCGTAAGGACTGCCAGCGTTGCGACGACAGCAGATGCGCCACCGCGGGGCGTGCCGTTATCGTTCTTAATCCGAAACCCGACGATCGCGCCGCGCTACGCAATAACCAATAAGCCTGCGTTTCGTCGGACAAGGCGGCAATGCGGGTGCCAAACAGATGATCCAGCACCGAAGGCCGCGGCCGCGCGCGTACGACTTGCATAAGGCCATAGCCATTGATCGCGGTGCGTTCGAAGGGACGGCTGTCCCGTGCCGACGCGGCGTCAAAGATATTCGCGATTTCCGCGCGCTGGGCTTTGGCCTCCATCGACACAAAATCGATCATGACCATCGCCCCCACCTGATACAGGCGCAGCAGCCGCGCGATTTCCACGGCGGCGATGCAGTTAATCGCAAAGGCGTCACCGATCCCGTCGACATCGAATACCAGCCCAGCCTTGGTACGCTGAAAGCTGATGATGACATCACCGACCTGCGCATAGCCCGCGATGGCGGTGTCAAAGCCGTCATCGAACGCTTGCGTGGCAGTCGAGCCGCCAAACGCCGACAGACGCTGTTCCCACAGACCATCTTTCGACAAAGCGTCAGCGGGCACGCAATCGCGCAAGATAACCTCGGGCGGCTTGATACGGCCAGGCTCGGCAATGGCTTCCCGCGTCACTTCAAACGCCACATGTGTGCCCTCGGCCGCGCCCATCTTGCTGCGCAGCAAAACTTCGCTGCCATCTTCGGCAATGATATAAGCGCCCGCCGGTGTGCGCCGGTCGACACGGCCCTTGCCGCATTCGCCAAGCACCCAATGCGCATCGCGCTGAATATGAATTTCGACGATTTGACCGTTTTCAACGCAAGCGGCGCGGCGTTCGCCCGGCGCGTCATCGCGCCAAAGTTCAGGCAAGCGTATAGCCCGATGCGCGCAATAACGTGCGCGTTTCATACAGCGGCAAGCCAACGACGCCCGAATGGCTTCCCGCCATCCAGTCAATCAACGCCTCTGCCCTGCCCTGAATGGCATAGCCACCGGCTTTGCCCAGCCCCTCGCCACAGGCGATATAGCTTTCGATTTCTTCTGCCGAGAGCCGTTTAAATCGCACAATGCTATCGCAGATACGGCTGCGCATCCGTCCGTCCGCGTCAATCACGGCAACCGCGCTCAAAACATGGTGGCGGCGGCCATTCAGCAGTTCCAGAAACCCGCGTTGCATATCGCCATCGGCCGCTTGCGGCAGGATACGGCGGCCCACCGCAACCGTGGTATCGCCCGCGATGACAATTTCACCGGTTGCGCGCGGAACGGCGACAGCTTTTTCCTCGGCCATACGCAGCGCATAGACGCGCGGCACTTCGCCCTTGCGCGGCGTTTCGTCAATGTCGGGCGAAGCTATGCGATCGGGCACCACGCCAAGCCGCGCAAGCAATTCGCGCCGGCGCGGGCTTGATGATGCCAATATGAGTGCAGGGTTCAGACCCAAGGTCTGCCGCCCTTATTTAAAGCGGTAGGTGATCCGGCCTTTGGTCAGATCATAAGGGGTGAGTTCGCACAAAACCTCATCACCCACGAGAACGCGGATGCGGTTTTTGCGCATTTTTCCGGCGGTATGGCCCAAAACTTCATGGCCATTTTCCAGCTCGACACGGAACATCGCGTTAGGCAGCAGTTCACGTACTGTACCGCGCATTTCGAGTAATTCTTCTTTTGCCATTCGGCCCCTTAAATCGTCAAAAATCCAAACTTGGTGCGCCTTTAAACCACATGTTGGAAAAAGGGAAGCGCTACAGTATATTCACGCTATTGCGACAAAATGCTACATCGTTCAGGTTTGCGCAACGTTGTAATGCGTTATGAAACCCGTGCTTTAACACTATAAACTGAGTTTCTCCCCCCAATGAAAATTTTTCCGTACAGCATCATCCTGCTTGCCACGACTGCGATGCCCGCCATGGCAGCGGTTGATGCACAGGCCACCGGTAGCACTATTGCCATCGCACAAGACGATGAAGAAATGCCCGTGGAAGAAGGCACATCGGGTGAAATTGTCGTTACCGCAGAACGCATTCGCGGGTCAGTCGATACCGACGTTCCACCCGTGGAGCAGCTGAACGAAGCCGATATTGCCTCATTAGGCGCATCATCGTTGACCGATCTGGTCGCGGCGGTTGCGCCGCAAGCCAATTCGGGCCGTGGCCGTGGCGGCGGCATGCCGATCATCTTGCTCAATGGTCAGCGCGTTTCCGGCTTTCGCGAATTGCGCGATCTGCCGCCCGAGGCCATTCGTCAGGTCCAAATTTTCCCCGAAGAAGTTGCGTTGAAATATGGCTATCGCCCCGATCAACGCGTCATCAACTTCATTCTGAAAGACAATTTCGCATCCTTCGCGACCGAGTTTGAACATGCACAGCCCGAAGCTGGCGGTTTTGGTAGCAATGAATTGGAAGCGACGCTGACGCGCATTGGCGCCACCACGCGTTTCAACATTGATGTGGAACTGGAACGCGCGACCGCGTTGACCGAAAGCGAACGCGACCTGATTGCCTCCAACGGTTCATTGTTGGCCCGTGGCGGTAATATCAGCGGTCTTGGCCTGAATGGCGTAATATCGCCATCGCTGAACGCTGCGGCAGGTTCCACGGTCACGCAAGCAGGCGTGCCGATTGGCATTCCCAACCCAACCTTGGCGCAATTTGCAGGCACCGCAAACCGGCTGAACAATAGCGATATCGGCGATGCCCGCACGCTATTGCCGCGAACCGAACGGCTTGAAATCAATGGCACATGGAGCCGCTCGCTTGGCCCACAGACGGGGCTGTCGCTCAATGCCAATTATGCGCTGAATGGCAGCGCATCCTTGCTTGGCTTGCCCGGAACCAGCTTCATACTGCCCGGCAGCAGCCCCTTTTCCCCGTTCGGCCAAGATGTGACGCTCAGCCGCTATTTCGACACACCGCGCCCGCTTGAGCGCGAGAGCGAAACGCATGTTTTCCAAACCGGTGGCACGTTCAATCATGTGCTCGGCCGATGGCGCTGGACGGTGACGGGGAATTACGCACGCACCGACAATGAAACCCGCACCACGCGCAACGCAGACTATACCGCTTTGCGCGCGGGCGTCCTTGCGGGCACCGTGAACCCGTTTGCCGCTGGCTTTGGATCGGACCTGTTGTTTCTGGCACCCGATCTGGCGAGCAGCCTGAACCAAAATCTTGATGTCCGCAGCACACTGGCGGGTTCCGTGCTCACCCTGCCCGCTGGCGAGGTGCAGACGACATTTGCTTCCGGTTTCACACGCCAGATGCTCGACAGCGAAACATGGCGGTCGGGTGTCACCACCAATGTTGCCCTGCGCCGCAATGTCATAAACCAATCGGTCAATGCTGAAGTACCCATCACAGGCCGCGATTTCGGCATTGGGTCAACAATCGGCGAATGGTCGATCAACGGCAATATCGGGTTCAGCGACCTGTCGGACTTTGGCAAACTTGTTGAATATGGCGCAGGTCTGCGTTGGGCCCCTGCCCGCAACCTGACATTTCAGGCGTCCATTACCGGCGATGAAAATGCGCCGGGCATTGGCCAGCTGGGCAACCCGACCTTAGTCACGCCAAATGTCGCGACCTATGACTTTACCCGCGGTGAAAGCCTGTTCATCAATGTCACAACGGGCGGCAACCCCGCATTGATTGGTGAAAAGCGCCGCGATCTGATCCTAAACGCCAACTGGACCCCGACCTTCATTAAGGATTTTGCGCTTCAGGCGAGCTATTTCCGAAACAACAGCCGCAATACAACCGCGTCCTTTCCATTGCTGACCCCCGAAATTGAGGCTGCGTTCGCAAGCCGCGTGGTGCGTGACGTAAATGGCCGTCTATTGAGCGTGGACCAGCGGCCAGTGAATTATGACCGTGAAACGTCGCAGCGCATCCGCTGGGGCTTTAACGTGTCCGGAAATATCGGCGCAGCCCCGCCAGCACGCGGGCCCTTTGGCGGCCCTCCTGGTGCGGGCGGCCCTCGTGCCCCCGGTGGCGCGCAGGGTGGGCCGCGTGCCGGTGGCGGTGGCGGAGGTCGCGGCTTTGGTGGCGGCGGTTTTGGCGGTGGTGGCGGCCAGCCAAGCCGCTGGAACATCGCGTTGTACCATACCTACCGCATTCAGGACGAAATCCTGATCCGTCCCGGCGTTCCGGTGCTCGATTTGCTCAATGGGTCGGCCACCAGCAGCAATGGCGGCGCGTCACGGCATGAGGTCGAGCTTTCGGGCGGTATGTTCCACAAGGGCTTTGGTTTGCGCCTGCAGGGCACGTACAAGAGCGGCACGACCGCCAATGGCACTGGACTGCCCGGCAGCAATGATCTGCGCTTCAGCGACCTTGCAGCGGTCAACGCATTCCTGTTCGTCAACCTCGACCAACAGGCGCGCGTTGTGAAGGCAATGCCGCTGCTAAAGGGCAGCCGCGTGGCATTCCGTGTCGAAAACATCCTGAACGACATTGTCGATGTGCGTGACCAGAACGGCAATGTGCCACTTGGATATCAGCCGGGATATATCGACCCGCGTGGCCGTGTGTTTGAACTAAGCTTTAGAAAGCGGTTTTAACCAACGCGTTCAGCCCACGCGCAATTTGCGCATGACGCGCCATAGCGGCAAATAAAATGTTAATACCCAACGAAAAAGGCCGCCCCTTTTGGGACGGCCCATTCGTTGCAGCTTTTTCAGCTTATTTTGATGCGAGGGTGACCGTTACCAGCGGTGCCTTGTCTGGGTCAGATGCGATATAGGCCGGGTTGAAGCGTTCAGCCCAAGCCTCTGCCTCTTTCAGCCATTCAATATGCACGTCTTCGTAAGGCAAATTATGTGTGCCCTTTGGCTGTTCAACATAGCGGAAATCGACGCCCTCTTTCTTGCCCGAACCCTTTAACCGCGACACAAGCGTGCGCGATTGCTCGATGGGTATACGCGCATCACGCAATCCGGCGACGATCAAGATAGGCGACCATGGTCCGTTGGTGTTGCGTGCCGACGAAATGCCGATGAGGTCATCTGCCGTCGCTTGGAAGTTTGCACCGAAATCACCAAATGAGCGCGTGTCATAGGCTTTCATCATCGGGAAGTCATAGACGCCTGCGCCTGCAATCGCGCATTTCCATTTATCCGCATCGCGCTGCGCACCACGTGCTGTCGCATATCCGCCATAGGACCAGCCCATGATGCAGGCACGTTTGGGGTCAATCAGTCCGGACTGGCCAAACCACGTCAGAACGTCGTTCAAGTCGTCCTGCATGCGCAAGCCATAACCATTGGGCTTGCGGCCTTCCTTGACGAATTCCTTACCATAGCCACCCGAGCCACGGTAATTTGGCTGAATGACGACATAGCCAAGCTCTGCCATCGCCTGATGCCATGCGAAGAAACCGAACTCTTCTTGGTCACGAACACCGAAAGGGCCGCCATGTGGCATGACAATCACCGGCAAATTCTTGCGATGTGGCCGGTGACGTGGATAAGTCACCACTGCCTCGATTTCCATGCCGTCGGATGCCTTGTACCGAATTGAATCGGTTGGGTTCATCTGGAAATCCTTGAGCACAGGGTGCGCCCAGCCCAGCAGGTTCAGGTTACCGGTCTCTGTATCAAACAGATAATAGCCACCCGGCGCATCAACGTCAGCGATCAGCATAAGGATTTTGGTATCGCCGTCATTGCTCGCAATAATTTGCGCGTTCCCGCGGCCAAAATCTTGGTCCATCAGCTTTTGGACTTCTGCCAAACGTGGATCAAACCAACGCGTACGATCTCGCGTGCTCGTGTACGATACCCCCGCAAGCTGGTTGCGGTCCTTGTTGGCAATTGGTCCGCCAACATCATAGCCTTTGACGCCAAATATGGGTTCGCCGACAATCTGCATGGTCTTCAAGTTGACTTTGTAAACCTTGCGATACCCATCCTTGTTGCTCGTCGCGATGGCCATGTCCGGCTCATCTAAGAAGATATCGGGCGTGATCTGCGTGCCTGTGAACGTTGTGTCGGCTTCATTCGAAACGGTCTTCATGGTCCCGCTGGCATCCGAACGATACATCAGTCGTTGCTTGCCGCTATCGCCGTCACTGCCAACACCAGCGCGTATGACCCCCTTGCCATCGACCAACCAGCTGCGGACTTCAACGTTCGGACGCATGACAGTCTTGAACTTGCCGGAGCGGACATCGACTTCGATGACTTCGGGATTTCCGCTATAGCTCATGTCTTTCAAGACATCGCGCGAGACCAATAATGTCTCCTTTTCATCATCGATGAACAGGATATTCGCGCCGCTTCCGCCGGCACCGTCCCACGCCAGCGGGCTGATTTTCTTGGTCTCGATGTCATAGGATACTAAGCGCGAAACGTCAGAGCGGCGACCTTGAAGGATTTCACGTGACCCAACGGTGAAAACGATAGTGCGGTTGCCGACAAAGCGCCATGAAGCAATGGTGCGATCTCCCGCCTCACGGAACTCTTCTGCTTGTGCAAAGAATATCGGCGCAGATCCGGGCTTGGTAACATCAATATAACCCAGGCTATCGACACCATCCTTGGTCATCATCACTGCGATTTTGGTGCCGTCGGGTGACAGGCGCGGAGAGCGCATGAACGGCCGTTTCCCAAATACAGCCGTGTCGACCCGGCCACGCGGCGCATTAACGACGATTGTACGGGCATCCGTCGCCTGCATAGCAACGGCAGTGACTGGAGCGGCGCCATTTCCGGTTTCCGCAGCGGCAACGCTAAAAGGAAGGGCGGCACTTGCGAGTAATGCCGTCAAAATCACTTTATTCACAGTTTCTGCTCCCCAACACATGATTACTAATGTCCAGGTTATACGTTTGATGAAAAGAGACGCAAGCACGACAAAATACTGTGTCGACGTTTTTCGATGAATGGTGTCGACGGCCACGAAAAACCCCGCCGAAATCGCTTCCGGCGGGGCTTTTTAAACCGTTAGTGCGGTTAAACTTTACATGGCACCATGGGCCAATGCCGCCAACAGAAGCAAGGCCACGATGTTCGTGATCTTGATCATTGGGTTTACGGCTGGACCAGCGGTATCCTTATATGGGTCACCAACGGTGTCGCCAGTAACGGCTGCCTTATGGGCCTCCGAACCTTTGCCGCCATGGTTGCCGTCTTCGATATATTTCTTGGCATTGTCCCATGCGCCGCCGCCCGAGGTCATCGAGATAGCAACGAACAGTCCGCCCACAATCACACCGAGCAGGAGCGCGCCGAGAGCCGCAAAGCCCTCTGCCTGACCTGCAACAGCCGTGATGATGAAATATACCGCAATTGGCGTCAGTACGGGCAGCAACGAAGGAATAATCATTTCCTTGATCGCAGCCTTGGTAACGAGGTCAACTGTACGGGCATAATTTGGCTTGGACTTAAAGGTCATGATGCCGGGGTCGTTCGCGAACTGGTCACGCACGTCCTTCACCACTTCACCCGCAGCACGGCCAACCGCAGTCATGCCCATCGCACCGAACAGGTACGGCAGAAGCGCGCCGAGCAAGAGCCCGACGATGACATAGGGGTTCTCAAGGCTGAAATTCACCTGAAGATCGGGGAAATATTCCCGAAGGTCGGCGGTGTAGCATGCGAATAGCACAAGTGCGGCAAGACCAGCCGAACCAATGGCATAGCCCTTGGTCACAGCCTTTGTGGTGTTGCCAACTGCGTCGAGTGCATCGGTCTTTTCACGCACCGATTCATCAAGGCCAGCCATTTCGGCAATACCACCGGCATTGTCGGTAACTGGGCCATAGGCATCAAGCGCCACAACCATACCGGCCAAGGCCAACATGGCAGTTGCGGCAAAGGCAATGCCGATAACGCCAGCAAGCTGATACGCGATAATGATACCTGCGCAGATCACAATCGTTGGCATCGCGGTGGATTCAAGGCTGATTGCCAGACCTTGAATAACGTTGGTGCCGTGACCCGTTTCGGATGCCTTCGCAATCGAACGGACCGGACGGTAATTGGTGCCGGTATAATATTCGGTGATCCAGATAATCAGGCCAGTGATGACCAGACCCAGCAGCGAGCAATAGAATAATGTCCGGCCGGTGAACCCGCCAACATCGGTTTCCATACCACCAAGCGCATAGCTGATTGCCCACCAGATCGCAGGAACCGAAAGCACTGCTGTTACAAGGAAGCCCTTGTACATCGCGCCCATGATGTTCGTGCCGCCACCAAGACGGACGAAATAGGTTCCGATGATCGACGTGATAACGCACACGCCGCCAATCAACAGCGGCAAGCTCATGAGGTTCATGAACAATCCAGTGTCGGTTACGCCCTGCACCAGCAGCGCGATCAACACCATCGTTGCACCAACGGTGACGACATAGGTTTCGAACAAGTCAGCCGCCATACCAGCGCAATCGCCCACGTTGTCGCCAACGTTATCGGCGATAACCGCAGGGTTGCGTGGATCGTCTTCGGGGATTCCAGCCTCAACTTTACCAACAAGGTCAGCGCCGACGTCAGCGGCCTTGGTAAAGATACCGCCGCCCAAACGTGCGAAGATCGAAATCAGCGACGCGCCGAATGCCAATGCGACCAGCGCATCGATTACGGGGCGGCTGTTCGGTGCCATCATCGCGACATCGGTCAGATACCAAAAGAAGCCAGCAATCGCGAGCAAGGCAAGGCCAGCCACGAGCATGCCGGTGATCGCCCCTGCGCGGAATGCCATGGTCAGACCGGCCTGAAGCCCTGTCTGCGCCGCAGCCGCCGTACGGACGTTGGCACGGACCGAGATGTTCATCCCGATATAACCCGCAACGCCCGAAAGCACCGCACCGAGGACGAAGCCAACGGTTGGAATGACGCCAAGGAAAACCGCCACAAGCACCGCAACAGCAACGCCGACGATGGCGATGGTCCGATATTGACGGCCAAGATAGGCTTTTGCGCCTTCCTGAATAGCCGCGGCGATTTCCTGCATTTTTTCATTGCCAGCCGAGGCGCTCAGCACCTGGCGGCTGGTTACAATACCGTACACGACGGCAAGTAACCCGCATATTATTGCAATAATTGTCAGAGACATGAAATTATCTCTCCCCTCCTGTTTATAAAAACAACTCCTGTTGCCATTCTCCTCCCGAGAACTGCAAGCGATAGGGGTATAAGGCGGCATCGTCAGACATAGCAACCCATAAAAGCCGCCAGTTCCAGCCGTTCACTCAATGGTGTTGATAACCGAGCGTAGGCGGCAATTTCACCGGTTCATCGCCATTGCACAATGTGAGGCCTCCGCCCGCAATCACGCGTCCAACAGCGGTTGCGTGGACATTTATACGGGCGTCCGCCGGCGCGCAGAACAAAAGTTCATAATCATCGCCCCAGCTTGCCGCCTGCATCCGGCTTTCGAGGCTGTCCGTGCGGTAGCTAACATAAGCAGGCGACAATGGAATGCACGCGAGGTCGATTTCGATGCCGATCCGGCTGGCCGTCGCCATGCGCTCTGCATCGATCAAAAGCCCGTCGGATATGTCCATCATCGCGTGGACAAATGGCGCAAGCTTCTGTCCTTCGGCCAAGCGCGCCTGTGGCCGGTTGAACGCGTCGGCAAGCGCGCCAACTTCGTCAAAGCCTGCGTCGATCAGCTCAAATCCGGCAAGCGCATCACCCAATGTTCCGGTCACGTACACGATGTCGCCTAGCTGCGCGCCCGCGCGTGAGGGCACGGGGCGATTGGTCGCAATACCAAGCGCGGTTAGCCCAAGCGCGCGCTTGTCTCCACGGTTGGAAACCGTATCCCCACCAAGCAAGGCAACGCCATAATGGCCAAGCACCTTTTGCAGACCGGCGGCAAACGCCCTGTCCCAATCATCATCACCAAGCATGAAGCCAAGCAGCACGCCAATGGGCGACGCCCCCTTCGCCGCGAGGTCGGACAGGTTCGAGGCAACAAGTTTCCACGCGACATCGGCGGGATTTGCATTGGATCTGAAATGCACATCTTCGGCCATCATATCGTGCGTGATGATCAGGCAGCTGTCGCCCAGTTCAACGACCGCAGCGTCATCCATAAGCCCGCGCGCCGCAGGGTCTTTCGCGAAGCCACGCAATATATTGATGAAGGCGGATTCGGTGGTCATGCTGCAACGCTAGCCGATGTGCCCGCTATCCTGAAACATGTTCAGGACAAAAGGGCATTCAGTTACGAACATCTTTCGCCACGGCATCCAGCAAACCGTTGACGAACTTCGCATCTTTCTTGTCAAAAAACGCGTGCGCGACGTCGAGATATTCGTCGATCACCGTCGCGGTCGGAACATCAGGGCGCGCAATCAATTCATAGGTACCGCAGCGCAACAGCTGAAGCATCGTCTTGTCCAGACGGCCCATCTTCCATTGCTCGCCAAGCTTTGCATCAACCAGCAGGTCAATTTCTTCGCGGCGGGCATCAACGCCGGAAACAACGTCGTCGAAAAAGTCGGCGTCGGCATCGGCATATTGTGCGTCTTCGATTTCCTGCCCCAAACGATGGGCATGGAATTCATTCAAAAGGCGCGCAATGCCGATATTTTCCATATCCATCTGGTACAGCGCCTGCACCGACGCGAGACGCGCTGCCGAACGGGATTTAGACTTCGCACTTGCGTTATTGGCACTCATAATCTTTTCCTGACACTCGCCGCGTGGGCGGGTAAACCTTCGGCATCGGCAAGCGTTGCCGCTGCGGGGCCTATAGCATTGATGGCGGCTTTATCGAGCGCGATAAAACTGGTGCGCTTCATGAAATCGAGAACCGACAGGCCCGACGCAAATCGCGCGCGGCGTCCGGTGGGTAACACATGGTTTGGCCCGGCAACATAATCGCCAATGGCCTCTGGTGTCATACGGCCCAAGAAAACCGAGCCTGCATGCCGCACCAGACCAAAAAGCCGTTCGGCGCGGTCATCATCCACCGCAAGCTCCAAATGCTCACCCGCCAAGCGGTTGACCAGTGGCATCGCGCCTTCCAGATCGTCGACGAGGATTATTGCACCAAAATTATCCCAGCTCTGCCGCGCGACGGCGCCGGTTGCGAGCGTTGCAATTTGGGCATCAACGGCTTTTGCGACTTTGTCGGCAAAACCGGCGTCATCGGTGAACAAAATCGACTGGCTGGTCGGGTCATGCTCGGCTTGGCTCAATAGGTCTGCGGCAATCCATTCGGGATCATTCTTCGCATCTGCAACCACCAATATTTCGGAAGGGCCAGCAACCATATCGATGCCGACGACACCATATAGCTGACGCTTGGCTTCGGCGACCCATGCATTGCCGGGGCCGGTGATGACATCAACCGGGCGAATACGCTCCGTACCATATGCCAGCGCCGCAATTGCCTGCGCGCCGCCCACGCGCCAGATTTCGTCGACGCCAGCCAGATAGGCCGCCGCCATAACCGTTTGGTTTGTCTCTCCGCCGGGCGTTGGCGTGACCATGACAATGCGCTCTACCCCTGCAACCTTCGCAGGAATGGCGTTCATCAGCACCGACGATGGATAGGCTGCACGGCCACCGGGTACATAGACCCCCGCCGCATCAACCGCCGACCAACGCGCGCCCAAACGCACATTGTCGGCGTCGCGATAGTCCCGGTTTTCGGGCAATTGCGCCTTGTGATACGCCTCTATCCGCTTTGCCGCGAGCGTCAGCGCATCGCGCAAATCCGGCGCGAGGGCCTCATAGGCCGCCTTGCACTGGGTGGCATCAATTTGCCATCCGGCCGCATTCAGGTCAAAGCCGTCAAAACGCTGGGTCATTTCGGCCAAAGTGACATCGCCGCGCGCGCGGACATCGCGGATGGTTTGCGTGACAACGCTGGAGACGTCGGCATCCGCCTCACGCCGGCCGTTTACCAGCGCATCAAATGCGTCAGCAAAGCCCGCGTCAGATGCGTTAAGCCGCTGCACGTGCGCCCGACAATTCGCGGAACGCCTGCACCAACGCAGGAATAGTGCCGCTCATCATTTTAAACGCCGCACGATTAACGATCAAACGCGCCGAAACTTGCGAGATAATCGCCGTTTCGACCAAGCCGTTTTCCGCCAAAGTTTTGCCCGACGACACCAGATCAACAATGCGCCCCGAAAGGCCGAGCGAAGGCGCCAACTCCATCGCGCCGTTCAGCTTGACGCATTCCGCCTGAATACCGCGCGCATGATAATAACGCGCGGTGGTCGCCGGATATTTGGTTGCGACGCGAATATGCCCTGCCTGAACATCATCAACCGCGCCCTGCGGCATCGCGACCGAAATCCGGCAGCGGCCAATGCCAAGGTCAACAGGCGCATAAAGCTCCGAATAATCAAATTCGTCGATCACGTCGGACCCGACAATACCAATATGCGCCGCGCCATGGGCTACAAAGGTCGCAACATCAAAAGCGCGCACGCGAATGATGCTGATCGCGGGATTGTTGGTCGCAAAAAGCAACGCGCGGCTGCTCTCGTCAAAGAACGCAGGCTCAGGCTCAATACCCGCCGCTTGCATAAGCGGCAAAGCCTCGTCGAGAATCCGTCCCTTGGGGATTGCAAAGATGATGCGTTCAGTCACAATGCCCGCGCTTTAGGGGCCACGCGCAGAAAGGGCAATATGGCAGAAGCCCTATTTGCCCGTCGCTTTCACGATCGCCAGGTTCCGTTCAACCGCTTTGGACATCAGTTTAAAAACGCATCCATGGCCGCATTCACCGCGTCCGGCCGTTCCCAGATGACAAAATGGCCGCAATCCTCGACGGGTGCAATCGTCACATGAGGCACCAATGCTTCGATGCCGTCGACGTTGCTTGCGGGCAGCGCGAGATCATCCATCGCCCACACAATCAGCGTGGGGATCATCAGCTTCGGAAAGTCGCCTGCGGCAAAGGCAGGCATTTCGGCATCTTCATCCATCGCTGGCACATATATTGCCGATGCACGGTACCAGTTGAGCATACCAAAGCACGCATCGCGGTCTTGCCAATCTTTCAACAACGCAGCCCGCTCTTCGGGCTCCATTGCGCTTGGTTTATCCCAGCTAATTGTCTTCAACAGCAGTCCTGTCAGCCCAGCCTCCCGCACCACAGCATCATTTGCGGGGTCACGGAACGCACGGATATATTGGCTGGCCGCCCGCTGCTGCATGTCGTTAATCATCAGCCGCTGGAACAGATAGGGATGCGGCGCATTGGCGATGATGGCCCGCGTCACGCGGCCTGCCCATGCAGGGTTAAGTCCGCCCGGCTGCCCATTGAGCGCAACACTCCACGCAATCGCGCCGCCCCAATCATGACCCGCAATGATGAAATTGTGGATGCCAAGCGCGTCAGCCAGGGCAAAGATATCCGCGGTCAGCTTGTCCGCCGTATAGGCATCGACATTTTGCGGCTTTGATGAATTGCGATAGCCACGCTGATCGGGCGCGATGCAGAAAAACCGGTGCGAAAAATGGGCCATCTGGTGCCGCCATGTGCGGTGCGATTCCGGAAATCCGTGCAAGAATATGATCGCAGGATTGGCAGGATCACCTGCCGTAAACGCATCCATTTCAATCCCGGTTGAAAGGGATAAACGGTGATGCTTTAGTTCGGTCATGATGATTTGCCTTCTAGAATTGCGGTAGGTGTTGGACCGCGCTTCGCTCTAAACGCCAAATTGGCCTTTAGTTAACGCGCTTAACGCGTATCGCTCTGCCGTTAACCACCAGCATATAGCTGCCAACCGCGCCACGTTTGATTTTAAACTTTTGCCCGTTCTTTAGAATAAGCCAACTGCCTTCGGTGGTTTGCCATGTGCCAGCGTCATTTACCGCAAACTGATGCCGGCCATTGCCCAGTGCTTGAATAGCTTCAAGCTCGCCCTCAACTTGCTTGAACTCTTCGTCCTGCTCCGCGTCGCTTTCGCCGAAGAACGGAATTTTGGGCAAGGAGAAACCAAATAACGACCGCTTGGTCTTTCGCACTTCACCCTGATCGAGCAACACGACCTGCCGGCTTTCGGTTGCCTCTTCCAAAGACTTGCTGGCCGCGTCGAAGCATGCCAGCCTCGCAGCGGCATCAGCCAAGGCACGGCACGCAACGATATCGCTATACACCTTGGGACGATTGACGGTCGTTTCGGCTGCGTGCGCTGTTGTCGCGCATAGGCCGGCGATCAGAACGGCATAGGTCAGCTTTGGCATTTTCGTCTCTCCCGCATTGGAGCGTCGTTTCGTTTGCACTTGAGGCTAGCGGCTATTCGCCCGGTGCACTAGCCTTGATCGCCAGTGCGTGGACGCGCGTTCCCGGAATATCACCCAGCGCCTTGTTCACCATCCGCTGTCGCATCAGGCGGGACACGCCCGCAAACGCAGCGCTCTCTATTTCCACGGTGAAGTGCGATTCACCGGAGCCATCGTCACCGCTATGGCCGTGGTGTTTTGCGCTGTCGTTGATGACCGCAAGATGTGTGGGTGCAAATGCTGCCGTCAGCAGCGTTTCCATTTCAATATGTGCAGGGCCTTTTTCCATAAGCTCTGTATTCCCATATCCGCAGTTTTTCGCCAAGGGGAATTATGGATTCGCGGCAGCCCTTTGACCGATTTCACGGCCGCGTTCGCGGTGCACAGCGGCAGTGCGCGCATCCGCACTGCCGTGAAGCAGGCGAATTTCGCGCGCCTGACCCGCATGGCCAGCGTGCGTCAGCCAATGGCCCCGGCGACTATCAATATCTGTGCCTTGAACATGTCCGGCAGTTTAATGCAGGCTATAACTGGTTCGCCGGCATGACCGCCGAAGAAATCATGGAAGCGCAAAGCCCCATCAACGTCTGGCCAAGCGAAACCCGGGCCTTTCGTGCCAACGGCAGTGTCGATTCGCCGCCCAAATGGGCGGACTTCAAAGACCCGTTGGATGCCATATCCACGCGCTTCCGGTCACGCATGCCCAAGGAGCGCGCCGACGGGCAGTTCCTGTCGCCTGAGGACCGCAAAGCGCTCAAGACGCTAGGGCTTGGCGAGGATGCGGATAGGCGCGCATTACGCAGCGCCTATTCGACCAAGGTCCGCACCTATCATCCTGATAAAAATGGCGGCAACCGGTCTTATGAAAAGGCTTTGCAAGACGTCATTGCTGCCTATACGCACCTTAAAACATCGCCCGCCTTTATTTGACGAGAACGACATGACTGACATTCCGAATATCCAGCCCAACAGCAGCGACACGACCATACTTGCCGCCCCTGACAAAACGGTCAGCGTGCGCGAAATGTTCGGCATCGATGTCGACATGGAATGTCCTGCCTTTTCCGTTGCCGATGAACGCGTTCCCGACACCGACGACAGCTATGTTTTTGACCCCGACACCACGCTCGCGATCCTTGCTGGCTTTGCCCACAACCGCCGCGTGATGGTTCAGGGATATCACGGCACAGGTAAATCGACGCATATCGAACAGGTAGCCGCGCGTTTGAAATGGCCGTGCATCCGCATCAACCTTGACGCGCATATCAGCCGCATCGACCTTATCGGGCGCGATGCGATCGTTCTGCGCGATGGACAGCAAGTCACTGAATTCCGCGAAGGCCTGTTGCCTTGGGCGCTGCAGACACCGACCGCTTTGGTGTTCGACGAATATGACGCTGGCCGTCCGGACGTGATGTTCGTGATCCAGCGCGTGTTGGAGACTGAGGGCAAGCTGACGCTGCTTGACCAGAACCGCGTCATTCGCCCGAACCCATATTTCCGCCTGTTCGCGACCGCCAACACCGTTGGCCTTGGGGACACAAGCGGGCTGTATCACGGTACGCAAGCGATCAACCAAGGTCAGATGGACCGCTGGAACATTGTCGTTGGCCTGAACTATCTGCCCGCGCAGGTCGAAAGCGAAATCGTTTTGGCCAAGGCATCGGGCACCGATGCCGCGACCGTCGCCAACATGGTGAAGGTCGCCGAAATGACGCGGCAGGGCTTTATCAATGGCGATATTTCGACCGTGATGAGCCCACGGACCGTCATCACATGGGCCCAAAACACCGCAATTTTCAAAAATGTCGGCTTTGCGTTCCGGCTGTCGTTCCTCAACAAATGTGACGATGCAGAGCGGGCTTTGGTCGCAGAATATTATCAGCGCGTCTTTGGTCAGGATTTGCCCGAAAGCGTCGTTGGAAAGTCATAAGCACGTTGGCCATTTCGCCGAAACACCGTTGAAGGGACCATTTATGAAACGCACTGCTCTTATTCTGGCGCTCGCACTTAGCGCATCGCCGGCATTCGCTGCGCTCAAGCCCGGCACACGCGCGACCGATTTCACCACGAAGGCTGTTTTGGCGGGCGACGTTTATACCTATAATTTGAACAAGGCCCTGAAACGCGGCCCTGTCGTTTTATATTTCTATCCCAAGGCGTTCACATCGGGCTGCACCGTCGAGGCGCATGAATTTTCGGAAGCCGCCGATGATTTTGCGGCCTATGGCGCATCGATCATTGGCATGTCGGCGGACAATATCGACACATTGAAGCGTTTTTCGGTGGAGGCATGCCGCAACAAATTCACCGTTGGCATCGCGTCCAAACCGGTCATCAAAAACTATAAGGTCAGCCTGCCCATCATGGGCGGATCGAACCGCACGACTTATGTGATTGCGCCTGATGGAAAGGTGTTGTTCGCTTATTCCGAACTGGGCGTGAAGGGGCATGTGTCCGGCGCACTAAACGCGGTAAAGGCATGGCGCGCAGCCAATCCTAAAGGGAAATAATGCGCAAAGCTCCCCTTCTCCTTTTGCCGATGCTGCTGGCTGGCTGCACTGTGGCTGTCGAATATGGCGACATTCCCCACAATGTGCTGGCGGAAAACCCGCGCTGTAACCCGGCGCAAAATGACAGCGCATCGGTCAACGGAAAAGATTATTTCATCGTCACCAGCCGCCTGCCCGATTGCCGCGGCGATAATATTAAACTGACCAACCATCGTGCAGACCGCGTTCGATTTGGCCGGTTCTCGCCGCCAGAAACGATCAAGCCCGCCAAGGGCGACAAGCAGTTGGTGGTGCCGTTAGCGTTTCAGCCGGAGGACGCATGGTGGGATGGCCTGCGTGATGCCGCGAACCTGCGCAACGGCCGCGTCCTTTTATATGTGCATGGCTATCGCGAAACATTGCAAACCACCGCCCGCGACGCCGTCCAAATTGGCGCGATGAGCAATTTTGATGGCCCGATTATCCATTATAGCTGGCCATCACAGGGCAATCTGCTGAGCTATGCCGTTGATGAAACCAACATGTATTGGGACCAGCGCAATTTCCGGAACTTCCTGACCAAATTGGCGCGAGCCGAATGGGTCAAGGAGATCGTGATTGTCTCGCATTCGCTTGGCGCACGGCTTGTCACCCCTGCCGTGGAATATGTCGACCGCACATCCACTAATGCGGATTCCAGCAATATTTCCAATATCATATTGGCCTCGCCTGATGTCGATCGTGAAGACTTCGAACGCGATATCGCTGAAGAAGTATTGGCCGCCCGCCGCGTCAACAACGACCGGCGCGTAACTGTCTACGCCTCGCTCAACGACCGCGCCCTCGCCGTGTCGCGTGCTGTCCATGGCTATCCGCGGCTGGGATCACCTTATTGCTTCAGTCCGTTCGAGGCCAAGGATTTGAAAGCCAAAGGACTACCGCAGCGTTGCTTTGCGACAAAGACCAAATATCAGACCGAGCCTGCCAAAACGGGCTTTACCATCATTGACACCACCGACGTATCGGGCGGCGGCGCTGGCCATAGCGATTATTTGCGCAGCCTTGCCGTGTGCAAGGATTTTGCGGCTGTCGTGAATGGCGCGCGGACAACCGAAGATCGCATTGCGACCGCACAGGCGCATGTCTTTACGCTGCGTGCGCCGGTTAAGCCGACGAAAGCAGACATTGCAGCGGTATGTAAGCGGGTGGCCGATTGATGGCGAACGAATCTCCACTTGAACAGTTCAAACAAGTCCTGACCGGCACGGCCCGCGCGCTAGCGCATGAGCCGGAGATTGAACTTGCGTTCACCGCCGACGCGCCGACGCAAGCGGGCAAAAATTTCAAAGTGCCCATGCCGGGCCGGCTGTTGCCGCCTGACCAAGTCGCCGAAGCACGTGGCTTTGCCGACAGCTTCTCGCTGAAGCTCAAACACCATAATGCCGCACGCCATGCCGCCTTGCGTCCGTCCGAAGTCATTGCGGGCGCCGCGTTTGACGCCGTTGAGAATGCGCGCGTTGAGGCATTGGGCTCCCGCAATATGTCGGGCATCGCCGCAAATCTGGGCCACGCGCTTGAACTCAAATTGCGCACCGACCCGATCAGCCGCGCACAGTCCGCTGATGAAGTACCAATTTCGACCGCATTATCGCTCATCGTGCGCGAACGCCTGACGGGCGCGCCGATACCTGACGCGGCGGTTGCGGGCGTCGATATGCTGCGCGGCTGGATTGAGGAAAAAGCAGGCAGCGACCTTGATGCACTTGCCCTCGCGCTTGACGATCAGGGTGCATTTGCCGCGCTCACGCAATCCATGCTCGAGCATCTGAACCTGACCGAAGGCGACGTCGACCCGTCCGATGCGGATGAAGGTGGCGATGATGCCGAGGACAGCCAAGACCAAGACGGCGACAGCGACGATGATGGCGAAGGCGAAGCCGGCCAGGCCGAAGCGCGCGCTGAACCGCAGCAGGGCGAAGGCGAGGAAACCGAGGCCGATTATGACGGCGAGGATATGGACGATCAGGACGGTGCCGACGGCGAAATGGGCGATGACGGCATGCAGCCCGTCACCCCGCAACGCCGCAATTGGGACCATCTGCCGCAAAGCGATTACAAAATCTGGTCGACCAAATATGACGAGACCATCACCGCGACCGAGCTTGCCGACGAAGAAGAGCTGAACCGGCTGCGCGCCTATCTCGATCAGCAATTGTCCAACCTGCAATCGGTGGTGACAAAGCTCGCCAACCGCCTGCAACGCCGCCTGATGGCGCAGCAAAACCGCAGTTGGGATTTCGATCAGGAAGAAGGCATGATCGACGCAGCGCGGCTCGCGCGCATCGTCGTCTCGCCGGGCAGCTCGCTGTCGTACAAGATCGAGCGCGAAACCGATTTCCGCGACACCGTGGTGACCTTGCTCATCGACAACAGCGGATCGATGCGCGGACGGCCGATCAGCATCGCGGCGATCAGCGCCGACATATTGGCGCGCACGCTGGAACGCTGCGGCGTGAAAACCGAGATATTGGGCTTCACCACCCGTGCGTGGAAGGGCGGCCAAGCGCGTGAAGATTGGCTCGCGGCTGGACGGCAACCCATGCCCGGCCGCCTCAACGACTTGCGCCACATCGTCTACAAAAAAGCTGACGAGCCATGGCGTCATGCCAAACGCAACCTTGGCCTGATGATGCGTGAAGGTTTGCTGAAAGAGAATATCGACGGCGAAGCTTTGCTTTGGGCGCACAACCGCCTAATCGCCCGCGCCGAAGACCGTCGCATATTGATGGTCATTTCGGACGGTGCACCAGTCGATGACAGCACCTTGTCGGTCAACCATGGCGGCTATCTGGAACAGCATTTGCGCAAGGTTATCGAAATGATCGAAACGCGATCGCCCGTGCAATTGGTCGCGATCGGCATTGGGCATGACGTCACCCGTTATTACAAACGCGCCGTCACCATCATGGATGTCGAGCAATTGGGCGGCACGATGATCGAACAACTCGCCGGGTTATTTGACGAGGAATAGGCTGGCCTTTCACACAGCTACGCCGCGTCGTGAGCAAGCAATCCATTGGGACGGGTTTTCAATATTACCGTAGCCCTGAGCAGCAGGCAGCGCCTGCGTCCGTCGAAGGGCGCCTCTCGACCAAAGCGCAACAATGACATTCGGCCCTTTTAAACTTTAATTACCGTCACCCTGAACTTGTTTCAGGGTCTTACTTTCGCGGCGGAAAAGGCAAAAATTAAGACCCTGAAACAAGTTCAGGGTGACGGTTGGAGGTGGGAGTTTCGACGGCGCAAGCTGCCTTGACCTAATCGCGCATTTCCAGCATCGTCGACACCAATGTCAGTAGTGAAATCCCTCTTCTTTTTCGGCCCGTTGTTCTTTGGCCTCGCCTTCCTTGCGCCTTTGGTTGCGCAAGTGATGGTCCGGCTGGATGTGAACGCACCCTTTGCGTTGTCGCCACTCCAATTCGGCCTGATTATCGGAACGTTGCTGGGCTTGATCGCGACATATCGGGGCAAATGGATATGAATAGTCAAAGCCTGCGCGCCCGGGAAAAGGCAATTGCCGAACAGTTTATGGGCGGCATTCCTTGGCTCATGGTGTTTTGGGGCATCACGAACACCGCCATTTGGATCGCATTATGGCCGTTGGTCTTTACCGGCATTATGCCGTTGTGGCTTGGCTTCATCATCGCGACGATCAATATCACGGCAAGCTACCTGCCCTCGCATGATGCCCAACATTATATCATCGCGCCCAAGGGATCAAAACTGGAATGGTTTAACGAGCTTGTCGGACACTGGTCGCTCATTCCGTTAACGCTTCCGCTGCGGACGGCGCGGATCACGCATATGGAGCATCATAAGCACGCCAATGATCCGCTGTTGGACCCCGATTATTCGACCCACGCAACCGGCCCGTTGCACGCAATATGGAAAACCATCGTCAACCGTCAACCCCGCGCCGAAGGGGGCTTTAACCGCTACGGCCAGCTGTTGCAGCAATGGGACAGTCCAGCCGCCAAATCAGCGTTGACGGACGCGATTATCAGCAAAACATTGTTCTTCGGCATTCTCGCCGCTTTGGCACTGAGCGGCTATGCGATAGAGGCCGCGTTGCTATGGTGGCTGCCGCGGCATTTGGCGCTGACCTATATTTCCTTTTACCTCAGCTGGGCTCCACATCATCCCGGTGCCGAAAAAGGACGCTATAAAGACACCAGAGCCTTCAAAAGCCGCATGGGCAATATCTGGTCATCGGGCATGCAATATCACATCGTCCATCATCTTTATCCCACGATCCCGCTGAACAAGACCCCCGCGGCATACCGCGCGCTCCGCCCGATATTGTTAGAACGCGGCTGTAATCTTGACCATATGTAGGCGAATTGGGCGTCCGACCGATAATCGGCCCTTTTAAACTTTCATTACCGTCATGCTGAACTTGTTTCAGCATCTTACTTTTTTGACCGCGGTGGACAAAGTAAGACCCTGAAACAAGTTCAGGGTGACTTTGAGAGATTGGAGGTGGGTTGACCTACGCACCCATTTCCAGCATCGCCAAACCATGTCCGAGCTTAAACTCTTCAACAGCCTGACCCGGCAACTGGAAACCTTCACACCCGTCCACGCTGGCGAGGCGCGCGTTTATACCTGCGGCCCGACGGTCTATAATTACCCACACATCGGCAACATGCGCGCCTATGTTTTTGCCGACACGCTTGGCCGGGTGCTGTCATATAAGGGCTATAAGCTCACCCATGTCATCAACATCACCGATGTCGGCCATTTGACCGACGACGCCGATGCGGGCGAGGACAAGATGGAGAAGATGGCGGCGGAAAAAGCGCAGTCGATCTGGGACATCGCGCGCCATTATACGCAAGCTTATTGGGACGACATCAAGGCGCTGAACATCCGTCAGCCCGCGCATTGGTCGATTGCGACCGAATATGTGCCCGCGATGATCGCCTATGCGACCAGCATTGCCGACAAGCATTGCTACGAATTGGAATCGGGCCTGTATTTCGACACCTCGACCGTTGCCAATTATGGCGCATTGGCGCGCGCCAAGACCGAGGACGGAGAAGGCCGCATCGAAGAGGTCGAAGGCAAACGCCACGCGGCCGACTTTGCCATTTGGCGCAAGACGCCCGCGGGCGAAACGCGGCAAATGGAATGGGACAGCCCATGGGGCAAAGGCGCGCCGGGTTGGCATCTGGAATGCTCGGTCATGTCAGAGGCGCTGCTTGGCCTGCCGTTTGACATCCACACCGGCGGCATCGACCATCGCGAAATCCACCACCCCAATGAAATCGCGCAAAATCAGGCGCGCTGCGGCGGTGACCACAGCGGCGCACAATTTTGGATGCACAACAATTTCCTAATCGAACGCAGCGGCAAGATGAGCAAATCATCGGGCGAATTCCTGCGCGTGCAATTGCTGATCGACAAGGGCTTCCACCCCCTCGCCTACCGATTGATGTGCCTGCAAGCGCATTACCGCAGCGAGCTGGAGTTTAGCTGGGAGGGATTGCAGGCGGCGTTTGTAAGACTGAAGCGGATGGTGATGGCTGTCTCAAACCTCAAGGCCCGTCATGCTGAACGTGGTTCACCTTCGGTGACTGACGTTCCAGCATCCATCGTGCCCAACGAACCGACCGTTGAAGCTAATAAATGGACCCTGAAACACGTTCAGGGTGACGTTGCTCCGGCGATTTCGGCGGCGCTTAAAGACTTCGCCACTGCAGTCGAAGATGACCTCAACACGGCTATCGCAATAACATCGCTAGAAACGCTCATCGGCTTGAAGAAGGTCGACGCTGCACAGCATCTTGCCGCGATTGGCGAGATGGACGCAGTTCTGGGTCTGAACCTTAATAGCCTCACCCGAACCGACCTCCGCATCCGCCCCAAAGCCGCCGTTATTACCGAAGCCGAAATCGAAAACGCCCTCGTCGCCCGCAAAGAAGCGCGCGCCGAAAAAGACTTCGCCAAGTCCGATGCCATCCGCGACGACCTCATCGCCAAAGGCGTTGAAGTCATGGACGGCGACCCGCTTGGCTGGGATTGGAGACTGGATATATGACCAAAACGAAACTCGTGATGTCGGGCCTTGTGCGCCCCCTGATTGAACCGCGCTTGCCCGATTGGATCGAGCCGCATTTCTTCATGTCGAAGGAAGAGGCGCTCACGCTCGCGCCGCAGGCGGAGATTGGCTGGTTCGACATGTATGACAAGGGCGATATGGCCACGGTCATCAATGCCGCAACCAACATGAAATGGCTGAACAGCATCTATGCCGGCGTCGACGGCATGCCGCTGGCGCAGTTGAAGGCGCAGGGCTGTGTTGTCACCAATGGCGCAGGCATCAACGCGATTACCATCGCCGAATATGTCGTCATGGGCATGCTGACCGTCGCGAAGAACTACCGCGAAGTTGTCCGCGCGCAGGAACGCCGCGAATGGCTGCTCGATTCGCCCGGAAAGGTTGAACTGTTCGGTTCCAAGGCCTTGCTGCTGGGCTATGGCGCGATTGGCAAGCTGATTGAAGAACGTCTGAAGCCCTTTGGCGTCGATGTCACCATTGTGCGCCGCTCGGCAGGTCCAAACACGCTGACGCCCGATCAATGGCGTGCGCAATTGGGCTATTTTGATTGGGTCATCCTTGCCGTTCCCGCGACCGCAGAAACCGACGGCATGATTGGCGCAGACGAACTTGCCGCGATGAAAAATAGCGCAACGCTCATCAACATCGCGCGCGGTTCCGTCATCGATCAGGACGCATTGGTCAGCGCGTTGCAAGACAAGCACATCGCCAATGCGTTTCTGGATGTGACGACGCCCGAACCTTTACCGGCTGACCATGTCCTGTGGACGCTCGACAACGCGCATGTCACCATGCACCTATCGGGCCGCGCGCAGGACAAAATGTTCGTGCGTTCTGCCACGCGCTTCTTCGAAAATCTGGAGCGCTACCGCCAAGGCGCGCCGCTTGAGCCGCTGGTAAACCTCGATCTGGGATATTGAACATGCCAAACCCCGCCGAAATCTGGCACACAGTTGCCCTGTCACGCGATGTTGATACCATCGCCGCCATCCTGCACGACGATTGTGTGTTCGAAAGCCCCGTCGTCCACTCGCCGCAAATGGGCAAGGCGATCACCGCAAAATATCTCGCCGCCGCGGGGCACACGCTGGGCAATGCCGAATTTGCCTATGTCGGCGAATGGCACCGCGAAAACAGCGCCATTCTTGAATTCCAAACCGTGATCGACGGTATCGCCATCAATGGCATCGACATGATCAGCTGCGATGATGACGGCCTCATCACCCATTTCAAGGTCATGGTTCGCCCGTTGAAGGCAATGAACATGCTCCACCAGAAAATGGGCGAGATGTTGCAGCATATGAGCGCTTAAGCGCATGCCGGGCGGAGAAACATCCAGCCGGTGGCGCATTTTCGTACCGAAACTTGCCGGCGCAAGCTTGCATGACCGGTTGATCGCATGTGCCGGTGCTGGCCTTGGCGTCCTTGTCGCCGCACTTGCGGGACTTGGCATTCAGGACATATTCCCGGCTTTGCCGTTCCTGATTGCCCCCATTGGCGCATCGGCGGTGCTTGTATTCGTGGTGCCATCCAGCCCATTGGCGCAGCCATGGCCCGTGTTCGGCGGCAATGTCATTTCCGCGTTGGTCGGCGTGACGGTGCTGCATATGGTACCCGTCACCTTTGCCGCGATCGCCATTGCCGTGGCTGCGTCGATATTATTGATGTCGTTGCTGCGCTGCCTTCATCCGCCCAGCGGCGCTGTCGCAATCACGACCATATTGGGTGGCCAAGCCATTGTCGACGCGGGCTATGTATATCCCCTGTCGATCGTCGCTGCCAATTCCGCGGCATTGCTTGCGGCAGGATGGTTATTCCACCGGTTCAGCGGCCATAGCTATCCACATCGCGCGGCGGCCACACCTGCGCTGCCCGTGGGACTCTTGCGGGCCGATATCGATCAGGCCGTGCAGGAAACCCACGAAACGTTCGACATCGACTTGGCTGACCTAGAAGCCTTGCTCCTCACCGCCGAACGTATCGCCGAACAGCGCCGCGGCGCAAAGTAACCACACAACAAAAAAGGCCGGAAGGTTTCCCCTCCGGCCCATTTTGTGTGCTTCAAAAAGCGTTGGACTATTAGAAGTCCATACCGCCCATGCCGCCCATGCCGCCCATGCCGCCTGGCATGCCGCCGGCGCCAGCCGCCTTATCTTCTGGCGCGTCGGAGATGGCAGCTTCGGTGGTGATCAACAGACCAGCAACCGATGCCGCGTCTTGCAACGCTGTACGGACAACCTTGGTTGGGTCGATAACGCCCGAGGCTACGAGATTTTCGTAAACGTCGGTCGATGCGTTGAAGCCCATGGTTTCGTCGTTTTCACGAAGCAGGTTGCCCGATACAACTGCACCGTCATATCCGGCGTTGGCTGCGATCTGACGCAATGGAGCAACAATCGCCTTGCGGATGATGTCGATACCACGTGTCTGGTCGTCGTTGACGCCCTTGAGGCCTTCGAGAGCCTTTGTACCGTACAGAAGTGCAGTACCGCCGCCTGGGACGATGCCTTCTTCAACGGCTGCGCGGGTTGCGTGCAGCGCGTCATCAACACGGTCCTTGCGCTCTTTCACTTCAACTTCGGTCGAACCACCGACCTTGATCACGGCAACACCGCCGGCGAGTTTCGCCAAACGCTCTTGCAGCTTTTCACGGTCATAATCGCTCGTTGTGTTTTCGATTTGCGCACGGATCGCTTCTACGCGGCCCTTGATCGCATCGGTTTCGCCAGCACCGTCGACGATGATGGTGTTGTCCTTGTCGATGCTGACGCGCTTGGCTTGGCCGAGCATGCCCAAAGTGACGGTTTCAAGCTTGATGCCCAGATCTTCGCTGATCATTTCACCCTTGGTGAGGATCGCGATATCTTCCAGCATCGCCTTGCGACGATCGCCAAAGCCAGGTGCCTTAACCGCAGCAATCTTCAAGCCGCCACGCAGCTTGTTGACGACCAAAGTTGCAAGCGCTTCGCCTTCAACGTCTTCAGCGATGATGAGCAATGGACGGCCCGACTGCACCACAGCTTCGAGGATTGGCAACATGGCTTGCAAGTTGCCGAGCTTCTTTTCGTGGATGAGGATATATGGGTTGTCCAACTCGACCGACATTTTTTCGGTGTTGGTGATGAAATATGGCGACAGGTAACCGCGGTCAAACTGCATACCTTCGACAACTTCGAGCTCGCTTTCACGGCCCTTAGCTTCTTCGACGGTGATAACGCCTTCCTTGCCGACCTTCTCCATGGCGTCTGCAATCATCTTACCGATTTCAGCTTCACCATTTGCAGAGATCGTACCGACCTGTGCGATTTCCGCAGAACCAGCAACTGGCTTCGAACGCTTTACAAGGTCAGCAACAACCGCGTTTACCGCAGTGTCGATGCCGCGCTTCAGGTCCATTGGGTTCATGCCCGCTGCAACCGACTTCATGCCTTCGCGAACGATCGCTTGCGCCAGAACTGTTGCAGTGGTCGTGCCGTCACCGGCAACGTCGTTGGTCTTCGAAGCAACTTCGCGGACCATCTGTGCACCCATATTTTCGAACTTGTCTTTCAGTTCGATTTCCTTGGCGACGCTAACGCCGTCCTTGGTGATGCGTGGTGCGCCAAAGCTTTTGTCGATAACAACGTTACGGCCCTTTGGACCAAGCGTTACTTTTACAGCGTCAGCAAGAATGTCTACGCCGCGCAGGATGCGTTCACGCGCATCGCGGCCGAATTTCACGTCTTTAGCAGCCATGATATTTTTCCTTTAGTTTGAACTCTACTTTTCAAAGCCGTCATGCTGAACTTGTTTCAGCATCTTAATTAAGACCCTGAAACAAGTTCAGGGTGACGGAATTTGCGGTGCGCTTAGGAAACGATTCCCAAAATGTCCGATTCCTTCATGATCAACAGGTCTTCACCGTCGATCTTGACTTCGGTGCCCGACCATTTGCCGAACAGGATCTTGTCGCCAGCTTTGACGTCGAGTGCGGTTACAGTGCCGTCATCGGCGCGTGTACCGGTACCCACGGAGACGACTTCGCCTTCCTGTGGCTTTTCCTGAGCTGTATCAGGGATGATGATCCCGCCAGCGGTTTTTGCTTCGGCCTCGACCCGACGGACGAGAACGCGATCATGCAATGGACGAAATGCCATGTTGAACTATCCTTTTTCTGTTTCGCCATCCCGCCACGCCTACATCAAGCAGGGGACGGCAATGAATGTGCATTAGCACTCATACAGGACGAGTGCTAACGGAGCCCAGATAGGGTCTTTTTATGACAGGTCAAGGACTCGGGAAGCGAATTTTTTAGTTCCGCGGATCAAGCGCGGGCTGGTAATCCCGCCGCCCGTAACGCCGCATGGGCATCGGCGATGCTGTGCTGGCCGAAATGGAAAATCGATGCCGCGAGCACTGCGCTCGCATGGCCTTCACGGACGCCGTCGACCAAATGGTCAAGGTTACCGACGCCGCCGCTGGCGACAACGGGGATGTTGACCGCATCGGCAATTGCGCGGGTGAGTGCGAGGTCATAGCCATCGCGGGTACCGTCACGGTCCATGCTGGTGACAAGCAATTCGCCGGCGCCAAGCTCGGCGAGTTTTACGGCATGTTCGAGCGCGTCAATGCCTGTTGGCTTGCGGCCGCCATGGGTGAAGATTTCCCAATGGTCACCGCTCCAGCGCGCATCAACCGAAGCCACCACGCACTGGCTGCCAAAACGTGCGGCGATATCGGCGACGACTTCTGGCCGCGCCACCGCCGCGCTGTTGACCGCGACCTTGTCTGCGCCTGCCAGCAACAATGCCCGCGCATCCTCTGCGCTGCGTACGCCGCCACCGACGGTCAGCGGCATGAAGCATACTTCCGCGGTCCGCCGGACCACATCAATGATCGTGCCGCGCCCTTCATGGCTTGCGCCAATGTCGAGAAAGCAAAGTTCGTCGGCGCCCGCCGCATCATATGCCTGCGCCTGCTCCACCGGATCACCGGCGTCACGCAGGTCGACAAAGTTCACACCCTTGACCACGCGGCCATTGGATACGTCGAGACAGGGGATGACGCGGACGCGGACGGTCACGCCCGCTCCGCTACTTTAATCGCCGTGGCCAGATCCAGCCGGCCATCATAAATCGCACGGCCGGTAATCACGCCTTCAATGCCGTCCTTGGCATGCAGCGCGAGCATGTGGATGTCATCAATGCCCTTCACCCCGCCGCTGGCGATCACGGGAATGTTCACGCGCCGCGCCAGATCAACGGTCGCGTCGATATTGCATCCGGTCAGCATCCCGTCGCGGCCGACATCGGTGAACAGGATGGACGCCACGCCTGCATCTTCGAACCGGCGCGCCAGATCAATCACCGGCATGTCGGATTTCTCGGCCCAGCCCTCGGTCGCGACAAAGCCGTCGCGGGCGTCCACGGCAACGACAATGCCGTCTTCGAACTCGCGCGCCATCTCTTTGACGAACTTTGGGTCTTTGAGCGCCGCGGTGCCAATCACCAACCGCGCGACGCCCATGTCGAACCAGCGTTCAACCGTCTGCGTATTGCGAATGCCGCCACCCAATTGGATGTAACCGGGGAAATTTTCGATGATGCCTTCAACTGCCTCGGCATTTTCGGGGCGTCCGGCAAAGGCGCCGTCAAGGTCCACGACATGCAGGAACTCTGCGCCTTGTTCGGCAAACAGCATCGCCTGCGCGGCGGGGTCGTCGGCATAGACCGTAGCGCGGTTCATATCGCCCTCGGCCAAGCGCACAACTTCGCCGCCTTTAAGGTCAATCGCGGGGAAGACTATCACGGCATCCACTCCAAAAAGCGTTTGAGGAAATTAATGCCATAGGCTTGGCTTTTTTCGGGATGAAATTGCACCCCCATTATGTTGTCACAGCCCACAGCAGCAACGAGCGTGCCGCCATGGTCGGTTGTCGCCAGTACATCGTCCGCATTGGCTGCATCGAAATGATAGCTATGCAAAAAATAGGCCTCGCCCGCTTCGATCAGCGGCGCACCTTGCGTTGGAACAACATCGTTCCAGCCCATATGCGGGATTTTCAAATCCGCAGCCGGGGCAATCGCGCGGACGGTGCCGCCAATCCAGCCAAGCCCGCGCGTCGTGCCATGCTCAACGCCCGCATCGGCCAAAAGCTGCATACCGACGCAAATACCCAGAAACGGAATGCCCTCAACGCGCACGCGCTGCTCCATCGCGGCAACCATGCCGTCAATCGCGGACAGCGCCTCCATACAATGCGCAAAGGCGCCAACGCCGGGCAGAACGATTCGGTCGGCTTTGGCAACAATATCGGGATCGGCGGTCACATGCACGTCGCCTGCGCCCGCCGCTTTCAACGCATTGTGCACCGAATGCAGATTGCCCGCGCCATAATCAATCAGCGCAAGTGACACGGCCTAGAGCGTGCCCTTGGTCGACGGGATCGCGTCTGCCTTGCGCGGGTCAATCTCGACCGCTTGGCGCAATGCGCGCGCCAAAGCCTTGTAGCAGCTTTCGACGATGTGGTGGTTGTTCGAACCATAAAGATTTTCGATATGCAGCGTGATGCCCGCGCTGGTCGCAAAGCTGTGGAACCAATGTTCGATCAGCTCGGTATCCCATTCGCCCAAACGCGGCATGCCAAGTGATACTTTCCATACAAAATAGGGGCGCCCAGAAATGTCGAGCGCACAACGCGTCAACGTTTCATCCATCGGCGCATAGGCCGTGCCATAACGCGTGATGCCGCGTTTATCGCCCAATGCCTGCAACACAGCCTCGCCAATCGCGATGCCCGTGTCTTCGGTGGTGTGGTGCTGGTCAATGTGCAGGTCGCCAACGGCCTTCACCTTCAGGTCGATCAGCGAATGGCGCGACAGTTGCTCAAGCATATGGTCGAGAAAACCGATGCCCGTTGAAACTTCATACACACCAGTGCCGTCGAGGTTCACCTCAACATCAATGGACGTTTCGTTCGTCTTGCGACTTATGGAGCCTGTACGCATGGCCGCCGATATAGCCACATGCACGCATTTGGCAAGTTGGCTTAAGGCAACAAGTATCTTGATTTCACACGCGCGGAAGTCCACCAAGCGCCCATGACCGAAGAGCATGTAGATAGCCTGATTCCTTATGATGACGTCGTGCAAGAGGCATTGCGCGCCGTCGTTGGCCGCGTGCTGGGCGATGTCGCGCGCGATGGCCTGCCCGGCGACCATCATTTCTACATCACGTTCAAGACGCAAGCACCGGGTGTTGCCATTCCGCAGCATCTGCACGAACGTTTCCCCGATGAAATGACCATTGTGCTGCAGCACAAATATTGGGACCTGAAGGTTGAGGCCGAACATTTCGAAGTTGGCCTGTCATTCAGCCAGATCCCGTCGCATCTGTTCATCCCTTATTCCGCGATCACCGCCTTTGTTGACCCGGCCGTGGATTTCGCGCTGCAATTCCATGTCGATGCAGGCGAAAGCGAGCCCGAACCGCATGAAGAAGCCGGCAATGACGGCCCTACCGTCATCGTCGAAGACGGCTCCAACGTCGTCAGCGTGGACTTCGGACGGAAAAAGTGACGGGGAAAACCCGCACTGAAACCGACAGTTTTGGACCGATAGAGGTCCCCGCCGACGCATATTGGGGCGCGCAGACGCAGCGGAGTATCGCGAACTTTCCCTTTCCGGCGCATGAGCGGATGCCGATTGGTATAATCCACGGCCTTGCCCATGTAAAACGCGCCGCCGCGTTAACGCACAAAGCATCGGGCGCGCTGCCGGCGGACATTGCCGACGCGATCATCGCCGCCGCAGACGCCATATTGGCGGGCAAGCATGACGATCAATTTCCGCTCGTCATCTGGCAAACGGGCAGCGGCACGCAGTCGAACATGAACGTGAACGAGGTGATCGCCGGCATCGCCAATGAGGCGCTGGCGGGCACACGCGGCGGCAAAACGCCGGTGCACCCCAATGACCATGTCAACATGGGCCAATCATCGAACGACAGTTTTCCCACCGCAATCCATGTCGCGGTGGCCATCGCGGTGTGGCGCGATCTGATCCCCGCGTTGCAACGCCTGACCGACGCGCTGACCGAAAAGTGCAAAGCGTGGGGCGCGATCATCAAAATCGGCCGCACCCATTTGCAAGACGCAACCCCGCTGACCTTGGGTCAGGAGTTTTCGGCCTTTGTCGCGCAACTGATTGCCAACCGCGCGCGGGTCGAAGGGACAATTGTCCATAATGTGCAAAAGCTGGCGCAGGGCGGCACGGCGGTCGGCACTGGCCTGAATGCGCCAGCGGGTTTTGACGTTGCGATTGCCGCCGAAATCTCGACCGCGACGGGCATTGCGTTTGAACCTGCCCGCAACAAGTTTGAGGCGCTGGCATCCAATGACGCGCTTGTGCAGATGTCCGGCACGCTCAACACGCTTGCCGTGTCCCTCACAAAGATTGCCAACGACATCCGCTTGCTTGGGTCAGGCCCGCGCTCCGGCCTTGGCGAGCTGCATCTGCCGGAAAACGAACCGGGCAGTTCGATCATGCCGGGCAAGGTCAACCCGACCCAGTGCGAAATGCTGACGATGGTCGCGGCGCAAGTCATGGGCAATCATCAGGCGGTGACGATTGGCGGACTGCAGGGACATTTGCAGCTGAACGTCTTTAAACCGCTCATCGGGGCCAATGTGCTGCGTTCGGTGGAGTTGCTCAGCATCGGGATGGACAGCTTTGCCAAAAACTGCGTCGCTGGGCTTGAACCGGATCGCGACCGCATTGCCGAGCTTGTCGAACGTTCGCTCATGCTCGTCACCGCGCTTGCGCCCGTCATCGGTTATGACAACGCTGCCAACATCGCCAAAGCCGCCCACAAAAATGGAACCACCCTGCGCGAAGCCGCGTTGGCATCCGGACTGGTTGACGAAGTAACCTTCGATACCCATGTCAGACCGGAAGATATGGTTTGATCGCCGACACTCCGTCATGCTGAACTTGTTTCAGCATCTTAATTTTTGTGGGACGGTGATAAAGTAAGATCCTGAAACAAGTTCAGGATGACGAAGTGAGAAGGAAGTCGATAATGCTAAGATCCATCGCAGGTGCCGTTGTTGGTGAAGTGATTGGCCGCAAACGTGGCCATGGCTTGCTGGGTGCAGGCGTTGGCCTCGTGGCGACGCGTTTGGCGACGCGTTCCATTCCGGGACTATTGCTTGTCGGCGGCGCAATCGTCGCGAAAAGCATATATGATCAGCGCAAGGGCCGCAAAGAGGGCTAACGCGCTTTCATTGCCACTAAAGCTTCCCTCTTGACGCCGCCCTGCCCTTTCGCGCACTAGCGGCTATGGGCAATACGGATAATCATAAGCCGCACGAACTGGAACGCCGGGGCCTCCTATTCGTGCTTTCGTCACCTTCAGGCGCAGGTAAATCGACGCTTTCCCGCATGTTGTTGGAAGCGGACGAAAAAATCGCCTTATCGGTTTCCTACACCACACGCGAGCCGCGGCCCGGTGAGATTGAGGGCGTCCATTACCATTTCACCGACACGACGACGTTCAAAAAAATGGCTGCAGACGGCGAATTCCTGGAATGGGCGCATGTGTTCGGCCATCGCTACGGCACACCAAAGGGCCCGGTTGAAGACAAGCTTGCCGCCGGATGCGACGTCCTGTTCGACATTGACTGGCAAGGCGCGCAGCAGCTGTATCAGGAAGCTGGACCCGACGTGGTGCGCGTATTCATCTTGCCGCCATCCATCGAAGAGCTCGAACGCCGCCTACACAGCCGCGCGCAAGATAGCGAAGCGGTCATCGCCGACCGGATGAGCCGCGCCAAGGCCGAAATCGGCCACTGGGACGGCTATGATTATGTCCTTATCAACGACGATGTGCAGACCTGCTTCGAAAAGGTCCGCCAGATTCTTGCCGCAGAACGCATGAAGCGTCGCCGGCAAAAGGGCTTGATCGGCTTCGTGCGCGACCTCGCGGCGTCTTAAGCGGTCGGGGCCACACCTGCGAGCAACAGCGTAATTCCGCCCAAACCGATTGACAGGTGCCAGCGCAGCTTCATCCAGCCGTCCGGTAACTGGCATCGCGCGGAAAGCCAGCGATCCGCCAGCGGTGAACCCAGCACGAAAAACCCAAGCCACGCCAGCGACGGTCCGGGCCATTCAAGGCCCCATATCCACGGTAGATAAGTGGCGAACGCCAGCAGGCTTGGTGCCACAGCCAGCGCAAATATCGCGGCCGCCGATGCATCATCACGGCGCGTGGTGACGCCCAGCCCCCACCACATGCCACCCAAAAAGCTGAAGATAAACGCGGCATAGCCATAAGCCGCGGCAAGCCCAATCCAGCGATATTCCGATCCCGAAAACACCAGCACGGCGGCAAAAATCTGCGGCAACAAACCGGCATAGCCCGCGACAAAAGCCGCCTTGGGCAAGGGCCTTAACGTGAATATCGCGGGATTTTTGGGCGAAGCGTTGGTCATCGGGATTTCCTTACATACTGCATGCACATAAGTCCGATCCCAATCTGGCCCAAGATGGGCTTTTACCTATGGTTGCGCTTACACACCCGGCGTCAGCAGGTCGAGAAACCGGACGGCGGCCATGAATTCCTGCGCGCGGTCATTGCGGTTTTTCTGCGCCCAATGGTCCTCACCCCACAATTCTTCCTGCCACAGTTCATCGAGGCAACTGGCGTTCCAAATATCCTCCGCCGATCCTGCGCGTTCGACAACCGCCAGCGTCGCGATCAGCGAACCCGACAAATGCGCCAGCTTTGCCATCGCGGCCAGTTCGAACGTGCCGCGCGCCGAGACCGCAGCGCGCAGGGTTTCGAGCGTCGCTTCAGGCTGTGGCTGGTGCATGATGCCCTCCACAATCACAAAGCTGATATCATAACGGGTGCGTGCCCAGTCGAGCCACGGGTCCCAAATTTCGGCTTGCCGGTCCGCCAATGCTTCACCCGATGCGCCGCGATAACAAAACAGATCGGTTTCGCCATAGGCCGCAATCGCGGCGGCAAAACCATCCCTATCTGGGCCAATGCGATCAATCGCCGCGTTGGCAAAGCCGGTCATCGGCATCAACAGCGGATCGACGGTCTTTTCCACCGCGTCCCATTCGGCAACCACTGCATCCGCCAGCTTTTGCGTCGGCAGCGCCAGCACATTGTGCGTGGGTGTTTTAATCGGCCGGCCATCCAGCCGCACCGCATGTCCAAAACTGCTCGGCTCTAGGGTAACTTCTTTCCAAAATCGTCTCATGGCTGCGGCTTGCTCTTCCACTTTTTGGCCAGAAACACTGGCACGAGCAGGAACGCGAACATCCCGATCAGAAACAGCACATAGCCCGCAGCGATGGGCAGGCCAAAGGCCTGACGCGCGATAACCGCCAGCCCGATCACCAACATGATCGCGCCGCCAATCCGGCACAGGTTGATAACCAGAAACCGATATTGCGCCTGCGTATCGCCCTGCGCATTGTCGTCATTCGGCGTCATGCAAAATTCTCCAGATAGACTTTCAGCTCATCCATGCTCTCGGCGATGTAATCGGCGCCTGCCTCGCGCAAGTCATCCACGCTGTGATAGCCCCAATTAACGCCAACAGTGCGTGTCCCCGCCGCGCGGCCCATGTGGATGTCATACACCGTATCGCCAATGACAACCGCATTGGCGGCGTCGGCCCCTGCTTCGGCCAAGGCTTGATACACCATCGACGGATGTGGCTTTGACGGGTGGCGGTCCGCGGTCTGCAATGTGACGAACAAGGGCCGGAGTGCGTGATGATCCAAACACCGCGTCAGCCCACGGTCGGACTTTCCGGTGGCCACGCCCAGCATCCAGCCGCTTTCATCCAAAGACGATAAAAGCGCGGCAATGCCGTCATATAAGGGTTCATCGACCAGACCATTGCTGCGCAATGCCCAGAACGCCGCGCGGTATTTGTCGGCCAAATCATGGTGCAGATCGTCGGCTGCCTCTGGCAACAACATCCGCATCGATTCCACCAAAGACAATCCGACCACCCGCCGCGTTTCATGCCGCATTGGCGGCGTCAGCCGTGCCTCTTCAAAGGCATGCTCCATCGCCATGCAAATATTTGCCTGACTGTCGACCAGCGTGCCGTCGCAATCAAAAATGGCGAGTTTTATCATGGGGTAAGGTTACGCATAGCATTGGCGATTGCAACGTTACCGGCTTCCTCTGCGCCATCTGCTGCCGATATCCGCACAGCGTCAGCTTTATTTTGTCCCAGCTTTAACGTGCTGCGCCACGTGGTGATGTGCATTTCAAAACCGTAAATCCCGCGCAGCATTTTTTCAAACATGCCGTCGGCCATTTTGGCCCGTGTCCAAACGGGTTTGGGCGCCAGCTTCAACTCTTGATGATGGGACAGCGCGTCCGATTGGGCAATCAACGCCGCTTCGTCCATTTTCCGGACGGCGCCCACAAGCTCAATCGCCACATAATTCCATGTCGGCACCTGGTCCGGAATACCGTAATAATCGGGGCTTATATATCCGTCCGGCCCGTTGATGACGAACAACGCCTCTGCCCCCTCCAAATAGCGCGCAATCGCATTGTTGCGCGCCATATGGAAACCGATGCGATCATCGTCCAGAAATACAAATGGCAGATGCGCCACGTGCGGCCCATCGGGAGTATTCAGGAATAGCATGCCAAAGCCGACGTCCTTGGCCAAAGCGCGCATGGCGTCGCGATCTTCCCAACGAAACGCAGCATTGGGATGCATCAGGGCTTACCCTTTGACGTGACCTTCTTCCCCGCCGGTTTTTTGCTGGCGACTTTTTTGATCACGGGCTTTTTGGCGGCGATTTTCTTGCCGGCGGCCATTTGGCTGCGCTTGTTGTCCTTGGGCTTGTCCGACACGGAGCCGCGCGAGCGGCGTTCGCCCTTGCGTTCCTTGCGCGCGGATTTGGCGATATTGGCGGCAACGCGCTTTTTGCCTTCCGCCGTTTCGCTGAACTTTGGTGCATCCAGCACCAATGCATCGCCCATTTCAATGTCGAAGCCCAAATCGTCAAAGCTCGACTTCATATGCGGGGGCATGTCGGCGCGAACGTCAATCTGGTGCCCGGATGGATGGTCGATACGGATGCGGCGCGCGTGCAAATGCATTTTGCGGCTGATCGTGCCCGTCAGAAACGCGTCCTTACCGCCATATTTGCCGTCGCCAACGATCGGGTGGCCAATAGCGGCCATATGCACGCGCAACTGGTGGGTGCGGCCGGTATAGGGCTGCAATTCGACCCAGGCGGTGGCGTTTCCGGCGCGTTCGACGATGCGATAACGGGTGCGGGCCGACTGGCCGTCCTTTTCATCGACATGCATTTTCTCGCCGCCGCTGCCGGGCTGCTTGCCAATGGGCAGGTCGATGAAACCATCGGCGATATCAGGCACACCAACGACCAAAGCCCAGTACACCTTGCGCGCGGTGCGTGAGGAAAATGCCTTGGCAAAATGCCCTGCCGACCGCGACGTGCGCGCCAGCAAAAGCGCGCCCGACGTGTCCTTGTCCAACCGGTGCACCAGCTTTGGCCGGTTATCGAGTTCAAATCCTAAGGCGTCGAGCAAGCCATCAACATGGTTCTCGGTTTTGGTGCCGCCCTGCGTGGCGAGGCCAGCGGGTTTGTTAATCACGAGCGCCGCGTCATCCTTGTGGATCACCATGCTCAGCGCGAATTCCATTTCGTCTTCGGTCAGATCGCGGCGCTTGCGCACCGGACGCGCGCTGGACGATGCCGACGCATCAGCAGGCGGCACGCGTAGCGTTTGCCCCGCCAACAGCCGGTCGCCCGGCGTCGCGCGCTTGCCATCAACGCGCAACTGCCCCGTGCGCGCCCAACGCGATACGATGTTGAATGATGCATCGGGCAAATGCCGTTTGAACCAACGGTCCAGGCGAATGCCATCATCATCAGGGGCGACGACGAATTGCCGAATGCCTTTTTCGTCTTGCTTACTCATGTCCAAATTGTCCTTGCCAGCATCATTCCGGCGAAGACCGCACCCAATGCCAATATTACCGAAACCGCAGCATATGCCGCCGCCATCATGCCCTGCCCGCGTTGCACCATCTGCGCCATTTCAAGGCTGAAGGCGCTGAACGTTGTAAAGCCGCCCAACACACCCACACCCAGAAACAAGCGCAACGGCTCCGCAGCTCCATCGCCGCGCACCAACCATGCCGCCAGCAACCCCATGGCCAGCCCGCCAAGCAGGTTCGCGGCAAAGGTCGGCCACGGCCACCCCCCGACGTTCACGGGCAGCGCACGCGACAGGCCATAGCGCAGTGCTGCACCTATCGCTCCGCCGGACATGACAAGGATTACGGGATTCATCGCCGTCGCTGTAGCGGCGCTTGCGCGGAAAAGCCAGCCAAACCAATGGGCGCAGCTGAACCAGCTTGCGTGCGAAAGGCGCGGCGGACGGAAGTGTTAGAGCGCAAGGTCCACCTATGTTAAGGCACCAGCGAAATTCTCTCCAAAGGACAGCCCATGATCCCCTTCGTTATGATGACCGATAACCGCGGCCAGCGCATATCGGTGAACCCCGAAATCGTCCAATTCGTCCGCACCGCCGACAATGCCGATAATGAATGCCTGATCGTCTTTGGCAAGGATCAGCTGCTGCGTGTGCGCGGAACATTGGACGAGGTTACCGATCTTTTGCGGCAGGGATAAATGCACCATGTCGATGCAAAACCATGTCACGCTTTGAAGATATACGCGTTCCGTAGCGTTACAGTCATTAGCAACATATTAACCAAAGCCGTTTAAATTCAGCCACATGGGATGAGGCGTATCCGCCTGCACATTGGCGACGATTGGTGACGATGGCTGTTTCGCGTTTATTAAGACGTTTTTCGGGTCGCGATTCTGCGGCCGTCATTACGCCTGCCGACATCAACCGGCGCCTCGAAATTCTCGACGACTTCGAACATGCCGGTATTGGCTGGCTATGGGCGACCGATGCCCAAGGCCGGTTGATCTATATCTCCGAAAATGCAGCTGAAAAGCTGAACCAGCCCGTGCGGGAATTGCTCGCGCACCCCATCACGGATTTGTTTGAATCCGACGCCTCGACGCCCGGGGAGCGTTCGGAAAGGCCGCTGAATTTTCAGCTGACCGCGCGCAACAGGATCGTCGACCAGACGGTGCGCTTTACCCTCAGTCAACCACAGGGCCGTGGCCGGCAAACATGGTGGTCGTTATCGGGCCATCCGAAGTTTGACAAAGCCGGCGAGTTCCAAGGCTATCGCGGCAGCGCAAAGGACATCACCACCGAACATGAGCGTAAACTTGTCGACTCGCGCCTCGCCGAATTTGACTCGCTCACGGGCCTTGCGAACCGCCACCGCATGGACAAAAAGCTGGAGAGCACGCTCGCCGCGTATAAGTCCACCAAGCGCAGCTGCGCGCTGATGATGCTTGACCTCGACCGGTTCAAAGTCGTCAACGATACGCTTGGCCATACCGCGGGTGATACGTTGCTGTGCCAGGTGGCCCGCCGCCTTGAACGCGCTGTCGGCAGCGTGGGCGAGATCGGCCGCTTGGGTGGCGATGAATTTCAGATCATCCTTCCCGACTGTGACGACCGTGGTAAGCTTGGCGAACTGTCGAACAAACTCATCCAGATCCTCTCGCAGCCGTACATCATCGACGACAAGCGCGCGACGATCGGCATCTCGATCGGCATCGCCATTTCGCCCTTTGACGGCGTTGATAAGTTGGAGCTTATCGAAAATGCCGACCTTGCGCTATACGCCGCAAAGAACGGCGGACGCGGACAATTTCGCTTTTACGCAGCCCATTTGAAAGACGAAGCCGCCGAACGCAGCTTGCTTGAAGAGGGCCTGCGCGATGCCCTCGCCAACGATGCGCTGGCGCTGCATTACCAACCCGTCGTCCGCACCGATGACAATGTCGTGGTCGCATTCGAAGCATTGATGCGCTGGGAACACCCCGAACGCGGGCCGATAAGCCCCAGCGTCTTCGTGCCGATTGCCGAGGAATCCGACCTTATCAACCATATCGGCGCATGGGCGCTGAACCGGGCGTGCATGGACGCGATGGCATGGCCCAAATCGGTGCGCGTCGCGGTCAATGTGTCCGCCGCCCAATTCGCGCACTCGGAACTTATCGACACCGTCGCACATGCGCTGCGGACGTCCGGGCTTGACCCCGACCGTCTGGAACTTGAACTCACCGAAAGCGTGTTCATGGGCGATTTTGAGACCATTGACGACATCTTCCGCGCGCTTAAAGACCTTGGCGTTCGCCTTGCGCTCGATGACTTTGGCACCGGATATTCATCGTTAAGCTATTTGCGCTCCGCCCCGTTTGACAAGATCAAGGTCGACCGCACCTTTGTCGAAGGCTGCACGCAAAAGGACCAGAACAGCGCCAAAATCATCGCGGCGATCATCAGCCTGTCCGATGCATTGGGCATGGAAACCACGGTCGAAGGCGTAGAGGCATTTGACCAGCTTGAAGTGGTGCGCGGCATGAACGCACGCCTTATCCAAGGGTGGATTTACGCAAAGGCGATGGATCAGGAAACGCTGCTGGCCCGCATGGCGAACGGCGAATTGCGCATCATCCCCGACGGCCCGCTGCGCCACCGATCCGAACGCCGTTCGGTGTTCCGCCGCATTGGCGTAATTCATGACGACCACCGTTATGAAGCATTGATGCGCAACCTGTCGAAAACCGGCGCGCTGATCGATGGATTGTTGAACGTCCCCAAAGGCACCATCCTCGTGCTCGATTTAGGCGAAGGGCAATTGGTCGTGTGCACCGTCACCCACGCGCAGGACGCGATGATCGCGGTCGAATTTGAAACCCCGTTGGTCAGCGATGGCGCAGGCGGCCTGTGCACGCGCCACCGCATTTCGTCCTATCTCTTGGCCAGCGTCACCCAAGCCAATGACGACACCCCCAAAAGCAAACCGCAATTCATGCAAGTCGCCGCGATCAGCAACCCGGCGACGATGAATTTCCTAGACTAGGGTCAGGACCCTAATCATCAAACAACTCGTCAGGGCCCACCAATCCCGACGCCACCAGCACCGCCATGGACTGGTTGGGCCACCCGTCGGGCAGCGGCTGATGACAGGTGGGGCATGCCACGCCTTGCCGCCCATATTCTTTCAACCGGTTGCGGATTTCGGTCAGCTTGGCGATGAACTTATCCTTCGATTTTTCGGGGTCCTCAATCTCGATCTTCCGCCCATAATCGTCAAAGCGCTTGTGCCGTTGCCATTCGTCAAAGCTCAACAAATCATCGGGCAATTTGCCCCCCGGCAGCGCGCCCGTCCCCGCCATATCGCCGCGTTTGAGCAACAGGCCAAGGATCGCGTCGGACGGCGTAATCCGCCGTTCATATTCCTGCCCGCCGCGAATGATCACGGTCTCCCGCCCCTCTACCGCGCGCTTGTACGCAATCGCCAACAGCCCCTGCCCCGCCCGGTCCAGCGCATCTTCCCACGCCTGCGCGAATAAGGGAAAGCGCCGCTTCATCCGGTACGCCGCCGCATTGGAAACCCCCGCCACCCGCGCCGCATCGCGCACACAACCGGTATGGCCCAACGCATCAAAAAAGCGCTGCGTCCGCTCCTCGGTCCACCCGTCATGCCGCACGCGCAATCCGGGCATCAACCGGTTGCGGTTCACCCGCGGCCCAGACGGAATGCGCTGCGCCGAATCGGGCAAGATTGTCAAAACAAGGTCGGAAGGGGCGGATTTGCGTGCCATATAAACTCCATTGGTTCATTATATAAAATATAATAACCTATTTGGACTGTTGTAGGAAAGCGGTTCCTGCGCTATTGCAACAATATGGCTGCCCCCACATTGACCCCGCAAGCGATCACCGCGCTGATATCCGACCGGAACGAGCTATCGCTGCGCGTGGTGCCGGGGGCAAAGGTCGAAAAGGCCGCGATTGAAAACGGCGCCCTCAAAATCTGGCTCCGCACCGCACCGGAGGATGGCAAGGCGAACAAGGCCGTGCTGGCCATCTTGGCCAAGCTGTTGGGGATATCGGTCAGCCAGTTGGAAATCACCCACGGCCAAACCGCGCGGGACAAAAGGGTGCGGGTTTTGGTGTGAGTACACACGCCGTCACCCTGAACTCGTTTCAGGGTCTTACTTTTTCGCGCGCGGTCCAAAATTAAGACCCTGAAACGAGTTCAGGGAGACGAAGCGGGGTAAGAGAGGGTGACGATGGAGCCCGCTGCTATGAGGTCCAAATCAAAGCAAAGGTGGCATAATGAGATTAGTGGCCGGCGCAAAACCGTTGCAAGTCCATCCATCTATGACCTCCGACGAGGGACAAGGCACCTAGTCGGAGTAGGAGCAGTCCTTAACGTGATGCCACCAGCGCAACCGATGAGACGGCGAAGATGATGGCCTGAACAGCCAGCGCAACAACATCCTTCTTGCGCAGGGATTGTATCTGGGCCTCGTCCTTCTGCTCAATGTTGACCGACTTGACGATTACGCGACCGAGAGTGAAGACGATCAGCACATAGGCGACGACGTAAATCTTATCGAGCAGGACCAATCCACCCGTTTCCGGCAGCGTACCGGTGTAGCTCTGCTGAAGGAAGACGGTCGTCAGAAGCGCCGAAGCCGGCAAGGCCGCCCGCGTTTCGGTCAGGGTCGGATTGAGCAGCAGGGCGATCCACGCACCGCAAAGCACGACGACCAGCGGCAGCAGCAGCTTCCAAACAAAATAGCTTTCGGGTCGCGAAATGTTCATGCTGAAACTGATCCGCGCAAACTGCGATTGCTGTGCTACGGTCGGATCACCGAAGGTGCTGGCATAATCAATGATCGTACGTTCATCGGTCCAACCATGGAGCTTCCATCCCGAGATTGAGAGGTTGGGCGCATAACCTGTATCTAACTTGTCAATCTCGTAAACGAGCTGGTCCGCGCCGTACAGACTATCTTCGAGTATGATTGACAGATCATGCTGGTCAAGCGGGAAGCTTGCGAGGGAAAATGGCTTCAGAAACTGGCTCTCGATCCGCATGATCTGGTATTTTGAACCGTCGGGCGCAACCTGCGGGGCATCGTAGAGTAATTGCTTGGTGAGCGAGGACTTGCCGACCGAGTTGGTTAATTCGACCGTTTGGGTCGGGTCAATGGCGCCTTTCCAGCGGAACCAGATATAACCATCATAAGTGAAGGTGCTAGTTGCCGGATCGACCCCGTAGACATTGATCGGGTAAAAACCGACAGTAACAATCTCAGCACTCTTGGCCGCAGTCGTAAAGGGACGAACGGCGCCCTCCTTAGCGTCGGCGATGGCAGGCAGTGCCAGTGCGAAAATCGCACTGATTATCGCTGTAACAATAGACTTAAGCATTATCGATGAGGCCCCTTATCGACGGGGGCGCTAGACGGGATTAGACGGGATATCAAATGTTAATTATTCTGACTTCCGACTGTTCCCCGTCAGCACCCATCGCACAACTTTGTCGCCGGAAACCGTCCGCCTTTCGTGGATCGAGCATCAAAACCGGACTGTCCGCTTCCGGACCAAAACAAGCCGAAAAACGAAATTTATCCGTATGTCAGCATCCCACCCATATTCGGATTTTGAGCGGATGGCCTTTTTCCCCGTCGCCACCTTGCACCCCATAGCTACCGGCAATCTCGACCGAAAGCGGACTGTTCGGACACGCCAACATTGCGGACGGAGCCCGAGAAAGCTAAACACAACTGAGGGAGAGGAGACAATGGTGCTACTTACAATCGGGTCTGCTTTCGCTGCCGTGATGATATGGCTTGCGCTTCGCGCCAATATTCGGTTTTCGGGTGAGCAACGCTTACCCATGCAATGGTGGCTCAACGGGGAGGTTACTTGGTATGCCCCCCGTCGTATCGCATTGGCCTTCATTCCAACGTTAGCAATCATTGTCCTTGCCTCATATGTTGCACTTAGCCTCACAACAAAACCCAGAGCTGGTGATGAGCAACTCGTCATACCCTCTATGTTCTTTATGGGTTTTCTGTTTCTGGGCATTCAGTGGCTTCATTTATATTTGGTGAGAAGAACACTGGATCGGAATGGCGGCTAACACTGCAACCGCCCACACACCGTCACCCTGAACTCGTTTCAGGGTCTTACTTTTTCACGCACCGTCCAGAATTAAGACCCTGAAACAGGTTCAGGGTGACGAAGAGGTATAGAGCGGGTGAAAGCATCTTCCGCTGGTGCTGGCGGCGATGGCAAAAACCGAACTCGTAAGCCATCCAATAAAGCGGTCACCGAAGATGCGATCCGCCGTATAAGGATGTACAGGTTCACGAAACACGAGCTTAATCTCGTCACGTCGCCGCAGAAAGATGCCTCAAGAGCTGTCGCTATTGCCGCTTTTTCAGCTGGCGTTGCTCTCAACACGGTCAACAGTTTTTCATTCGGAAAGCCAAACAATACAACAATTGAGGGCGCATGGATTGTGCTCGGTGTGATTGCTACAATTATAGCCATCTATTATGGGTTCGAAGCGAACCGACTAAGAGAAAAAGCTGACGCAGATATTGAAGACATCAAGAATGAACACCAATATGAAAGCGACCTAACTCGATAGTTTTGATGCCTGTTTATAGGCCATAACTCAGGGGAAAGCACCTAGCGAACGAAAGAACCACAACATAGTCCCCCTCCCTTCGCGCCTTTGTGCCTCCCCGCGCCAAAAATACCCCCACCACCCACCGGCAATTTTCCCCCTCCCCACCTT